>OMGX01000663.1_pt1 | contig 18663 bp, 18 predicted proteins | sample 1674381 | NCBI WGS metagenome assembly OMGX01 (sample SAMN05578582, study PRJEB25193) | human gut metagenome | biome: Human Microbiome; feature: human-associated habitat; material: feces | host: Homo sapiens | place: USA:Birmingham | reverse complement strand
TTCATAAAATCTTCAAATAATTCGTATAAAAAATCAGGTTGGCTCATCTGATTACTTTCACTGATTTGATTCTTTAAGTATGTGCTGATAGAAGAAAAATCACAACGTTCCAATAGAAATCCCTCCTAGTTTTTAAGTTTTAATATGCTGTACTAAATTTTCTTTATTATAGCACGAACAAATGTTCTGAACAATAGGAGGTGGTGTTGTATATGAAGAAAATAAATGAAAAAGGCTCAATCTGCGGTCAATTTTCATTCAATGTGATTTATGCAGAAGAATTTTAGAATGTAATCAGGCTTTCGAAAGCCGAATTCAATTCATACAGAACTTTTGTACAATCCTGCCGGCATAGGATGTAGAGAGAACTGTATGCTGAAGGAGGCATATAGCATGAATACGTTATTTGATTCTGTAGAAGTTCTGGATACAAAAAAAGAAACTCAAAAAGAGAATGTAAGCTATGAACATGCAGGATATCAGATTCGAGTGCATTTTAATGGAGAAAAGACATTGACTCAGTGTATTCAGAATCTAACGGAACGAAAAATTGCAGGTTGATTTTCTATAGTTCTTGTTGTAAGATAAAGACAATTAAAGACAATGACTATACAAGACCAATGAAAAGAGGGATAAAATGTATCAGGCAGGAATTTATTGCCGGATTTCCATTGAAGAGCAAAACAAAGAGGGTGAATACAGCAATAGTATTCACTCTCAGATTCAGATGGCAAGAGATTATATTGCAGAGCAGAATGATATTGCGGAGAAACAAGTTTATGTAGATGACGGGGCTTCCGGAAGTAATTTTGAAAGAGCTGAATTTCGGCGGATGCTGGCAGATATGGAGCTTGGTGTTATCAATATGGTGATTTTTAAGGATGTATCACGACTTGGAAGAGAACATATTGATACCAACTATTATTTGGGGAAATATTTTCCAGAGAAACAGATTCGGGTTGTTTCGCTTTTGGATAATTATGATTCAGCAGTTGGAACTTATGACGAGATGATAGAAATCAAAACTTTGCTGAATGATATGTATCTGAGAGATACATCCAGAAAGATTAAGACAACGATTCAGACAAAAAGAAGCATGGGGGAATACACACCGAAGCAGCCTCCATATGGTTATGTGAAAAGTAAAAAAATCCATAATTATCTGGAAGTTGATCCTTATGCGGCTGAGGTTGTTCGAAGAATTTACAGAATGTATCAGAATGGGTTTGGGTGTACGGTTATTTGCAGGACTTTGAATGAAGATGAAATCTCTTGTCCCGCAAAATATAAAAAGGAAGTTTTAAAAACCAATTATGTATGGGATACGGGAAAAGGTGTGTGGACATCATCTACTGTGAGTGGAATTTTAAAAAATCCGATTTATACCGGGGCGATTGTGATTCGGAAACATGAAAAACCATCTTATAAGCTGAAATACAAAAAGGCAATTCCCTTGGAAGAAATGGAACTGGTGCCGGATGCACATGAAGCAATTATTTCTAAAGAAGAGTTTGAAAGGGTTCAGCAAATAAGAAAGGGGCGCCGAGTTCCCTATTTTGATAAAAACAATGAACCACATAAATATGTGGGACTGCTCTTTTGTGGGAAATGTAAAACAGCCATGCGAAAACGTTATCTGGCATCTCATAAGGACTATGACGGATATATGTGTGGTTTTCACCAGAAGCAGGGGCAGAATTACTGTGAGCTGAATCATATTACATTTGAAAAGCTGGATGAACTGGTTGTATTTGCAATCAACCAGCAATTGAAACAGATGAAGATAGATATGAAGAATCTGGAAACTCAGATCAGACAGAAGCAGCCGGAACTGGATGGTAAAATTGCAAAATTGCGGGCAAAAATAGAAAGAAATCTGGAATACCGGAAACGAGCATATGAACAGTTTATGGATGAAGTACTTTCCAAAGAAGAATATCTGGAATTAAAACAGATGTATGAAACAGATAATCAGAAATATAAAAAAGAATTATCCGAACTGAACCATGAAGAGCAAAGGCTGCGGGCGGCGGTCAATGAAACAAAGATATGGCTGGAGCATTTTAATCGCAGAAAAATAACGGTAAAGCAGCTTACCAGAGAAGTGCTTGTGGAGTTGGTTGATAAAATTTATGTATATCCAGAGCAGAAAATAGATATATATTTTAAGTTTGCTTCAATGGAGAGTTCACCAGATAGAATACTTGAGAAGGATGGGGTGATATGATGTATCAGATGGGTGTATATTGTCGTCTATCGAAGGATGATGGAGAGAATAAAGTCAGTGAGAGTATTGAAAATCAGATGAAACTGATTCGTGAGTATGTGAGTAAATCAGAGGATCTGGAAATCGCAGATATTTATATTGATGATGGTTATTCGGGGCTTTATTTTGCGAATAGACCAGAATTTCAGCGGATGATGGAGGATATTTATAAAGGAAAAATTCAGGGGGTCATTACGAAAGATATTTCCCGACTTGGGCGTGAACATATTGAAACCAGTAATTATATCGAACGTGTTTTTCCATCGCTGGGTGTGCGTTATGTTGCAATTTTGGATGGTGTGGATTCCGTTCATCACAGTAATGAAGAACTGGCACAGTTCAAGACTTTGTTTAATGATATGTACAGTCGTGATATATCTAAGAAGATCAGAGGTGCATTGACTGCACAGAAGAAACGGGGGCAGTTCATGTCAGGGTTTGCACCGTATGGATATGTGAAAGATCCGGCAGATAAGCACCATTTTCTTGTAGACGAAGAAGCAGCTAAAGTGGTACGGAGAATCTTTTATATGAGTCTGGAAGGATATTCCAGAGATGGTATTGCAAAGAAACTGAATCAGGAAGGGATTCTGACACCTTCAGAATATAAGAGAAAGGTGCAGGGGTTAAAATATGCCAATGCATTAGAAAAGGCTGGCACAAAGGGCTGGGCATATCCTACGATCAATGTAATTTTGCGAAACAGAGTTTATACAGGTGCTATGGTACAGCATAAATCAGAAAAGGTTTCCTACAAAGTAGAAAAATATCATTATATTCCAGAGGAACAGCAGTATATTGTGGAAGGAATGCACGAAGCAATTATCAGCAAAGATACTTTTGAGCAGGTACAGGAACTTATGAAGAAAAGAACACGGACACCGGGATTTAATAGCGAAGTGAGAAAGGTAAATCCATATGCAGGAATTATTATTTGTGGAGATTGCGGATATAATTTCCAGAGGGTTACTTGTCGGGATGGTTATGAGTGCGGTACCTATCACAAAAAAGGAAACACAGTTTGTTATTCTCATTTCATTAAAAAAGAAGTATTAGATTCTATTGTAAAAAATGAAATCCAAAGACAAGCGGAACTGGCACTGAAAGAAAGTGATAAGGATGAAATATTAAAAGTAGCAGATAGGAAGAAGGAGGTGCAGAGACGATGTGCAGAAGTAGACCAGCAGATTGAACGGTTACAAAAAGAACTTGCGGCTGTCCAGAAGTATAAAAAGAAAACTTACGAAAATTATGTGGATGGTGTTCTGGATAAAGAAGAATATCTCTCCTATAAGGCGGAATATGAAAAGCAGGATAAAGATATCAGGGCGAAGATTCAGTTGGCAGAACAAGAGAAAGACAGCTTTGGAGAGGCAGAAGAATCTTATGAAAACTGGATAGAGAAATTTATCAAGTATGGAACATTATCCGAAGTGACAAGAGAAATTGTGACAGAATTGATTGAAAAAATTGTTGTGAATGGAGATAAGAGCATTGATATCGTATTTAAGTATCAGTCGCCTTATCCGGTAGAAAAACAGGCAGTGTAAAGACTGCAAATTTTTTTACAGTAACTTTCCCCTAGTTATAATGAACACACAGAGGAGATTCTCTTCCGGAAATTTATCTGACGAATGTATCTAATACAGGCAGGACAGTAATCTGTGTGGGAACCGGAAACAATGGAAATGACAGAATTCATACAGCAGGCACTCTGGACAGCGGACAGAAGACAGAAATTCAGTTTAGCGTAAGTTCAAGAGAAAAAACATTGAATGTACAGCTTTGGAAGTCTTATGCAGATCAGATAGAGATTTCACTTGTGATACCTTCCGGGCAGAGGATAGGTCCTTTGTCTGAACAGACAGGAACTCAGAGATATAGGGCAGAGGATACAGAACTGCTTATTTATTATGGAAAGCCGGGACCTTTTCAGGTAACCCAGGAGATTTATTTTGATTTTATACCTCAGAAAGAATACATTATGTCAGGTGTCTGGAGATTGGAACTCAGAGGACGAAAGATTAAGGACGGAGATTATCATTTGTGGCTGCCGGGCGGTCAGGTATTGAATCCGGGAACCGGTTTTTATTATCCGAAAGCAGAAGAAACGCTGACTGTTCCGTCTACTGCTGAGAAAGTGATCACAGTGGGTGCCTATGATTCCAGGCTGAATGCCCCGGCAGATTTTTCCGGACGGGGAGGAGGGGGACTTACTTATTTCAAGCCGGATCTAGTGGCGCCGGGAGTGGGGATCACAGCTCCGGCTCCCGGGGGAGATTATGCTGTGGTAACAGGAACTTCTTTTGCTGTACCTTTTGTGACCGGAGCGGCAGCGCTTTTGATGGAGTGGGGGATCGTAAGGGGGAACGATCCATATCTGTATGGGGAAAAGGTAAAAGCATATTTAAGGAGAGGAGCACAGCCATTGCCAGGGATCGAGAAATATCCTGATCCGGCGGTGGGGTATGGGGAGGACGTTATAATAAGGTTACATTGGAGAAAGTCAGTAAAATCAAGTGTTTCCGTTCATTTTTCCAATACAGAAACGAAGCACTTTCACCATGATTTTGAAGAAAATCTGCCCGGGTTGGATTCAAAATGATATGGAAAGAAAGATTTGTAGCAATGATGTAACATGAACAGTTGGTTCTGTTACAGACAACAGTTTAACCGAATCAATTGCGAAGCAGTTATTCGGTTATGAGCAAGTAGCGAATGCGGATTGCGAATATCCGCTTGATATGAAAGAGAGGTCACAGGAATATGAAACTGACTTATACAAATGTAAATGGATATCTGATTCCGAACCTCACCTATAAATCCGGTGAGCAGATGGAGCAGCTTGGCAAATATGGATTCTTACGCAGAGATTATCTGAAGAACCATCGAAATTCAACTTATCAGGTGATGCTTCTGCAGGACACCATTGGAGAGCAGCTTCTGGAAGTAGATAAGGCAGCCAGAGAACGGGAAGAAATGATTCTGAAACAGTTGGAAGAAAAAGAACCACTGCCGGATAAAGAAGCAGATCAAATGGCATGGGTAAGAGCTGCTAATCAGCACAGAGCAATTGCAGAAGAGATTATCCTTAAAGAATTGATTTATGTATAAACGTTACCAGTAAACAATCTGGCAGATAACTAATGAAAATTGAATATTGTAAGTGAAGTAAGGCGTGAGTCATAAAATATGACTTGCGTCTTTTTCTTTGCCTGAAAGGAAGTGATAAGTTTGAACAAGAAGTTTTTGAAGCATTATATGGAAACCAATCCAGAAGGGACAGCACAGACCTATATCTTTCTGGTGGACAATCAGGATATCGCACTGAATATTGTGATGTCAGGTTATCAGGCACTTTGTCTGGTCCAGGAAGATGACGGGCATTATTTCAGTGCAGATTCATTTATAGAGGAAATGAGAGCCATTCAGTTTAATGGAAGCTGTCAAAGTGCCTATCATTATGTGACTGCCTGTACGGTGAAGTGGGTAAATGATAAGTTACTGACATTTTTCAAAGACGCTGGTCTTGATGGAAAAGCAGGCTGGCAGTTGTTCAAAGAGAAGGAGTACCTTGGCAAACTGGATAATCAGAAAGAAGTTGAGAAATTACTGGAACAGTATATTCTTCGGTTTGAGCGAGATCCGAAAGAAGAACCGGAACTGAGCCGTTTTCACTTATTTGATGCAAAAGGGAATGTGAAAGGTGTCCGGGATATGGAGATTGTAGATTACCTGGTGGAGAATGTTCAGTTTTTTGTGGTGGGAATCACACCGTATTATTATGAGCATGGTGTTTTCCTGGAAGACCATGATGGGGTAAGAATGAAATACCGTATCCAGAAGTTGATCTATCGTGACCAGGTACAGAGTGGAGTGATCAAAAGAATCTATAATCTACTGATCACACAGCCAAAAGTTCACCGAGAGGCATATGAACTAAATAAACAGCCTGTGCGGTGGATCAATTTCAAAAATGGATATTATGATCCGGTTACGGGGGAAATGCTGGAACACAATCCGGATTATCTGACAATCAATCAGATTCCATTTCCCTATTATCCGGAGGACAGGGAGCAGGTGCTGCAGGGTGGAGAAAATATCAAAAAGTATCTTGCATCGTCTTTACCGAACAAAGAAGAACAGCAGACATTCTGGGAGTATTTTGGCTATTGCATGACACAGGACACGCAGTTTCAGAAATTCCTTACACTGAAAGGAAATGGTGGAACCGGAAAGTCAGTGGCAGTATCACTGATCCAGCATGTAGTTGGAATCACCAATATGTCCAGTATTTCTCTACAAGATCTGAACAAACGATTCTATGCGACTGGAATGTACGGAAAGCTGTTAAATGCCTGTGCGGATATTCCATGTAAGGCAATGGAAAATACAGATGTATTAAAGAAAGCAGTCGGTGAGGACACACTGATCTATGAGAAAAAGGGACAGGATGCAATCCATTTTCACTCTTATGCAAAGCTGCTTTTTTCTACCAATGAAATGCCACAAAATCTTGAGGATAAGTCGGATGCTTTTTATCGTAGATTATTGATTCTTGATATGAACCGGGTAGTAAAAAGCGGTGAAAAAGATCTGCACTTAAAGGAAAAGGTACAGGCAGAATCCGATTATGCGATTCATATGGCGATGATTGCATTGAAAAAACTGTATGAACAGGGAAAGTTTACGGAGAGCGAGCATAGCAAAGAATGTGTAAGAGAGGTACAACGGTCGTCTGACAGTATCTGTGCTTTTATTGATGAGTCATTGGTGCGTGCCAAAGGAAAACGTCTGAAACGAAGTGAAGTGTTCCATATGTATGAGGAATACTGCAAAGAGAATGGCAGACAGGGGCATGGTAAATCCAACTTTTTCAGGAATATGACAGATAAAGGGTTCCTTCTGAAGCAGTACAATGGTGAGTTCTATTATCAGGATATTGCAGTTAAGGAAGAAGATTTTTGTCCTGTAGATCCAGAAGAAAGAATACCTTTTGAAGAAACAGATACAGATTATAAACAGTTACAATTAAATATGAATCAGGGAATTAAGGGCATTTAGGGCAAAATAAGCAAAAAGAAATGTTACCGGAGCAGGAGAAATAACAAAGATAGCTGCCAGAGTACATAAAATTTTGCTTTTTTTACACTGACTGTCCTTTTTTATGTATCAACATTTTAACTGATACAAATATAAGTTTTTCCCGAATTTGGGAGAAAGTCAAAAACAAACATTAAGAAAGTATGAGGTATGATTATGAGAATGATGAAAAACAACAATAATGAGACAGTTACAGTGATCGGGATTGATCATGGTTATGGAAACATGAAAACAGCTACCAGATGCTTTCCATCTGGTGTGGCCAGATATGACAAGGAGCCAATCTTTCAGAACAATCTTCTTGTTTACAATGGCATGTATTACCAGATCGGAGAGGAACATAAGGAGTTCTGTGCAGAGAAAACGCAGGATGAGGACTATTATGTGCTGACACTGGCAGCTATTGCAAGGGAACTGGATGGGAAAGGTATGAACCGGGCAACGGTACATATTGCAGCCGGACTTCCCCTTACTTGGGTGGCGACACAGAAAGAAGATTTTCAGAAATATCTTCTCCAGAATGAATGTGTGGATTTTACATTCCGCAATAAAGAATATCATGTAGAGTTTGCAGGAGCTGATATTTACCCACAGGGATTTGCAGCAGCTTTTTACCGCTTACAGGATTTTAAAGGCATCAATATGCTGGCAGATATTGGAAATGGAACTATGAATATCATGTATATCAATAATTCACGTCCATTAGAGAAGAAATGTTTTACAGAGAAATATGGAACACACCAGTGTGTGCTTGCTGTCAGGGAATCCCTGCTGAAAGAACTGGGAACGGTGGTGGACGATCTGGTGATTGAGCAGGTGATCCGTACCGGGACAGCAGACATTGGTGAAAAATATCTTTCAGTCATTCGCAAAGCTGCCGGGGATTATACGAAAGAAATCTTCCATAAGCTGAGGGAACGGGAATATAATCCGGAATTGATGCGTCTGTATGTGGTAGGCGGTGGCGGTTGTATGATTCAGAATTTTGGAGAATATGACAAGAGCCGGGTAACGATTGTAAGGGACATCTGTGCCACAGCGAAAGGTTATGAAGCAATGACCGTAAGGAAAATCCAGAGAAACGGAGGGATGCTTGTATGAGAAAAGAACGGAAAATCATCAATACAAATATCCGTTTGAATCTTTGTGATGAACAGGACAGACAGGCATGGGAATATTTGCAGACGATGGACAGGGAGAAATATAAATCGTACACCAGAGCAGTTGTAGTGGCGTTGAATGATTATTTTTCCAGAGAGTACAGGAATGAAGCAGATCCGTATCTGGAAACCAGAGAAAAGGAAGATGCATTTCTGGCAAGGGTGGAAACAGCTATCCGGGATGGAGTAAAAGAATCCGTCCCGATGGCTATGGCGAAGAACCTGCTGGAAATGCTTGCACCGTTTATAAAAGAATCGGTGGGTGGAAGCAACCTGACAAATGGGACACTGACAGTGGAGAAAATAGATGGTGAGGTTACAGAAGATAATCTGGATTGGGAGAAAGAAGCGGATATGGATGCAGCACTGGATTTTGCGGACAGTTTTTAGATGGTTATGAAATAGCAGTAACAGGAAAACAGACTGACAGTAAGGACTAGTTTTACAAAAATAGAATAGCAGAAAAAGACAATGGCAGTGGTGACATTTCAGACATTATAAATTGGAGAAATGTTTATGACTGCTATTTTTATGTCTTTTAGCAGAAATGGAAAGAGATCCAGAAAAAGAAAGACAGAAATAACAGGAAAATATAACAGAAAAGCGTTGGCAGATGGGTGGATTGAACAAGCAAGGCGAAGAAAAGAATAGAGTGCCGGATACGGCACATGATTGTCCGATACTTCGCATCGGAGTGATGCATGAACAGCCTGTTTCAGAAAGAGAAAATCTATCGAAATGGGAGCTTTTCTATTTCTTCCACAGTCTGTCCCTGCACCACAAAACCACTGTCATCTCCATTTAGATTTGATAATGCAGTGGGGAAAATGTTGCTTGGCTAGTGTTGCTTCAGTAGTGGGGAGATGACAGGCAAGTTTCGCAAAGTGGCAAGCCACTCTGCACCGGAGCCAGCCTTTGGGCTGTTCCTAAACTTGCCAGAGGGCTCTGCCCCTTGGAACCCCGGCACGTCAATAGCGTAAGTATCCCTGCGAAATGTCCACCGGACATTTCTACGGAACACTTACTGATTGACTAGGGTTTCACCCTGCACTCACCAAAGGGGCGTTGCCCCTTATGGAATCCCGTTGTTAATTTATCGGTCAGAATGATTTGTCTGTTAATAAAGAATAAAAATCAAGCAAAGAAAGGAGACGAAAGCCTATGAGAAAACGAAATTATACAGTAACCATACGGATGAATAAAGAGGAATACGATCTGTTTCAGAGCAAGGTTAAAGAATCAGGAAGAACACAGCAGGAAGTTGTAATAAAAGCAATCGCAGATTTGAAGATAGCTTCTACAGAGGAAGTGGAAGAATTAAAAAGATTGAACCAGATGTTTGCAGATATTCTTAGTCAGCTTCGGGGAGCTACTACAAATATCAATCAGATTGCAAGAAAGCTGCATACAGATGGAGAAATCCCAAACGACAGTATGTTGTATTTCCTCAACAAAAATATTCTCAAGTATCGGAAGGAGAGTGAGAGGATATGGCAGTTAATAAGACGATTAATAAGCGGACAAATACACATGGAGCAATGAGAAACTGCATCGAATATGTATTGCGACAGGACAAGACCAGCGAACTGATTACCTATGTAACAGGCCCGTATCGCCATGATGAGATTGACTATGATCTGGTGTACAGAACCTTTCTGGAAGAAAAGAAGATGTGGAATAAAGATACCGGGAGAATGTATGCCCACAACATTATTTCCTGGCATAAGGACGAGCAGATCACCTCAGAGCAGGCATTAGAATTTGGAAAAGAGTTTGCAGAAAATTGGTTCAGTGGATTCCAGACCTTAGTGGCTGTGCATAGGGATAAAGACCATATCCACTGCCATCTGGTTACTAATTCAGTAAGTTATGAAGATGGGAGAAAGCTGCATAACACCAAAAAGGATCTGGAACGTATGAAACAGCTTACCAATCAGATGTGCCGGGAACGAGGAATGACAGTTGCCGAAAAAGGAAAGCACTTTGATGGAAGCCAGATTGAAAAAGGGGAAGTCATTGCATGGAGCAAGGGTAAATATAACCTGTTCAGTCAGCAGGTAAAGGACAGCTTTGTAGCGGACTGTGCAATGGCGGTGTTAAAAGCACTGGAAAATTGTATCAGTAAGGAAAAGTTTATAGAAAAAATGAAGCAGTTCGGGTGGAACGTAAATTGGACAGAGAAACGGAAGCACATCACATTCCAGAAGCAGGATGGAAAGAAAGTGCGTGACAGCAATTTGTCAAAAACATTTCATCTGGACATCAGTAAGGAGGAGTTAGAGAATGAATTTAATGGAAATAGGGAAAAATCCAGAGTTGCAGCCGACAGAGACAGCAGAGCAGCCGAAGACCTTAGAAACTACTACAGAGAGCTTGACGCAGCCATCACAGACACCAGAGGAATCACCGATCAAGCTCAAAGTGGAGAGGGATATTCTCATACAGAGTTTCGAGAAAGCGAAAGAGTTCATGCGAATACAGAAAAAGCAGATACAGACACTGGAAGAAGAGAAACAGACAATCTTATCCGACAGGCAGAGATTGCGAGAAGAAATTCGGAAATCAACCGTAGAAATTCAGCGTCTGACAACCGAACTGTCCGAAACGCAGAAATTGAATCAATCGCTTCAGCAGAGCAACGACGATCTGAGAAACAGAAATGGCTTAATGAGCAGGAACGAGCAAGAGCAGCTCGAAGAAGAAATAAAAGACGTTCGGGACCAGAACTCTAAATTGCAGATACAGGTGAATAAATCATCTGTTGAGGCAGTAGATGAAGCACAGAAGAAACAGAAAGAAGCAGAAAAAAAGATGGAACAGGCAGAATTCAAAGCCCGTAACGAAAAGAAACATGCTGAGCTGGAAATTCGTAAAGCGAAAAAAGAAGTAAGGGACAGAACGAAAAACATGAAGGCTATGGAGTATTTCTGGGGAATGGGATACATTACGGTAGTTCTGTTTGCAATTCTACAGAATGGTGCTTTTCAACATGATTTCATAGATTTTTTCATGACTCCATTCATGTGGTATGTTCGATTTTGTAAATGGCTGGTATACCCAACTTATGATAATGGATTTAACCAGAAAATAGCATATACAGGTGGAGAAGTATGGGTTATCAGGATTCTGGCAATCGTAGCTGTGCTTTTCATAGTGGGAATCTTAATGGTGATAATTATGGAAACAATAAAACAATACAAAAAAATGTGGAACGAAATTTCACAAATGTTTTTGCTTGGAAGCCTTTCAGGGATAGCAGTGCTTGGAGATGTAATCAGAGAGTATCTACCTGTAAATTTGATCCTGTTATTTGTGTTTGTCAATATGGGAATCGTGTTGCTCAGAGTGTACCGGGTGTCCCTGACATGCAATTGAATCCATGCTGCTAAATAGACAAGGAAGCAAGTTTATAATATATCTTCCAAATCGGGATTAGGAAAAATCACAGTTTTGTGATTTTTATGCCTTCTGAAATTTCTTTTGCAGTTGCTGTTACAATTCGTATGCCGTTATCGCTCATATCATCAAGGAGAGAGTCAAGTTGCCGCCACTTTGTATCTTTTCCGGTGGGCGTATCTAAAAGAAACTGGTCTACGGATATATTGTAACGAAGCATAAGTTCAAAAAAGATTTGCAGACTGGGGTTCTGCCCGTTGTTCTCAATGTTCGCAAGATAGCGAGGGGATATATACATCTCGTCGCTCACTTTCTTGCGGCTCTCTTTTCTTTCTGTCCGCGCTGCTTTTATTGCCTGCCCGAAAGCCTTGAAGTCATATTTTTCTACTGGTCTTTTTGTCATATTTATTCACCCAGTTACATTTTTCTGTTCCTTTTTCTTCTTGGATATGCTTATACAGTACATATCATTAGCCAAAGTATTTCCTATTATGTATTTAAGAAATTCTATTTTCTTTATTAAATCTTCAAAATTTGTAGCTATTCTTTTAGCATAATCAAAAGAAAGGACAGTACAAAATATGAGTATAATCTTGAAAACAACAAATCTCTGCAAATCGTTCAACGGGCAGACAGCCGTAAATAACATATCGCTGAACATTGAAAGAAATTCCGTCTATGGATTGTTAGGACCAAACGGAGCCGGAAAATCTACAACACTCAAAATGATAACAGGTATTTTGAGACCCACATCTGGGAGTATTGAGTTTGACGGCCACGCATGGAAACGGAGCGACTTAAACCATATCGGAGCATTGATTGAAATGCCGCCGCTTTATGAGAATTTAACAGCCTATGAAAATCTGAAAGTTAGGTCAACCATTTTAGGGCTAACAGACAAAAGGATTGAGGAAGTGCTTCAAATTGTCCGGTTGACAGAAACAGGCAGGAAAAGAGCCGGACAGTTTTCACTTGGAATGAAGCAGCGGCTTGGAATTGCGATTGCATTATTAAACAGTCCTAAGCTGCTTATTCTCGACGAGCCTATAAACGGGCTTGACCCGATTGGGATTGAAGAACTTAGAGAGCTTATCCGTTCTTTTCCGGCTAAAGGCATTACGGTTATCCTGTCCAGTCACATTCTTTCAGAAGTGGAGCAGATAGCCGACCATATCGGTATTATCGCAGGTGGTGTTCTTGGATATGAGGGAAAATTGAACGCAAACGAAAATTTGGAACAGCTTTTTATGGACGTTGTAAAAAGCAATCACAGGGAGGGTTAAGGTATGGACTATCTAAAATCAGAACATTTAAAATTTAAGAGGACAATATCGAACAAACTGATTTTCATTGTTCCGCTAATTACGGCTATTTTTGCATGGCTTATGGGTGGATTTATGGGGTATCAGTACATGACACTTTACTGGTGGTATGCGTTTTTGCTTCCTGGAGCAATCGCAATTTTATGTTCTTTGTCACACAGAAAAGAAGAAAACGCCGGGAAATACTATTCGGTATTTTCTATGCCTGTAAACCTTTCGAGATTTGAATTTGCAAAGGGCATTATCTTAGTCGAAAAACTGCTTGTTTCAGCGATATTTTTAGCACTGCTTATTTCTATTAGTAATATCATTGCTCCGGCAACGGCAGTATATTCTCTTTTACACAGCATTACAGGAAGTATCGGGATTATCCTTGCGTCTGTCTGGCAAATCCCTTTGTGTCTGTACTTAGCACGCAAAACGGGAATGTTTGTGCCGATTGTGTTAAATACAATACTTGGGATTGTCCTATCTACTGCTACCGCATTGGGAAATACAATAGCATGGTGGTTTGTACCGTATTGTTGGGCGGCAAAACTGGCAGAGCCACTTATGGGAATTGAAATAAACGGAACTTATGCGGGAAATTGTGGATTTTCTATAGCCATTATGATTTTCATTTCGTTGTCAATACTCTTGTTTCTTATTTTGTCCTATGCCGACGCAAAGGATTTTTCCAAAGGGAGGTAGATAGAAATGGGTTTTATTTATGCGCTTCGATCTGAACAGGAAAAAACGAAGCATACATCGTTTTGGGCTATTCATTTTTGTGTACCTGTTATGGGGGCATTGTTATTTCTTGCTTACTATTCCCAGTATGCCAGCACCGCAGATAGTAACAAGCTCAAAATGATATTGGAAATTACGACAACGTTTTTTCCGTTGTTGATAAGCGTTATTGTTGGTCTGAACGTTGCACTGGAAGAAAAGGCTTCACACTTCCAAACGCTGCTTGTTGTACCAAACAGACACAAAAATATGCTTGCAAAATTAACTTATCTTTATGGATCGGGGGTATTTGCATTGTTCTTTCTGTTCCTGTTATTTGTGATTGGCATACATCTTTTGGGAATGGCTGATACAGTGCAGCTCGGAATGCTGATTGGAGCCGCCGCCGGGATGGCCTTTTGTAATTTGATAATATACATCTTGCACCTGTTCCTTAGCTTCAAATTTGGATTAGGGTTATCCCTGTTTTGGGGCGTGTTTGAAAGTCTGCAATGTATCTTATATAGCAATATTGAGCTGAAAGGTGTAGCCCAGTATATCCCCTTTGCATGGTCTATGAATTGGGTAAAGGATATTTTGAGCCGACAAATTTTCAACTATGGAACGGAAAAAATATGGATTGCAGCATTAACGACAGGTAGCTTGTTGCTGACCTTATTATGGTTTTCTCATTGGGAAGGATGGAAAAATTATGAATAAAAACAGAAAAATGTTTATAGTCGCGCTGTTTGCTTTTGTTGTATGCTTTTCTCTTGCAGGCTGTACTTTACAGGACAGAGTCGAAGAATATTCCAGTGACAAGGAACAATGCTATTTGAATACGGAAAATGTAACACGTTTTTCCTATAAAGGTAACGATTACACCATTTTAGCAGATACCGTATCAAATGGCGGGCTTGGAGAATGGATTGGATATATCCGGCAGCTTGCCGCCATAGACGAGAACGGAAAAATATTGCTGCAAGAAAATGTTGAAACGGCGACTTTTCAATCCTTAGCGGATTTGGCGGAGAAAGCACCAGAAGCCGCTTACATTATTCCTTTTCTCAATGTATATGCGGCTCCTAACGCAGACGATTATCTTATTGTAGATGTAAACGGAGGAAATCATAAAGCTGTTATCAGCGAAAATGTCAAAGATAGCGATACTGTTTTTGATTTTAAGAAAACAGAAGAATCTATAAATGACAGCTTTGAAGTCAATCCAGAAAATGCGACACAGCTTCTTTGGGGTGGGACGGTTTATCAAGTAACGTCTGATATGGTATCAGATGATGAATTAGGTAGCTACATTGATATTCTTGCTGAAAGTGTTATATTCGATACAGAAACGAAAATCCCTTTATCAAAAGAAGATTTAAGCAAGATTGACTGGTACGGGAAAAATGCCGGACAGGGGCGAGAGTATTGGTTTTACACAGATGTCTATGAGATTTGCGGAACCGATAAAGCGGAAGCGGTTGCGGTCGAGGTAAATAATAACTACTATATTGCAAAGCGACAATGACAGCTTTCCTGCTCTTGTAGCTAGTGTTATACTAAAAAGGACAACGAAAGGAGGCAACAATATGGCGGCGATCCTTATGATTGATGATGAACGGGCTATTTTAGAACTTGTCAAAAACGGGCTGCAAAAGGACGGACATTTCGTGACCGCTTATACCTCTGCCGCACAAGTACCGCTTGATAAGCTGAACAGATATGACTTGATTATACTGGATATTATGATGCCAGATGTAGACGGCTTTTCCTATTGTGATAAAATTCGTTCCCTTGTAGACTGTCCTATTCTTTTTCTGACAGCAAAGACAATGGAGCATGACATCACATTTGGGCTTGGTCTGGGAGCAGACGACTATCTGACAAAACCATTTCGCATTGCAGAATTGCGTGCGAGAGTAAACGCCCACTTACGGCGTGAACGTAGGGAACGACATACCGCACTTACCTTTGACCGCATAAAAATTGATTTATCTGCAAAAGAATTACGGGTAGATAACACGCCTGTTGCCTTAACGAAAAGCGAATATCTGATTTGTGAATATCTTGCAAGGAATAAAGGACAGGTATTTTCAAAAGAACAAATTTACGAAGCTGTTTTCAGCTTAGAGGGCGACAGTGATAATTCTACAATTTCTACTCATATCAAGAATATCCGGTCAAAATTGAACAAACTGGATATTCAGCCGATAGCGACAGTCTGGGGGATTGGGTATAAATGGGAATGAAAAAAACAACATCACTGAAAGCGTCTTTTTGGAAATTCTTATGTATGCTGCTGATTGGACTAATAGGTGCGGTGGCAATACCATTCAGTCTTATTTTAGCTGGAACCAGTACAGGGCTTATTACCTATGCGGATTATTCAGAACGCAGCACAAAAAACCTTGCTCCTGTTATTGCCGCAACGCCGGATTTGGCAGATGTGCAGCTTCCTATGGGCTGTAAATATTTGGTGCTGGATAAAAATTATCAAGTGATGGAAACGATCTTAGAGGGCGACGATTTGGACCGGGCTATGGAATACGCAATATCCGGGAAGATAAATACAAACCTCAACAAACAGTATTTGCTTGTGACCCGCGAAAATGAATATGTAGTGCTGCAATATTACATAGGTTCACAGTTTACAAATGAATGGCTTTATGAGCATTTTCCCTCACCGGAAATTCTACTTTATATTTTTATAGCAATCAACTGTATTGCAGTATGCGTGATATTGACAGCGAAGTTTGCAAAAAATATGAGGACGCAGCTCTCCCCACTTTTTGAAGCGACAAGGCAGGTGGCAGAACAAAATCTTGATTTTGAAGTGGGACATTCAAAAATCAAAGAATTTGAGGATGTACTTTGTTCTTTTGCAAATATGAAAGATAATCTGAAAATATCTTTAGAGAAGCAATGGAACGCGGAACAGTTACAGAGAGAACAGATTGCAGCGTTCGCTCACGATTTGAAAACACCTCTGACCGTCATTCAAGGAAATATTGATTTGATAAATGAAACGGAGCTTGATGACGAACAACGTCTATATGCGGGTTACATCACTGAAAGCTCCGAGCGGATAGGCATTTATATTAAAGCGTTAATTGACATTTCCCGGACAATCGCCGGATATCAGATTCATTTGGAGAAATTTGATATAGCTGATTACATGGGGCAGATTGAAGCACAGGCAAGCTCTTTATGCCTTACCAAAGGAATTTGTCTGCAACTGGAAACGGGGGCTAACTTGGGCACATTTAAGGCGGATAAGCTGCTGTTGGAACGGGCAATTATGAACGTGATAAGCAATGCGTTAGACTATTCTCCACCACAGGGGACAATTTATGTAACGGTGCAAAAAACTGACTGCTTTTTGCATATATCTATAACGGACGAGGGAGGCGGCTTCACGCCGGAGGCCCTACATCATGCACAGGAACAGTTTTTCATGGGCGACAAAAGCCGTACTTCTAATATGCACTTTGGTATGGGACTTTATATCACAAACAGCATTATCAAGCAACATGGCGGGCAGATTGTTTTAAGCAATTCTAAAAAGACTGGCGGCGCACAGGTTATTATCAAAATTCCATATTAAAAGTAGTGGGCGGTACTGCGGTATCGCTCATTATTTTTTCAAATCTTTATGAAATCTACAAACTTTCCATATAGCATATAGGTAAAGAACAGAACTACAATCTGACGGACGGCGGCGAAGAAAAAAAGTCGTCGTAACGCGGATACATTTTCGCGTGCTTTTGAAACGGTGGCTTTGATTTTTAGAGCAGCCGCTTCTTTTGGTGCTTATTTTTAGCAACGACGACCCGGACACAGAACGGCGACATTTAGGAGGATTGTCGCCATGTCTGCGTTAGTGGTTCATAGTACCCATGAGTTACACCAGTTAAAAAAGCCTTGCCCTGCCGTCGGGTAAGTCCGATTATGAATATGAACTGTCAATTGGGCATAATTTAAGTTTCGCTAAGTTTCACTTATATAGGTGTCTGAGAAAAATTTAATAGAAAAAACATGAAAAAAGCACTGAAAACCGTTGGATTTGGTTTCACAGAGCTTTTTCTTTTGCCCAAGAGGAAAAATGCAGTGAATTTAAGTTTTGCTAAGTTTCACTGCGTTCTGATTTTACAGAGTGCCATTGTTTCTTAGGTTCATATTTTCCACAACCGTCGCAAGTCTGTGGCCAGTTGATCTTCCATTCAAAATACTCATCTCTGGTAATCACACCGGATTTCAGTTCATCCATCCGAACTACCCATTCTTTCAGAAAATCATTGAGAACTCCATAATTAAACCACATACCAACAGGTGGATGAGCAGGCCAGTTATCAGAATCGTGATAACGGACAGAGGTATCTTCGCTGGAATTGCATTTCTCTCCGGGATAAGTTTCTAACTGAAAGAGATTGATAGCTGCCGGATTAAATTCATCAATCCAGAACAGGATTTCCATAAGTTCAGAAGCATCCATAGTAGTAGGTTCATGCAGTGCCAGTGGATTCACATCCAGAATTTTAGCCATTTCAGTTACCAGATCTTTGCGGGGAACCCGGTAATTTGTTTCGTATTGGGCAAGACGGTTTGCACCCTTATCACCCCAACCGAGAGCAGCCCCCAGTTCTGCCTGTGTCATATTCCGGAATGTCCGGATTTTTTTTATTTTATCACCGATTGTCATATCAGATTT
>OMGX01000655.1_pt1 | contig 18861 bp, 18 predicted proteins | sample 1674381 | NCBI WGS metagenome assembly OMGX01 (sample SAMN05578582, study PRJEB25193) | human gut metagenome | biome: Human Microbiome; feature: human-associated habitat; material: feces | host: Homo sapiens | place: USA:Birmingham | reverse complement strand
GCGCCTCCGGCGGCCCTATCTTTTCCCTTGCGCGGGAAAAGATAGGGGAGAAAAGGGCGCTATTAGCTCAGAAACCGCCATCACGTATCTGCTCAATAGATGGACGCACTTCTACGGCGTCCCGCCTGCCGATCAAGGAATTTCTGCCGAAAGAGCACGTCATTGTTGGTGATGGCTGAATCGGTGTGGGGATCGGATGTCTTACAAAACTGTAAGACGGCAGCCGGAAAGTGTAAGCGGAATCGATGGCGGCGGGAGGCCTGGCGCGATATACTTGGCGCAGAAACTTTCACAGGAGGCATTTTTCTTATGCAGATTCTTGAAGTGAACGGCCTGCGCAAGGTCTACACGACGCGCTTTGGCGGCGCGTCGGTCGAGGCGCTCAAAAACATCAATTTCAGCGTGGAAAACGGCGAATACGTCGCCATCATGGGCGAATCCGGCTCCGGCAAGACCACGCTCCTGAATATCCTCGCCGGGCTCGACAAGCCGACCTCCGGCCAGGTGCTGCTCGACGGCAAAGACCTCGCGTCCATCCGCGAGTCCGACCGTGCCGCCTTCCGCCGTGACAATCTCGGCTTCGTCTTTCAGGAGTTCAACCTGCTCGACACCTTCTCGGTCGAGGACAACATCTATCTGCCGCTCGTGCTCGCGGGCGTGCCGCAGAGCCAGCTCGGCGCACGGCTCGAGCCCATCGCGGCGAAGCTCGGCATCTCGGAGCTGCTGAAAAAGTATCCGTATGAGATCTCCGGCGGCCAGAAGCAGCGCGCGGCCGTTGCCCGCGCGATCATCACGAACCCCCGTCTGCTGCTGGCCGACGAGCCGACCGGCGCGCTCGATTCCCGCGCCACGGACGAGCTGCTGCGCGTCTTCTCCGATATCAGTGCCAGCGGCCAGACCATCCTGATGGTCACGCATTCCGTCCGTGCGGCCAGCCGCGCGGGCCGGGTCCTGTTCATCAAGGACGGCGAGGTCTGCCACCAGCTCTACCGCGGCGGCATGACCGACGATCAGCTCTACCAGAAGATCACGGACGCGCTGACCGTCCTGCAGGCGGGAGGCGAGCGGGTATGACGCACAGACTCTATCCGCGCCTGGCCTGGCAGGGCATCACGAAAAACAAACGGCTGTATCTGCCGTTTCTGCTCACCTGCGTCGGCATGGTGATGATGACGTACATCCTGCTGTCGCTGGCGTCCTCCCCGGTCCTCAAGACGTTCCCGGGCGGCGGCGTCATGCCGATGATCCTCGGCATGGGCAGCTACGTCATGGCGGCGTTCGCTGTTTTGTTCCTGTTTTATACGAATTCCTTCCTCATCCGCCGCAGAAACCGCGAGTTCGGCCTCTACAACATCCTCGGCATGGGCAAGGGGAATCTTGCCAGGGTGCTCGCCTGGGAATCGGTCATGATGGCGCTCGTGGCCATCGTGGGCGGCGAGGCGCTGGGCATTGCGCTCGGGAAGCTGTTTGAGCTGGTGCTCGTCAACATCGTGGGCGGCGACGTGCAGATGGACTTTACCGTCTCTGTCCCGGCCACGGCGATGACGGCGATCCTGTATCTCGGCATTTTCGCGCTTTTGTTCCTGCGCTCGCTGGTGACGGTCTGCCGGACGAACGCCGCGGCCCTGCTGCGCAGCGAATCCTACGGCGAAAAGCCGCCGAAGGCGAACTGGGCGTTCGGCCTTGCCGGCTTTGGGATCCTCGGCGCGGCATATTATATTGCTGTGACGATCAAGCAGCCGCTGACGGCGCTGGCCGTGTTCTTCATTGCCGTTCTGATGGTCATCGTGGGGACGTATCTGATCTTCATTTCCGGCTCCGTCCTGCTGTGCCGCACGCTGCAGAAGAACAAGCGGTATTACTATCAGAAAAACCACTTCATCTCCGTTTCCTCCATGGCCTACCGCATGAAGCGCAACGGCGCGGGTCTCGCATCCGTGTGCATTCTGGCCACGATGGTGCTCGTCATGCTCTCGTCGACGACGTGCCTGTACTTCGGCACCGAGGACGCGCTGCGCACCCGCTATCCGCAGGATCTTTCCATCGAGCTGCGCTTTACCAAGGACGAGGGCGGCGCGAACGAGGAGAACATCCGGATCGCGCGCGGCATGGTCGAATCTGTTATCGAGCAGGACAAGCTTGACGTGCAGGAGCAGTTCGATACGCGCAGCGCGTGGTTCTCCGGTCTTCTTACGGGAAACAGCTTCGAGCGCGCGGATCGCTCCACGCTCATGGACTATGAGCGTGCGGTCGACATGGTCATCCTGCCGCTGGAGGACTATACCCGCATGACGGGCGAAAGCCTGACGCTCGGGCCGGGCGAGGCGTATTTTTGCTGCCCGCGCATGGCCTACACGCAGTCGGAGCTCCACATCGGCGAGCTTTCCTACCAGATCAAGGGCCAGCTGCCCGATTTCGGCGGCTTCGGCGCGGACAGCGCGAACATCACGACGACATTCTATCTCGTCGTCCCGGACTTTGACGCCGCGATCGACGCGCTGCAGACGCAGGACACCCGCTACCCGGTCGTTATAAGCTGGCAGTATTCGTTTGATTCCGGCAGCCCCGACAAGGAGCAGATCGTGTTCCTTACTGACATGCTGGCGGCGTTCGCCGAAAACAAAGACGGGCTGGCCTACGCTTCGTACACGGTGGAGTCTCTGGCGTTCAACCGCGACGATTTCCAGGGCACCTACGGAAGCCTGTTCTTCCTTGCGATTTTGCTCAGCATCGTGTTCCTCGCGGCCGCTGTTCTGATCCTTTACTACAAGCAGATCTCCGAGGGCTATGAGGACCAGGCCCGGTTCGAGATCATGCAGCGCGTCGGCATGACGAAGACGGATATCCGCAAGTCCATCAATTCGCAGCTGCTGCTGGTCTTCTTCCTGCCGCTTTTGTTTGCGGGGCTGCATCTGGGCTTTGCGTTCCCGTTCGTGCATAAGATGCTCGTGCTCTTCAACCTCACGAATCTGAAGCTGCTCATCGGCACGACGGTCATTACCTTTGCCGTCTACGCCGTGTTCTATGCCATCGTCTACCGCGTCACGTCCAATTCGTATTATTCGATCGTCGCGGGCGCAAAGGAGGATGCTGCATGATCCGTCTGCTTGTGCGTCTGGTGTTGGTATTGGTCCTGATCGCGGCGCTGCTCATCGGCATGACCTGCTGCGCGGCCCGGGTGGTCTTCGGCAGCTGTGCGGAGATCGGCGTGCAGCAGACCATCCGCAACCTCGAGGACTTTTTCCTCTGGCTGCGGGACGTGTGGGCACTTGCGCGGGTAAAACTGAACTTATGTATGGTGACCGTATGAAAAAAGTGAGATCCGGTGCCTCCGGCGGCGTGTTTTATCTGGGTCTTGCCCTGATCGGCGTGTTGGCGATCCCGGCAGCGGTGCTGCTCGGTCTGATCGCGGGTGTGTGGACGCTGACCGACAAGCTCACCGCCCTGCTGGAGAAAAAGCATTGACGCTATCTCGAAATTCGGGTATGCTAAGAGCAACGACAAGGGCGCGCCAGGATGGCGCGCCCCGGGAACGGAGGGACCTTTATGAGCGGCTGTACCGGCTGCGGCGGCTGTGCGTCCGGCTGCGGCGGCTGCCAGAGCCATGTTTTGCTGCTGACAGAGGCGGAGATCCGCCTGCTGCGGCGCTTCGGCGAGCTGGCCTTTCTGCCCGCCGCGTGTACCCGGACCAACGAGACGCCGGTCTATCTCTCAGATCTCGGCGGCCGGGCCGAGATCAGCGCGGCCATCCTCGCCCTGCAGGTCAAGCGGCTCATCTCCGTCGATTTTGCCCTGCCGCTGCAGGGCTTCGACTACGTGGGGTATGAGGACTACCCGGTCCGCGGCAGCATGGCCCTGACCGCCGCCGGACAAGAGGCGCTCGACTCCCTGAACATCCAGGGCTGCGGGGAATAAAGGCAAAAAAGACGTGCCGGGACGGCACGTCTTTTTGTTTTTTATTGCTTCCCCTCCGGGGGCGTGGTGATATGGACGTGGTTGTTGATGTGGTCGATGCAGTAGCAGTAGTAGCCGTTGCATTTCGAGCAGTAGCGGAACTCCAGATTCGGATAGTCCGTGTCCGTCCGGCCGCAGACCGTGCACTTGTGGCGGTAGGGCTTTTCGCCGGTTTTGGAGTGGTAGGACCCGGCCCAGTTCGCATTCGGCCGGGCGCCGGTGCCGGTGGTGCGGTAGTTTTTGCGCTGGCGATAGCGCAGGGCGTCCGGCAGGATGTTTTTGACGTCGCTGCCGAAGAAAAGGAGATAGTTGAGCAGCGGCACGATGGGCAGCAGCCAGTAGAACGAGAGGAACGGGGCGATGCGCAGATACAAAAACATGCTCAGCACCGTACCGCCGAGGTAGACCCAGGCCATGTATTTCATTTTGATCGGAATGAAGAAAAGCAGCAGCACCCGCGCCTCCGGCGCGATGGTCGCCACGGCGAGAAACAGGCTGAGGTTCAGCGCCGCGGCGTCCGCCCCGGAGCCGAGGAGCAGCGCGGCCAGATCGGTCAGCAGAAGCCCGGTGAGATAATACAGATTGAAGCGGAACGGGCCCCAGTAGCTCTCGAGGATCTTGCCGAACTGATAGTAGCAGAACAGCGATACGCCGGCCAGGAACAGATACATCCCGGACGTATCGTTCAGATACGTAAAGACATACGTAAACAGCCGCCAGACCTGCCCGCGCAGAATGGCGGAACGGCTGAAGCAGAGATAGCTGTAGACGATGTTGCTGGGGTCGACGCGCGAGAGCACATAGACCACCAGATTACCGATGGCGATGACGAGCATGAGGTTCGGGATGCCCTTACCCCTGTTTTTCAGGCAGAAGCGCTCAAACCGCCTGCGAAGATCTTTCATACGATTCACCCTCCTGATTTCGTTCCCCATCATACAGGGCGGAATCGGAAAAATCTACCCCGTAAATGTAAACATTTCTATGCTGGAAGAAGTATTGACGGGTCTTCCTCCGGATAAACGGGGGAAATTTGCCGATATCGAAAGAAGATGCTTGACATTCGCGGCGGTTTTTGTATAATCGAGGTACAACTGAACAGCCTTATCAAGAGTGGTGGAGGGAACGGCCCAATGAAACCCGGCAACCTGCGGACGCAAGGTGCCAAATCCGGCGAAGGAATCGAAAGATGAGGGAGAAGAACATTTGTCGTTCTGCCCCTCGGGCAGGGCGCTTTTTTTGTGCCCGGAAAGGAATCGGAATATGAACAACAGAAAAATTTTCACCTCGGAGTCCGTCACGCAGGGACATCCCGACAAGCTTTGCGACCTGGTCTCCGACAGCGTGCTCGACGCCGTGCTGGCGCAGGACCCCATGGGCCGCGTCGCGTGTGAGACGGCCGCCACGACCGGCATGGTCCTCGTCATGGGCGAGATCACCACGTCCGCGCAGATCGATATCGCGAGCCTGGCCAGAAAGGCCATCTGCGACGCCGGCTACGACCGGCCGGAGATGGGCTTCGACGGCCACAGCTGCAACGTGATGGTCGCCGTGGGCCACCAGTCCCCGGATATCGCCATGGGCGTTGACAACGCCTTTGACGACGGCTCGACCGGCGCTGGCGACCAGGGCATGATGTTCGGCTTCGCCTGCACGCAGACGAAGGAGCTCATGCCGGCCCCCATCGCCTACGCCCACAACCTCACCCGCGCCCTCACCGCCGCGCGTGAGAGCGGCAAGCTGCCCTGGCTCCGCCCGGACGGCAAGAGCCAGGTCTCCGTGGAATACGGTCCCGACGGCCTGCCCGCCCGCATCGATACCGTCGTCGTCTCCACCCAGCACGCGGACTCCATCGCCATCGAGGATCTGCGCAAGGCGATCGTCGAGACCGTCATCGAGCCGAACCTCCCCTCCCGTCTGCTCGACGAGAATACGAAATACTACGTGAACCCGACCGGCCGCTTCGTCATCGGCGGCCCGGCCGGCGACTCCGGCCTCACCGGCCGCAAGATCATCGTCGACACCTACGGCGGCTACGCGGCCCACGGCGGCGGTGCCTTCTCCGGCAAGGACCCGACGAAGGTCGACCGCAGCGGCGCGTACATGGCGCGCTACATTGCCAAGAACCTCGTTGCGGCCGGTCTGGCCGACGCCTGCCAGCTGCAGCTGGCCTACGCCATCGGCGTGGCCCATCCGGTCTCCGTCCTCGTCGAGACCTACGGCACCGGCAAGATGGCCGACGAGAAGCTCGCGCAGCTCGTGCGCGACTGCTTTGACCTGCGCCCGGCGGCCATCATCCGCCGGCTCGATCTGCGCCGCCCGATCTACCGCCAGACGGCCGCCTACGGCCATTTCGGCCGCGCGGATCTCGATCTGCCGTGGGAAAAGACCGATATGGTGCAGGACCTGCTTGCAAAAGCGTGATTTTTAGGATATAATTACCTTGTATGTTTCCATACAAAGGAGCGAAAAAGCATGAAAAAAATCGAGATCATGGGCTGCGGCTACATCGGCCTCCCCACCGCCATCACCTTTACGCTGGCGGGCTATGAGGTCTGCGGCTTCGACGTGAAGGACTCCGCCGTCGAGACGCTGAACGCGGGCCATATCCATATCGTAGAACCCGGTCTGCAGGACGCCATGACGAAGGCCATGAATACCGGCCGTCTGCACTTCACGACGAAGCCGGAGCCTGCCGACGTCTTCATCATCTGCGTCCAGACCCCCTACCGCGAGACCGAGGACCACAAGCGCGTGTCCGACATGCGCTTCGTCGAATCCGCGGCGAAGGAGGTCGGCACGGTCCTGCAGGCAGGCAACCTCTGCGTGCTCGAGTCCACGTCGCCTCCCTACTCCACGCGCATGGTGGAGAGGATCGTCTCCGAGACCTCCGGCCTTGCGCCCGAGCAGTTCATGACGGCGCACTGCCCCGAGCGCATCATCCCCGGCCGCATGCTCATCGAGCTGCGCGAGAATGACCGCATCATCGGCTCGAACCGCCCGGAGTCGGCCGCGTACGCGAAGCAGATCTATGAAAAGGTCGTCACCGGCGGCACCATCCGCCTGACCGATGATCTGACCGCCGAGATGTGCAAGCTGACGGAAAACACCTTCCGCGACATCAACATCGCCTACGCCAACGAGCTCAGCAAGGTCTGCGACCGGCTCGGCATCGACGTGTTCAAGCTCATCGAGCTGGCCAACTGCCATCCGCGCGTCAACGTGCATACCCCCGGCGTCGGCGTCGGCGGCCACTGCATCGCGGTCGACCCGTGGTTCATCCACGAGAAGTTTGAAGACATCACCCCGCTCATCTACGAGGCCCGCCTCGTCAACGACGGCAAGCCCGCCTGGACGGCCGCCCGCATCGCGCGCGACGTGCAGCCCGGCGCGAAGATCGCCGTGCTCGGCATGAGCTTCAAGGCCAACATCGACGACACGCGCGAAAGCCCGTCCGTGCTCTTTGCGAACATCCTCAAAGCGCGCGGCTACGAGGTCCTCGCCTGCGAGCCGTATATCCAGGGGGACGTCGCTGGATATCACAACTATTCCCTCGAAGAGGCCATGGCGCAGTGCGACTACGCCGTCATCACCCTCATGCACAACGTCTTCAAGGAGAACAAGGCCCTCATCGCCGCCAAGCCGTATTACGACTGCGTCGGCCTGATGGAGAAATAAAAAAGCAGCGCTGCCGCCCGGCTTCTTCGCCGGGCGGCTTTTTTGCGGAAAATAAGACTGGAGTAGTATTGACAAATTCATAAGACTGGAGTATTATAGCCACAGTAGCTACTACTGGAGTCTTATCAAGGAGGCAGCAAGATGGACATCAAGTTATTCGACTCAGAGCTCAAGGTCATGGACGTTCTGTGGAAGCAGGGGGATACCCCCGCCCGGGAGATCGCCCGGGCGCTTGGCGAGGAGCTGGGCTGGAATGTGAACACGACCTACACGCTCATCAAGCGCTGCATGAAAAAAGGCGCGATCGAGCGCACGGAGCCGGGCTTCCTCTGCCACGCCCTGCTCCCCAAGGCCGCCGTGCAGGAGGCGGAGACCGACGAGCTCATCAACAAGATCTATGACGGCTCCGCCGACAAGCTGTTCGCGGCTCTGCTGGGGCGGCAAAAGCTCTCCGCCGAGCAGCTCGAGCGGCTGCGGCAGATCGTCGGCGAGCTGGAATGAGGCGGCGGGCATGAAGCTCCTGCAGATGAGCCTCGCGGGCGGCGTCATGATCCTGGTCATCACGGTCATCCGTGCGCTCGCGATCGAACGGCTGCCGAAAAAGACATTTCTGGCGCTCTGGGCCGCGGCGCTCGCGCGGCTGCTGGCGCCGGTGTCGCTGTCTTCCGCACTGAGCATCTATTCCCTGCTGGCGCGGCGCGTGCCCGCGGCGGCAGAATGGACAGCCGTCCCGGCCCTGCCGGATCTTCCGGTGGCGGCGGAGACAGCAGCGGCTGCCGCTGCGCAGCAGACAGCTTCCGCGCCTGCGGCGCAGGCCCCGGTCTGGACGATCGTCTGGGCTGTAGGCGTGGCGGTCTGCGCGGTGGTGTTCGCCGCCGCATACGGGCGCTGCTGCCGGGAGTTCCGGGCGTCCTTCCCGGTGGAAAGCGAGGTTACCCGCCGCTGGCTGCAGTCGCACCCGCTGCGGCGCACCATCGCCATCCGGCGGTCCGGCCGGATCTCCTCGCCGCTCACCTTCGGCGTCCTGCGCCCGGTCATCCTGATGCCGAAGAAGACGGACTGGACGGACGAGACGGCGCTGCGGTACGTGCTGGAGCATGAGTTCGTGCACATCCAGCGGTTCGACGTCCTCTCCAAGCTCCTGCTGATCGCCGCCATCTGCGTCCACTGGTTCAACCCGCTGGTGTGGGTGATGTACGTGCTGGCGAACCGGGATCTGGAGCTCTCCTGCGACGAGACGGTGCTCCGCCGCTTCGGCGGCGACGTCCGCGCCGCCTATGCCCGGGTCCTCATCCGCATGGAGGCGGCCAGAGGCGGCTTTGCGCCGCTGTGCAATCATTTTGGGAAAAACGCGATCGAAGAAAGGATCACAGCAATCATGAAAACAAAACGGATCACCATCGTATCTCTGGGTCTCGCGGCGCTGCTCGTCGCCGGGACCGTCACAGTTTTCGCTACTTCAGCCCAGGGCGGTACGTCCGGCACACCGGTAAAGGCATCCAGCGCGTTCGCCGAGGAGAATGCCGCGTTTGCAGGCAGCGGCGGCACCGCCGTCGAGTCCGGCGTACCGCTGCAGCCGGACACGGACTACACCGCCGCCGGGATCAGCAGCAAGGGCCGTCTGTGGTATTACGCCGGCCAGCCCGTCGCCATGATCTACGATGACAACGACAGCATTTACATGGACGAAGAAGCCGCCGGCGGCTGCTATCTGCACGTCCGGCGGGATAGCGCAGGCGCGATCTCCGGCGTGGACGTGCTGACGAAGGATCAGTTCCGGGAGCTGGCAGACCGGCGCATGAACGCGGCGAGCGACACGACCTATGAGGAAAGCACGCTCATGTCCTACGTCGACCCTGCCGACGGCAGGACCTATTACAGCTTCGACGGAGGAAAGACCTTCGAGCCGCTGACGGACGCGGAATTTGAGGCCCGCTTTCCCACGCCCGACGTCGTCTGGTGGACCTATGACGAGTATAAGGCGTGGCTGGACAACGAAAAGGTGGAGCTGCAGAGCCTGCTCGGCCAGACGGGCGGCGACTATACCTGGACGCAGCAGAAGATCGACGAGACCATCGCCCTGTATGAGAGCATTCTGAAGGACATTCAGAACGGCGTCCTGTATTCCAAGACCGTGGACGGCAGCGACGACGTCATGCTGAGCATGAACCCCGCCGATATCGCCCAAACAGCCGGCTGACCAAAAAACAGCGGCGGGACCATCCGGTCCCGCCGCTTTGCCATTCCGGGGATGTGCGGTATCATTTTTGCTGAAAGGTGAAACCGGGACCCGTGAGCTTGCAATATGAAGGGTGACGGCCGATCAAAACGGAAAGGTGGTGAAACGCGCTTGGAAGAACGAGAGGCTTTAAAACGGCTGAAGCACCGGGAGGAAGATGCGCTGGCGTGGTTTATCGACCGCTATGCGGCTTATGTCAGTACCATTGTTTCCAACATTCTCGGGCCCGCTGCGGCCAGCGCCGATCTGGAAGCGATCGCCTCCGACGTTTTCTTTGCCTTCTGGACCCACGCAAAAGAGATCCGGCCCGGAAAGGCAAAAGCATATCTCGGCAGCATCGCGCGGAACAAGGCGAAGGAATCCACACGCAAAACCGGCAGAGAGCTTCCGCTCGAAGACGACATGCTTGTCATTTCCTCTGGGACGCCGGAGCGCGAGCTGGAAAAGCGGGAGCAGGCGGCGTACATCCGGAAAGCCGTGCTCGCCCTGCGCGAGCCGGAGCGCGAGATCTTTCTGCGCTACTACTATTTTTATCAGCCGGTCTCCACGATTGCGGAGGAGATGGGGCTGGAGCCCGCAAATGTCAAGACGAAGCTCTTCCGGGGCCGGAAGAAGCTGAAGGAAGTGCTGGAAAAAGGGGGTTATTTCGTTGAAGCTTAAAATATCCGACATGATGGACGATCTGCCGTGCATCCCGGTCGAGATCGGAGAAAAAGAGTTCGTTACTGCCAGCCGGATCCGCGCGCAGACCATGCAAAGGCTCCATGCGGAAGCTGCGCAGGGGAAACCGGTCAGGCGGATCTCCGGGGGCGGTCTGGCCGCGGCGGTCATCGCGGCCGCCCTGTGCGTCTCTGCCACGGCAGCCGTTGTCGCGCACAAGTGGCCCGGCTTCGTCTTTACCGGGAGCATGAGCGAGGCGGAAAAGGACCGGATGCTCGAAGAAACGTCGGTCATCCATGCCATGGAGCAGATCGACGCGGATGGGACCGTCCATTATTTTGGCGAAGACGGCCGCGAGGAGCTGGTCCTGTCCGCCGAGGAAGTGGCCGCTTATCAGCAGCAGCAAATCGCGGCGCACGACCGCGCCGTCTGCCAAAGCACCACGTTGGTCGACGTGTCGACGATGCCGTTTATCCCGAATTCCGTTACGGAGCTTGCCGTGGACGCGGATGGCCATTTTGCGGAATTTGCATTTGGAAACGCGCATATGGTCTTGCTGTACCCGGAGAACTCGACTGGCTTTGACCTGCGGACGGGCGATACGGTGACGATCTCGCTGGACGCGGATGCACGCGGCAGCCTCGGCTTCGGGCTGTTTAAAGACGGAATTTACGTCAGCGAGGAAGTTGTCTCCGCGCAGGGGCATCTCTATACTTTCAAAATCGAAGAAGACGGGCGGTACTGCTTTTTCGTGGAGAACTGCAGCGCGGGCATGTATATCTGCACAGACGGCTCTCTGACGGTCAATTAACGGAGGACCATAAAAAACAGCGGCGGGACCATCCGGTCCCGCCGCTTTGGGTGGTTGGGTGTACTTACTGGACGATGAAGTTGACGGATTCGTCGCCCTGCTTGTCTTCGCCGTAGACGTAGTCCTTGCCGGGCATGACGGCGTTGAGGACAATGCCGACGATGGAGCCGACGGCCAGACCCGACAGGCTGATCGCGCCGAGCTGCAGCGCACCGGCCTTCGAATAGCTGATGCCGATGGACAAAACGAGGATGAGGGCCGCGACCAGAACGTTGCGGGACTTGGTGAAGTCGACCTTGTTCTCGACGACGTTGCGCACGCCGACCGCGGAGATCATGCCGTAGAGCACGAGGCTGACACCGCCGATGGTACCGCCGGGCATGGAGGAGATGACGGCCGCGAACTTCGGGCTGAAGGAGAAGAGCATAGCCAGGACCGCCGCGATGCGGATGACGCGCGGGTCATAGATGCGGCTGAGGGCCAGAACGCCGGTGTTTTCGCCGTAGGTCGTGTTGGCGGGCGCGCCGAAGAGGGCGGCGAGGGTCGTTGCCAGACCGTCGCCCATCAGCGTGCGGTGCAGGCCGGGATCTTCAATGTAGTTGCGGTTGCAGGTGGAGGAGATGGCGGATACGTCGCCGATGTGCTCGACCATGGTAGCCAGGGACAGGGGAACGATGGTGATGACGGCGGTCAGCAGCTTGTGGGGGTCGGCATTGCCGGAGGCAAAGAGGCCGAAGACGGTCTGCTCCATCTTGATGGGCAGGGCGAACCACTTGGCTTCGGAAACGTTGGCGACGAGGGTCGCGCGGGTATTGGCGTCAAAGATGACGGCCAGCACATACGAGCCGATGACGCCGAGGAGGATCGGGATGATCTTGATCATGCCCTTGCCCCAGATGTTGGCGGCGACGATGATGAGGATGGCCGCGATGGCGATCCACCAGTTGCCGGTGCAGTTATTGATGGCGGAGGAGGACAGGTTCAGGCCGATGGCGATGATGATGGGGCCGGTGACGATGGGCGGGAAGAAGCGCATGACCTTCTTGGCGCCGAACGCCTTGAACAAAGCCGCGAGGATGACATACACAAGACCCGCGCACGCGACGCCGAAGCAGGCGTAGGGCAGCATCTCGAGGTTGGGCTGGTTCTGCTGCTCGCCGAGCATCGGAGCAATGGTGGCATAGCCGCCGAGGAAGGCGAAGGACGAACCGAGGAAGGCCGGGACCTTGCCGCCGGTGATGAGGTGGAACAGGAGCGTGCCGAGGCCCGCGAACAGAAGCGTGTTCGAAACGTCGAGGCCCGTCAGGATGGGCACGAGGATCGTCGCGCCGAACATGGCGAACATGTGCTGGAAGCCGAGCAGCAGCATTCTGCCCGTGCCGAGCTGTCTGGCGTCATAGATGCCGGTTTCCGGAATTTTACTTTTTCCCATGGTGTTCTCCTTTCTCTTCTCGCTGTTTCTGCCGGAGCGGCTGCCCGAAACGCATAAAAAAAGAATTGTGAAACCTGAAAAAAATGAGGTTCACAATTCTTCTTTCAAAAACGAATACGGCACCGGAGAAACGGGTTCCCCGGCAAAAACAAAACAGGAAATGCAGCGTCTGACGGGCGTTTTCCATGCAGTCATCGGTCGCACTTCCTTTCATAAACTCACTGCAGGACATTATACCGGCGGGCCGGAGAAAAAACAACTGTGAGTTCTGTGCGAATTTCGGCGCTTTTTCGCCCGGAATTTGACCGATCCGTCAAAACCTACTCCAGCTCGTCCAGCGTGAGCTGGAAGCTGTCGAGGAAGTGGGCCATGAAGTAGTCGAGGCACGGCAGCTGCATGTCGCACAGCGCCTGGCGCGTCTGGCGGGCGGCTGCCTCGAATTCCGAGTTGCCGGCCTTCAGCTCCTCGACGCATTTGATGTAGGCCGAGAGCTTGTCGGCGGCCTTGACGATCTTCGCGGTCCCGGGGTCGGATTCGAACAGCAGCGGGCGGTAGCCCGCCTGCAGCTCCGGCGGCAGCAGCGCCAGCAGCTTTTCGCAGCTGACGGCCTCGATCTGCTTGTAGGCGGATTTGATCTCGGGGTTATAATACTTGATCGGCGTCGGCAGATCGCCGGTCAGGATCTCCGACGCGTCGTGGAACAGCGCGGCGGCCGCGCAGCGGTCAGGGTCGGCGGGCTCGCCGAGGATGTCCCGCTGGATCATGGCCAGCCCGTGCGCCAGCACGGCGACCATGTGGCTGTGCTCCTGGATATTTTCTTCAAACGTGTTGCGCATGAGCCCCCAGCGGCCGATATAGCGCATACGGGAGATCAGCGCGAAAAAGCGGTGCTGCATAGCGGATCCTCCTTCAGGAAATCAGGGATTTGTCCTTCCACTTGCCGCGGAAGAAATGCACGTAGCAGACGACGAGCGTGATCGTCCACGACATGGCCTGGCTCCACCAGATCGCCGTATAGCCGAACAGGCTCGTTTTGTGCAGCGCGTATGCGAACACCACGCGCAGCCCCAGCGCCAGCAGCGCGTAGAACGTGGCGTGAAAGCCCTCGCCCACGCCCTGGCACATGCCGTTGGCAGGGAAATAGACCGCGAAAATGGGGATGGCGACGGCGGAGCTGAACAGGTGCAGGCGGCAGATGGCCGCCGCGCCCGCGTCAAGCTGGAAGGCCCGGATGATGAGCGGGATGCCCGCGATCTGCACCAGACACAGGATCAGCGTCATGCCCAGCGAGACGAGCACGCCCTGCCCCAGGCCCTTCGACACGCGGTCGGGGCGCTGCGCGCCCATGTTCTGCCCGGCGAAGGTGGCCATGGTGTTCTGGATGCCGATGACGGGGATCATGAGGATGTTTTCCATCCGGCTGGCGACGGTGTAGGAGGCGATCATGCTCTCGCCGTAGTAGTTGACCAGCCGCTGCAGGAACAGAAAGCCGCACGAGACGATCGACTGCTGGATCGCCATCGGCGCGCCGACCTGCAGGATGCGTCCCGCTGTTTTCAGGTCCATCCGCAGTTCCCGCAGTGAAAAGCGCAGAAGGGCGTATCTGCGGTGCATGTAGGCAAAGCCGATGACGCACGAGGCGATCTGCGAGAGGACCGTTGCTATGGCCGCGCCCGCCACGCCCATCCCGAGCCCTGCCACAAAGACCAGATCGAGCACGACGTTCAAAATCGAGGAGACGAGCAGGAAATAGAGCGTGGCCTTGCTGTCGCCCAGCGCGCGCAGCAGCGCGGCCGCGATATTATACCCGAACTGGAACACGAGGCCCGCGGCGTAGATGCGGAAATACAGCAGCGTCAGCGGCAGCAGCGCCTCCGGCGTGCCGAGCGCGCGCGCAAGCAGGAATCTCGCGCTGCAGACGCCGATGAGCGACATCAGAAGGCCCATCGCCAGCATCAGCACGATGGCCGTCGCGGCATACTGCCGCAGCTCCTGCTCGCGCGAAGCGCCGAAATACTGCGAGATCAGCACGCCCGCGCCGATGGAAAAGCCGATGGCAAGCGCGGTGAACAAAACCGTCAGCGACGCGCAGGCGCCCACGGCGGACAGCGCCTGCTGGCCGTTGAAATTGCCGACAATGATGGTGTCGGCGGTGTTATACAGCTGCTGCAGCAGATTCCCCGCCATGATCGGCAGGGCAAACTGCACAATGAGCTTCCAGGGCGTTCCCCGGGTCAGGTCCTTGGTCATGACGCGTTCTTCTCCGGAATGATAAATGATACTTTTAATACTATAGCACAAAAAGAAATCCTTGTAAATTGCAGGTTTCGGCTTGATAAACCTCTAACCTTGTAGTATAGTAGGTTATCAGAAAAGGAGGGACCGCACGATGATGATTTCCAGCAAGGGCCGCTACGCCCTGCGCGTAATGATCGATCTGGCTGAGCATGCGGAGGAGGGCTATATCCCGCTGCAGACCATCGCGGCGCGGCAGGGGATCTCCGAAAAGTATCTGGAAAGCATTTTGGCCGTGCTGAGCAAGGCGAAGCTGCTCGACGCCGTGCGCGGCAAGGGCGGCGGCTACCGTCTGGCAAGGCCCGCGGCCAGCTATACGGCCTTCGAGATCCTGTCTCTGACCGAGGGCACGCTGGCCCCCGTCACCTGCCTCGAGACCGGGCAGCAGTGCGAAAACGCGAAAAATTGCCGGACGCTGCCCTTGTGGCAGGGGCTCGACCGGACGATCGCCGATTACCTCGGCCGCTACACGCTCGCCGACCTGGCGCGGATGGAAAAGGAACCGTAACCATACAAAAAGGGTGCAGCCCGATGGGCTGCACCCTTTGCTGTTTTTTAGGGCAACACCGCGCAATTCGGCAAGCAGATTCGGCGAGAGATTTTTCGCCAAGTCAAGGTTTGAAACGTGAAGGAATACTTTGTGTATTTCGAACGTTTCAAACCGCAGAATTGGCGGAAAAGATCCGCCGAAGCGCGCAGACGCAATTGTGCGGGGTTGCCTTAGTATGCGATGCCCCAGTAGATCATCTTTTTCGCGGGCTTGCCGCAGATCGGGCAGGTATCGCCGAGATGCTCCTGCTTGAGCGGCATGCAGCGGGAGGACATGCCGCCCTCCTCCTTCATCTTCAGCTCGCACTCCAGCTCGCCGCACCACATCGTCTTGATGAAGCCGCCGTGCTCGGCCTGCAGCTGCTTGGCCTCTTCGAGCGAATGGGCTTCGTAGATATGGTTATCGAGATTCTGCTTCGCCTTTTCAAACATGCCCTTCTGCACGAGCTCGAGCTGTTCGGCGACAGCGGCTTCGAGGTTTTCCAGGGCGACGACCGTCTTCTCACCGTCGTTGCGGCGGACGAGGACGCACTGCCCGGCCTCGATGTCGCGCGGGCCGATCTCGACGCGCACGGGCACGCCCTTCATCTCATACTGCGCGCACTTCCAGCCCATGGAGTTGTCGGAATCGTCGAGCTTGACGCGCAGGCCCGCCTTCACCAGACGGTCTTTCAGCTCCGCGGCCTTTTCCAGAACGCCCGCCTTGTGCATGGCGACGGGCAGGACGATGACCTGGATGGGCGCGATCTTGGGCGGCAGGACGAGGCCGTTGTTGTCGCCGTGGGCCATGATGACCGCGCCGATCATGCGCGTGGTGGAGCCCCAGGAGGTCTGGAACGGGTACTGCAGCTTGTTGTCGCGGCCGGTGAAGGTCACGTTGTAGGCGCGGGAGAACTTATCGCCGAAGTAGTGGCTGGTCGCGCCCTGCAGCGCCTTGTGGTCCTTCATGAGGCACTCGACGGTGTAGGTCGCTTCTGCACCGGCGAACTTTTCCTTCTCGGTCTTCTGGCCGGGAACGACGGGGATGGCGAGGACGTTCTCAAAGAAATCGGCGTAGCACTTCAGCTGCTGCTCGGTCTCGTGGATGGCTTCCTCGGCGGTCTCGTGGATGGTGTGGCCCTCCTGCCACCAGAACTCGCGGCTGCGCAGGAACGGGCGGGTCGTCTTCTCCCAGCGGATGACGGAGCACCACTGGTTGTAGAGCATCGGCAGCTCCCGGTAGGTCTGCAGGACGCGGGACCAGTGGTCACAGAACATGGTCTCGGACGTCGGGCGGAAGGCCAGACGCTCCTCGAGCTTTTCGCTGCCGCCCATCGTGACCCAGGCGACCTCAGGCGCGAAGCCGTTGACGAGCTCGCCCTCTTTTTTCAGCAGGCTTTCGGGGATCAGGACGGGCATCGCCACGTTCTCATGGCCGGTCTTTTTGAACTCGGCATCCATGATGCGCTGGATGTTCTCCCAGATCGCGTAGCCGTACGGGCGCAGGATCGTAAAGCCCTTGACCGACGCATACTCGACCAGCTCGGCCTTGCGGCAGATATCGGTGTACCACTGGGAAAAATCGACCTCCATATCGGTGATCTGCTCCACTTTCTTCTCTTTCGCCATATCGGTTCATCCTTTCGGAAATACTTTTTCAGTCAATAGCTTTATTCTATCACACTTGTCAAGCGTCTGTACATAAGATGAACTACCTGAACGCAGGTTTATTGGAGGGTCTGAAGCCATGATCTATTGTATCCCGCTCGACGAGGCGACAGAGGAATTCTACGCCTCTGTCGCCCGCGCGGCCGGCCTGCCGATCGAGCAGGTGCTGCGCGATACGCTGTTCAAGCTCGCAGGCGAGCTGGCGCTGGAAGCGCTGGCCCGGCGGAGTTCAAATTCCAAGTAAAAGAAATCAACAGGGTTGTTTTTTCCGGCAGCCTCTGCTATCATGCAGGTACATCACTGACGATACCGGAGGAACTCTGTCATGAAATCCATTCGTGATCTTTATAAAATCGGCAAGGGCCCGTCCAGCTCCCACACCATGGGGCCGGAGCGCGCGGCCCGCATCTTCAAGCAGGAGCATCCCGACGCGGAGCGGTACGAGGTCACGCTCTACGGCTCGCTGGCCCTGACCGGCGTCGGCCACGGCACCGACCGCGTGCTGAGCGAGGTCCTGTCCCCCACGCCGACGGAGATCATCTTCTCCGACAAGGATCCTGACGACCTCAAGCACCCGAATACCCTTGATTTTGCTGCCTACAAGGGGGAGGAAAAGATTGCCTCCATGCGTGTGGAGTCCATCGGCGGCGGCGACATCGTCATCGAGGGCCGCGAGGTAGCCGGCGCAGAGGAGCTCTACCCTGAAAACTCCTTTGCAGAAATCGCGCAGTACTGCCGCTGGCGTTATATCTCGCTGCGCGAGTACGTCGAGCTGAACGAGGGCCCGGAGATCTGGGACTTTCTGCAGCAGATCTGGCGCGCCATGCGCAGCGAGGTCGAGGAGGGACTGGAGGCGACCGGCATCCTGCCCGGCGGGCTGGGTGTGCAGCGCAAGGCCAAATATCTCTACGAACGCCAGCACGCGCAGGAGATCCCGCAGGTGCGCGAGCTGCAGCTCGTCTGCGCCTACGCCTTCGCCGCGGCGGAGCAGAACGCCGCCAACGGCACCATCGTCACCGCGCCCACCTGCGGCAGCTGCGGCGTGCTGCCCGCGGTCCTCATGTATCTGCAGGGCAAATACCACTATTCCGACCTGCGCATGGCGCACGCGCTCGGCGTGGCGGGCATCATCGGCAATCTGATCCGGCGCAACGCGTCCATCTCCGGCGCCGAATGCGGCTGTCAGGCGGAGGTCGGCTCGGCATGTTCCATGGCGGCCGCCGCCATGTGTGAGCTGATGGAGTTCCCGATCGAGCAGGTCGAGTACGCGGCGGAGATCGCCATGGAGCATCATCTCGGCCTCACCTGCGACCCCATCTGCGGTCTCGTGCAGATCCCCTGCATCGAGCGCAATGCCGTCGCCGCCAAGCGCGCCATCGACTCGGCGAACCTCGCGCACATGCTGGTCGGCACGCGAACGATCTCGTTCGATATGGTCGTGCGCACGATGTATGAGACCGGCATCAGCATGAACCGCGCCTTCCGCGAGACGAGCGAAGGCGGTCTCGCCCGCCTCTACAGCCGCCGCGCCGGCACCGCCCCCACCCAGATCGGAAGAGCGTCGTGTAGGGAAAGAGTGTAGATCTCGGTGGTCGC
>OMGX01000644.1_pt1 | contig 19054 bp, 9 predicted proteins | sample 1674381 | NCBI WGS metagenome assembly OMGX01 (sample SAMN05578582, study PRJEB25193) | human gut metagenome | biome: Human Microbiome; feature: human-associated habitat; material: feces | host: Homo sapiens | place: USA:Birmingham | reverse complement strand
GGACAAGACGTTCAACAGCACCAACACCCGCCCGTGGTGCGGACCGAAGTTCTGGTGTCCGAACATGCAGTCCTCGGCCGACGGCAACAACTACAAGGTCTTCCGCTATGCCGACGCGCTGCTGATGATGGCCGAGTGCTATTTCTATAAGGAAAACTACGAAAAGGCGGTCGAATACCTCGACATGACCCGCACGCGCGCCAATCTGTCCAAGTACACCTTCCGCACCCCCGCGCGCCTCGAGGAGGAGATCCGCAACGAGCGCGCCCGCGAGCTTTTCGGCGAATTCCAGCGCAAGTACGACCTGGTCCGCTGGGGTATCTGGTACGAAGCCGTAACGGACAACAGCGACTACGCCTATCTGCAACTCAACACGGCTAACAGCCGGATCAAACCGTGCCACCGCTACTACCCCATTCCCGACACGGAGGTCACCTACTCGAAGAACAACCTCGACAACAACGAATACAAGGCTTACGGCTTGTAATAATCCGAAACTTTCAGACGAATGAAAACAATATTCAATAAACAGAAAAGATCGGTCGCCGGCGTACTGATCGCCCTGACGGCCCTGACGACGGCCCTGACCGGCTGCCAGGAGGATTTCGAGCTGGACCTGCCTCTGGCGGTCTCGGCGCGCGAGCTTTCCCTGACCAAGGATGCCGGCTCGACGCACGTGCTGGTCTACTCGAACGGCGACTGGACGGCGCGCTTCACGCGTCCCGTGAAGTGGGCCTCCCTCAACAAACTCCAGGGATACGGCAATAACGAAATCGTATTCACCTATTCGGCCAACTACGGCATTTCGAGAAAGATCGGCGTCGTGTTCGAGAAAGGTTCCCTGACCGATACGGTGATGTTCTCGCAGGCCGGAGCCATCACCGACGCTTCGCTCTCGTTCTCGAAACCGGCGGTTACGCTGCTGAAGTCCCGGTCGCAGATCTTCACGCCGATCAGCACCAACCTGCGCTACTGCATCGACGATCTGGAAGCCAGCGTCACCTATTACGACAACGACGGCCTGCCCAACGATCCCGTCACCGTCCTGACCCGCGCCGAAGAGGGCGAAGAGGGCGGCGAAGGCGAAGGCGGCGACGAACCGCAGGCGCAGCCCGTCGAACCGTGGATCTCCAACGTCTCGGCCACCTACAAGGGAATCACGTTCGAGGTCACGGACAACGACTCCGGATTCGCGCGCATCGCCGATCTGACCCTCTTCATCGAAGACGCCAAGGGCGAGATCACCAAATCGGTGCTCACCGTCACGCAGGGCATCGCCCTGCCGGCGCTCAAGCTGGACAGCAATGCCGAAACGTACGAAGGTTACGCCCAGGATTGCGCGGTTCCGGCCACGACCAACAACCTCGTGCCCTACTCCGACCAGATCGGTTACGACGTGGCGTACGACGTTCCCGTCGCGGAGGGCGCCGAGTGGATTCTGAAGCCCGCGATCACCGACGACGGCCTGACGTTCTCGCTGGCCAAAAACGAGGGTTCGGAGCCGCGCACCGCCACGATCCGGCTCAACTTCACCGACGAACACGGCAACTCCGTTTCGGCCTCGTGCAAAATCACCCAGAAGCCCTACCCGACCGCTGCCGATTTCGCCGCGGTGCGCGCCCTGACTCCGGGCGAGATCACGCTCCAGCAGTATATCGAAGGCTACGTCGTCAGCGACCCGGACAGCAAGAACATCGTTTCGAGTCCCCAGACCAGCCAGTTCTTCTTCGACCGCGGCGAAAACGACCGGACGGCCTATATCGAGAGCCTCGACGGCAAGTGGGGCTTCTGCCTGAAATTCGCCTCCTCCGAAGACAACACGCCGGCCCGCTTCTCGAAGGTGCGCCTCTCCCTGAACGGGGCCACGCTCGAAAAGAAGAACTCCCCCGAGTGCTACACCATCACGGGACTTACTGCGGCCAACATCCTCGAAACCTCGACGCCCGACGAGTTCAAGATTCCGGTCAAGACGAAGACGATCGGCGAACTCACCGACGACGACATCTTCACGCTGGTGTCGGTCACCAACCTCGAAATCATGTGCAAGGACGGCGCCTACACCAACTGCACCGACGGCTATTCGTTCAAGGACAACATCAACCCGATCGGCACGGCTACCGCCCCGCGCTGGGACGTGGCCCCGCTGATGTGCTACGACAACACGGGCCGGACCATCTACATGCTGACCAATACGGCCGCTCCCTGGCGGCGTTTCAGCTCGGGCCGCGACCTGGATTTCAACTCCGTCGTACCGCAGGGTTCGGGCACGTTCCGCGGCATCGTCGTGGCTGACGACGTCGCCCCGATCCGCTTCGGCGACCTGGGCCGCTACCAGTTGCGCGCCATGACCGCCGAGGAGATCGCGCTGACCGACGAACCGTTCTCGAAAACCGTCGTCGAGTGGAACTGGAACGACCGCAAGACCGACCTCATACCGGAGATCGGCGAAGGCGAGATCAATAAATACGGCGCCACGCAGGGTGCCGCAGCGGACTTCAACAACGTCGTCTGCTCGGGCAAGGGAGGCGCCTCCTCCGAACAGAAAGGTCTGGTGGCAAACGGCGGCATCACGTTCACCCAGCAATGGTGGGATTTCGACGCCGACAAGGGCAAATACTTCGACATTTCGTTCTCCACGCAGGGAATCAGCGGTTCGAACATGGTCTTCGGCATCGTCTGGGGCCACGGCTCGATGAGCAACACGACCCTCTCCGGCCCGGCGCACTGGAACCTGCTCTATTCGGTCGACGGCGGAGCGACGTTCCAGGCCGTTCCCGACAGCCCGATCATCAAGAAGCGTTCGATCACGTGGTGGTCGACCACGTCGCAGGATTCGACCCCGGGCTTCACCGAGCACCTGCGCAAACTGCCCGCCGACTGCTTCGGCCGGGAGAAAGTGGTTCTGCGCTTGCAGGTGGCCGACAAGGTTACCGACATCGACCCCAAAGCCACGTCTTCGAACTACCTGACGGCGCTGGGCATCGAGAAGGGAACGCTGACGCCGTCCGTTGCGGCCGGTAACAGCCAGGCCCGTATCGGAACGATAACGGTACGCTACAACTAAACGAATTGCGGTCGCGCGGCGGATGCACCGTCCGCCGCGCACGGCCGGAACAAACCACAACGAATAAAACGTATAGAATATGAACTGTCGTAAATCGATATTTAAATTTTTAGGCATTGCGGCCGTATGCGCAGCCTCGGCGGCCTGCAGCGTCGACGACGCCGACGATCTGGCCCTGGTCAAACTGGGCGCGCTGAAGAAGGAGTTCGTCGTCGAAGCCGATGCGAATACGTTCGACATCGACATCTACGCCAACAGCGCCTTCCATATCGAGCGTATCAACCAGGCCGACTGGATCAGCCTGACCTGCGGTGAGACGGAGGACGGAAAGGGCGCCATCACCGCCGAATGCGAATTCAACGAAGGCTTCAAACGCAAAGCGGGCTTCGTGCTCTGCTCCGACGTGGACGCGCGCCGCGACACGGTCTACGTCAAGCAGAAGGCGCTCGTGGACGCCAAGATCGAGTTCGCCAACTCGTCCGTCATCGTCGCCGGAGCCGGCGGCGAGAACATCTCGCCGATCGAGACCAACATTCCCTTCTCGGAGATCACGGTCGACATCGAGTATGCCAAGGCCGACAACGCCGATTGGATCGAGAGTCTCGAAATCGTGGATTCCGAGAGCGAAAATCGCAGTCTGGCCATCACGACCGAGGCGAACGCCGCAGATGAAATCCCGCGTTCGGCTACCGTGTCGCTCTCCTTCACCGACGGCTGGGAGGAGACCGTCTCCGTCGAATTCAACCTCCTGCAGCGCACGGCGAAGGAGACCCTCGGACGTCAGATCACATTCGAGGAGTTCCGCCAAACGTATGCCATGAACAAGAAGGTCGAAGACTACGTCATCCTCGAAGGCATCGTGGTGAGCAACACCAAGAACCACAATGCGGGCGAAAATCCGCAGAACACGACTTCCAAGATCGACTACACCATGTCGGACCGGACCGTCTACCTCGAAACCTACGACGGCAAATACGGCATCGCCGTCCAGACCGCCACGGCCGAAGACAACGTCTTCGAACAGTACGACCACGTGCAGATTCTCATTCAGGGCGCCTCGGGCTACCTGGTCGAGACCCCCGACCGCTATGAACTGCGCAACGTCACCAAGGCGATGGTCATTTCGCGCATCGCGGGTTCGGCATCGGACGTTCCCGTGAAGGAGAAGTGGATGAGCCAGCTCACCGACGACGACATCTACACCTACGTCACCCTGAAGGACGTCGAGTTCCCCGTACGCAAAGGCGCAATCACGCCCATCAACGAGGGCTATGCGATCGGCACGGGCGCAAGCCGCATCAGCAAATACCCGCTGCTCGTGCGCGACATCAACGGCGATGACATGTACATGCTGACCAACACCAACTGCGCCTACCGCAGCGACGGCACGCGCCTGCCCTACGGCTCGGGCAAGATTTCGGGCGTCATCGTCCACGAGCGTTTCTCGCGTTTCGAATGGCGCGACGGAGCCGACCCGGCCGAAATGGACGACGATCCGACGCTCGGCTTCATCGGCCGCTACCAGATCCGCCACCAGACCAAGGGCGACATCTGGGACAACATGCAGAACAGCGTCGAAGACAGTTTCTCGGCCCTGCTGACGGAGTACCGCTACTGGAATCCCGACAAAGAGAACAAGGTCCAGAAACCCACCTACGGAACGAACGGCTACCTGACGCACACCTATCAGGAGAAGTACACCGGCTCCGCCAGCAAAGAGTACCTGCAGGCCACCTTCCAGCAGCACATGTGGGGCGGCGGAACCTACGAATACCTGGGTCCCGTCGGCAACAATGCCTCCTATATCTTCGGAGCCAACTTCGGCAACAAGAACGGCATCGGCGTAGTGATCGACCCCGCGAAGGAGAGCTGGAATCCGCTGATGGACGATCTGGTGAGCCGCAATCCCGACGGAACGCTGGAGTGGTGCGGTCCCTATGCCAAGGATAAAAACGCGGCAAACGGCACGGGTGGCTGGCCGGGCAACAATGAGATTGCGACGAATTCCACGCAAATCAACTACAACGGCAGCACGGGTATGCGCGGCAAGGGGAATGTATACGGTTCCTGCTACACCGCCTTCGCCAACCACTTCTGGTGGGACGACGACACCGACCGCCCCTACGCCTGGCTGATCAACTTCTCGACCGAAGGCATCACGACATCGCATATCTCGATGCAGATTTCCGTTATGAACACGCAGCAGAGCTTCTTCTCGCCCCGTTTCTGGTGTGCCGAATGGTCGCTGACCGATTCGCAGGCCGCAAAGGACGACTCGCAGTGGAATCTGATCGGCGAATACACCATCCCCGACGTTTCCGTCTGGGCGAACACGCTCTATTCGTCGTGCGTAGCCTACAAAAGCATCGACTTCGAGCTTCCCCAGGAGATTCTCGGCCACGAAAACGTCTACATCCGGCTTCGCCCGACGAGCGACCTCTGCAGCGACGGCTCCGACTACGCCAACGCGCGCCTGAACCAGAGCGCCAGCGGCGCTGCCCTGGCCGCGGAACACGCCAGCAGCCTCGAATATTTCGCCATCCGCTATAACAAATAGCGGCGTGTAACGAACGGTCGAAGCGGGGAGAGGACGACCGTCCTTTCCCCGCTTTTCCCGAAAGCCGTCCCATGCCGCAAACCGCAAAAACCGCAACCATGAAAAAACTGTTGCTTTTATTGGCCGCCCTGCTCGCAATATCCGCCGGCGGCATATGCTGTTCGGGTTCGGGCGACGATCCCGGAGAACAGGAAAAACCCGTCGATCCGCCCCCTTCGCCCGACGACGGCGTCGACTGGTCGAAGATCGACCCGAAAGCCACCGTGCGCGGGGTCGTGACGTGCGCCGGCGCCGCCGTGCAGGGCGTCGTCGTGACCGACGGCGTGAACATGACGCGCACGAACAAACAGGGGGCCTACGGGCTGCGCACGTCGTCCGACAAGTCGAAACTGGTCTACCTGACCGTCCCGTCGGGTTACGAGGTCGAATCCACGCGTGGGTTCATCCCCCGCTTCTACCGCAGGGTCACCGCTCCCACGAGCGTGGAGCAGGTGCAGCGGCACGACTTCACGCTGAAAAAGGTGAACAACGACCGCCACATTATGATCGTGTCGGCCGACATGCATATCCGCAACCGGGCGATGATCAAGACCACATCGTCGGCCACGCCGTCGATCTGTCCCCCGAAGGGCGAACTGGACTCCACGACGTTCCGCCGCACCTACCTCAAGACGCTGCGCGACTACGTCAAAGCCCTGCCCGCAGGCGTGCCGGTCTACGGCATGAATCTGGGCGACATGACGCAGGAGTCGCACTGGACCAACGCCAACAAGGCGACGCTGGCCAATTTCGTCAACGTCTGCGAACGCGGGGGCATGCCGATCCAGACCTTCCACGCCATCGGCAACCACGACCACGACATGGCCGTGCAGAACATCGCCGGCGACGACGACTCGGCGGCCGAACTGGCCTATATCTCCGCGCTCGGGCCGACATACTACGCCGTCAACATCGGCAAGGTGCACTACGTCGTGTTCGACAATACGCAGTATGTCAACACCGGCGGCGACCGGTCATTCGCCGTCCGCCTCAACCGGCGTCAGATGGACTGGGCGCAGAAGGACGCCGACTACATGCCGTCGGACGTCGAGCGCATCGTAATCGCGTGGCATTGCCCGGCCTTCCGCCGCAACCCGGGGGCCTCGTCGCCCAACCCGATGGACAACGCCGACGAATTGCTCGACATCTACAAGGACAAGCAGCTGCCCGTCACGATCTGGTCGGGCCACAACCACATCGCCGAAACGGTCACCGTACCGCGCAGCGACATGAGCGTGACCGAGTACACGCACCCGTGCGTATGCGGCGCATGGTGGTATTTCCCGCTCTGCCACGACGGCGCCCCGGCGACATTCACCCGTTACGATTTCAGCGGCGGAACGATCACGGAGCGGCGGAGCGTGAATTTCAGCGACAGCGACGAGCAATACTGCCGGGTCTACAACTCGGGGCTGAAAAACGCCGAAGGCAGGCCGGTCGTGCGCCTCAACGTCTGGGACTGGCATCCGACGTGGAAATTCGAATGCCGCGAAAACGGAGCCGCGGTTCCCGCCTCGCAGCTGAAGGCGGTCCGGGAGTACGACGACTATTACGTCACGGTCCACGACGCCTGCGGCAACGACATCTCCTCGTTCAGCTTCCTCGACAAATACCGCACCGACCACATGCTCGAATACACGCCCGTAACGCCGTCCGCCGAGATCCGGATAACCGCCACCGACGAATACGGCCGCCAGCTCTTCACCGTCACCACGAAAGCGGAGAGCTGACCGGACGCAGGTCCGGCATGAAACGAAGCGTCCCGGGGCATTCGCTCCGGGACGCTTTTCAATCATCGGGCAATCCCTACTTCGTCACACAGATATCGTCGATGAACCAGCGCGAGAACTCGCCCGAAGCGGGTTCGCTCGTAAAGCGCAGGGCCGTGGAGGCCGTCGCGCCGTCGATCGTCAGCGAATAGGTGTTGAACGCATCGGTCGCCAGTCCCGACACGACCTTCTTCGTCGCGCCGTCGATCGTTCCGCCGCCGATCACCTCGACGACGATCTCCGTCAGATCGCCCTTCTTGTCCTTGGGTTCGGTCGCCTTACCCTTGGGGCGATCCGAACAGGTCTTGTAGGCCATCGCGCGGAAAGAGAGGTTCAGATCGCCCGTTGCGTTCAGCGCCGGCGTGAGCAGTGCCCCCGCCTTATTCTCATACTCTGCCCGCTTCACGGCCTGCGACTCGACATAACCGATCTGGGCATAACCCGGACGCTGATGAACGTTGGTGCCCGAAAGTCCGTTTTTCAGCACGGCGTCCCATTCCGAGATGTCGCTGCCGCAATAGTTCAGCATGGCAGCCAACTTATCGCCGTAGAGGTAGTCCAACCCTTCGGTCAACCCGTCGAAAGGCTCGAAATAAACCGCTCCGACCGGTTTCGGTGTACTGAATTTCGGCACGGCCTCAATCGCGACGCACGAATGCAGGCGCGAATCCGAATTGTATCCAGCCGTACCGCCGTTGCAACTGACGTTGTCTGTCGGATAAAGTTTCAGTAGCAGCGTCTGGCCCTTCATCAGCCGCAACTGCGGCGTCAGGGTCACCGTAAAATAATAGAAATAGCCGCTGCTCGCAATCGCCCCGGGAATCGAGATGGCTGTCGAGCCGTCGGAGGGAGTGACGTACTCCGTGCCGTCGGTCGAATAGGCCACCGCCCAGTTCTTCGGAGCGCCGCCCGTTCCCGACATACCGAATGAGATGCGGAACGATGCAGGCATATCCTCGGCCAAAGGCACGGTCAGCAGGAAATAGGAGTCCTGACCGTAAACCATCGACTTGGCCGGAATGTTGTCATGCGCGGCCTCATCGGCCCAGTGCGTCAGCCGGAAATGGCTGCTGTTCGACGTCGGGGCCACCTTTGCCGTCAGCACGACGCATTTGGTGACATCCTTGTCCTCGACCTTGAAGTCTGCCCCCAATTTGTCGAACGTGCCATCGGTCACCGTCACGTACTTGCAATCCTTGTTGGCCTGCGAGGCGGCGTAGAACGAGAAGACATAGGGCAGCCTGATTCCAACCTGGGCGCCGAAGCGCAGCCCGGTGAGTTCCTTGTCCCCGGCCGTGCAGGGGCGGATCGCATAGGCGCCGTCCTGCGGCACAACGATTCCCTTGAGCACTCCGCTACCCGTCGGCGCAGGATCAATGCCAAACGAGGAAGCCTGCGAAGCCACCAGCCGGAAACGGTTGTTGTCGGGGTCCTGCATCGACAGATCGTCCTTGAGCGTTATACCGTTCAGCGAACCGCCTTCCGGCACGTAGACCTGGGAATAAATGCCTGCATACATCGACTCGTAGGCTCCCGACCGAAGCTCCTCGTAGGTGATCTTCAAGGCTTCGATCTTCACCTGCGTCGTCTCCGTGCGGCTCACCTTGTCGTCCGCGGCGGGTTTCACCTCCATCACGCCGGTTTCGGGATTCACCCCGACGACCGCCCCCTTCAGGTCGATCTCCAGCTCCTCGCCCGGCTTGCGGTAGAGCACCTCGTCGGTGCGGAGCGTAATGCCGCAGTTGGCTTTCAGGGCGCTCTGGAGCGCGATGCAGTTGTCGTAATAGTTATTGTCCTGGACGCTCGACACCACGATTCCGCGCATCTTCACGTCCTGCGTCACGGAGTAGTCGCCGTCGGCGGCCAGTTTCCGCAGATCGGGGATCGAGAGATACCCCTCGGCCGTCGCCGAAGCCTGCACGAAGGACAACTCCTCCACGACCGCGGCATTCCGTTTGGCCGCAACGCGTATCGTCAGCGCACGGGAGCCGGAAGTATTGTTTTCGGCAATGGACACCGCCACGGTCGCCATGCCCGTGGCCTCGGTCTGCGAGAGTTCGGCCCACGAGGTGTCGTCGCCCGCGACGGAGATCGTCCAGTCGCAGTTGGCCTCGACGTCGAACGAGAGCGTCGTGGCGAACGACGGCGCGAGAATCGCGTGCGTGTTCAGCGCTACCCGCTGCATCGGCAGCGCCACGTCGTCCTTGCACGCTCCGGCCGCGAGCAGCAGCGCGAAGGCCGCCGCCGCCCGGAAAAAGCTATTCAAGAGTCTGTTTTTCATAATCGCTTACTTTTTGAGGTCTACCAGTACGGGAAGGTGGTCGGAGACCGTCATCACGTTGATCTCCTCGTACGAGGGCACGGCGGTGCGCAGCACCTCGTACGACGGCGAATTGCCCGTGTAGACGAGCACATAGTCGATGCGCGACGGCGAAGAGGTGTTCACGAAGGTATTGGCCGAGGTGCTGATGATCTTCCACGATTCGAGCGCCGCTGCCGGAAGCTTCGACGTGTTGAGGTCCCCCGCCAGGTAGATCGGCTTGGTATAGGCGGCGTAGTTGGCGGCGATATACTCGGTTATGATCTCGAACGACCGCTGGCGGTTCTCATCGCTCTGGTGGCAGAAGTGCGTGGCGATGAAGATGTAGCCGTCGAACTCCGCGAGGAAGAACTTCCGCGCCTCGGTTCCCGGCAGATCGCCCGCATAGGTGTTTTTAGGCGCCGTCTTGCAGAGGATGCCGATGCCGTAGTCGCCGCCGCGGTAGCTGATCGTCTTGCAGTAGTAGGGCCGCATCCCCGTGCGGTCGGCCAGTTCCTGCAACTGGTCGGTCTGATGCCACGTGGTGTTCTTGTCCAGTTCCTGCAACGCGATCACGTCGGGGTCCATCAGCGAGATGACCTTGGCCGTGTTGTTGTAGTTCGCACGGTCGGTCCCGGAGTTCTGGGTCCAACCCTCGCAGCGGTGGGTGTTGTAGGTCGCCAGCCGCACCGAGTTGGGCAGGCGGTCGTAACCCTGTCCGTCGTAGGGATTGTCGGGTGCGTCGGAGGTCATGTCCCCGAAATCGAAGTCGGAGTTGTCGCCCTCCAGCCCGGAGCAGGCCGCCCCGGACAACGCCAGGCAGCAGCCGGAGAAGGCGAGCAGTATGAATCGCTTGATTTTCATAATCATTCTTTTTTTCAGGTTAGAAATTCAGGCCGTCGTTCCAGCCGGGGTTCTGCGTAATGGCGCCCTGGGTCAGCACCCGGTCGTCGGTGGGCACGGGATAGAGGTAATCGCGCTCCTCGTTCCACGAACGGGCGTAATCCGTATGGATAATGATGTAGCCGCTGTCGCCCCCGCTCAAGAAGATCTCCTTGTTCAGTTCGTAGACCGCCGGGGCCGAGGTCGCGGGCTTCGAGCCGGACCAGATGCAGACGTCGTCCACGCCGTCGTTGTTCAGGTCGTAGGACCCCGTGCCGGGGAAATACAGCCCCGTGAAGGGTTTTTCGAAACGCTTGCCCTCCTTCCAGCGCATGATGTCCCAGTAGCGGAGGTTCTCCATCAGCAGTTCGACGGTGCGTTCGCGGCGGATTTCGAGGATCACGCCCTTGTTGTCGCCCGTCACGTTGGCATAGCCGGTCTCCGGCGAAGCCAGATAGGGGTCGGGCGAAGCGTTGGCCTTCGTGAGCGAGAGGTTGGCGACGCCCGCACGGTCGCGCAGCGGCTTGATCGCAAGGTCGATGTCTTCCTGCGTGAGGGTTCCCAGCTCGGCCTTGGCCTCGGCGTAGTTGAGCATCACCTCGGCGGCGCGCAGCAGCGGCAGGTCGTTCGTCGAAGCGTTGTACGAATCGTACTTGGCCGACTGGAGGTACTTCACCAGCTGGTATCCGGTCATCGTCGCCGCAAGGTTCGGGGCCGACAGCGCCGTGTCGTCGATGCGCTTGTACCCGGGCGTGCGGACCGTCTGTGCGAAGCGGCCGTCCCGGTTTTTGCTCTCCTCGGGGAGCTGCATCGTCTCCCAGCCGGGCTGCGAGGTGAAGGGTGTGCCGTCCTTCATCAGATACATGTTGGCGATGTTCTTCAGCAGGCCGGGGCGTCCCATCGTGATGCTCGTGAGGTAGCCGTTGACGTCGTGCTTCAGACCGATAGCCGTGTTGTAGGCCCGGGCGAGCACGATTTCGGTGTCGAGGGCCTTGAGCGACGAGAAAAGGTTGAGATACGGCGTCGTTCCCGTCGTGTAGACCGAGTATCCGCTCTCGTCGATGAAGCGCTTCGACGCCGTCGCGCAGGCCGTGAGATAGCTTTCCCAGTCCTTCAGCCCGTGATACTTGCGGAAGGTTCCCTCGAACAGGCAGACGCGGCTCTTGAGCGCCAGCGCCGCCCAGCGCGTCACGCGGTAGACCGACCTTTCGACGGGCAGGTTGGTAACGGCGAAATCGAGGTCTTCGATCACCTTCTGCATCACCATCTCGCGCGGATCGCGGCCCTTTTCGAAGAGCAGCGGGTCGCCGGCGTCGATCGGACGGTCGACCCAGGGCACGTCGCCGTAATGCTTCACCTTCTCGAAGTAGAACCACGCCCGGAAGAAGCGCGCCACGCCCTCGTACTCGAGCCGCACGTGCTCGTCGGCACAGTTGGAGGAGTATTGGAGGAAGAAATTGATGTCGCGCAGCTTCTCCCACTTCCAGGAGCCAGCCGTCGCGGGCACGGTGCGGTTGCCCAGCACCTCGCTCGTGAGCGTGGTCTTGGCGATGATGTCGGCCGTCTCGCCGTAGATGGTCCCGGCGGCGGGGAATATCGTGTAGAAATCGTTGGTGTAGAGCTGGCACTCCTCCTCCGTGTGGAAGAAGTTATCGGGAGTGAGCCGGTCCTTCGGGTAGCGGTCGAGCGCGTCCTCGCAGCTGCAAAGTCCGCACGCCGCCACACCGGTCAGTATATAAAGAATGTATTTTTTCATAACGGCAATCGCTTTAGAAGGTTAAGTTCAGACCCACGGAATAGGTCCTGCACCAGGGATAGACGTTCGACTTCTTGTCCGAATCGGCGGCAGCCTGCTCGGGATCGAGGAAATCGTTTTTCAGGGCGCTCCACGTGGCGAGGTTCTCGCCGCTGAAGTAGACACGGCACTCCTTGATGCCGACCTTCGAGGTCAGCCGCTTGGGAATCGTGTAGCCGAGGGTGAGGTTTTTCAGCCGGCAGTAGGCCAGATTTTGCAGGTAACGGTCGTTGGTATAGTAGGCCGTGCCCTGCGTCGAGTTGAGCGACGTATAGGCGCGGGCGCGCGGGAGATAGGCGTCGGGATTGCTCTCGCTCCACACCTGACTCATAAAATTTTTCGGAATGAAGGTCGCATAGGGACGGCTGTACGGCCCCCAGAAGCGCAGGTTGTCCGCGCCGGGATACCAGTCGAGCCGGCCGATGCCCTGCATGAACACCGAGAGGTCGAATCCGTACCACGAAAGGTTGAGCGTGAGTCCGTATTGGTAGCGGGGCGACGAGTTGCCGATCACGCGGCGGTCTCCCGGGTCTTCCAGCGTTCCCTTGCCGCCGTCGACGATACCGCTTCCGTCCAGGTCGAGGTACTTGATGTCGCCTCCGCGAACGCCCTTTCCATAGGCTCCCGTCGCGGAATAATATCCTGCGGCGACCTTCGAAAGGTCCACGCGCGAAGCGTACTCGGCGGCCTCCTCGTCGTTGCGGAACAGCCCGTCGACCTTATAGCCCCAGATTTCGCCGTACTTCTTGCCCACATAAGGGTCTCCGATCAGCCCCGAGGGGTTGTCGCACTTGGTGTACTCGGCCGTGTAGTCCGAGAACGTCCCCGTGATGCCGTAGCTGAAGGTGCTTCCGGCGAGTTTGAACGAGTCGCGCCAGCCCAGCACCAGTTCGTAACCTTTCGTACGGAGGTTGTTCGAGTTGACCTGCGGTTCGTTGGCGCCGTAGATCGAGGGCAGCGACTTGCCCTTGCCCAGGATGCCCTTCGTGTCGCGGATGTAGAAATCGGCCGTCAGCGAGAGACGGTTGCTGAACATGTTGAGATCCGCGCCGAGGTTCTTCGAGATGACCTTCTCCCAGGTCTGGTTGCCCGATACGGGATCGCTCACCGTGGCGTGCTGGCCGAGAATCGTACCGTCGAACGAATAGTCGCCCATCGAGCCCTTGGTCGTGATGGTCTGGATGAAGTCGTAGTAACCGATCTGCTGGTTGCCGAGCGAACCGTACGAAAGTCGGATCTTGAGGTTGTCGACCGTCTTGCGCAGCGGTTCGAAGAACGCCTCCTCGCTGATGCGGTATGCCGCCGAGAACGAGGGGAAGAAGCCGTAACGCTTGCCGCGCGGGAAACGCGACGTACCGTCGTAGCGTCCGTTGACTTCGGCCAGGTACTTGCCCTTGTAATCGTAAGCCGCGCGGTAGAACCAGCCCATGATGGCGTATTCGTTGCGGCCTCCGTTGAGCGTGAAGTTGGTCGTGCCCTTGGCGAGGTTGAAGTCCGAGAGGTCCTCGGACAGCAGTCCGTCGTTGGCCGCCGTGAGGTCGCGGTAATACTTGGCCTCGTAGTTGTAACCGGCGATCAGCGTCAGGTTGTGTTTCTCGGCGAAGGTCCGGTTGTAGGTTCCGTAAACGTCGGCCACATAATAGTTCTGATCCCAGACGACCTCCTTGTATTTATTGGGGAAACTGCCTTCTGGTTCGGTCATCACCTCGCCCGGATACTGCGAATACTGGACGTTGACGCTGCGGTAGTCGTTGTGCAGGTAGCCCTGCGTATAGCTGAAGTCGGCCTTTATGTTGAAGTTTTTATGCAGTTTGAACGTGGCTTCGAACGTCGTGGTGATCTCCTGGGTCTTCTTGTTGCCGAAGCTCTTGCCCTTCTGCATCATGGCGCTGTAACCGTCCATCAGGTAGTGGGTCGACGACTGGGTCATCGAGGTGTGCGACACGGCCGTACCGTCGGGATTCACCGGCACGAACGACGCCAGGGCGTGCAGCGTGGGTTTGCGGAAGTTGTTATACTCGTCCTCGTAACCGTAATACTTGTAGTTCGACTGGAAGAACTTGGTGTTGCTGGCGATGGTCAGCCAGGGTTTGATCTCGGCCTGGAGCTTCACGCGGAAGTTGTAGGACTTAAACATGTCCGGCTCGATGCGGTTGACGCCCTTCTGCTGGTAATAGCGTCCGCTGACCATGTAGGAGAGCGCCTTGGTTCCGCCCTTGATGTTGATGTTGTGGTCCCACGTCGGGCGGCTGTCGTCGTAGAGGTAGTTGTACCAGTCGAAGTTGGCCAGATAGACGTACTGCTGACGGCCGTTGCGCCTGTCGGTGACGACCCACGGACGCGCCGGGTTCTCGGTCTTGTCGTTGCGCCGCTCCCAGAGAGCCTTGTAGTCGGCCTCGGTGTAGGAGGTGTAGGGGGTGTTCTGCGTGGCCATCATAAAGAAGTCGGCGATCTTGGCCGAGTAGTATCCGCGCGTCTCGTAGTCGGTCGAGGTCGTGGGGCTGGAGACGGAGAAATAGCCGTTGTACGACACTTCGGCCTTCTCGTTGTACTTGCCGCTCTTGGTGGTGATCAGGATGACGCCGAAGGCTCCGCGTGCGCCGTAGATGGCGGCGGACGAAGCGTCCTTCAGGACCGTGATCGACTCGATGTCGTTCGAGTTGATGCGGTCGGGATAGGTCTCGACGCCGTCGATCAGCACCAGGGGGCTGCCGCCGTTGGGCGAGGTCGTACCGCGGATGTTGTAGGTCGCTCCGGCTCCGGGCTGTCCCGACGAGAGCGTCACGTTGAGGTTGGGGATCACGCCCTGCAAGGCGCGGCCCACGTTCGACACGGGACGGTCTTTCAGCTCCTTCTGCGACACGGTGGCCACGGCTCCCGTGAGGTTGGCCTTCTTCTGCACGCCGTATCCCACCACGACCACCTCGTCGATGCTCTGCTGGGCGTAGGTCAGCACCACGTCGAAGAACGTGCGGCTTCCGACCGCCGATTTGTAGGTGTCGAAGCCGATGAACGACACTTCGAGCATGGCTTCGGCCGTAAGCGCCGGGAGGGTGAGCGTGAAGCTGCCGTTCATGTCGGTCGATATGCCCCGGGTCTGCCCGGCATCGGTCACGAGGACCGTGGCGCCGATCACGGGCGCGCCCTTCTCGTCCTTGACGACGCCCTTCACCGTCTGGCGCTGGGGCGCGGCGTCCTTGACGAGGATGATCCTCCGGTTCTCGAAACGGCACGAACAGTCGGGCAGCATCTGCCGCACCACCTCGGACACGGGCTTGCGCACGGCCGCGACGGACACGATCCGCTTGAGGTCGAAGTCGCCGTTATTGTAGAAAAACGTGTAATTGGTCAGTCGCTCTATCTCTTTCAAAACCTGTTCGACAGAGACGTTTTCCTTGGCAATGCTAACCGTGGGGGGGGGGGAGTTTGCGCCCGTCCTCCCGTGGTCAGAAAAAGCAATAGCAGGGCTGCACCAAGGATTTTAGCTTGGATAAGTTTACGCATGGGTTTGTAATTTAGGTAATGGTCGAAACGGCCGGAACGGATTCTGCGTTCCGGAAGTGAAAGCGGGAAAGTCCGGGTCCTTTTTACATAGGCGCGTAATTTTTAGGAATTTTTCGGTTGTTTGGGAATGATCGTTATGCGCCGCCCTGCGCAGACGTAGTCCATCTCCACGACGAGCGACATGGCTTTCAGAATCTCCTCGATACTTTCGTTGCGGATCAGCTTGAACGACATGCGCACCTGCCGGGTCCACGCCTCGGGAGCGTCGATCTCGACGGCGTACCAGCGTTCGAGGTTGGTGAGAATGTCGGCCAGCGAGGTGTCGTCGAACGACAACGAGCCGCCCATCCACTGCGAGTAGTTGCGCGTCGAGACCCGCGAGCGCGAGGCGCGCCCCTCCTTCCTGTCGAACACCAGCCTGTCGCCGGGTTTCAGCGTCACGGGCGCCGGCAGACGGCCGCCGTAGGCGCGGATGCTGCCGTTGCAGAGAATGGCCTCCGTGGTCGCGAACTCGGCGTAGTTGATCACGTCGAACTCCGTGCCGAGCACCTCGATGTTCATATCCTCCATCTGCAGGATGAACGGACGGTCGGCATCGTGCCGGACCTTGAAGAAGCCTTCGCCGTCGAGTTCCACCACCCTGCGGCGCCCCGTCAGGTCGCCGTAGTACCGGAGCACGCTCCCGGCGTTGAGCCAGATATGCGTACCGTCGGGCAGTACGTACTCGCCCTTGTCGTGGGCCGAGGTGACGATGTTGGTTTCGATCTTCGTGCGCAGGTAATCCTTCACCACGACGTAGTTCGTTCCGGCGGCCAGCAGCACGACGGCGGCCGCGGCTGCGACGTTGCGCCAGATGCGGCGGACGCGGAACCGCTCGCCGCGGCGCATCGCCTCGTGGAGCCGTTCGAGTTTGCGTTCACGGCCTCCCGGCTCTTCGGCCCGGAGTCCGTTCCAGTAGTTTTCCAGCGCCCGCTCCTTTTCATCGCGCGAGGCGGGGTCGCGCAGCCACTCCGCGAAGCGCTGCTGCACCTCCCCGGGCATGTCGCTGCCGAGGAAGGTTTCGATAATGGTTTTTATTCGATTTACAGACATAACGATCTTTCCCGTTTCACCAATAAGACGGTTCACGCGGCCGTTACGCACGCCCGAAAGGTGAAAAAAGTTTTTAGAAGAAAAACAGGATCAGCGTGACGAGTTTGCGCAGTTCGGACAAGGCCCTCGAAATCTGATTTTCGACGGTGCGCGTGGAGATGCCAAGACGCCGGGCGATTTCGTCGTTGGCGATGCCCTCCTCACGGCTCATGCGGAAGATGCGCTGCCGCTGCCCGGGCATCTTCTCCACCGCCAGCTGAATCAGCAGCAGCAGGTCGCGGTTGTCCACGTCCGGAAGTTCGTATTCGGGCAGCAGATTGGTCTGCCGGGCGAAGTTGGTCCGCACCGCGCGGCTGTCGAAACGGTCGTATACGGCATTGCGGGCCATGCGGAACAGGTAGGAGCCGAAGGCCGTGACGCCGGCCATCGTGCTGCGGTTCTGCCAGATTTTCAGGAACAGGTCGTGGGTGATGTCCTCGGCCTCTGCCCGGTTCTTGAGCATGCGGCACAGAAACTCCTCGGTCTTCGCCGCATACCTCATGTAGAGGGCGTCGAACGACGCGCGGTCGCCGCGGGCAAGTTTTTCGAGCAGTGTTCTTTCGTCTTCCATGGGAAATAGCCGGTATGAACGGGGACGGGGTAAAAGTAGTAATTTTTTACTACTTCGTCGCGGCCCGTGCAAAATTTAGTCGTTTTTTCATTTCTGCGGCGGGCGGAAGCGGCGTTTCGGATTCCAGACGCCGGAGGCCTTTCGTTTCGATAATCGAAACGCCGCCTCCCGGAATAACCGATTATCGAAACCGGAGCGGCGATAATCCGTTCGATACACGAAATTAGAACATCGCATTTCGGATTGTTTCGATTTCCGTCTTGGTTCGTCCGCCGAAATGGCGTACGTTTGTATCAGTTCCGAAAGGGGCTATGAAGAATTCAGTTTGCATGTAGTGACGCCCACAGAAGTTGGAAGGATTGCTTGACAGTGACGCAACTATGTTCCGCACATCCGGAAGCTTCGAGGGGAGGGTTGTGAAATCCTCCCCTTTCTTTTCGTGCCTGCCGGAGAGCCTCCGCTTCGGGACCGGGCGTCAGCCCAGCTGGGCGACGATCTCGCGCTGACGTTTGAAATAGTGGATGCGCCGCAGCTCTCCGCTGCCGGATATGAGCGTCGAAAACCGGCTCTGGGTCTTGATCCATTTCTTCACGTATTCGTACATCAGCGGATCGGGCGTCCGCAGTCCGTTCAGCGAGAACATTCCGATGTTCACGGCCTGGTGTCTGCTGGTCGTGACATAGCTGTACGACGACTCGAGGTCGATGTCCGAAAGATAGAGGAAGATCCTGTTGCCGTTCTCGAACTCCCCCTTGACCGCCACCGTCTCCATCTCGTCGAGCATGGCGAAGAGTTCGTCCCGGAGCACGCGAACGCTCTCCTGCGAAATCAGGTGCATCTCCCGGTAGGCGCGCAGGGCGTTGAGCCAGTGCTTGAAATTGCTGTCGTCGAAGATCAGGTAGGTCGTCGCGACCGACTGCACCCACCGGACATACTCCCGGCAGTTGCGCTGCAATTCCGCGGGGAGCTTCAGCTCCTCGAAGGTCCTCACGGCGGGGTTGCCCACTTCGTGCTGGTAAAGCCATTTGAAGAGCTTGAACCGGTTCAGGTTGTCGTATTTGCCGTAGAACTCCGCCGGCAGCGAATTGGTCGCCGTGGCAAATTCGGTCGTGGGGTCTGACGCCACCTCGCGCATAAAGGCGATGTCGCGTTCCAGAATCTCGTTATAGGTTTCGAGCAGCGCGGTGAACTCCTTGAACTTGAGCTGGAATGACAACTTGTCCGTAGCCGCCAGCCCCACCACCCGGTCGAGCGAGAAGTGCATCCGCGCGCACAGCGCGCTGGCTTCGCCGAAGGTGAACGGCACCTCGCCGCACAGCCTCCTGTAAGCGGCCTCGCGGCCTATGTTCAGCATGTCCATCAGCAGCGAAGCCGGATTCGAATGCTGCGGCGTATGCGCATGGATCGCCTGAATATAAGATCGGAAGAGCACACGTCTGAACT
>OMGX01000632.1_pt1 | contig 19260 bp, 16 predicted proteins | sample 1674381 | NCBI WGS metagenome assembly OMGX01 (sample SAMN05578582, study PRJEB25193) | human gut metagenome | biome: Human Microbiome; feature: human-associated habitat; material: feces | host: Homo sapiens | place: USA:Birmingham | reverse complement strand
CTCCTCATCGACGATCTCGTCCACGTGAAAAAAGTCTTCCTCGCCGGACGCGAGGTCTCAGAACCATAGGCATAAGACGTGCGCAGGTATATAAAATCAGTCTCCTGCTAACCGACACCTGAGTTTCCAATATTCTGCATGCGGCGAAAATGCTTGCATCCGGGGCGGGGAGGGGATATACTGTAGGCAGACGTTATATTCCTGACAGGAGCACGAAGGAGGAAGAGTTATGATCCGGATCAATGCGATGGGGGAGGCCTGCCCGCTGCCGGTCGTGAAGACGCTGCGGGCGCTGCAGTCGCTCGGCGGCGCGGGGAGCGTGGAGACGCTGGTCGACAATGAAACGGCGGTGCAGAATCTCCGACGGCTGGCCGAGAGCAAGGGCTGCAGCATCGAGGTCGAGACGATCTCGGACGCCGAATACCGCGTCACCATCACCGCGGCGGAGGGCGCGGAGCTGCCGAAGGAGGAGGCGATTGCCTGCACTGCCCCGGCGGCGCAGAAAAAGACCGTCGTCATCATCTCGGCCGACCACATGGGCGAGGGGAACGAGGAGCTCGGCAGAGCTCTGCTCAAGGCGTTCTTGTTCGCGCTCACGCAGCAGGAGACGCTGCCCGCGGCGATCCTGTTTTACAACGGCGGCGCGGCCGTCACCTGTGAAGGCTCGGCCTCGCTCGAGGATCTGCAGGCGCTGCAGAGCCAAGGCGTCGAGATCCTGACCTGCGGCACCTGCCTCAATTACTACGGCCTGACCGAAAAGCTCCGCGTCGGCGAGGCGACCAACATGTACGTCATTGCCGAAAAGCAGCTCCAGGCCGACTGCATCATCCGCCCGTGAACCCATGAAATCGCCCGGCCATCCGCAGGATGACCGGGCGATTTTTATGCAGGTGATGGACTGCGGGGCAATATACGACAGATTCCGCAAAACTGGAGGCCTGAATCAGCTGCCGATGTGCCGGGAAACGTACAAGAGCACCGTATTTCACGAAATACGGTGCTCTTGCTGCATGAGATCAGGCAGCTTACCCCCACACGTTATTTTCCGGGGTGCCGGAGAGGAATTGGCGGACGTTGCGGATGGTGCAGTCCAGGATGCGCTGGCGGCTTTCGATGGGGGCCCAGGAGATGTGCGGGGTGAGGATACAGTTTTTGGCCTGCAGGAGGGGATTGTCGCTGCGGATGGGCTCGGTGGAGACGACGTCGAGCGCGGCGGCGGCGACCTTGCCGCTGTTCAGCGCGTCGGCCAGATCCTGCTCGGCCACGAGCTGCCCGCGGGCGTTGTTGACGAGGATCACGCCGTCTTTCATCTTGGCGATGTTCTCCCTGCAGATGATCTTCTCGTTCTCCGGCGTCAGATTGCAGTGCAGGGCGATCACGTCCGAGGCGGAGAGCAGCGTGTCCAGCTCGACGTATTCGCCGACGGCGCGGCCGGCGTCGGTGGGGAAGACGTCATAGGCCAGCACGCGCATGCCGAGCGCCTTTGCGATGCGGCCGGTCGACTGGCCGATGCGGCCGAAGCCGATGATGCCGATCGTCTTATGCTCGAGCTCAATGAGCGGGTAATCCCAGAAGCACCAGTCGGGGCAGCTGGCCCAGCGGCCGGCATGGACAGCGTCGCTGTGGTGGCCGATGTGGTGGCAGGCCTCGAGCAGCAGGGCGATGGCGTACTGGCTGACCGAGGCGGTGCCGTAGGCCGGGACGTTGCAGACGGGGATACCGCGCTCCCTGGCGCAGGCGATATCCACGACGTTGTAGCCCGTGGCCAGCACGCCGACCATTTTGATGTTGGGGCAGGCCTCAAAGACCGCCCGCGGCAGCGGCGTCTTGTTGGTCAGCACGATCTCGGCGTCCGCGATGCGCGCGATCGTCTGCGCGGGATCTGTCAGGCTCGTCCGGTCATAGACCGTCACCTCCGCCAGCTCCCGCAGCCCATCCCAGCTCAGATCGCCGGGATTTTCCGTATAACCATCCAGAATCACAAGTTTCATGTTCCATTATCCTTCCGTCAGAATCCGCGCAGGCTGCCCTGCGCACAGCTTGCTTTGATTCTATCACAGACCGGCGGATTTTTCTGCATGAATTTGATTTTTTATCGGGTGCAGACCGCGGCGTACCGGGGCTTTTGCCGGGCCTGATCCTGGAATATTAGCATTGTACACAAAGAATCGGGGCGAAAGTTGGCGGCTCTGCACATTGACAGCAGAAGGAGAACGTGTTAAGATTTTAGCATAAAATTTAAACGATTAGATTTAATGAATTATGAGATTTGCGAACTTACTATGCCTTTTTCGTGAATTTCTTAATTTTTTAGCCGGTTTTTAAAACGTTTAGATTCCGTTTCGATTGATTCCATCATCTCGCCGGCGTGACGTGTGATCAGAAAGGCTGAAATCCATGAACACAAACGCAACGATCAAAGATGTGGCGCGCCTGGCCGGCGTTTCGACGGCGACGGTGTCGCTCGTCGTGAATCAGAAAGAGGGCGTCAAGCCCGAGACGCGCGAGCGTGTGCTCGCCGCAGTCCGGCAGATGAATTACACCCCGAACGCCAGCGCCCGGCAGCTCATCGACCGCAAATCCCATACGATCGGCCTCGTCGTCACCGACGTGATGAACCCCTTCTTCGGCGCGATCGTTTCCGCGATCCACCAGTGCGTGCAGGCCCGCGGCTATCAGCTCTCCATCGGCCTGTCCAACGACAGCGTCGTGGCCGAGCGCAGCTGCGTCAAGCGCTTTCAGGAAGAACGCGTCGAGGGCATCATCGTGATCCCCTCGGTCCAGCGCGACAGCTCGCTCGACTATTACAGCTCGCTCAACACGCCCTTCGTCTTTATGACGACCTATTATGAGCAGATCCCGGCCGACTGCGTCATGTGCAACCTCTATGAGGGCTCGTACCTCATGACCAAGTATTTTCTCGAGCATGGCCGGAAAAAGATATACTTCATCGGCGGCGAGCCTGAGGCGGTGTTCACCAAGCTTCGCCTGCGGGGCTATATCGACGCGCACCGGCAGTGCGGCGCAGAATTCAGCAGCAGCTGGATCTACAACATCTTTCCCGACAGCGACTACGCCGACCGGAGGACCAATTACGCGAAGATGAACATCTCCTCGCACTACAGCGGCGGCTTTTCCGTGGTCGGGCGGATGCTCGACGACATGCCGGACGCCATCGAGACCGTCAACGACGAAGTCGCCATGGGAATCCTGTCCGGGCTGAAGACCCGCGGCGTGCGGGTGCCGGAGGACGTGTGGCTTGCCGGCTACGACGATACGCAGTACGTCTCCATGCTGGAAACGCCGCTGACCACCATCCGCCAGCCGGTCTACGATATGGCGGAAAAGACCGTTTCCGTGCTGCTTGACCGGATACGGGATCCCGATGCTCCGATGCGGATCCATTATATCGATCCCATTCTCAAGCTGCGGAGCACATCCAGGTGATAACCATACCACAGTGTGGTTAAAAAATAAGGAGGAACACAAAATGAAAAAAGTAGTAGCCATCCTGCTGGCCCTTGTCATGCTGCTGACGTTTGCTGCATGCGCAAAGCCTGCCGAGACGGAAGCTCCGGCAGCGGAAGAGCCCGCAACGACCGAAACCACGACGGAAACCCCGGCGGCCGAAGAACCCGCAGCAGAGCAGACTCCCGCTGCTGACGAAGCGATCGTTGTCGACCTCGGCGGCGAAAGCGCGCTGGACTACGGCTATCAGGTCGCCAGCAAGGCCAGCAACGCCGTCATGGAAGCTGCCAAAAACGGCGGCGAAGTCACCATCGGCATGTCCATCCCGCAGCTTGCCAACCCCTATTTCGTCTCCGTCAAGGACGGCGTTCAGGCCATGTGCGACGAGTACGGCTATAAGCTGACCATTGTCGACGCCGGCTATGACGTCGCCAAGCAGGTCTCCGACCTTGAGACCTTCCTGAACACGGGCGTGACCGCTGTCATCGCCTGCCCGATCGACTCCAACGCACTTGACGATGTCACCTCCCGCATGAACGATGCCGGCATCGCCGTCATCTCCTTCGCTCAGCTCGTTCCGAACGCCAACGCTTACTTCACCGTCGACGAGTACGGCTACGGCTGCGTCATCGGCCAGAACGTTGTCAACTGGATCAACGACAAGCTCGACGGCAAGGGCAATGTCCTCATCATTTCCCAGGATAACGTCGAAGCAGTTGTCCGCCGCGGCGACGGCATCCAGGAGACCATCGAAAAGAACTGCCCGGATTCCGTGATCGTTGACCGTCAGGCCGGCGACAACCCCGAAAAGGGCATGGCCATCGCTGAGAACGTCATGCAGGCCCATCCCGAAGTCAACGTCATCATTGGCAACAACGACGCAGGCCCGCTCGGCGCCATCGAAGCTGTCAATGCCATGAACCTGGACCAGAGCGTCCTTGACACCTTCTTCGTCGGCGGCGGCGACGCTACCCCCGAGGCAGTTGCCAAGATGAAGGACCCGAACAACATCTACAGAGCGTCCGTCTCCCTTGACCCGTACGGCACCGGCGAAGACTGCGTCAACGCCATCAAGGCCATGATCGAGGCCGGCGGCCTGCCCATCAACGAGGCTGTTCAGGTTGCCTTCTTCAACATGGTTCCCGTCACGCAGGAGATGGTCCTGAACGGCGAGTGGGAATAATTCCGACAAACTGAAATGAGCCGGTCGGCCCCATCCCCATGGGGCCGGCTGAGCTGCCCACAATGTACGGCGGGACCCCGGTCCCGGCCGTGCATTGTGGGTATCGTTCCGGACAACAATCATGGAGGAAGCCTATGCAGCAGAACATACTCGAAGTCAGAGACCTGTGTAAATACTACCCGGGCGTCAATGCGCTGAATCATGTGTCGCTCGCCTTCCGCAAGGGCGAGGTGCATGCGCTGGCGGGCGAAAACGGCGCAGGAAAATCGACGCTCATCAAAATGCTGACCGGCGCAGTGGAACCGAGCGCCGGCGAGATCATCTATGATGGCCAGACTTATACCAGGCTGGACCCGCTGCAGGCAGTACACTGCGGCATCGCAACGGTATATCAGGAGTTCAACCTGATCCCGTATCTGACCGTTGCAGAAAATATTTTCTACGGCAAAGAGATCATGAAAGGCCCGTTCGTCGATAAAAAAGCGATGGCTGCGGCCGTACAGAAGGAACTTGACGAGATGGAGATCGTCATGGATCCGAACGCCTATGTCTGTGACCTGGGCGTGGCATACCAGCAGCTGACGGAGATCGTCAAGGCCGTCATGTCGCACTCGAAGGTGCTGATCCTGGACGAGCCGACGGCGCCGCTGACGAGCAAGGAGACGGAGCTTCTGTTCCGGATCGTCAGAAAGCTGAAGGAAAATGAAGTTACGATCATTTTTATCTCCCACCGCATGGAGGAGATATTTGACATTTGTGACCGCGTCACTGTTCTGCGCGACGGTCACTGGATCTCGACCCGCGATATCGCGGACGTGACGCGGCAGAGTCTGATTGCAGAGATGGTCGGCCGGCCGCTGGGCGAGTCGTATTACGAGCGGCAGGTGCCGCTGGGCGAGGTCGTGATGGAAGTCAAGGGGCTTTGCAGCAGCAAGGTCAGGGACGTGTCCTTCTCGGTCCGCAAGGGCGAGATCCTGGGCTTCGGCGGCCTGGTCGGCGCAGGGCGGACGGAGGTCGCGCAGGCGATCTTCGGTGCGGACCGCGCAACGGCGGGCGAGATCTGGCTGCATGGCAAAAAGGTATCCCCCAAGGACCCGATCACGGCGCTGAAGCTGGGCATCGGCCTGATCCCGGAGGACCGCAAGCGGCAGGGCGTGCTGCTGAATCTGCCGATCAACCAGAACATCTCGTTCAGCTCTATGAAAAAGATCATGCGCGGACCGTTCATCCGGAAGAGCCTGGATCTGAAGGCGGCGGATAAGTACATCGATGAGCTGTCGATCAAGACTCCCGGTCCGTTCCAGCTGGCGCGAAACCTGTCCGGCGGCAACCAGCAGAAGGTCGTCCTGGCGAAGATCCTGGCGACGGACTGCGATATCATTTTCTTTGACGAGCCGACCCGCGGCATCGACGTCGGCGCGAAACAGGAGATTTATGCGCTGATGCGCAAGCTGGTGGACGAGCAGGGGAAGACGATCATCATGATCTCGTCGGAAATGCCGGAGCTGATCGGCATGAGCGACCGGATCCTCGTCATGCACGACGGCTCCATCGCCGGAGAACTTCAGAAAGAGCAATTCTCGCAGGAAGCGATCATGAACCTTGCTTCCGGAATAATGGGAGGTACATCCGATGAAAAAAAATAACGCCTCGGCAAAGTTTGCAAAAATCATGGGCAGCTACGGCATGATCCTGATCCTTCTGCTTCTCATCGTCTGTTTTGCCGTATCGATCCCGCAGGGGCGCTTTCTGAGCGCCTCCAACATCTTCAACGTCCTGCGTCAGGTGTCCATCGTCGGCATCATCGCGGTCGGCATGACGTTCATCATGCTGACGGGCGGCATCGACCTGTCCTGCGGCTCGGTGGCGGGCTTTGCGGGCGTCGGCGCGGCGCTGCTGATGACGAAGTACACGATGAACCCGGTGCTGGCGGCGCTGCTGATGTGCGTGCTGGGCGCGGCGTTCGGCATGGTGAACGGCCTGTTCATCTCGAAGCTGGACGTGCCGCCGTTCATTGCGACGCTGGGCATGATGGTCTCGATCCGCGGTCTTGCGTACATCATCACGGGCGGCCTGCCGGTCTTCGGCTTTGACAAGAACTTTACGAAGCTTGGCCAGGGCTACCTTGGCCCCATCCCCATTCCGGTCATCATCATGGTCATCGTGTTCATCCTGGGCGCATTCTTCCTTGCGAAGACGAAGGCCGGCCGGCACATCTACGGCGTGGGCGGCAACGAAGAGGCCTCCCGCCTGTCCGGCGTCAACATCACAAAGATCAAGCTGCTGGTCTACTCGGTCGGCGGTCTGTGCAGCGCACTTGGCGGTCTGGTCATGCTGGCAAGAACGAACTCCGGCCAGCCGAATGGCGGCGAAGGTTATGAAATGGATGTCGTCACGGCAGTCGTGCTGGGCGGCATCAGCATGAACGGTGGCCAGGGCCGCATCGGCATGGTCATCGTCGGCGTTCTGATCATGGGCATCCTGTCGAACGGCATGACGATGCTGGGCATCAACGAATTCGTGCAGAAGTTCGTCCGCGGCCTGGTGCTCATCGGCGCCGTCGCCCTGAACAACTTCATCAAGAAGAAGAATGAAAAGACGACCTCCGCAAACTGAGAAATCCCTGAGAACTTTTCTACAATTATACGAATCAAGAAAGGATCTGGACAGTTATGAAGCGTTCCGAACTCAATGAGATCATGCGGACTGCGCTTGCGCGCATCAAGGAATTCAATTTTGCGCTGCCTCCCTTCGTCACGTGGACGATGGACGAGTGGAAGACGAAGACGCACGAGTATGACGAGATCAAGGACAACATGCTCGGCTGGGACATCACGGACTTCGGCTCCGGCGACTACCACAAGAAGGGCCTGCTCATGATCACGCTGCGCAACGGCAACATGGCCAACCCCGAGAAGTACACGAAGACCTACGCGGAAAAGCTGCTGATCTCCGAAGAGGGCCAGGTCACGCCGTACCACTTCCATTGGAAGAAGCAGGAGGACATCATCAACCGCGGCGGCGGCGTGCTGGTCATGCGGCTGTACAACTCCGGCCCGAACGGCGAGATGCTGGACACGCCGGTCACTGTCCATAAGGACGGCCGTGCCTACCAGGTCGCAGCCGGCGAGCGCGTGGAAGCCTATCCCGGTGAGAGCATCTCGCTCGAGCGCGGCCAGTACCACACCTTCTGGGCCGAGGGCGGCATGTGCCTGATCGGTGAAGTCTCCCGCGTCAACGACGACAACGTCGACAACCGCTTCTATGAGAAGGTCGGCCGCTTCCCCGAGATCGAGGAAGACGAGCCCATCCTCTACCCGCTGTTCAGCGAATATCCCGAATTCCACTGAGAAAGACCAAACGCCCCGGACACGGCTGTGTCCGGGGCGTTTTTCTGTGGGTCAGACCGGGACCTGGATCAGGTCGGCGGCAGAGGAGAGCTGGCGGGCGCAGGAGAGGGGGAGCTGGTCGTCGGTAATGATGTGGGTGAAGGCGTCCCACTCGGCATATTTGACCATGGAGGGCCAGCCGGCCTTCGTGCTGTCGGCCAGCAGGATGCTGGCGGCGGCCTGCTGCATCATGGCCTTTTTGACGGCGGCCTCGGGGAAATTCTCCACGCAGGGGCCGGAGGCGTTCTGAAAGCCGCTGCAGCCCATGAAGGCCAGATCCGCGTTGATGGCGTGGATGGCCTCGACGGCCAGCATCCCCGTCGCAGCGCCGCTGGCCGTGCGGACCTCGCCGCCGATCGTGATGAGGCGGACGCCGCTGGAGGCGAACATGGCCGCAAGGTGGACCGAGTTCGTCACCGCGACGAGATCCTTGCGCAGGATCAGCAGCCGCGCGAGCTGATAGATGGTGCTGCCGCAGTCAAAAAAGACGGTGGCATCGGGCGGGATCATCTCCGCCGCGCGGGCGGCGATGGCCTGCTTGGCGGCGATGGCGGATTGGGATTTCTGGCTGAAGGGCTGCTCGTTGAACTGGTTGCAGACCTCGGCGCGGCCGTTGCTGCGGCGGATCAGCCCCTCCTGCTCCAGGGCGATCAGGTCCTTGCGGATGGTCTCGGTGGTCACGCCCATGGCGCGGGCGAGCTCGCCGACCTTGACCTTATTTTCCTGCAGGAAGATCTTGACGATCTCGTTTCTTCTGCTTGCGACCGACATAACGGCGCCTCCTGTTCCGTGTTTTTTCCAGTATAACACGGCGCGGCGGCAAACGCAAGTGGTTTTCTTGCGATTCTTGCGGATGGAACGAAAACAAAATTGGATTTCTCAAAAATTCGCATAAAAAATCATGCTGTTTTATTGACAATCGCAAGTTTCGGGGTTACAATGGACCCAGAAACTCAAACATGAAGGGGGGAGACCGCAATGGAACAGACGCTGGCGCAGACGGGCATCGTCTTCGGCATCCAGCCGTTTTCGCTCGACGACGGCCCCGGGATCCGCACGACGGTCTTTCTCAAGGGCTGCAACGCGAACTGCCTCTGGTGCCACAATCCGGAGAGCATCAGCTGCCGCCCGTCGGTCCGCTATCTGGCGGCGAAGTGTACCGGCTGCGGCCGGTGCGCGCAGGTCTGTCCGGCCGGCTGCCATCAGGTGGGGGCGGGCAGCCACCGCTTTGACCGCGCTGCGTGCCGCAGCTGCTTTGCCTGCACGGCGCAGTGCCCGTCCGGCGCGCTGCTGCAGGTCGGGCAGGAGCAGACCGTCGGCGACGTGCTGCAGGCTGTGCTGGCCGACCGGGCGTATTACGCGCACACGGGCGGCGGGATGACTGTCTCGGGCGGCGAGCCGATAATGCAGCCGCGCTTTACCCGGGCGCTGCTGCAGGCCGCGCATGCCGAGGGTGTGCATACCGCGCTGGAGACGAACGGCAGCTTCCCCTGGGAGCGCTATGCGCCGCTGGTCGGCAGTCTCGATCTGGTGCTGCTCGACTATAAGGCCACGGGCGCGGAACGCAGTCTGGCCCTGACGGGCATCGACGAGAGCCGCGTGAGAGAAACGCTCCGGCAGCTGACGCAGGCGGGCGTCCCGGTCGTGGTGCGCTGCCCGATCATACCGGGGCTCAACGACCAGCCGGAGCATTTTGAAGCCATCGCGCGCCTGAGCGTCCTGCCGGGCGTGCTGGGGTTCGAGCTTATGCCGTATCATAACCTCGGTGTGGCCAAGGCCGCGCAGGTCGGGCTGCAGATGGAGGAATACCACCGCCCGAGCGAGGAAGAAAAGAAACAGATGGAACAGGCGGTGCTGCGGCACCACGGACATCGATGGGAGGGATCCGTATGACAGACCGGGTCAGAAGCCTGCAGGCGCAGATCCAGGCGCTGAATGCGCCGGGCGTGCGCCGGACATTATTCTATCAGCTGGCCTATGAGAGCCTCCGGCAGACCGAGGGCGAGCCGGTCCAGCTGCGCCGGGCCAAAGCGGAAGCCTGGATCCTGGAGCATGCGCCGCTCGAGATCCACCCGGTCGAGCCGATCGTCGGCTCGATGACGGTGCTCTGCCCCGTGACGGACGCGCCCGCGTATGACGCGCAGGTGGAAAAGGCGGAGCGCGTGATCGCGGCGTTTCTGGAAAAGAAGCCCGCCGGACAGGAGTCCGGCGGGCTTGAGCGCATGAAGATCAAGACCTTTGAGGATGAATTCACCAAAAAGAAGAGCCGCTGGGCGCTGATGAGCCGCGTCAACCACGATGCGGATATCAGCTATCAGGACCTGCAGTCCATCCAGGCGGAGCTCTGCAGCCGGTATGCGGACGAGCCTCTGCTCGAGCCGTATGAGATCCGGCGCGAGCTGGAGCGCTGCTTCAAGATCGACTACGGCGAGGCAAAGGCGGCGGTCCACGCGCTGCCGTGGTTCGCGGGGAATCATCTGCACTATAACTATGCTTCTATCATGGATCGCGGCTTCGACGCGCTGATCGCTGAGATCACCGCGCGTCTGGAGGCTGCGAAGGGAGACGAGCAGCGCGAGTTTGATACCGCGGCGCTGATCGTCGCCCACGGCGCGGCGGCCTTCTTTACCCGCCACGCCGACGCCTGCCGGCTCGCCGCACGTGAGGGGGGCGGCGAGCGGCAGGCGGAGCTCCTGGCCCTTGCCGATACGCTGGACGCCCTGGCCCACCGCCCGGCGCAGACGTTCCAGGAGGGCGTACAGTTCGTATGGCTGCTGCATATGGCGGCAAGCTTTTTGTGGGGCTCAGCCCTTTCGTTCGGCCGGTTCGATCAGGAGCTGTATCTGCTCTATAAAAAGAGCCGGGACGAGGGCATGACGCAGGACGAGGCGCTGGAGCTGCTGTGCTGCCTCTGGCTCAAGATCAACGAACCGTGTCTTCGTACCGTGCAGAGCCTGACCGTCGGCGGCGTGACGCCGGAGGGAGCGGATGCGGTCAACGAGCTGACGTATCTGTGCCTCAAGGCTACGGAGCTGATGAAGCTGCCGTATCCGAACGTCGGCGCGCGGCTGCACCCCAAAAACCCGCCGGAATATCTGGACGCGGTCCTGGACTGCGTGTCCGCGGGCGCGGGCCAGCCGATGATCCTGTCGGACGAGGTCTGGATCGCCAATATGAAGCGGCTCGGCTACCCGGACCGCATTGCAAACGACTATTACAACATGGGCTGCGTGGAGATCATGTTCGGCGGCCGGCAGCCGAACTGGGGCGTGACGGAGCCGATCGCCTTCCCGATGCTGCTCGAGCCGGTCTTCGCGCAGATCCGCGCGGGCACGTTCTACCCGGCGACGTATGAGGAGTTCCGCGAGCGGTATCTGGATGAGCTGCGGCGGGCCGTCGAGGCCGACTACCGCGAGGCGCTGGCCAAGCAGAAGGATATCCCCGGCAAGTGCTACGAGCCGTTCGGCTCGCTCATGATCGGCGACTGCCTGCAGCGCGAGCGCGATATGTTCCAGGGCGGCGCGGAGCTCGGTACCCACTGGTCGTTCTACGCCTATGGCCTTGGCACGCTGGCAGATTCGCTCGCCGCGGTCAAGCAGGCGGTCTATACCGACCATCTTCTCTCGATCGAGGCGCTGGCCGAGGCGCTGCACGAGAACTTCCGCGGCGAAGAGCCCCTGCGCCAGACCCTCTCGACCCGGATGCCGCACTACGGCAACGACACCGACGCGGCCGATCTCGAGGGCAAATACGTGCTGCGCGTGTTTGACGATCTGGTCCTGTCCTACAACCGGCCGGACTGCCCGGAGAAATACGTCTCCACGCTCTTCGGCTACTTCTTCCACATCTACCACGGCGAGATCACCGGTGCGACGCCGAACGGACGTCTGCGCGGCGAGCCGTTCAGCGACAGCATGGGCCCCTCACAGGGCAAGGACGTCAGCGGCCCGACAAAGCTGCTGAACTCCGCGCTGAAGCAGGATTTCTCCACCATGACGGGCGGCTACGCGCTGAACGTCAAGATCAACCGCGAGCACGCGCGGGGCGCGCGCGGCCGCGCCATGCTGACCGGCCTCGTCCGGACCTATTTTGACCAGGGCGGCGCCCAGCTGCAGATCGTGTTCCTGGACAACGAGATCCTGCGCAAGGCGCAGAAAGAACCGGAAAAATACGCGAACGTGGTCGTCCGGATCGGCGGATACTGCGAGTATTTCGTCAATCTCGACCGGACGCTGCAGAACGAGATCATTGAACGAACCGCACATTGAGGAGGTACGAAAACATGCAGACAACTGGTGTAAGGATCCATGGAGCAGGCGATGTTCGCATGGAGACCTTCGAGCTGCCGAAGCTCGGCGCGCATGAGCTGCTGGCCCGCGTCGTGACGGACAGCATGTGCATGTCGACCTACAAGGCCGTCATGCAGGGCAGCGCCCACCGCTGCATCCCGGACGATATCGCGGAGCATCCGTGCCTCATCGGCCACGAGCTGTGCGCGGTGGTCGAGCAGGTCGGCGAGGCGCTGCAGGGGCAGTATCAGGTCGGCGAGGTCTTTACCGCGCAGCCCAAGATGTACCGGGACGGCAAGGTCGTCGGCCTCGGCTATACCTTCCCGTATTACGGCGGCGACGCGACCCATATCATCATCCCGCAGGAGGCCATCGACGGCGGCTATCTGCTGCCGTATCAGGGCAAGGCGTATTACAGCGCGTCCGTGGCCGAGCCGATCTCCTGCCTTGTCAGCGCCCTGCGCTCGATGTACCATCTGAAGGAGGAGGGCAGCAAGGAGCACGTGATGGGCCTGAAGGCCGGCGGCAAGCTGGCCATCATCGCCGGCTGCGGCCCGATGGGCCTCGGCTGCGCGGCAGTCGCCATGGCGATGGAGCCGCGCCCGTCGAAGATCGTCATCACGGATATCAACGAAGCCAGAGTCCGGCGTGCGCGGGAGGTTCTGAAGCCGCAGAGCGGCGTGGAGCTGGAGATCGTCAACACCGCGGAATTCGAAGACACGGCGAAGACGCTGCGCGAGCGCTATACCGGCGGCGCGGGCTTTGACGATGTGATGATCATGGCCCCGGTGCCGAGCGTCGCGGAGACGGCGGACGCCGTGTGCGGCACGGACAGCTGCATCAACTTCTTTGCTGGCCCCACCCGCAAGGACTTTTTCGCCAGCATCAACCTCTACGACGTTCACTATAACGACAAGCACCTCATCGGCACCTCCGGCGGCGACATGGAGGATCTGCGCATCGCCGTGCGCCTGCTCGAGAGCGGCGCGATCGACGCTTCGATCCTGCTGACGCATATCGGCGGTCTGGACGCCGTGGCGCCCTGCGTGTGCCAGCTTCCGTCTATCCCCGGCGGCAAGAAGCTGATCTACTGCGGCCTGCGCCTGCCGCTGACGGCCATCGACGAATTTGAGGAGAAGGGAAAGCAGGAGCCGCTGTTCGCCGCGCTCGCGGAGATCTGCAAACGGCACGGTATGCTCTGGAACGCGGAGGCGGAGGCATATCTGCTGGCGCACGGAGAAAGGATGTAACGCGCTATGATGGAATCGATCATCGGTCTGGACATCGGCACCACCGGCTGCAAGGCGACGCTCTTTGACCGTGACGGCGCCGTGCGTCACCAGGCGTACCGGGAATACCCGGTCGGCGCCTATACGGGTAGCATCTCGGCAGATATGATCTGGGAGCAGGTGCAGCAGGTCATCCGCGCCTGCACGGCGCAGACGCCGGAGATCGCCGCGATCTGCGCGACCTCGTTCGGCGAGGTCGTCGTCCCGGTCGACGCGGCCGGGCATACGCTGGCGGAGGCCATGCTCTATACCAACGCGGCGGCCCAGGCGCAGTGGAAGCGGCTGGACGAGAAGCTCGGTGGCAAGCGCATCCACATGATCACCGGCCACGTCAGCCACAGCATGTACACCATCAGCAACCTCATGCGCATCCGGGAGACGGAGCCGGAGGTCTATGCAAAGACCGCGAAATTCCTCTTTATCTCCAGCTTTATCAACTATCGCCTGACCGGCGTGGCAGCGACGGAGACGTCGCTGGCGGCCCGGAGCATGGCGTATGACGTCTGCAGCGGCGTATGGAGCAGCGAGATCTTTGCCGCCGCCGATGTCGAGATCACGAAGATGGCGGAGCTGATCGACGCGGGCACGCCGCTCGGCAGCGTCCTGCCGGAGGTCGCGGCGGAGCTTGGCATGAGCAGCAAGCCGACCGTCTTTGCCGGCGGCCACGACCAGCCCTGCGTGGCGCTGGGCCTCGGCGCGGTGCGCGGCGGCGACGCCGTCTACGGCATGGGCAGCGTCGACTGCCTGACCTACGTGATGGACAGCGTCTGCCTGAGCGATACCATGCGCCGGTCCAACCTCGTCTGCACGTCGCACGTCGTGCCCGGCAAGTTCATCTCCTACGGCGTGCTGTTTTCCGGCGGCGTCGTACTGCGGCAGGTGCGCAATATGTATTACCCCGTGGAATACGCCAAGTCGCAGCAGGACGGCTCTGACGTCTATGACCGCATGATGCACGACGCTGAGCAGGCCCCGGACGGCCTGCTGTATCTGCCGCACCTGACCGGCAGCGGCACGCCCTATATGGATGTGCGCGACAGCGGCGTGCTCTACGGCCTGCGGCTCGATACGACGCGCGGCGAGATCGTCCGCGCCGCCGTGCAGGGTCTGGCGTTCGACATGCGGCTGAATATCGAAAATCTCCGCCGCGCGGGGCTGCCCGTGCAGCACATCCGCGTCGCCGGCGGCGGCGCGAAGTCGGAGATCAGCCTGCAGCTGCGCGCCGACGCGATGGCCGAGCCGCTCCAGGTGCCGACCGACGTGCAGGCGGGCGCGCGCGGCGCGTTTTTGCTCGCGGCCAAGGGCCTCGGCTGGATCGACAGCTATACCCAGCTGCCCTGCACCATCGCCCGCACCGTTGAGCCCCGCCGCGACACCGAACAGGCCTACCGCCGCTTCCTCCAGCTCTACCAGCTCCTGCAGCCGATGAAGCAGGCATAACAAAAAAGAAAACCACCTCCGGCGGCTGCCGGAGGTGGTTTTTGTCATGTACGGACTTCGATGCTGCCGCCGGTGGCGAGGGTCTTGCCTTCGAGGAGCAGGAGCTTTTCGGCGAAGAGGCGGGCGAAGCCGCTCAGGATGGCGGCGGAGGTGATCATCTCCGGGGTGTCGCAGACGGCAAGCTCCATGGTGACCTCGCGGTCAAACATGGCGGCGGCCGTCAGGCGGACCTGGTCGATGAAATACTGCGCGCACAGCTGGTGCCGCCGCACATAGGCGTCATAGGTGCGCCGGACCTCGTCCTCCGGAAGATCGCCGGGCAGCAGCGTCTGCAGCTCGGACAGGCGGAGCGCCTGCTTGAGCGTGCAGATCATGATCAGATAGGCGATATGCACGCGGTAGTAGCGCTTTTTGCGCGGCTCCGGCAGAAGCCGGGTGCGGACGTAGTTGTTGATGGCGGCCGCCGTGATGGGCTCGGGCTGCTTGAGCTCGGGCGGCAGATAGTCAAGGTACTGCCGCAGAAGCAGCACGACCTGCTCCATGTACAGCCCGAGATCCGGGATCTGCTCCCACGCGGGCAGGCGATAGGCGGCGAGATACTTTTCCCAGCGCCGCAGCTTGCCCACGACAAGGTCATTGTCGAATTCCATAAACTTACACACACCTTTCGTAACCAGTATAGCACATCCCGGGCAAAATGCAACGAATATTTGTACTGGAAGACGAATTGACATTGCGCTGGATATGTGTTAATCTAATATGGAAGATTACATGCAGAAAGAAGCAATATCATGTTCAGAATCGTAACCGATACCTCGGCCAATCTCCCGACTGCGTATCTGCAGCAGGAGCATATCACGATCATTCCCTTCACCTTCCACGCGGACGGAGACGAGCAGGCCTGTCTGGACCTCAATACCTTTGACGCGAAGACCTTTTACGCGCAGATGCGCAGCGGGACGAAGGTCTCGACCTCGCAGATCCCGCCGCAGCGCTATCTCGATGTGCTGACCCCGATGCTGGAGGCAGGGGAGGACGTGCTGTTCGTGAGCATGTCCTCCGGTATCAGCGGCTCCTACGCCTCCGGCCAGATCGCCGCGCGCCAGCTGCGCGAGGAATTCCCGGCGCGCAAGCTCCTGCTCGTTGACACCTACAGCGCCTCGCTCGGCGAGGGTCTGCTCGTCATGCGCGCGGTCGACTGCCGCCGCGAGGGGATGAGCATCGACGACACCTACACCCTTCTGCGTTCGCTGCGGCACCGCATGGCGCAGATCTTCACGGTCGACGACCTGCGCTACCTCCGCAGGACCGGCCGCCTGTCCAATCTCGAAGCCGCCGTCGGGACCGTGCTGCAGATCAAGCCCCTGCTCAAGGGCGACCCGCAGGGCAAGATCGTCTGCTTCGCCAAGCTCCGCGGCCGCCAGCGCGCCATCGAGGCCATCGCCAGGCGCTATGAAGAGCTGGTCCGTGACGCGCAGACGCAGACGGTCGGCATCGCGCATGCCGACTGCGCACCCGACGCGCAGATCCTCGCCTCGCTGCTGCGCCGCAGCAGCTGCCCGCCGAAGCAGATCCTGCTGGTGGACTACGAGCCGGTGACCGGCTCGCACGTCGGCCCCGGCGCGCTGGCGCTGTTCTTCCTGTCGGACGACAAGGTCAGAATGATCTAATCAAAATAGCCTCCTCAAGCTTCCGGCTGTACGGCTCTGCTGTGCAGCCGGATTTTTTTGCCCTGGGAGATTTGGATTTCGTTAAAAACTGAAAATTCATCTTGAAAAGAAAGTTGTCAGTTTGTATAATGGTATAAAATCGCGGGAAAGGGGGCGCCGGTATGGAGAACGAGGAACTCCCGCAATATATGCGGATCGCGGGATCCGTCGCCGGGCGGATCGCGGAGGGACAGTTTGCCGAGGGGGAAAAGCTTTCCGGGCGGTCAAAGCTCTCGTCAGAGTATCAGGTCTCTCCAGAGACGATCCGCAAGGCCGTGCAGCTGCTGCGCGATATGCAGGTCGTAACGGTCAAGGAGCAGAGCGGGGTGTACGTGCGCTCCGCTGAGAATGCGAAGCGCTATTTGCAAATGATCGGCGAAAAGCTCGAGCTGCGGCGGAAAAAGCAGAAGCTGCGCGCGCTGCTCGCCCAGCAGGAGGCGGTCGCGCGGCAGGTCTCAGAGCTGTGCGGCAGCATTCTGGACGATCCCATGCAGCCCATACAGGCTGCAGAGCAGCTGCAGAATTATGCCTGCCGCGTTCCGCAGGACTGGTCGGATGCGGGGCGGAGCCTCGGCTCGCTCCATTTCTGGCAGGCAACGGGCGCGACCGTCGTCGCGATCCGGCGCGCAGAGGCCATGTTCATCTCACCCGGCCCGTACGCGGAGCTGTATGGGGGCGATCTGGTCATTTTTGTGGGCGACCCGGAGGCCCGGGAGGCTGTCGCCCGGTTTTTCAGGAAAACGGAAGCAACATGAGTCCGGCAGGTGTCTGCCTGCCGGAAGGGAAAGGAGACACTTGTGGTTCATAACGAAATTCACGCGATCGATCTGGCCATCATTGCGGCCTATCTGATCGCCATGGTGCTCATTGGCCTGGTCGTGGTCAAAAAGGTCAAGAGCATGGACGATTATTATCTGGGCGGACGGTCCTTCGGGCCGCTGGTGCTGATGGCCACGGTATGCGCGACCATCATCGGCGGCAGCGGCCTGATGGGCCGTGCGGGCGTTGCGTATTCCAGCGGCTTCAAGGCCATCATGACGGCGCTGCCGTATCTGCTCGGGATGTTTATTTTCTCCGGCTTTGCCGGACGTATTTCCGACGTCGGACGGAAATTCAACGTCACGTCCATCCCGGATCTGTTTGAGCAGCGTTTCGGGAAGACGGCCAAGGTCGTGCTCGGCTGCCTGATCGCGTTCACGATGATGGGCACTGTCGCCTCGCAGGTCACGGCGACTGCGACGATCATCAACATGCTCGGCGGCGAGATCGGCATCTCGTATGAGATGGGCGCACTCATCGCCTGCGCGGTATTCATCATCTATACGGCGACCTCCGGCCTGTTCGGTGTCATCTATACGGATATCTTTCAGTTTGTCATGCTGATCCTGTTCGTGTATATCCTCATTCCGACGTCATCGCTCATCAAGCTCGGCGGGATCGGCAATTTTGTGCAGAATCTCGCGCCAGAGCTGGCGAAGCCGTATCTGGACGGCAGCATCGTCGGCGATATCATCACCTATTTCGTCTTCACCCTCGCTGGCGCGGAGATGTGGCAGCGGGCCTTTGCTGCCAGGAACCGCAAGTCGGCCAAGGAGGGGCTGTTCCTCGGGACGCTGGCCTACGGACTGACGATCCCGCTGGTGTGGTTCATGGGCGTCGTGGCGCACCAGCTGGTCCCGGCGGAGAAGCTCGCGGCCTACGGCTCGACCGACGCAGTCGTCCCGGCGCTGGCGATCGAGATCCTGCCGGTCGGCCTGACAGGTCTGGCGCTGGCGGGCATCCTGTCTGTCATCATGTCCACGGCAGACAGTTATCTGATCGTCTCCGTACAGACCTGCGTGCATGATATCTACAAGGTCTTCAGGCCCGATATCCCGGAGAAAAAGGAGCTGCGGCTGACGCGTGTGTTCGCGGTGATCCTGCCGCTGGGCGCGCTGTTCATCGCGCTGTATATCAAAAATGCGTACAATATCCTGATGTTTGCCTGGAGCTTTTATGCGGCCGCCGCGGGCCTGCCCGCCTTTGCGGCGCTGTACTGGAAAAAGGCGACGAAAGCAGGGATCCTGGCCGGTATGGGCGCGGGCTTTTCGGTGACGATCGTGTGGAAGCTGCTGGGGCAGCCCTTCGGCCTCGGCGCGACAGTCCCGGGGGCGATTGCCTGTGCGCTGGCGCTTGTGCTCGTGAGCCTTGCGACCTGCAAAAAACACCCCAGCACCTTCCTGGACCCCCGCGAAAAAGCTGCAGCATAAAACGAACAGCCCGGACACGAAAGTGTCCGGGCTGCTGCTTTTATTTGCCATCGGCTTACGCGCAGGCCGCCTTTGGACTGCGCGTAAGGATGGGTTGGAGAGGGTTCCAAAAGAAGAGGGGTGACGGCGATTGTCACGCGCACGGCTGTCGGCTTATCCGCAGATATTTCCGCGGCATCAACCGGGCGCATCGCCGGAAGATACAGAAGAGAACCGATCGGTTTATTTCACTTCTTTTGGAACC
>OMGX01000618.1_pt1 | contig 19589 bp, 15 predicted proteins | sample 1674381 | NCBI WGS metagenome assembly OMGX01 (sample SAMN05578582, study PRJEB25193) | human gut metagenome | biome: Human Microbiome; feature: human-associated habitat; material: feces | host: Homo sapiens | place: USA:Birmingham | reverse complement strand
TGCGTCTGCTTCAAACTGAATGAAATAGTAGAAGCCTTCATGCATTTTCTGAATTTCGTAAGCTAATTTTTTCTTACCCCATTCTTCTACTTCTGTGATTGTGCCATTGTAACGTGTAATGTAGCTTTTTGCTTTCTCTACTACTGCATCACGTACTTCATCCTCAACTTTGGCACTCACAACTAATGCTAACTCGTACTTGTTCATGCTTTTTACCTCCTTATGGTCATTATGGCCCTCTGTACTGTCAGAGAGCAAGGATATGAAAATATATCACAGTTGCTTATTTTAACATGTTTTTTCCTGTATGTAAAGTACCTTTATTCTTTTTTATAAACTTTTATTTTTAAAAATATTCCTTTAACGCTTGAAGTATTTTTACTTCGTATTATAATAAGGTCGAAAGATATCAAAAAATATCATTTTACAGGAGAAATACGTTGAGAAAAAGAAAATCATATTCAAAAATGCTGTTTGGAGTAATCCCTGCTATAATCATCTTTGCCGGAGGGATTGCCTATTTTTATGTGCATACCCATTCTGCTGACAACAGCATCATCTATGAAGAAGGAGTTTCCCGCCTTAAGGCTCTGGAAGCTTCCGATATTTCCCAAATCGAAAAACAGCTTCAGGAACTGGAGCAAAATTCCCAAAAGCAACAAGATTCCGATATCCAGAAAATAATCGCAGAAGAAAATAAAACTCTCAGTAATATTGAAATCAAACAAGCTTTCCAAGGCAGTGTCATTATCGGTGATTCCATTACAGAATCCATTGTAGAATACGGCTTTTTGGATACCGATGTGGTAATCAGTAAACGTGGACTTTCTGTAGCAGATGCCAATGAACAGATAGAAACGGCAATTGGTCTTCATCCCAGAAATATTTTTATGGCATTCGGTTCCAATGACCTGGAACTTTATGAATCCGATTCACAGGCTTTTATCGACGCCTACCGTACACAGCTGAAAAAGCTTCAGGAAGCGCTTCCTGATTCTCCAGTGTACATAAACGGGATTCTTCCCATCCAGCAGTCAACCATCGATCAGATTCCGGCTCTTGGATACTATCCGGAATATAATGAAGGTCTGAAGGATCTTTGTCAGGAAATGAACTGCACCTATATAGGCAATTCCTTTATTGTACAGGACAATGACGCCATGTATGAGCCTGACGGTGAACATGTGGTAAGTGAGTATTATCCAAAATGGCTTACTTATATGGCAAAAACAGCGGGGTTATAACTATGGGATCAAAAAAATATCTTTTTATCAAAATCGGCATGGTTGCTTTTCTTGCCGTATATCTGTTTCTGATCTATACCTCAGACAGTGCCAAAGACGTTCCCATGGAGGAGATCGCTGCCTCCATAGAATCTGAGGAGACAGTCACTGCACTGAAAAAGCGGGGACGTACCGATTTAAAACGTTATTATCAGCTCTCTGAAGATTCTCTGGAGGGCTACCTGTTCTACAAAGCACTCTCACCTATGTCTGTTGAAGAACTGCTGATTATAAAGGCTCCTGATAAGCATCAGGCTGATATTGCCTGCGACAATGCACGTTCACATCTGGACAGCCAGAAACAGGTCTTTCAGGGCTATGGTACCGATCAGATGGCCTCTTTGAATGAAGCAGCCGTTGAGTCCAAAGGCAATTATGTGATCTATGCCTGCGGTCCCAATGCCCAAAAATGGCGCGAAATATTTTTATCCCTGATTTAAGATTGGAGAAAAACAATGGTTTTCAGCAATATTTTTTTTATATTTGGTTTTTTACCTGTATTTTTACTGGCTTATTATCTGGTTCCTTACAGGCTCCGCAATTTTCTTCTTGTTGCGGGAAGTCTCTTTTTCTATGCCTGGGGTGAACCGGTATATGTAATCCTTATGATCTTCAGTGCCCTTTTTCATTATTTCATGGGACTGGAAATGGAGGAACTATCTCACTGTCCCCAAAAAATCCGCGGCAATCTGGTCTTTATTGTTGTGATCGATCTTTTTATCCTTGGATTCTTTAAATACTACGGCTTTTTTCTGGATTCCATTGGTGGAATTTTAGGTATCTCCATCTCCCATCCGGAACTTTCTCTGCCCATTGGAATCTCTTTTTACACATTCAAAAATCTTTCTTATATTTTTGATATCTGTCAGAAAAAAATACACGCTCAGAAAAAGCTGCTGCCGTTTATGGTCTACAGTACCATGTTTCCACATATGACCGCAGGCCCCATTATCCGGTATGCGGATATTGAAGAACAGCTTACCAGACGTTCTGTCAATATCATAAAACTTGGCGTCGGTGCCGAATATTTTATCAAAGGTCTGGCCGCAAAGGTTCTTCTTGCCGACAACCTTGCCGGAATCTATGCAGCTCTTACCTCTTCCGGCGAGACACTTTCCTTCCTTGGATCCTGGATTGCGATTTTTGCTTATACTATGCAGATCTACTTTGACTTCAGCGGCTATTCAAATATGGCTATCGGTCTGGGCAAGATGCTGGGATTTGATTTTAAGAAAAACTTTGACTATCCTTATACTTCTACCAGTGTTTCTGAATTCTGGAGACGCTGGCATATTTCCCTTGGAAGCTGGTTCCGGGATTATATCTATATCCCCCTTGGAGGAAACCGTGTAAGCCCTCTGAAGCACGTCCGGAATATTTTTGTTGTATGGGCATTGACAGGATTGTGGCATGGAGCAAGCTGGAATTTTGTACTGTGGGGACTATATTATGGACTTCTGCTTCTTCTGGAAAAATTTGTCCTGACAGATCTCCTGAAGAAAATACCAAGACCTCTGGCAAATCTGTACACCATGCTGGCTGTTATGATCGGATGGGTGTTTTTCAGTCAGACAGATTTTTCTTCTATGGGAAATTTCCTGATGGCGCTGGTCGGTATCGGTGTTTCCGGTTTTGCAGATACACAGGCGCTTTTTGCCCTGAGAAGCTCTCTGATCCTGTTCCTGATCGCTATCCCCGCATCACGTCCCGGATTATATCAGCGCTATAAGCTCTCTATGAGACGCAGCCCGTGGAAAGCCGCCGCCGTAAACATGATCCTGCTGCTTCTAAGTGTGGCATTCCTGGTTTATAACTCTTATACGCCATTTTTATATTTAAAATTTTAAGAAGGTAAGGTAAAATGAAAAAGAAGACAAAAAGCTATAAATATTTTTTCAGAAATATGGGATTGTTGTTTCCGTTTTTTCTTATCATAGTCTTTCTCATCAGTATATTTATGCCGGAACGTTCTTTTTCTGAAAAAGAAAACCGTGTACTGGCATCAAAGCCGGACGCCACGGTTTCTTCCCTGATCTCCGGCCAGTTTGAAAAAAAATATGATACCTATGTAAATGATCAGTTTCCGCTTCGTGACATGTGGGTAGAATTGAAAGCAGGAGCAGATCTTCTGATGGGAAAAACCAGATCCAATGGTGTTTACCTTGGAAAAGACGGCTATCTGCTGGAGGATTTTACGCCGCCTGTTCCAGAGCACCTCAATGCCACAACAGAAGCAATGACCTCTTTTGCAAAGGCTCATTCAGACATAGCGCAGTATGCGCTGATCGCTCCTAATGCAGTAAACATATTAAAAGACAAACTGCCTGCCGCCGCCCCGGTAAAAGATCAGAATGTATACATGGATGAACTTTTTTCCACCCTGGAGCAAAACGGCATATCCTGCATTGATGTAAGAAATACTTTTAGGCAAAACACGAATCACCAGCTTTATTATCACACAGATCATCACTGGACAACGCAGGCGGCTTATTTTGCCTATAAAGACGCTGCTTCAAAAATGGGACTTGATACCAGTGTCTGCTCTTATGAACAATTTCCTGTGACCGGAAGTTTTCAGGGCACACTGTCCGCCAAAAGCGGCTTCCGTTCCCACGAAAAAGAAGATATCTATGTATTTCTTCCCAAAAGCGACACACCTGCTCATGTTGTCAATTATGTTGACGAACAGAAAAAAACTGCCAGTTTTTATGCTGTAGAGCAGCTGAATGTCAGAGATAAATATGCCATGTTTTTTAATGGAAATCATCCCCTTGTCAGGATCAGTACACCTATAAAAGAAGACCGTACTCTTCTTGTACTGAAAGACTCCTATGCAAACTGCATGATTCCCTTTCTGGCGCCTCATTACCGCAATATCATTATGGTAGATCCAAGATATTATTATGATGATCTGGAAGAACTGATCCAGGTAGAAAACGTACAGGAAATCCTGTATCTTTATAATGCCAACACCTTTTTCCGCGATACTTCTCTGGAAATGACACTTTCCCCTCAATAAAACAAATCCCAAAGGAGGACTTATCTATGTTATTAAAAAATGGTTTCCTTGTAAACCCTCGTACAAACACAAGCCACATCACCGATATCCGTATCACAGACGGACAGATCTCTGAGCTTGGCTCCTGTCTTTCTCCTCTTGAAAACGAGCAGATAATCGAATTGGACGGACTTACTGTGGCTCCCGGACTGATCGATACCCATATCCATTTCCGGGATCCAGGTCTTACCTATAAGGAAGACCTGCATACAGGCGCTCTGGCAGCTGCAAAAGGCGGCGTGACCTCAGTAATCTGTATGGCCAATACAAAACCCACCGTTGATTCTGTGGAAACTCTGAAAGACATTCTCACCCGCGGAGCAGAAGAAAAAATCCGTATCTATCAGACCGCAGCTGTTTCTCAGGGCTTAAAAGGTGAGATCATGAATGACTTTGATGCTCTGAAAGCTGCCGGCGCCTGTGGTTTTACTGATGACGGTATCCCGCTTCTGGATGCTGATTTCTGCAGCAAAGCCATGGAAAAAGCGGCACAATTAAATATGCCTATCAGCCTTCATGAAGAAGACAAAAGCTTTATCACCAATAATGGCATCAATGCCGGAGAAGTCTCAGAAAAACTTGGAATCAAGGGATCTCCCTCCATTGCCGAAGAAGTTATGGTAGCCCGGGATTGTATGCTTGCTCTCCATACCAAAGCTCCTGTAGTGATCCAGCACATCAGCTCCGGAAACTCCGTTGCACTGGTTCGCCTTGCCAAAAAACTGGGAGCCGATATCCACGCTGAAGCAACACCTCACCATTTCACACTAACAGAAGAGGCGGTTCTTACCTATGGTACCCTGGCAAAAATGAATCCGCCTCTCCGCACTGAAAAAGACCGCCTTGCCATCATAGAAGGCCTGAAAGACGGCACCATCGACCTGATCGCCACAGACCATGCTCCCCACAGCGAGGAAGAAAAAAACAAACCTCTTACAGAAGCCCCCAGCGGCATCACCGGTCTGGAGACCTCCCTTGGTCTTGGTATCACAAATCTCGTAAGAACCGGTCATCTGACACTTATGGAGCTTCTGGAAAAAATGACCTGGAATCCGGCCGCACTTTACCATCTTCCTTCTGGCTCCATTGAAAAAGGCGCCCCGGCAGATCTGGTAATTTTTGATCCGGATGAAAAATGGACTGCGGACACCTTTCTTTCCAAATCTTCAAATACACCGTTTAAAGGCGCTGAACTTTATGGAAAGATCCATTATACCATCTGCCGTGGAGAAGTGGTTTATAAGGGATAAACCGATAAAAAACACTCTGAGAATCAAGATTCCCAGGGTGTTTTTTACAAAAGGATCTCTTTAATAATAGATCAGAGTTTCTTTTTCAGCTCTTCATTTGCACGTTCCACATTCATCTTTGACATCAGCAGCGTAATAATCAGAGTAATCACAACCGGTATCCACAGATACATGATCTGGAGCATACGGATACAGGAAGCGCTCTGTACTGCAAGAGTTCCGTCAAATCCGCTGAGATCCAGCAGCCATCCCGTAATTGCAATACCAATTCCACCGCCCAGCTTGATCCCAAGAGAAGTACAGGAATACATGGTTCCATCCACTCGTTTCTTTTTTGTCAGATAAGTATACTCGGAGCAGGATGCGATCACCGCATTCATGTCTCCCTGCCACGGTCCCATACCAAAGGCTGCGATTCCTGTAAACAGGAGCATCAGAGGAACACTTCCCATATAACCTGCCAGGACTACCAGAGCCCTTCCCACAGTACCAATGACATATCCTGTCAGATTCAGTTTATACATCCCGTTCCATTTTTCTACTAAAACAGGCGTGATCAGAAGCGCTATGATCAGCGGGATGTTAATGGCCCAGGAAAATACTCCGTACAGTTTTTCGTTTAAAAGAATATAGGTCATATAATAAATACCCATATTCAGCATTGCCGTATAGATCTGCTGCAGGATATAAGTCGCACAGATCATTACATAATACTTATTTGTAAAAAGAAGTTTCCCGGCATCGATCAAAGAATATTTTTCGTCTGTTCCTGATGTTTTTCCATCGTTTAACTCTTCTTCCGGCAGCTCTTTTACAGAAAATACAGAAATCGTATTTACTGCCAGTCCGATCACGGCATAGATCACAGCCACCATTCTCCAGCCGGCAGCGCCGCCGCCCATCCATTCTACAAAACCAATGGTCAGGGACTGGATCAGAAGGCTGGTGGAAAACGCAAATATAAAGCGGTAGGAGCCCATCTGCACACGTTCCTTACTGTTTTTTGTCACCAGTGCAGTCAGTGCAGAATATGCGATATTATTCGCTGTATAAAAAACAGCGTTTAATAATGTATAGGCAATAAAAAACCATGCATACTGGGCAAATGTTCCCATACTTGTAGGAATAGCAAAGATTGCAGCCAGAGTCACAGCACAGCCGATATAAGCCCACAGCATCCACGGACGGGCTTTTCCAAAGCGGCTCTTTGTCTTATCGATCATAGAACCAAAGAACACATCTGTGATGCCGTCAAAAAGCTTTGATACTGCGATCAGGGTTCCTACGATACCGGGATTCAGCCCTACTGTATTGGTAAGATAGATCATGACAAAGGAAGACAGAAACGCATAAACCACATTTCCGGCAATGTCACCGGAACCATATCCCACTTTATTGTACCATTTCAAGTATTTCTTTTCGTTCATTTTTCTTTATTCATCCTTCCCAAATAATAGTTTTATCTCAAATGTAAATTCTTCGGCATCCAGCTGATATTCTTTTCTTAATTCCGGTCCGCAGCTGTTGGAGCCGATTCCATTCTGTGCATAATCCAGACATACCACGGTATTTCCGGATCTTTCCAGCTGGAAATTGTGTGCTTTCCGGGTCAGTTCCTCCTGTGTAAAGTAAGACACGTTAAAAGAGAATGCCTTTGGCGCTGCTGCCGTAAATATTTTTTCGCCTTTAAGGATCTGCACATAATCACAGTCTGTATGACTTCCGTTTTCCTGCGGTCTCAGATAATCTTCATGCAGTTCCTGAATGGAAGCTTCAAAAAGTCCATGACTGCAGGATCGGCATTTATCAATATAGCTTTCATGAGGGCCAAGTCCATAAAAACGAGCCTTCTCATATTCCCCTTTCAGGAATAAACGGATACCAAATCTGGGGAGCTGCGGAAATTCCATGTCTTTTTTTACATTCATCTTTACCTGTATCTCACCGGTATTGGAAATCTCCCATAATGCTTCTACATCCAGGACTTTCTGCAGAGCAACTGCGGAAAGAGACAGGATACTGTGCAGGATCACTCTGCCATCTTTCATTTCCCAGCTTGTTTTATAGGCTCTGGTCCTGCTCCGGTCATACCCGGCATCTGTCCATTGCTGCTTCAGTTTCCGGTCATTATCCGTAGGCGCTCTCCAGATGTTTAATTCTAATGGAGCATCCAGAAGTTCTTCACCTTCTCTCTTCAGACTCTCAAAAAGCCCGGTCAGCTTATTAAAGGTATAACAGAATTTGTCCGCCTTTATCCATACATACCTGTCGTTTTCCCAAACCTGAACAGCGCAGGTATAACCGTCATTTTGAGATCGCAGCAGTTTTTCTGCTTTCTGGTTTCTGCTGTCCTGATTTTTCAGAGGTATCTCGTCAAATCCCAGGAAGCTTCCCTGGGGCTGGATATCCGTACTGTTTTTTAAGTGGTAGGAAATTTTTAAATAGCACCTGCCACATTGGGGAACCTTTACTCTCAACTGTATGCTTCCTGTCTCATGAGGGCAGATTGATTCCGAAAGCTCCAGTTCTCCTTTTTCCACAGGCATTCCGTCGCAGCTGGTCTCATAAGTGAGAAAAAGGAAGTCTTTCAGATCTACATGATCCATATAATTTCTCAGACAGATCACACCGCTTTTCTGATCATAGGATACGATCCTTGCAGGGCGGTATACATTCTGGTATTCCAGCAGTCCGGTATGAGGGGTGCGGTCCGGAAAAACCAGCCCGTCCATGCAAAAATTGCCGTCATGCACTTCCTCCTGGAAATCACCGCCATATAAATATTTTTCTTTTCCGTTTTCCGCTTTTCCCTGATAAATCCCATGGTCGCACCATTCCCAGACAAAGCCTCCGCAAAGGATCGGATATTGACAGATCATACGAAAATAATCTTCCAGATCCCCAGGTCCGTTTCCCATAGCATGACAGTATTCGATCAAAAGGAACGGCTTATCCGGTTTCTTTTCCATGTATTCCTGTATTTCTTCCAGCGACGGATACATCCTGCTGAAAACATCAATGTTACTGTAATCATATTTTCTCCTGTCATTCCGGTAAAAAGAACTTTCATAACAGGTCAGCCGGGTGGGATCAAAAGCTTTTGTCCATTTCAGCGCCTCTTCAAAGGTACATCCGTATCCACATTCATTTCCCATGGACCAGATCACGATACTTGGACGATTCTTTTCTCTTTGTACACAAAGCATCGTTCTGTCCAGAGTAGCCGGTATAAACTCCGGATTATCAGAAATCCTCTCATTCCATCTTTTGCTTACGTTTTCCCAGCTGGAATCCTTCAGATACTGAGACTGTGTTCCATGACTTTCATTATCTGCCTCCGCGATCACATAGAATCCATACTGATCGCAAAGCTGATAAAAATACGGTGAATTAGGATAATGGCTGCTGCGGACTGCATTGAAATTATGCTGTTTCATCATCTGCAGATCCTTTTTCATCTGATCCAGGCTAATGGCAAAACCGGTAACCGGATCTGAGTCATGGCGATTGACTCCTTTAAATTTAACAGGAACCTCATTTTCATAAATCACAGCATCTTTTATACAGATTTCACGAATCCCAATCCGGTCTGTAATGACTTCATCCCTGCCTTCTATTACCATAGTGTAAAGATATGGCTGCTCCGGATTCCAGAGTTTTGGATTTTTTATTTCAAAAACTGCCTGATGTGTATAAAGGGAAGTCCGCTTTTCCTGAAACATCTGCACTGCCACGATATTCTGTTCCCTGTCATACACAGTAATCTTTACCGGAAAAGCTTCTCCCTGATAATTTGCCTGAACTGTGATCACCGCCTGATCTTTCTTGGTCTTCGTTGTCGTAAAATAATCATAGAGAATATTTTCAGGTCTGTTTAAAAGATATACATCACGGAAAATGCCGCTCATACGAAACTTGTCCTGATCCTCCAGATAGGTTCCGTCACACCATTTTAAAACCAGAACAGCCAGTATATTTTTTCCGTTTTGAAGCATGTCCGTCACATCAAATTCACTTGTAGCATGAGAAACCTGACTGTATCCTACATATCTTCCATTCATCCATACATAAAAACAGGAATCCACACCCTCGAAATTCAGATAAGCTTTTGGAGCATCCTTTTGTATCTCATATTCAAATTCCCGCACATAGGCTCCACAGGGGTTTTCCTGAGGAACATAAGGCGGATCCAGTGGAATCGGATATCTGACATTAGTATACTGATGTCTGTCATACCCGTCGTTCTGCCACACTCCCGGTACCTTTACCTGCACAAAATCACTGCATTCATATCCCGGTTCATAAAATTTCTCCTGCAGATCATAAATACTTGAAAAATATCGGAATTTCCAGTTTCCGTTAAGCAGGATCATTCTGTCAGAGTCTTCTCTGTTTTCTACAAGCGGCCCCATATCTCTGGATGCCGGTATATAATAGGCTCTGCAGGGCATGGTATTTTCATGCATTATTTTTAAGTCTTCATAATGTCTGGGCACGATCATTCTGGCTTTCTCCTTTTTCTTGTTTTTTCCCTTCAATTTACTTTTATTTTACTACCTTTTTACATGTTTCGTCCATAAACTCCATTAGACAAAACATGCACAAAATGATACACTTATAATGATATTCACAGTAAAAAAACACTGTTAAAAATATCATATAAAAAAGCAGATTTATGGCTTACGAACCACAGAACAATATATCAGCTTTTTCCTCTGCCATTATAAGAAAGGAGTATCTATGTATATTAATTCCGGGTATCTGCACAATTCGCTGCTTGATTTTAAAGACAAAACCAGACCGTTAGTCGTAGGAAGCTGCGGAACTTACCGCCTTATCAAACAGCCAAGACTCCCTACTTACCGCCCAAAAGGCAGGATTGATTATCAACTGCTTTATATTGCTTCAGGAAAAGGGCATTTCTTTTTAGATAATAAAGAGGAAATTATAGATGCCGGACATATGATTTTATATCGGCCCAGAGAAATGCAGAAATATATTTATTATGGTACAGATCAGACAGAAGTTTACTGGGTTCATTTTACAGGAAATCGTGTAAAAAATATCCTAAAAGAATATCATTTATTTGAATCCGCTTCAGTTATACAGGTTGGAAATTCTCCAGAATACCACCAGATATTCCGAAAAATGATACAGGAGCTTCAACTGACGAAACCACACTATGAAGAGTATCTGTCACTGCTCCTTAACGAACTTTTTCTTCTGATCAGCCGCCATCATCCGGAAAGTTCCAGACAGAATCGTTATCTTCAAAAGGAGATGGAACTGGCAGCTCAGTTTTTTAATGAACATTTTACAGAAGAGATTTCCATAGAAGATTATTCTGCCTCCAGGCATATGAGCACCTGCTGGTTCATCCGTAATTTTAAACGGTATCATAATCTTACGCCTATGCAGTATATTCTGAACCTTCGTATTACAAATGCAAAAACACTTCTTAGAACAACCACATATTCTGTTTCTGAAGTGGCATCCATTGTAGGTTATGATAATCCTTTATATTTCAGTCGGCTGTTCAAAAAACAGGTTGGGATTCCTCCATCTGATTTTCGTAATCAGGCAGTTCCTCCTGATGACTTTATACACAACAAAAAACCTTGAAATTTATATTTCAAGGTTTTTTAGAGGTGCCACCCGGATTTGAACCGGGGATAGAGGTGTTGCAGACCTTTGCCTTACCACTTGGCTATGGCACCATATATTATATTGTATGTTTCCTATTAAAGGAAGTGACTCCAAGGGGATTTGAACCCCTGTTACCGCCGTGAAAGGGCGGTGTCTTAACCGCTTGACCATGGAGCCTTATTTTTCGCTGTTGTCTATCACTGACGACCTCAGCGAAAATTATAATACCATACCCGGATACATTTTGCAAGAGGTAATTTAAATTTTTTTTATTTTTTTATTCTTGATTTTCCGTCACCCTGGAAAGTCCGTAAAAACAGCCTGAGCTTTTTCAAACGCTTCCTTTCCTCTTACGGTAAGAAGGGCTTTTCTGCAATCCACCTCTGTCCCTGCCAACAGCTCCTTACCCTGTTCCAGACTTATATAAATTCCCTCTGTGGGATTGCTGAGACAGGCGACAGCCTGACATTCCGCCCAGTCAGTTTCAGCAGATCCCCATTTTTCAGTATTATCAGAACTGCTGCTTTCTGTGTTCTCCAGCCTCTCCTCCGCTATATGATATTGAAGCTCTCCGCTGCTTCTTTCCCAAAAAGCTGCAAGCTTTCTTTTGGAAATTGTATGACCATAGGGATCTTTTAAATGCTTCAAACTGTTCTTTCCTGCCAGAAGCATTGGGATATTCTCAGCTTTTATATCCCTGTAAGTATTTCCCTGCATCTTAAGCTCTTTCAGATCCACAGCCAGAAGAACTGTACTCATAGTATAATCATCCATTTTTAATTCCACAGGGATTTCCAGCACAGGAGAAAAAGAAACCAGTCCTTGTATCTTTTCCACCTGCTTCAAAAGCTTCTGGTTATACTCCATATTTCCCAATGAGACCACGGCCTGATATTCCCCTGTCGCTCCTGTAAAAAACAGAACTGCAAGGCGGATCAAAAGGTAAAGGATTCCTGCTATAAAAAACACTCCGCAAATAATCATTGGATAAAAATGTCTTTTCTTACATTTTCCCACCGGAAACCTCCTGTCTCATCTCCTCCAGAAGTATTTTCTGCTTCTTGATCCTATGCATAAGCAATAAAATCAGGCATATCATGCCGCAGGCTGCAGCAGCCGCTACGGAATACCACCAGCTATTTGCCTTTTTAGGCTTTTCTATATTCAAGGTCTGAAGCCTGGGCTTTTGAATCTTTGTTTCATACTCTCGCACCTGTTCATAATGCTTCCCTTCCCCATCCTCATATCTGAGCGTAATCTTCCCTGTCACATTTCCATACATTTCTTTTTCATCTGTTCCCTCATCCCTGCCTGAGGTCTCCATGGTACGTGTTCCAACAAAAATACGCATAGTTCCTGTACTTTCTGTTCCTGCATCCATATTTCCAAGAAAAATTTCTTCTTTTGGAAACATTCCGGTTCCTTCCAAAGCAACACGTGCATTAAAAATCCCGGTTCTGCTTACGTTTTGCACACGAATCCCCATATTTACTGTATCTGTAGAATATACTTCTGCCGGAAGGTTGTCACAATCCAGATTCGCCCATATTTTTTGTTTGACTAAAAACTCCATCTTCTCCGTTCCTGCTGCCGAAGTTCCTTTTTTATCCTCATATTCAAAAGAAAGGGTAATGGGAACAGTCCCCTCCTTTATATCTACAGCTGCCCTGATTCTGTTTAGAACATTGATCCTGCCGCCGGGACTGATCTTTTCAAAATAAAAAGAATTTTTTTCAAACTGGATTCCCGGTGTTTCTGTGGAAAATACCAGTTTCAGATTATAAATTTCCTGATTGCTGCTTTTATTCTTCAGAACAAATTCCACTTCTTCAGAACTGCCGGCTTCCATATTCTTTCCAGTAAGGCTGCAGCTCTCCAGCAAAATCTTGGGCTGCCGTATCAGTTCTTCTTTTTGTCCGGAAGAAGCCCCTGCCCCTGAAAAATCTGAACTGCCGGGAGATACCTGTACTTCCGGATCCCCTTCCATACCGTTTCCATCTCCAAAAAGTTCTTCTTCCTGATTTCCTTTTTCAGGATAAATATTCAGATTTTCAATGTTCAGGGAAAATCCCGGCGTGGGCAAAGGACACGGGCTGGGATCCGGCGCATCAGTAGGCACTGGAACGAAAGTGGGTTCCGGTATCATAGTAATTTCCGGAACCACTGTAGGCTCTGGCATCACAGAAGACTCCTGATCCACAAAATTTTCTGAACTTCCTTCGTCTGCAAACAGCTCTGCGCCATACGCTTTTTGTTCTCCGGCTATATTCCACTGAGTTCCTGCAATGCTCTGCAGGCACAGAATAAAAATTCCTGCTGCCAGTCTTCCCTTCTTCATAGTTTCGCCGCCTCCCTTTCCTTCAGAATCCCTCCGTCCATTTCAAAAACCCTGTCGCACAAAATCCGTATATCTTCCTCGTTATGGCTTGCCAAAAGGATAGTCTTTCCCTGGGATTTCAATTCCAAAAGAATCTTTCTCATATCCTCCACCCCATGTTTATCCAGGCCGTTAAAGGGTTCATCCAGAACAAGAAGCTCCGGTTCTTCCATAATGGCCTGTGCAATTCCCAGACGCTGACGCATACCAAGAGAATATTTTGCCACTGGCTTTTTCATGTCAGGATCCAGCCCCACTTTTTTCATTACAAGCCGTATCTGTGCCGGTGTGATCCGGCAGTTCATTGACGCCAGAATCTCCAGATTACGAAATCCGGTAAGCTCCATCAAAAATCCCGGACTTTCTATGATCGCGCCAAGACTTTCGGGAAAATCCACTTCTTTTCCAATGTTCTTTCCCTGAACTCGTATAGTTCCTGAGGTTACTGGGAGAAAACCGCAGATACATTTCATCAAAACAGTTTTTCCTGATCCGTTATTTCCCACAATGCCGCAGACCTGTCCCCCATACAAGGTAAGCTCTGCCTCTTTCAATACACAGTCTCCTCCAAAATATCTGCTTGCCCTCTCTACCTGAATCACAGGCTCAGATTTCTTCCACCCTATCATAAAGAATTCCTCCATAAAGCGCCATCAGTATCCCCAACAAAACCAAAAGAAAAAGCCATAGTCCCAGACTCTTTTCTCCCCATTCTGCCGTTCCCTCCATCCACTGAGGCGGGTAAAGCCAAAGAGCTTTTTCAAAATACCGATCCCTTACAATCACACAAAAATAATAAAGGACAAAAGGAAATCCAAAGGCCAGATATACCGATCCTGTAAGCCCGGCAAAAATCCCTCCTCCTGTGCTTAAAATCCCTGCCACAAGTCCGCAGCGAAGCAGGATTTCTCCAAGCTGTGCAGTCTGGCTCCATGGAAATTTCCCCTGAGACTCTAAAGGAAAAAAAATCATAAAGTAGACCAAAAGCACCAGCATCCCTGCCAGAAAAACAGAAAGAAATCCACCCAGAGCAGTGGTAAATACTTTACTTTCCACATAATAACGCCTTCCTGTCCGTGGAAGAGCTGTTTTTAAAAACCCGCCCTGCCTCTCACGGATAAAGGAATCACTCCATGGCAGAACTGCTGCAAGAGGAAGAAAAAAAATCATAGTATTAGATTTCAGGGCTTCTGTTTCCATACCTATAAAACTTCCTGGATTTAAAAATCCTTGAAGCTTGGGATAAGAAGCTCCCAGGCTGATTCCGGCCATTGCTGTCATAAATCCCAGCCAGAAGCCTCTCCCCTTAAACATTCTCATTATTTCAGTTCCCATATCAGTCCTTTTCTCCCAGAAATACAAAGGAATATGTTTTCATCCTTTTTATGCAGAACAGAGCAAGAAGCGCCAGAATCCCCAAAAATACCAGAACAGACTGCCCTATAGAAGGTAATTGGTCATATCCGAAGTTATGTCTGCCATAAGAGGCATGACTTAAAGGGCTGATCCATCCGATCAGCACATTAACCCGGAACAGCTCATATTTTTCATATCCCAGTATTCTTGCAAGGGCCTGGGGATCCAATAAAAATCCATACAGGCAAAAAAGAAGACCTGTGACCATTCCTCTGTTTTTTCCCGGCAGAAGATTTCCTGCCAGGACTGCAAGTCCAAGACAGAGAATGTAAAGAAACAAAAGAATCGTCATCAAAGCCGCACAGCCAAAAGGCGAAATGCTTTCCATCACCTTTACCGTAGAAGGTACGTTAAGGATTTCTCCCAGTCTGGAATATGCCAGCATAGCGGCTGTATCGCTCCAGATATTTCCCGGATAGCTGTTCCCGGCGCACAAGATCATGGTGGAGCCCAGCATAAACAATGTATAAATTCCTGCAGCACATACCATATAGATCATTTGCCCCAAAATCCATCGAACCTTAGTCGTCCGGTACAGGTAATAAGGAGTAACTGCACTCCATACAGGAAGATCAGAAAAAAGAAGCAAAAGAAGCACAGAGCTTAAAAGAATAGCCGTACTGTCTCCAAAAGTCCACAAAAACGGTTCCAGCATCTGCACAGGTGAACGGTAAGTTTCCATTACAGGCATGATCCTGCTGCTTAAAAGGAAACAGAGAACAAAGCCCAGAAGAAAGGTCAGCATAACCCTTGGTCTTTTAAAAAAACCTCTGAAATCATATCGAACTACTGCCAGAATCTGTTCTGCTGTTTTTTTGCTTCTTTTTATCCTTCTCACTCCTTTTCCTTTAATATCCCAATCCTCTGTCAATCACACTGCCGTCTATAGCGTTGATGGTAAGATAGCTTTCATATTGCGGCGCATAAAGGAAATTCTCTGATCCGGTTTCCCATTCCGCCCCTTCCTTATAAGTGCCTTCATAGCTTCCAAAGAAATCCCAGGCAGGAACAAGCACACCGGAACGGCTGTCTGATTTTGGTTCGTAAATTCTTGTGTATCCAAATACAATCCTGTCTATTTTGTATGTAAGCTCTTTTGCATTCTCCATGTAATCTGCGTTTTGAATAAGCATCATTTTTTCGTAAATATCCATGATTTCATCAAAGGATTTCAGTTTTACATTTTCTGTTTTTGTTTTTCCAATATCGTACTGGTCGATTAGCTGTACATCATCAATTCCCTCATCCGTTACACAAAAGTCCAATTTCTCATAAAGCCAGGTTTCTGATTCAGTTCCTATATCGTTGCCGTACAGCTCGCCTCCCTGTTCCTCCGTATAAGTAATGGGAATTTCTCCCAGCTTTCTCGTATAATGAAGGATATAGCCGGTATCCGTCAGTTCAAGCTTCTGATCTTCACCGCTTCCCTTTTGATAAAGGCAGAGTCCGTACTCCCAGTCTCCAAGCTCCATATCCGGGATCTGAAGCTCCTTCACCTTCTCGTCCGCAAGAGCTTTGGCTTCTTCCAGAGAAATTCCAATTTCTTCTTTCAGCTCTTCTTCTGTTGGAATCCACTCTGCATCCTTCTGTTGGGAGGATTCTGACAGCTTACTGTAATAATCATATCCGTCCCAATACATAAATTCATTGATTATATTTTCCTTTTCATAACGGCTTTGGTTGCGGATTTCTACAGACATAGGGGCTGCCCCATAGGAATTCATCCTGTAATTAAAAGCAGTTCCCTTCTCTGTAACTGCCACTCCAACAAAGTAATCGTCCATGGTATAGTTTCCCTCTTCCCCTTTCAGACCAAACTGAGGCTTCACTTCCTTCAGTGTGCGGGTTTCAGGGGCTGACGCATACTCTTTTTCCAGATCTTCAATGGTCTGGTTAATATCCAGATAGTAATTCCCATTCTCATCCTTCCCCAGCCCGTTGGGATCCAGATTTCCCCTGGAAAGGTTAGCTTTCCACCAGGTCAGCTCCTTTTGTACCACATCCTTTGTACGGGTATAATAACTGTGAGAAGTGTAGATCTTTGCATTTTTGAAAAAAGTATCTGTGATCAGATCCATCTGTTCCTGTCCAAAGGGATGCTGCGTTACCTCGATCACAGAAGCATGATCTGTATCAGGAATCTCTACCTTTGCATCTGTTACTATTTTTAGATTTCCTGTAGTATCTGCTGTCTTGCTCTGATAAGTTTCCGGCGCTCCTACTGTTTCCCGGATATTTTTACCGGACAAAGCTTTTGTATTCTCCTGTTCTTCTGCCTCTTCATACAGTATTTCTTTTATATTTCCCTTCTTTTTTACAAGAGAACTCTCTGGTGTTTCCGCACATCCGGCAGCAAATGTGATTCCTGTCATCATTACCAGAATAGCTGTTACGATTCTTTTTTTCATGGTCTGTCTCCTTTCCCGGCGGATCATACAGGATCGTCTGTCCTTTCTGCTTCCAGAATATCAGAATCTTTTGGCCGGATATCCTCCATTTTGTAACCGCATTGTAACCATGAAAGAATCACCCTCGTTCCTTTTTCAGGTTCGCTTTCGACAGACATTTTCCAGTGATGAAGATCTGCAATTTCCTTGCAAAGCGCCAATCCAAGACCTGCGCCTCCTTCCTTTCTGGAGCGTGACTTATCCACCATGTAAAAGGCTTCCGTTACCCGTTTAAGATCTTCCGGAGCAATCCCGCATCCATAATCTTCCACAGTAAGAGCCTTATCCTCAGCTGTTATCCTGATTTTTCCACCTTCTTCTGAAGCTTTTCCTGCATTGTCCACAAGATTCAGCACAAAACTTGTCAAAAGGTCCACATCTGCTGTTTTCTGAAGATCGTAAGGGCTGCACAGGACTTCCAGCTGAATATTCTTTTGTTTTAAGATAAATCCCGTCAGATCTTTTATGTTATTCAAAAATTTTTCTACCTGAAAGCTCTGAAGATTCAGTCCTGACTTTGCTTCCTCATAAAGTCCGGTAAGCTCCAGGATTTTAACAGACAGCCTGGAAAGGCGGCTGCATTCCTTCTGAATATACTGAAGCGCCTGCTCCCGTCTTTTGTCGCTTAAACGTACCGTAAGGAGAGTGTCTGCGTAACCGATAATGGCCGTCATAGGTGTTTTCAGCTCATGAGCAAGGCTTCCCAGCATTTGCTGCTGTCTTCTGTTTATTTCTGTCAGTTTCTGTATACTTTCCTCAATGGTAGCAGCCATATGATTAAAGCTGCCCGCCAGCTCTCCCAGTTCGTCTTTCCTTCCCTCTGATACCCGAATCTGATAATTACCTTCTGAAATAGCTGCGGCAGCCTTTTTTAGTTCCATTAAAGGGCGCATAGTAGCAAAAAGACTTTTCCATATGATAAATCCCCCCGCAACCAGAAGAAACACAGTAATCAAAAATCCTTTTAAAAAAAGCCGCTCTGTTCTCTGATAAATTTCTGTAACATCCTGATAATACAAAATCCCTGCCTGTATACTGTTATCAGATATCTGCGTGAAAGTAATCATAAGCTTTCTTCCGTCTATGGTCTGTATTGGTACTTCTCCGTTATTTTCTCCATTGGCTTCGCTGATCCCCATATAATCAAATTCATAAGGTGTAGCATTATAGAACCATTCCCCCTGCTGGTAAAAAGCTCCATAATTCCCAAAAACATCCCGAAATGACTGAACTGCAGCCAGCTTACGGCCATCTGCATCATTGTTTTTCAGCAGCTTTAAAGACTCTTCCAGCTTTCTGGTAAACTCATGGATCTTATCTGTAAAAATAATTTCCTGGCTCTTTCTCTGATCCATCAAAGTCTGCTTTTGGGATTCATAAAGAAAATACACCATAGTAAGCTGAGAAATTAACAGAAATCCAAGAATTGCCTGTAAAAAAATTTTCCGAAACAGTTTCACTGATCCACCTCCAGTCTGTATCCTATGGTAGGAATGGTTTTTATTACATTTCCCCAGTCCAGTTTTTTTCTGATACGGCCTACGTGGGCATCTACGGTACGTGTCTCTCCTTCAAACTCCATTCCCCACAAAGCTCCCAGAATCTGCCCTCTGGTAAGAGCCTTATTTTTATGCCGAGCAAACATTAAAAGACATTCGTATTCCATTGGTTTCAGATAAACCTCTTTCCCTGCTTTTGTAACAATTCTTTTTTCTGTGTCGATCTCCACGTCATAAATTTGAATCAATTGATTATTTTTTCCATTTCTTTCCAAAACTTTTTCAATACGTACAAGAAGCTCCAGCATCTCAAATGGTTTTACAATATAATCCTCTGCCCCTTCCTTTAGACCTCTGACCTTATTCTGAACTTCTCCTCTGGCAGTCAAAAAAATAACCGGAATTTTATAATTCTTCAGTTCTGGAAGAAGAGCAAAACCATCCTTTCCCGGCAGCATAACATCTACCAGAGCACAGTCATAGGAATGGTTTGTCCGTAGACTTTTACTTACCTCCTCTCCGTCAAAAAAGGAAGTAACCTGATATCCTGTCACTTCAAGATTCATACAGATCAGGTCGTTAATTGCCGGAGAGGAGAGATCGGAAGAGCACA
>OMGX01000611.1_pt1 | contig 19696 bp, 13 predicted proteins | sample 1674381 | NCBI WGS metagenome assembly OMGX01 (sample SAMN05578582, study PRJEB25193) | human gut metagenome | biome: Human Microbiome; feature: human-associated habitat; material: feces | host: Homo sapiens | place: USA:Birmingham | reverse complement strand
CGGCGGCGTGAAATAGAGAGGATACAACTATGAAACAGAGGATATTGGTGGCTGTAGTGGGGATTCCCGCCCTGCTGGCGGTGCTGTGCATCGCCCCGGCCTGGGCCACGGCCCTGCTGCTGGCGGCCCTGACCGTTATCGCCGCCCACGAGCTGCTGACGGCGGTGTGCGGCCCGGACAAGGCCCGCCGCTGGACGGTGCTTCCTGCCGTGTGCGGCGTGCTGCTGCTGGCCCGGGCGGTGTGGCCCGGCTGCGCCGCCCTGGAGGGCCTGCTTCTGGCAGCGGCCCTGACCCTGCCCCTGTCCGGAGTCCTGACCTATGGAAAGCCTCATGCCCTGACGTTTACCGACGTGTGCGCCATGGCCGCGGCGGGCTTTGCCATTCCCTGGGCCTTCTCCGGGCTGTATGGCCTGCGCACCCTGGATAACGGCTATCTCCTGGTGCTGACGCCCCTGGTGGCGGCCTTCTGCAGCGACGCCCTGGCCCTGTTCACCGGCATTGCCCTGGGCCGTCATAAGCTGGCCCCCCTGGTCAGCCCCCACAAAACCGTGGAGGGTGCCCTGGGCGGTCTGGCAGGCGGCATGGCCGGCATGGCCGTTTTCTGCGCGGTGTTCCGGGCCATGACCCACACGGCCCTGAGCTATTCCCTGTGCATTGCCCTGGGCCTGCTGGGCGCGGTGCTGGGGGAGCTGGGGGATCTGAGCTTCTCCGCCGTCAAGCGCCAGTACGGCATCAAGGATTACGGACGACTGCTGCCGGGCCACGGCGGCGTGCTGGACCGGTTCGACAGCGTGCTGTTTGCCGCCCCGGTGCTGTGCGCCCTGCTGCGGGCCCTGGCGGCGTAAGGGGAGGGCGTCCATGACAAAAACCATCTCCCTGCTGGGCTCCACCGGCTCCATCGGCCGCCAGACCCTCCAGGTGGCCCGTGAGCTGGGCCTTACCGTGGCGGCCCTTACCGCCAACCGCCAGGTGGACCTGCTGGAGCGGCAGGCCCGGGAGTTTCACCCCCGGCTGGCGGTGCTGTATGACCGGGACGCCGCCCGTCAGCTGCGCCTGCGGCTATCGGATACGGATATCCGGGTGGCGGAGGGGCCGGAGGGTCTGCTGCTGGCGGCCCAGCTGCCCCAGGCCGACACCGTGGTCACCGCCGTTATGGGCAGCGTGGGCCTGGAGCCCACCCTGGCCGCCATCCGGCAAAAAAAACGCATTGCCCTGGCCAATAAGGAGACCCTGGTCTGCGCCGGGGAGCTGGTCATGGCCCAGGCGGAGCGCTGGGGGGCGGACATCGTCCCCGTGGACTCCGAGCACAGCGCCATTTTCCAGAGTCTCCAGGGCTGCCGGGACCGGAATGAGGTCCGGCGGCTGCTGCTGACCTGCTCCGGCGGCCCCTTCTTCGGCCGCAGCTTCCGGGACCTGGAGGGGGTCACTCCCGCCGATGCCCTGAAGCATCCCAACTGGTCCATGGGTGCAAAAATCACCATCGACTCTGCTACCCTGATGAACAAGGGGCTGGAGGTCATCGAGGCCATGCGGCTGTACCGTCTGCCGGTGGAGCAGGTGGACGTGGTGATCCACCGCCAGAGCATCGTTCATTCCCTGGTGGAGTACCGGGACGGCGCCATGATCGCCCAGCTGGGCACCCCGGATATGAAGCTCCCCATCCGCTATGCCTTCACCTGGCCTCACCGGGCCCCCAGCCCGGACCGGCCCCTGGACCTGCTGACCTGCGGCGACCTGACCTTCCGGGCCCCGGACCTGGAGGCCTTCCCCTGCCTGCGCATTGCCCGCCAGTGCGCCAAAGCCGGCGGCACCGCCTGCGCCATTATGAACGGTGCCAACGAGGCGGCGGTGGCCCTGTTTCTGCAGGAGCGTGTGGGCTTCAACGACATTCCCCGCCTGGTGGAGTCCGCCCTTTCCCGGGTGGAGGTGAAATATGCCCCGGACCTTCCGGATATACTGGAAGCAGACAGACAGGCGCGAGCCGCTGTACTGCAAACGGTAGGAGACATGGTATGATCTATATTTTAGCTGCGATCCTGATATTCGGCGTGCTCATCGCCGTCCACGAGCTGGGCCACTTCCTGGCGGCCAAGGCCTGCGGCGTGCGGGTCAACGAGTTCGCCATCGGCATGGGCCCCGCCCTGTTCAAAAAGACCAGGGGCGATACCACCTATGCTCTGCGCCTGCTGCCCATCGGCGGCTTCTGCGCCATGGAGGGGGAGGAGGAGGACTCCGACGACCCCGCTGCCCTGAATAACCAGGGCTTCTGGCGCAAGCTCCTGATCTTTGCCGCCGGCGCCCTGATGAACTTCCTCACGGGCCTTGTCATCATTCTGGTGCTTTACGCCGGGGTCAAGGCCGTCAACGTCCCGGTGATCCACGGCTTCGCCGACGGCTGCCCGCTGGAATCCGCCTCCGGCCTTCAGGTGGGCGACCGCATCCTGTCCATCGACGGGGAGCGCATCTACACCTTCAGCGACGTGTCCCTGCTGCTGGGCCGCAACAAGACCGGCGACTTCGACCTGGTCATCCGCCGGGACGGCCAGAAGCTCCGTCTGGAGAATTTCCACATGGAGCGCGGCGAGTACCTGGATCAGTCCGGCCAGAAATTCACCGGCTTCGGCCTGTATTTCGGCGCCCAGGAGCTGACCTTCGGCGGGCGGCTGAGATACTGCTGGGACCAGGCGGTGGACTTTGTCCGCCTGGTGCGCCTGAGCCTCCAGATGCTCATCACCGGCGAGGCGGGCTTTTCCGATATGAGCGGCCCCGTGGGCATCGTGTCCACCATCACCACCGTGGGCGAGCAGTCGGAAAATGCCCGGGCCGCCGCCGCCAACATCGCGTACCTGGCGGCCTTCATCGCCGTGAACCTGGCGGTGATGAACCTGCTGCCCCTGCCCGCTCTGGACGGCGGCAAGATTTTCTTCCTGGTGGTCAACGCCCTGTCCCTGCGCATCATCCGCAGGCAGATCCCCGCCAGGTTTGAAAATTACGTCCATCTGGCCGGCTTTGTCCTTCTCATGGGCTTCATGCTGGTCATCACCTTCCACGACGTCATCAAGCTGTTTCAATAGCGGCAGACCGTCCCGGAATGGGGCCGGCGTCTTTGCCGGCCCCATTTCGCCGCCCCGTGCGGCGCATTTTACTCGCAAGGAGGATATAAACCATGAGCAAGCAGATTCATGTGGGCGCCGTGGCCGTGGGCGGCGGCGCGCCGGTCAGCATCCAATCCATGTGCAATACCCCTACCCAGGACGTGGAGCGCACCGTGTCCCAGATCCTCCGTCTGGAGCAGGCCGGGTGCCAGATCATCCGGGTGGCCGTGCCGGATATGGATGCCGCCCGGGCCATCGGCCCCATCCGCCGCCGCATCCACATCCCCCTGGTGGCGGATATCCACTTTGACTACCGCCTGGCCCTGGAGTGCGTCCGCCAGGGGGTGGACAAGATCCGTATCAACCCCGGCAACATCGGCTCCGCGGAAAAGGTCCGTGCCGTGGCCGACGCCTGCCGGGACCGGGGCATCCCCATCCGCATCGGCGTCAACGGCGGCTCCCTGGAGCGGGAGCTGCTGCAAAAATACGGCGGCGTCACCGCCCAGGCCCTGGTGGACAGCGCCCTGGGCCACGTCCGCCTGCTGAACGACTGCGGCTTCGACGATATCTGCATCTCCGTCAAGTGCTCCCGGGTACCGGTGAACATGGAGGCCTACCGCATGCTCCACCAGCAGACGCCCTATCCTCTGCACCTGGGAGTCACCGAGGCCGGCACGCCCCGCCTGGGGGTGCTGAAATCCGCCATCGGCATCGGCGGCCTGCTGTGCCAGGGCATCGGCGATACCCTCCGGGTCAGCCTGACGGCGGACCCGGAGGAGGAAGTCCGGGCCGCCCTGGATATTCTCTCTGCCGCCGGCCTGCGGCAGACGGGGCCCAATCTGATCTCCTGTCCCACCTGCGGCCGTACCAAATACGACATGATCCCCATCGCCCGGGAGGTGGAGCGCCGCCTCCAAGGCTGCACCAAGCCCATCACCGTGGCCGTCATGGGCTGCGTGGTCAACGGCCCCGGCGAGGCCCGGGCTGCCGACGTGGGCATCGCCGGAGGCGACGGCGAGGGTCTGCTGTTCCGCCATGGTGAAATTCTGTACAAGGTGCCCCAGGACAAGCTGGTGGACGCCCTGATGGACGAGATCGACAAGCTATAAGGAGGGATGCCCTCATATGTGCGATAAAATACCGTTTTTTACCTTTTTTGAGAGCTTTGTGCCGCCCCGTGAGCTGGGCCTGCTGCTCCACGACGCCTGCGTGGTGGGCGGCAGCATGGACCGTGCCCAGCGCACCATGGAGCTGGAGCTGACGGCCTCCGCCCCGCTGCCGGAGGCCGCCGTCACCGCCCTGCGCCAGCTGCTGATGGACCAATACGACCTGCGCCAGCTGCGCCTGAGCTTCCGCACCCCCCAGCGCGCAGATGACAGGTCCGACGTCCTCATGGGCCGGGAGATCAAGGGCAAGCCCGTCCCCATCGACGGTCTGAACCCCAAAATGGGCGCCGTGGTGATCGAGGGCAAGGTCTTTGCCGCCGAGTGCTACGAGACCCGCAAGCCTGGCGTCTGGCGGCTGACCTTCGACATGACGGACTACCGGAATTCCGTCACCGTCACCAAGTACATGGAGGGCAAGGAGGCCCAGTCCATGCAGAACGCCGTGTCCCCGGGCATGTGGCTCCGGGTCCAGGGCAATGTGGAGCTCAGCCGCGACGGCAAGGACATTCAGCTGCGCCCCTTCCACATCATGAAGATCCCCCACAAGCCCCGGGAGGACACCGCCCCGGAGAAGCGGGTGGAGCTGCACCTGCACACGAAGATGTCCAACATGGACGCCCTGACCGACACCGCCTCCGTCATCAGGCAGGCCATCTCCTGGGGCCACCCGGCCATTGCCATCACCGACCACGGCGTGGCCCAGTCCTTCCCCGACGCCTGGCACACCGCCAAGGGCAAAATTAAAATTCTCTACGGCGTAGAGGGCTATTTCATCAACAATCTGGACGACCGCATCGCCGTCCACGGCCCTCAGGACCAGGACTTTTCCGACGAGATCGTCTGCTTCGATATTGAGACCACCGGCCTGAAGGTGGACCGGGAGGCCATCACCGAGATCGGTGCCGTGGTGCTGAAAAACGGCCAGGTCACCGACCGGTTCCAGACCTTCGTGAACCCCGGCCGCCGCCTGACGCCGGAGATCATCGGCCTCACCGGCATCACCGACGCCATGCTTTCCGGCGCCCCGTCCCCCAAGGAGGCCCTGACGGCCTTTCTGTCCTTTGTGAACGGCCGCCCCCTGGCGGCCCACAACGCCGAATTTGACATCAGCTTCATCCGGGCCGGCTGCCGCCGGGAGGGCATCCCCTTTGACCCCACCTATGTGGACTCCCTGATCCTGGCCCAGAACCTGCTGCCCCAGCTTCACAAGTTCAAGCTGGACATTGTGGCCGAATACCTGGACCTGCCCGCCTTCAATCACCACCGGGCCTCCGACGACGCGGCCATGGTGGCCTACATGCTGATCCCGTTCTTTGAGAAGCTGGAGCGGGAGCTGGGCATCCGCCGTCTCCAGGACATCAACCCCCAGATGCTGAAGCTGCGGCCCCAGGGCAGCAAGTCCAGCCGCTTCCCCAAGCACATCATCATTCTGGCCAAGAACAAAATGGGCCTCAAGCACCTGTACCAGCTGATCTCCGCCTCCAACCTGCAATACTTCAAGCGGGTGCCCATCATCCCCAAAACCGAGCTGATGGCCCATCGGGAGGGGCTCATCATCGGCTCGGCCTGCGAGGCCGGCGAGCTGTTCCAGGCGGTGAAGGACCACAAGGACTGGGCCGAGCTCAAGCGCATCGCATCGTTTTACGACTATCTGGAAATTCAGCCCATCTGCAACAACCTGTTCATGCTCCGCAACGGCGACGTCCGGTCCGAGGAGGAGCTGCGGGAATTCAACCGCACCATCGTCCGCCTGGGCCGGGAGCTGGGAAAGCCCGTCTGCGCCACCGGCGACGTCCACTTCCAGGAGCCGGAGGACGAGACGTACCGCCATATTCTCCTGGCCAGCAAGAAGTTCCCCGATGCCGACGCGCCTCTGCCCATCTACTTCAAGACCACCACCGAGATGCTGGAGGAGTTTTCCTATCTGGGCCAGGACCTGGCCCATCAGGTGGTCATCGACAATCCCCGCCGCATCGCCGATCTGGTGGAGGAAATTGAGCTGCTGCCTCCGGGCCAGCTGTTCCCGCCCCGCCTGGAAAACTCCCAGGAGGACCTGAACCGCCTGGTGTGGGACAAGTGTCACGCCCTGTACGGCGACCAGCCCCCCCAGCTGGTGGTGGACCGGTTGAATGTGGAGCTGGGCAGCATCCTGGGCAAATACGACGTGGTGTATATGTCCGCCCAGAAGCTGGTGCAGCGCAGCCTGGAAAACGGCTACCTGGTGGGCTCCCGGGGCTCCGTTGGCTCGTCCCTGGTGGCCTATATGTCCGGCATCACCGAGGTGAACTCCCTGCCGCCCCACTACCGCTGCCCCCAATGCCGCCATGTGGAATTCATCACCGACGGCAGCTACGGCTGCGGTGCGGACATGCCGGACAAGGACTGCCCGGAGTGCGGCACGAAATACGTCAAGGACGGCTTCGACATTCCCTTTGAGACGTTCCTGGGCTACGGCGGCGGCAAGGTGCCGGATATCGACCTGAACTTCTCCGGCGAGTACCAGGCCCGGGCCCACCGCCACGCCATCGAGATGTTCGGCCAGACCCAGGTGTTCCGGGCCGGCACCATCGGAACCCTGGCGGAAAAGACCGCCTTCGGCTTTGTCCGCAAATACCTGGACGAGCGGGGCCTCACCGCCGGCAATGCCGAGGTGAACCGCCTGACCCAGGGCTGCGTGGGGGTCCGCCGCACCACCGGCCAGCACCCCGGCGGCCTGGTGGTGGTCCCCGACGACATGGATGTGGAGGATTTCACCGCCGTGCAGCACCCCGCCGACGCCGAGGACGCCGACACCATCACCACCCATTTTGAATACCACTGCATGGAGGATAACCTGCTGAAGCTGGACATGCTGGGCCACGATGACCCCACCATGATCCGCATGCTGGAGGACCTCACCGGGGTCAACGCCCGGACCATCCCCCTGGACGACCCGGACACCATGAGCATCTTCACCTCCTCCCGGGTGCTGGGCTTTGAAAACGACGAGCTGCTGGGCCCCACCGGGGCCGTGGCCATTCCGGAGTTCAACACCCGGTTCACCCGGGGCATGCTGGTGGATACCCAGCCCAAGGATTTCAATACCCTGGTGCGCCTGTCCGGCTTCTCCCACGGCACCGACGTGTGGCTGGGCAATGCCCGGGACCTGATCGTCAGCGGCACTGCCTCCGTTCTGGAGACCGTGGGCTGCCGGGACGACATCATGCTCTACCTGATCCACATGGGCCTGGACCCCAAGATGAGCTTCAAGATCATGGAGGCCGTCCGAAAGGGCAAGGTGAAAAAGGGCGGCTTCCAGGACGGGTGGGAGGATGCCATGCGGGCCCATGAGGTGCCCGACTGGTACATTGACTCCCTGGCCAAGATCGGCTATCTGTTCCCCAAGGCCCACGCTGTGGCCTATGTGATGATGGCCTTCCGCATCGCCTGGTTCAAGGTCCACGAGCCCCTGGCGTTCTACGCCACCTTCTTCACCGTCCGGGCCAAGGCCTTCGACGCGGAATACTGCTGCGCCGGCATCGACGCCGTGAAGCGGAAGATCCGTGAGATCGAGAACAACAAGGACGCCACCGCCGTGGAGCAGAGCCTGATGGTCACCCTGGAGGTGTGCTACGAGTTCTATCTCCGTGGCTTCCACTTTGACACCATCAGCATCTACGACTCCCAGGCCACCGCCTTCAAGATCACGGAGAACGGGCTGCTGCCCCCCTTCGTCTCCGTCCGGGGCCTGGGCGAGACCGCCGCCCTGGACACCGTGGAAAAGCGGAAGGGAAAGACCTTCATCTCCGTGGAGGAGTTCGCCGCCTGCTGCAGCAAGCTGTCCAAAACCCACATCGAGCAGCTGAAGGCCCTGGGGGCCTTTGCCGGCATGGCGGACACCAGCCAGATCACGTTTTTCTGATATGGAGTGGCGCTTTGTCTGGTCCCGCGGCGACGAGCATGAGACAGGCCGTGCCCTGTCCCGGGAAATGCTGCGCTTGTATCGGGACAAAGCCCGGGAAAAGCGGGACGTCCCGCCGGATATCGGGACAGTTTTTATAGGAAATAACGGCAAACCAATGACAAATGGCTGCTATTTCAATATCAGCCACAGCCACGGTCTGGTGGCCTGCGCCGTGGCGGAGGTCCCGGTGGGCATCGACGTGGAGAAGATCCGCCCGGTATCGCCCTGGATTTTACGCATTTTATCGCCTACTGAACGCGAATCTGTGCGGTGTGACGAGGATTTCTTCCGCCTTTGGACCCTGAAGGAGGCCCTCATCAAGTGTCAGGGAGGTGTACTGGGCCAGGTCCGGCACGTTCATTTCCGGATCGATGGGGATTCTGTCACCTGCACCGTCCCCGGCTACGCCTTCTCCGTTCTCCCGGCCCCGGAGGGCTATGCCGCCGCCCTGTGCTGGGAAAAAATAGAAGAAGCAACAGAGAGTGAGGAACGAAAATGAGCATTTTTGACCGTATCCTTCGGAAAACGCAGAAGAAAACCAAACAAAAATGCACGGAATCCCCTGCGGACAACCCAGCCGTCCTCCTGGGCCGCCAGCTGGCGGCCTCCCTGCGGGAGAAAATTCCCGATACCGCCGCGCTTCCTGAAAACGTCACTTATTTCGAGGAAATATGCCGGATTTCGCTGGAAAATGTGAAGATTGATGACGATCTGCTTCTCTATGAAACCGGCGTTTTTGGCTTTTCCGGCTCGGACGAGATTCACTTTTCCCTGACCCGCCAGTTCCCGGACGGGGAGGAGGAGTATGTCCAGGTCCGGGTGGATGCCCACTATCCGGACCGGGAGGGCAGCATCCAGCTTCAGGATACCATGTGGAGCGACTGGATGGACGATAAAGCACAGTTTTTTGACTATGTTCGTCGGTCTGCCGCCTATACAGCCCTGGTGGATACCCTGCCCATGGCCGTGGACATCACATGCGACCAGACATAAAATTGAGCTAAAAAATACCGGAACCGGCAGAAATTTTGCCGGTTCCGGTATTTTTTATGTGAGTAATCCGTATTTTTCCTTGATGCGGTCCAGCTTTTCCAGCATGGGCTCCGCGGCCACCCACAGGAAGAATACCGTGGCTGCCGCGTGGACGCAGTCCACCGGGAAGCCGGTGACGTAGTACGTCAGCAGCGTTTTCCAGGTGAGGCTTTCCGCCCCGGCCCACATCAATACCGATGCCGGATTCATGATGCCGCCGTAGATCACGATGGCGCAGAAGGCGCCAAAGGTACACATGCTCCCCAGAGTTCGGCGCAAAAGCCCCTTTCGGAACAGGACTCCGGCCAAAAATCCGATGATTCCCATGCTAAACATCTGCCACGGCGTCCAAACACCCTGGGAGAACAGCATGTTGGACACCAGCATGGACAGCGCGCCCACCAGAAAACCGCTCTCGCCCCCCAGCGCTACGCCGGAGATGATGGTCATGGCCATGACGGGCTTGAACTGAGGCAGCATGAAAAATGCCGCCCGGCCCGCCACGGAGATGGCGCACAGCACCGCAATGACCACCAGCTCCCGGGCCTGGGGCCTGCGCCCCTCGAACACCAGGAAGAACGGGGCCATGCACTCCAGCAGCACCAGCACCGACATGAGGCCATACTGCTTGTTGTCCAGGTAATAGACCCCCACAAACAGGGTCACGGGGATCAGCAGCAGGATAGACACCGCCGCCGCTGCCGTCCGGCGGGACAGCCTGCGCTTTTCCGCCGGAATCTGCACCAGGTCAAGGGGCTTGGTCCGGCGGCCGATGGACAGGGCCAGCACCAGCAGCAGCCCGCAGAACACCAGGTACAGCCGCAGCTGCTGCCAGCCCAGAGCCGTCAGGCCGCCCTTGCCCACGGCGGCGGACAGGTCCGTGACTCCGGTGGCATACAGGAATATGGCCAGGGCCCCCGCCCCGGACACGGCGGCCAGGGCCTTGCGCCACAGGGGCAGCTTTTTGGGCTTCCAGTCCGGCGTTTCCTCCCGGGGCTCCGGCAGAGGGGGAATGTCCTCCGGCAAGGCCGGCTCCGCAGGAACCGTGCCGCCGCAGACAGCCATGACATCCTCCGCCGTCACCGCCTGGGGCTCCAGGCTCCGGGCCATGCGGTTGGCGGCGGTGGTATAGAAGCTGTTGCCGGAGAAGAAGGAGCGGGGAGACGCCTCCGTCACCACGCTGCCGTCAAAGAACAGGGCGCAGCGGTGGGCATAGCGGGCGCAGAACTCCACGTCGTGGCTGACCATCAGCAGCGACACCCCGCGGGCCAGCAGCGTCCGCAGAATCAGTGCGAAGGCCTGTTTGAACTCCGCATCCAGGCCCTTGGTGGGCTCGTCCAGCAGCAGGATCTCCGGCTCCAGCAGCAGCACCTTGGCCAGGGCCGCCCGCTGCTGCTCGCCGCCGGACAGGTCGTAGGGGTGCCGGTCCAGCAGGTCCTCCAGGCGGCACAGAGCCACCATCCGGGCCACCCGCTCCTCCTGCTGGGGGCGGGGTGTTTTTGTGCCGGAAAATATCTCGAACAGGTCCTCCCGGACCGTTTTTTTCACAAATAAGGTCTGGGGATTCTGGGGCAGCATGCCCAGGGTCCCCTTTACGGAAATGTCGCCCCGCTGGGGCTTTTTCATGCCGGACAGCAGCTTCAGCGTGGTGCTCTTGCCCGCGCCGTTGCCGCCCAGCAGGGCCAGAAACTCCCCATGGCCCAGGGTCAGGTCCAGCCCCTTGATGACGTCGGGGCTGTCCGGCTCATACCGGAACCACGCGCCCTGCACCGTCAGCACCGGCTGGCGCCGGGGGTACGTCTGCTCCCGGGGCAGCGGAACCAGCGGATGCTCCGCCGCATAGCTCCGCAGAAAATCCCGGCCCTCCCGCACGGTGACGGGACAGGGGGCCTCCGTTTCCACCGAGGCCCAGACGCGCATGGCGGCGGGCATGGCCAGAAACATCCGGTGGCCCAGGGTCTTTAGCCGGCGGCCCACGTCGTAGGGCGTGCCGGTGCACAGCAGCTGCCCCCGGTCCATTACCGCCACGGCGGTGGCCAGGGGAAAGGCCTCCTCCAGCCGGTGCTCCGTCAGCACCACGGCGGTGCCCAGCTCCCGGTTGATCTTTCCCAGCACCGCCAGGAAATCCGAGGCGGCGATGGGGTCCAGCTGGCTGGTGGGCTCGTCCAGAATCAGCACGTCCGGCTGCATGGCCATGACGGAGGCCAGGTTCAGCAGCTGCTTCTGGCCTCCGGACAGCTGGGAAACGTCCCGGTAAAACCAGTCCTCGATGCCGAAGAATGCCGCCATCTCCGCCACCCGGCGGCGGATGGTGGGGGTGTCCACCCCCAGGCTCTCCAGCCCGAAGGCCAGCTCGTGCCAGACCTTGTCGGTGACGATCTGGTTTTCCGGCGACTGCTGGACAAAGCCGATGCGGGCCGCCAACGTCCGCTGGTCCACCTGGTCCAGCGGCGTATCCCGGAACAGAATACGGCCCTGCCGGGTCCCGTGAGGGGCCAGGGCGGGCTTCAGCTGCCGCAGCAGCGTGGACTTGCCGCAGCCCGAGGGACCGCACAGCACCAGGAACGCACCCTCCGGCACCGTCAGCGACAGGCTGTCAATGGCCCGGGCGGTCTGCCCCGGATAGGAAAAGGTCAGATTTTCGACGGTGAACAGCGCCATACCCGCGCCTCCTTTCGGTCTATGATCACCGGCGTCAGGCACAGGGCCAGATACGCCAGGTAAAAGCTGATGGAAAACGGCTGGGCCATGGCTCCCTGGAGCATGGGGAAATACCACCATTTCAGGCCCCCGGCAAGGCTTCCGCACAGCAGATACATGCCGCAGAAGCCCAGCCAGCCCAGGGCGTATTTGTCCCGGTCCTCCATGCGGTAAATGGAAAACGCCGTCCGGCCCCGGAGGCCGTAGCCCCGGCTTTTCATACTGTCGGCGGTTTCGATGGCGTTCTCCAGAGCCCAGGTCACCATAATGGAAAAGATGGTGACGGCCCTTCTGGCCCGCTGCCATGCGCTGCCGGTGGAGGCGTCCCGCCCGATGCAGAACTGCGCCTGGCGCACGGTTTCCAGCTGGCGGCGGAACAGGGGCACAAACCGCAGAGTCATGCTCAGCACCAGGGACAGGGCCGGGATCACCCGGCCAAACAGATACACAAATTTGTCCGACGTGATGACCCGGTTGAAGCACACGAACCACAGCACCACGGCGCACAGCATGGTTCCCGCCGCCAGACCATACAGAATACTCTCCAGCGTCAGGGGGTTGCCGGAGGGCAGATAGATGAGAATGGTGACACCCGCGTGGTTGAAGGCGGGATTCACCAGGGCCGCCAGCAGCAGCACCGGCAGGGCCACCCGCAGGTGCCTTGCCAGGGCCCGGCGGCCCTCCAGCTGCCCGGCATACAGCAGCGCCCCCAGCAGGGACACCGCCAGGCAAACCGGGTGCATCAGCACCATGGAATAGGCCAGCACCAGGGCGAAAAACAGGAAATTCACCAGGGGGTGATAGCGGGAAAAGGCGTCGCCCACGGCTCCGGCCTCCTTTCACAGAATCGTTTTGGGGACAGGCTCAGCCGCCCATGAAGCCGCCTCCTACATCATACCCCAGGTCGCAGGTATACACCCAGCAGATCACGTCGCCGGGCTGCACCTGGTACCGGGAGCAGCCGTAGTTGGGGAACCAGTCGTTGACCTTGTACATCCAGCCGGAGCCATCGCCGACGTCGAACTCGTACAGGTTGTAGATCCCCTCGATATAGGCGGAGTTGTACATCGGCGTCCAGCTGAACTCCATGGGGATCTTCCTTTCCTTGCACACCCGCTGCAAAACGTCAAACACACTCTCCCCCTGGGAAAACGTCACCGTAACGGCAGGCAGGATCACCCCGTCGGCGGGCACCAGCCCCCGCTTGGACTCGTCGCACTTGTCCATATTGTTGAGGATGGTGGCGCAGGAGATGGAGATGGTGCAGGTGTCCTGGTGGGACGTATCCGGCTGAGACGTTTCCGGCTCCACGGGCTTGGGCTTGCCGTCCGGCACCGGGTCCGTCTGGTAGCGGTCCTTGCCGCCGGTGGAGGAGTCGTCCGTCCCGGGCTCCTGGGGGGCGTCGGGTGTCTCCGGCGTATTCGTATTCCCGGGTTCCTTCGGCGTATCGGGGGTATGCTGATCGCCGGTCTGCTCCACGCCGGGAGGAATGGGTGCTTCCGGACCAGTGCCGACCATCAGGTCGCAGCCGGAAAGGGACAGGGCCAGCAGCAGCGTCAGCAGCAGGGTCAACAGGACTTTGGGGAATCGATTCATCATCGAAAAACACCTCCTATCAGAGCACCGCGCGCAGGGACGTTGTGACAACGTCCCTGCGCCGGTGTATTTCCTTGGGGTTACGCGGGTCTGATGCGGGGCTTATGCCCGCTTTTTCTTTCTCTGCATCAGCAGCACAGCGGCGCCGGACAGGGCGGCAGCACCCATCCACAGCACCAGCAGGCTCTCGTCTCCGGTGCGGGGGGTATCGGGCTTTTCGGGCTTGGCGGGCGTCACGGGCTGGTCGGGGGTCACGGTGACGGTGACATCGCTCATGTCGTACAGGCTGGTCTTCTGGGCCAGCAGGCGATAGTAGGCCGCCAGGGCATAGTAGCCCTGCTCGGTGGCCATGCCGTCCACGGTCTTGTCGGCCATCAGGTGGCGGAAGCCGCCGCCGGTGACATAGAAGCCGCACAGCGCGTCCACGACGCTGACGCCGCTCTTTACGAACCGGCTGTCGGCGGTGGGATCAATGCCCAGGGCCGTCAGGGCCACGATGACCTGGGCCGTGGACTCGGCGGAGGCATCGGTGCCGGGGATCTCGCTGAAGGTAGCGTCGTCGTTCTGCACGCCGGCCAGGAAGGTCAGGGCCGCGTCCACAGCCGCCTTCACCTGAGCATTTTCATAGTAGGGGGCCAGGGCCTGCACGGCCATGGCGGTCATGTCCACATCGGGGACCTGGGAGGAGGCGATGACAGGCCAGCTGCCATCCTCGCGCTGGGTATCCAGAATGGCGCGGACCAGCTTCTCCCGGGTCACGTCGCCGGAGGTGGGATAGCCGTGGCTGTCCAGCGCCAGCAGCGCCCAAACGGGACCGTTGACGCTCTGCTTGGTGATGAACGCCATGGAATCCAGACCGTCCAGCAGGCTGCGGCCGGCCACATGGGTCACGTCCTTGCCGATGGCGGTCAGGGCCAGGATCAGACGGGAATTCTCGGTGGAGCGGGAGCGGTTCAGACGGCCGTTCTCGTCCATGGCCTTTTGCACATACTCCACCACGGAGGCGTAATACGCGTCCGCACCGGGGACGTCCCGGCCGGAACGGGCCAGGCCCAGAACCGCCCACTCGCCGCCGATGGAGCCGGTGACGGGGGCGCCCTTGGAAACGATGAAGTCGCCGGTAGTCTTATAGATGTCCTGAGCGTTCAGCTCCGCCAGGCGGGCCTCGGCGGCCAGCAGCACATCGTAGTTGCCCACGCGCTCCTGGAGCTTCTGGCCCAGGGCGTCGTAGGCGGCCCGGGCAGCCTCCACGGCGGCACGGGACGCGGGGATCACGGGCTGGCCGATGGCGTCGATCAGCTCCTCCACATGGGCAACCGCCTCATCCTGGAGCTGGGCCAGCTTCTTCTCGGCAGCCAGCAGCACATCGTAGTTGCTGACCTGGGCCTTGCGCTGGTCGCTCAGGGCGTCATAGGCGGCGCGGGCGGCCTGGATGGCCTCCTCGGAGTCCAGGGTCACGGTGCCGATGGCGGCGATCTTCTGCTCCACGTCGTGGACATACCAGCCGGTCAGAGGCAGCACCAGCTCAGGCAGACGGGTCAGGACTGCGGCGGTGGTGGAACCGTACTGGCGGTCCATGCCGGAGCGGTAGGACACGCCGCGGTGGGTGGGAATGCCGCCGAAGCCGCCCACCCGGATGGTACCGGTCAGGTCATAGCTATAGCCTTCGGCGGTCTCGGGGATGGTGACGCTCAGCAGCTGGCGAACGGGGTTGCCGCTGAAATCATACTGGCCGAAGGGGGTGCCGGGGTTGGTCTGATACTTGTTGCCCTGGGCATCCAGGTACAGCAGGGAGAAATTGAAGTTGTAAACGCCGGAGATCTTCTCCTGGGGGCTTACTAGGTCGTGGAACTGGACCTTTACGGCCTGGCCGGGGACCAGCTCAGCATCCTGGGGCAGGACCTTGCCGTCGGCGTCGATGAGGTCATAGCTGACGCCCCGGGCGGTGATGACCTGGTAGGCGGCCATGCCGTCCTTCTCGATGCGGAGAATGTGGCGGCCGGTGGTCAGGCCCGTAACGGTGACCTGGCCGTTTTCATCCACGGAAACGCCCTGGCTGGTGAAGCCGTTGAAGGTCATCTTATCGGTGACGGTGGAGCGGGCCACGGTAACGGTGCAGCCCTCCTGGGGAGTGAAGCTGTAGCTGGCGCCCTGGGTACCCACATAGAACAGGATGTCGTGCTCGGCATCCAGATACTTCTGCTCGTCCTTGGTGATGTTCACGGTGGGACGGTCGATGAAGGTGTTGGTCTGGATAGAGGAGCCGTCGGCACCCACGGACACCACGAACACGCCGGTGAACTCCGGCCAGATGGCGCTGAAGTCCTTGCCGCCCATACCCTGAACGAAGGTCATGGCGTCATAGGTCACCTGGACGATGGCGGTGCCCGGGTGGTTGGCGGTCATGGTGGCCAGGCAGGAATTGTTGGCGTCGGGGGTGATGGTCACCACGTCGCTGTCGCCGCCGTCCAGGCTCAGCACCTGATAGTGCGCGTCGGGCAGGGCGATCTGGCTGTTCATGAAGCTCTCGATGGCCTGCCAGTTACGCAGCACGTCCAGCTCGCAGCTCTGGCCCACCTCCAGGTTCTTATAGCCCTAGCGGTTGATGTTCAGATAGATGTTGCCCAGGTCGTACACGTTCTTGTCGAAGCGGTACACGGTATCGCTGCTGAACGCGTCGTCCATGTGCAGGTCGTCCCGGGTCACAGCCAGCTCCTGGCCGCCGGTGAATTTGCCGAAGGTCCAGTAGGTGACGCCGTCGGGATTCTGGGCCCGCAGGAACTGCTGACTGCCGCTCTCCGGCAGGCGGAAGGAGGCGGTCATGGTGTCGCCCTTGGTCTCCTGGGAAACGGGCTCCAGGAAGGTATAGCTATAGTAGCTGCCGAAGGTGCCCATCCGCAGGGTAGAGCCGGCGGGGGCGGTGACGGTGACGTCCAGGGCCTTGGGAATGGTCAGAGAGAAGCTCTTGGCGCCGCAGTCCACGGTCTGCTTGTTGGTCATGGTGGTGGTGACAGGCAGATAGCCCGCCGCCTTGTCGCCGATGGGGGTCAGGGTGATCTTCAGGCTGCCGCCCTCCACAAACAGGCAGGCGGTGTGGGTGCTGCCATAGGTGGTGGAGACGCCGGTCTTGGCCTGGAGGTCCGTGCCGTCGGGGCCGGTAACGGTGACGTCGATGGTGTAATCCTTGCCCTCCACCCAGCTGCTGCTGTCGTTGGTGGCATAGATCTCATAGACGCGGTTCAGGGTGAACACGTTGTCCTGATTGGCCTTCACGGTCAGCACCAGGCTGCCGTTGCACTGGCCCTCGGCGTTGTAGCCCTCCACCAGATAGTCGCCGGCCGGCAGCTTGGTGTTCATCATCAGCTTATAGCCGTCGGCCTCGGGGGTCACATTGGCCAGCAGGTCCCGGTCTCCCTTGACGCCATCGGCGAAGTCATACAGCTTCAGGGACGCCAGCTGTGCATTGTGCAGGCCCTTGAAGGAGACGTCCATGTCGCCCTGGGGCGCATCGCCCTCCTGGGACACGGTGACGGTGTAGGTGGTGGGGGTGATGGCGGGGGACCACTCGGTGGCCGCCGCCTTGTCGCCGCAGCGGATGGTCAGGACGGTGCCGTTATGGACGGGCACGGTCTCCACCCGGCGGTAGTCGGTGCCGTCGGCGGTGAGATACACCTGGTTGTTCTTGTTGGAGGCGGTGGCCGTCATCCGGATGCCGGTGACGCCCTGGGGCAGGGTCAGGGTGTAGGCGGTCTTGTCTGAGGCGAAGTCGGGAGTCAGGACACCCTCGCTGAAGGACAGGGCCGCCAGGCTGGTGTCGCTCTGGGTGTTCCAGTCGCCGCCGATGTCCGCGCCGTAGCCTTTGGTGGTGTACATCACGCGGATGATATCCCCGGCGAACAGCTTGTCCCCGGCCTTGATGTCCTTGAACCCAACGTTGGTGAACCAATCGTTCAGGGTTCCCATCCAGCCGGAGGCTTCGCCGCCGTCACCGGCGGACAGGCCGTTGATCTCGCTGATGTAGCCGGACTCGGCACCGGTCTGGGAATAGGTACCCAGGGCGCTGACGATGCAGTCCATCATGGAGGACCCGGGGGCCAGGTCCACCCACTTGTCCACCAGCGTGCCATCCCAGGCAGCGCCGTCGGCCTTTGCGTAGGTCGTGTTTTCCACAACGACCCGAACTTGGCCGTCGTGGTTCTCTGCTGCCCAGACAGTGGCGGGTACCAGGCTCAGTACCATCACCAATGCCAGCAGCAGAGAAACGATGCGTTTCTTCATATGCATTTTCTTCCTGTGAAAAATTTATGCCCAGCCGTTTCCGGCAAGTCAACGGAGTGTGTCTGCGGCGGAGGAAAAGCAGATACACGCCCGCTGCAAAAACCGCCGGTACATCCCCTGAAAAAGGGAGACACCGGCGGCGCATGGTTCCTGTCTGCGCCCAACGAAGATAACGCCCGCCGCGCTGAATGCCCTCCGCTGTGCAATTCTCCTGCCTCGCGCCGTGGAGCCGATGGCTCCTCGTTTGCATCCTACCTTCTCAGGGGACTGCCCCCAATGGCGGACTTTCGTCCCGGCGGCCAAGGCCGCTTCGGTGCATTCTTGCGCCCACAGTGCCGTTCGCGTGGGGTTCTTTCGCCCCGTTTCTTTCAGGCTGGCACCTGGCCGTTTTCCGGCCTTTGCGGTACCCGCCGCACAGCATCCTCGGACATGATTCGATTATCCGGCTCTGCGTTCTCGCAAAGCCATTCTTATCATACAGCATCCGGCAGGAAAAGTCAACGGTCCGCCCCATGCAAAACGGCAGTGTATTGCAGGACTGCAAAAAACCGCCGCAGCGGCGCGGAGTCCCCTTGTTTTGCCGGAAAAAAAGATGTATAATCAAGGCCAGTGGGACAGGGCGAGAAAACCGCGGGATGCTCCCCGGGAAAGCCTGTCCGCATCCGTCAAAGAAGCAAAGGAAGAGCACTGTCATGGAAATTTTGCACGAGATCAACCCGGCGCTGGAGGCTCTGGCGTACTTAGGCTCCCGGGCCAACGGCCATACCCTGGACCGCCTGGAGGAGCGCTTACAGGCCCGGGGCGTCCGGAAGGCGGAGCCCTTCCATCGGGCCAGCGCCGCCCTGCGGGAGCTGCTGCAGGACCTGGACGCGGAGGTTTCCGTCCCGGCAGAGACCCTGCAGCGTCTGTTCGGCGACATCAAGGGCTTTTCCTACAGCACCATCGGGTCCTATAGTCCGGCTTTTCTGTTCTTCTATCCCGTGCTGTCCCGCCGGCAGGACTTTGAGACCCTGATGCAGCGGATGGAGCGCCTGACGCCGGATGAGACGGCGCGAAACATGATGATCTCGCTGAGCCTGGAGGAGCAGTCCGGTCCTGCCGCCGGGGCCGCCGCAAAGCTGGTTTCCCGGGTGCTGGCGCTGACGATCCCCACGGAGAGCCGCCTGGCTCTGCTGGAGATCCACCAGAATTACCGGATTCTGCTGCCGGAGATCGCAGCCTGTCTGCGCCCGGCCATAGCGGCGCTGGAGACGGAGTCCGGCCGCATTCAGGAGATCATAGAGGCCTTCTGCCGGGAGGTGGAGGGCCTGGGGACGGAGAGCTATCTCCGGGAGACCTCCAGCCTGGCCATCACGCCGGAGGTGCATTATCACCTGATCCCCTTTCTGATGGGACCGGATACCAACCTCTCCATGGAGCAGGAGGACGGTAGCGTGCTGATCTGCTGCGGAGTCCTGCGGCTGTCGCTGCGGCGCACCCTGGCGGAAAACAGCAGCGCCTCCCAGGTATATGACGCCATCCGGATCATCGGGGACAAGACACGGTTTGACATTCTCTGTTATCTGAGGGATCATCCGGCGGTCTACGGTCAGCAGCTTTGCAACCATTTCGGCCTGGCCCGCAACACCATTCACCACCATATGAGCAAGCTGGTGAATGCGGGGCTTGTTACCTGCCTGGTGGAGGGAAACCGTATTTATTACACCACGGACCGGGAGCACCTCTCCTATTTGCTGAACCAGCAGCGGCAGCTGCTGATCGGCGGAGAGGATACGGAGCAGCAGGAAAAATAAAACCGGCAGAAATGCCGCCGGCGCAGGGTTTGCCGCGCCGGCGGCATTTTTTTTGCAGGTTTTATTTTTAGATCGGAAGAGCACAAGTCTGAA
>OMGX01000610.1_pt1 | contig 19703 bp, 13 predicted proteins | sample 1674381 | NCBI WGS metagenome assembly OMGX01 (sample SAMN05578582, study PRJEB25193) | human gut metagenome | biome: Human Microbiome; feature: human-associated habitat; material: feces | host: Homo sapiens | place: USA:Birmingham | reverse complement strand
AACTGCATGAGCTCCTGCCGATCATGGAATACCCCTACGACCCCTCCTGGGGCTATCAGGTCACCTGCTACTTTGCTCCCACCCACCGCTACGGGACGCCGAAGCAGCTCATGCAGTTCGTCGACGCTTGCCATCAGGCGGGGATCGGCGTGATCCTCGACTGGGTCCCGGCGCATTTCCCGAAGGACGAAAACGGCCTGTTTGAGTTCGACGGCGAATGCTGCTACGAGCTCTCCGACCCCATGATGAACGAGCACCCGGACTGGACGACCCGAATCTACGACTACGGCAAGCCTGAGGTGCAGTCCTTCCTCATCTCCAACGCCTGCTATTGGCTTTCCTATTTTCACGTCGACGGGATTCGAGTCGATGCAGTTGCTTCCATGCTGTACCTGGACTATAATCGGAAGCAATTCAAGCCCAACCGCTTCGGCGGCCGGGAAAACCTCGAGGCCATTGACTTCCTGCGCAGGCTCAACGCGGCGGCCTTCCAGGTGAGTCCCGCGGTCATGATGATCGCGGAGGAATCCACGGCCTTCCCGCTGATCACCAGACCCGACTATGACGGCGGTCTCGGCTTCCTCTTCAAGTGGAACATGGGCTGGATGAACGACATGCTCAAATATATGTCTCTCGACCCACTGTGGCGCAAGGGCGACCATAACGCGCTGACGTTCTCCATGACCTACGCCTATTCCGAGAATTTCATCCTCCCGCTCAGCCACGACGAGGTCGTGCACGGCAAATGCTCGCTGATCGGCAAAATGCCGGGCAATTACGACGATAAATTCAACAACCTCCGCGCGTTTTTTGCCTACCAGATCGCGCATCCGGGCAAGAAGCTCAACTTTATGGGCAACGAATTCGCCCAGTTCATCGAGTGGAACTACACGCAGGGGCTTGACTGGCTGCTGCTGGACTACGAAAAGCACCGGAAGATGCAGCATTTCGTGTGCACGCTCAACCATTTCTATCTGGACCACCGCTGCCTCTGGGAAAACGACTCCGACTGGGACGGCTTCCGCTGGCTCTCGTGCGACGACCGCGACAATTCCATCGTCGCCTTCCGCCGCATCAGCCGCAAGGGCAAAGAGCTCATCGCCGTGTGCAATTTCTGCCCGGTCCTGCGGGAGGACTACAGCCTGCCGCTGCCGAAGGCCGGGTGGTACAAGCCCATCCTCAACACCGACGATGCCGCGTTCGGCGGCTTCGATTTCCAGCCCGCGCCGGTCCACGCCGTGCGCAAGGCGCAGGGCGAATACGCCTACAGCGGCACGTTCCGCGTCCCGCCGATGAGCGTCTGTTTCTATCAGCACGTAAGGGGCAATCCGGAAAAATAAAATAAAAAAACACAAATACAGAACAGAGGAACAAAGGAAGAATACAGGAGGAGATCCAGCTATGCAATTTCAGAAAAAACGTTGTGTCGCCATGCTCCTGGCAGGTGGTCAGGGCAGCCGTCTGATGGTCTTGACGGAGAACACGGCCAAACCTGCCGTTCCGTTCGGCGGCAAATACCGCATCATTGATTTCCCGCTTTCCAACTGCGTAAACTCCAAGATCGACACGGTCGGCATTCTGACCCAGTATCAGCCGCTGGAGCTCAACGAGTACATCGGCAACGGCCAGCCGTGGGGCCTCAACTCCTCGCACGGCGGCGTGCAGGTCCTGCCGCCCTACGCCAAGAGCAAAAACTCCGAGTGGTACAAGGGCACGGCCAACGCCATCTATCAGAATATCCCGTTCATCGAGCGCTATAACCCGGACAACGTGCTGATCCTCTCCGGTGACCACATCTACAAAATGGACTACGCCGCCATGCTCCGCTTCCACGAGCAGCGCGACTCCGACTGCACCATCGCCGTCCGCGAGGTCCCGCTCAAGGAGGCCTCCCGCTTCGGCATCATGAATACCCGCGAAGACGGCTCCATTTATGAATTTGAGGAGAAGCCCAAAAAGCCCAAGAGCACCAACGCGTCGATGGGCATCTACATCTTCAAGTGGAGCGTGCTGCGCGCCTTCCTGGAGGCCGACGAGGCCGACCGCACGAGCGAGAACGACTTCGGCAAAAATATCATCCCCGCCATCCTGAACGCGGGCCACAAGCTCTACGCCTACCGCTTCGATGGCTACTGGAAGGACGTCGGCACGATCTCGAGCCTGTGGGAGGCCAATATGGATCTGCTTGGCAAGCATCCGGCCTTCGACATCTACGGGACCGTCGGTCACAAGATCTACGCCAGAAACCAGGCCATGCCGTCGAGCTTCATCTCCAGATCCGCGGAGATCCGGGAGAGCTTTGTCGCCGAGGGCTGCAACATCGAGGGTTCGATCAACCATTCCATCATCTCCACCGGCTGCTCCGTCGGCAAGGGCGCGGAGATCACCGACAGCGTCATCATGCCGGACGTCGTGATCGAAAACGGCGCCGTCATCCGCAGCGCGATCATCGCCGAGGGCTGCCACATCAAGGCCGGCGCCCGCGTCGGCGACTATGTGGAGGGCGAAGAACGGAAGATCAGCGTCATCGGCAAGGATAAGATCATCGCAGAGGGCACCGTGATCGATGCCGGCGCGATCGTATAAGAGAGGAGGATACCGACATGGAAGCAATGGGCATTATTTTCTCCAATATCTATGACAACAACATGGGCGAGCTCACCCGCGAGCGGACCTCGGCCTCCATCCCGTTCGGCAGCCGCTACCGCCAGATCGACTTTGCCCTGTCCAACATGGCAAACTCCAAGATCAGCAACATCGGCATCGTCACAAAATACAACTACCAGTCACTGATGGACCACCTCGGCAACTGCGAGGAGTGGGACCTGAAGCTCGGCGAGGGCGTGCGCTTCCTGCCGCCGTACGCGACCGGCCATACCGGCGCCTACCGCGGCAAGCTTGAGGCGCTGCAGACCGCCATGCCGGTCCTCGGCCGCTGCGACGCGGAGTATGTCGTGCTGTCGGACACCACGGTCCTGTGCGCCATCGACTTTGCCGCCGTGCTCGACGAGCATATCGCCTCCGGCTGCGACATCACCGTGATCGCCAAGGCTGGCTATGCCGACGGCAAACGGCGGCAGCCGCTGGCCGTGAAGCTCGGCGAGGACGGCAAGATCGTCGATCTGGCGGTGGACTACTGCGCGCCGTCCGATTACCTCGTCGGCATGAGCATGTTCATCATGCGCCGTGACAAGCTCATTCAGATCATCCGCGAGATGGTCCCGCACGGCAAATACCACTTCGAACGGGATTTCATCCTGCCGGAGTATAACGCGGGCAATCTGAAGGTCAATGTCTACCCGTTCCACAATGTGGCACTGTTCAACCAGAGCGTGGACGAGTATTTCGTCAACAACATGAAGCTGCTCGACGCCGACGTGCGCCGCAGCCTCTTCCGCAGCGAGATCCCCATCTACACCAAGGTCCGCGACGCTGTCCCGACGCTCTTCGGCTACAACGGCCAGGCGGCCAACTGCCTCATTGCCGACGGCTGCCATCTGTTCGGCAAGGCGGAAAACTCTGTCATCTTCCGCGAGGTCGACATTGAAGAGGGCGCGGAGGTCCGCGATTCGATCGTCATGCAGGGCAGCAGGATCGGCGCGGGCGCGTCCATCCGTTACTGCATTCTGGACAAAAATGTGACCATCCGCCCGGGCACCAAGCTGCTCGGCTCAAAAGACCATCCGCTGGTGGTCGACAAAGGAGATACCGTATGAAAATCGCAGTTGTTGCCTCTGAGGCCGCGCCGTTCGTCAAGACCGGCGGCCTCGGCGACGTGATGCAGGCGCTCCCGCTTGCACTTTCCAAGCAGAAAAACACTTACGTCAGCCTGTTTCTTCCGTACTACAGCCAGATCAAGTATTCCGAGAAATGGTCGGTGGAGTTTCTGGGCGCGTTCGACGTGCCGCTGGCTTGGCGGCGCGAGTATGTCGGCATTTTCAGGCTGAAGACCCGCCGGAAAAAGCTGCAGATCTATTTTATTGACAACGAGCACTACTTCAACCGCGGCGGCATCTACGGCTTCGCCGACGACGGCGAGCGCTACGCCTACTTCAGCAAGGCCGTGCTCGCGGCCATGAACTATCTCGAGCTCCGGCCCGACGTGGTCAGCTGCCATGACTGGCAGGCTGCCCTCATCCCGCTGCTGCTCAAGACCGAGTATCACGGCTGTTTCCCGGAGACGAAAAGCGTCTTCACCATCCATAACATCGAGTATCAGGGCAAGTGCAACCTGCAGTTCAACTATGACGTGCTGGGCCTCGGCGCAGGCTGCGACGAGATCCTGCGGTTTGACGACTGCACGAACTTCATGAAATCCGCCATCGTCATGGCCGACCGCGTCACGACCGTCTCCGAGACCTATGCGCAGGAGCTGCGGTATCCGTATTACTCCCATGGGCTCGACGGCGTGCTGCAGAGCCGCGGCAGCGATTTTTCCGGCATCACCAACGGCATCGACATGCAGGTGATCGACCCGGAGCGCATGGAGCTGCTCGCCAAGAATTACACGGCAAAGACCCTGCGCGAGGGCAAGACCGCCAACAAGCTCGCCCTGCAGCAGCGCGTCGGACTGCCGGAGGACAAGGACGTGGCGGTGCTCGCCATGGTGACGCGCCTTGTCGGCCACAAGGGCATCGACCTTCTGTGCTACATTGCCGAGCGGCTGCTGCAGCGGCGCGTGCAGCTCGTGATCATCGGCACGGGCGAGGAAAAATACGAGTGGTATCTGAATACCCTGCGTGACCGCTTCGGCGACAAGGTCTCCGTCAATCTGCTCTTTGACGGGGGACTGGCCAATCTGGTCTACGCGGCGTCGGATCTGTATCTCATGCCGTCGAAGTCCGAGCCCTGCGGCCTGTCGCAGCTCATCGCGATGCGCATGGGCTCCGTCCCGGTCGTCAACGCCACGGGCGGGCTCAAGGATACGGTCTGGCCCTACAACGAAGCGGATGAGACCGGCCGCGGCTTTACCTTCCAGAGCTACAACGCCGACGATTTCCTCGCCGCGATCGACCGCGCGCTCGCCCTTTACTACAACGAGCCTGAAAAATGGCTGCGGCTGGCGCAGAACGACATGGCCGTCGATTCGAGCTGGGACGTCCCGGCCCAGAAATACATGGCGCTGTTCCAGAATGTCTGCGGCCAGTAACAAAACGATATCTTAGACAGAAAAAGGATAACAAAGATCAATGACAAAAGAGAACCTTCTGCAGCATCTGCAGGAATGCTGCGACCGTATGTTTGGCTGCTCGCTGGAAATGGCCACGGAAAAACAGGTCTACCGCGCTGTCTGCGTGGCAGTCCGGGAGCTTCTGGAGGATGAGCGCCGCGCGTTCGTCGAGCAGACCCGCGCGCAAGAAAACAAGCAGGTCTACTACATGTCGATGGAGTTTCTGGTCGGCACGAGCCTGCGCAACAACCTGTTCAACATGGGCCTTCTCGAGCCGGCAGGGGAGATCCTGAACGAGCTTGGCTTCAGCCTCGAGCGTCTGTGTGCGCTCGAGCCGGATGCCGGTCTCGGCAACGGCGGTCTCGGGCGGCTTGCCTCGTGCTATATGGACGCGGCGACGGGCCTGGGCTATCCGGTCACGGGCTTTTCCATCCGCTATGAGTTCGGCATCTTCCGCCAGAAGATCGTCGACGGCTGGCAGATGGAATTCCCGGACAACTGGCTCGAGATGGGCGATGTCTGGCTCCATCCGCGCAAGGATGATGCTGTGGAGGTCCGCTTCGGCGGCCAGGTCCACGAATGGATGGACGGCGGCAAGTTCAAGACGGCCCAGACCGGCTATCAGTCCGTCATCGCCGTGCCGCACGATCTGTACATCTCCGGCTATAACTCTACGGCCGTCAACAAGCTCACGCTCTGGAGTGCCAGCATGCCGCAGAGCTTCGACATGAACGCCTTCTCGCGCGGCGACTATGTCCGCGCACTCGAGCAGAACACCATGGCCGAGGCGATCTCCAAGGTCCTCTATCCGGCGGACGACCACATCAACGGCAAGCGCCTGCGCCTGCGCCAGCAGTATCTGCTGGTCTCAAGCTCGCTGCAGTCGATCCTGAACGAGCACCTGAAGAACTATCACACGCTCGACAACCTTGCTGACAAGGTCGCCGTCCACATCAACGATACCCATCCGGCCCTGTGCGTGCCGGAGCTGATGCGCCTGCTCGTCGATGAGTACGACTACGGCTGGGACCGCGCGTGGGAGATCACCTGCGCCACGCTCTCCTACACCAACCATACTGTCATGGCCGAAGCGCTCGAGCGCTGGCCGGTCAGCCTGTTCCAGGAGCAGCTGCCGCGGATCTACTCGATCTGCCAGGAGATCAACCGCCGTCTCATGGAAAAGCTGCAGCGCGTCTACCCGAACGACCCCGGCAAGTGGAACTATATGGCCGTCATCGCCAACGACGAGGTCCGCATGGCGAACCTCTGCCTGACCTGCTGCCATAAGATCAACGGCGTTTCGCAGCTGCATACGGACATTCTGGAAAAGACCATTTTCCGCGATTATTATAATCTCGACCACAGCCGCTTCCTCAACATCACCAACGGCATCGCCTACCGCCGCTGGCTGTGCCAGTCGAACCCGGCCCTCTCCAGCTATCTGCAGACGCTCATCGGCGACGGCTTCCTGAAAGACGCCAATGCGCTCGAGGCGCTCGAGCAGTACCGCGGCGATCTGGACGTGCTGGAAAATCTGCGGGCCATCAAGCGCAAGAACAAGGTCCGTCTGGCAGCCTACATCGCCGAGCACAACGGCGTCAACGTCGACCCGGACTCGATCTTCGACGTGCAGGTCAAGCGGCTGCATGAGTACAAGCGGCAGCTGCTGAACGTGCTTTACGTCCTGACGCTCTACAACAAGATCAAGGATCATCCCGAAAAGCCGGTCTTCCCGCAGACGTTCATCTTTGCGGCCAAGGCCTCGGCGGGCTATTATCTGGCCAAGCAGATCATCTCGCTGATCGTGGCCGTCTCAAATCTGGTCAACTCCGACCCGCAGGTGCAGGGCAAGCTCAAGGTCGTCTTCATTGAGGACTACAAGGTTTCGCTCGCAGAGATCATCATCCCCGCCGCAGACCTCTCCGAGCAGATATCCGTCGCCGGTAAAGAGGCCTCCGGCACGAGCAACATGAAGCTCATGATCAACGGCGCGGTCACCCTCGGCACGCTCGACGGCGCAAACGTGGAGATCCGCGACCGGGTCGGTGACGACAATATGTTCCTCTTCGGCATGACCGCTGACGAGGTGCAGGCGCTGTGGCAGCGGGGCTATGACCCGCACCAGTTCCTGACGCCCGAGCTTGACCGGGTGCTGCAGATGCTTACCTCCGGCGCGCTTGGCCAGCGGTTTGACGATGTGGCGGCATCCCTGCTCACGCCGCGCTTCGGCGCTGCCGACAGCTATATGACGGTCGCTGACTTTGAAAGCTACAAGGCCGCAAAGAAGCGCGCAGTCGAGGTCTATCAGGACCGGACGCGCTTCGCGCAAATGTCCCTCACCAATATCGCCAGAGCCGGCATCTTCTCCTCGGACCGCTCGGTCGAGCAGTACGCGAAGGAGATCTGGGACCTCTGATTTCTTCATACACCCCAGACAAAGACCGGCGGCAGCGCCGGCCTTTGCTTTGACCGATCAAAACGGACGGAGACCCATATGAGAATTCTATTCGACAGCAAGCTTTCGCAGTTCAAAACGCCCTTCGGCACGCTGCAGGAGAACGAGACCTGCACGTTTCATATCCTGATCCCGTGCAGCTGCCGGACCACGGCGGCCGCGCTCGTCCTGCAGGCCGAAAATGGGCAGGAGCTGCGGCGTGTGCCGCTCACCAAGCAGTCGGACGACACGCTTTACGATACCTGGGGCGGGGAAATGGCCGTCTGCGGGGCCGGGCTCTACTTCTACTACTTCCATATCACCACGCAGGACGGCGCGTTCCGCCTCTTTAAGCAGGGACAGAGCGACACGAACATGGAGGCGGGCGGCCTCTGGCAACTGAGCGTGCTGGCGGACAAATATCCCGTCCCGGCCGGCTGTGCGGGAGCCGTCATGTATCAGATCTTCCCGGACCGCTTCTGCCAGAGCGGCAGCTGCGATCTGACCGGGAAAATCACGCCCTACTGGGTGCACGAAAACAAGGACGACGTACCGGTCTACCTGCCGGATGCCAACGGCGAGGTCCTGAACAACGATTTTTACGGCGGCAATCTGAACGGCATCCGGGAAAAGCTGCCGTACCTGCAGGAGCTTGGTGTGGAGATCCTGTACCTGAACCCGATCTTCTACGCCTGGTCGACGCACCGGTACGACACCTGCGACTATAAGCGGATCGACCCCATGCTCGGCACAGAGGAGGATTTCCGCGCGCTCTGCGCCGAGGCGCACGCGCATGGGATGAAGGTCATTCTGGACGGCGTGTTCAGCCACGTCGGCAGCCGCAGCGCATATTTCCAGCAGGCCATCCATGATCCGTCCTCGCCCTACCGCGGCTGGTTCCGGTTCCAGCACTATCCGGACGTCTACGACAGCTGGTGGGGCATCACAACGCTCCCGTGCGTCGACAAGATGAATCCGGATTTCATCCGCTACATGATCGACGACGAAGACAGCGTCGCAGTGCACTGGCTGAAGCTCGGCGCCGACGGCTGGCGGCTGGACGTGGTCGATGAGCTGCCGGACGCATTCCTTGCGCGCCTACGCGCGCGCATCCGCGCGTATAAGCCGGACGCGCTGCTGATCGGCGAGGTCTGGGAGGATGCGTCCAACAAGATCGCCTACGACCAGCGCCGCCGGTACTTTACCGACCGGCAGCTCGATTCCGTCATGAACTACCCGTGGCAGAAAGCGATCCTGCGCTATGTCCGCAGCGAGGACGACGGCACGGCGCTCGGCGACACCATCCGAACGCTTGCGGAGAATTACCCGCCGGACGTGCTGCAGACGGTCATGAACATCCTCTCCACGCACGACACGCCGCGCGCGATCAACGCCATTCTCGACCCGCGCGACGGCGATCGGACGGACCTTGCCCAGCGGCATTTCACGCAGGAGCAGCTGCGCGAGGGCAGGCAGCGCCTCAAGCTGGCAGCCTTCCTGCAGTTCATGCTGCCGGGCATGCCCTGCATCTACTACGGCGACGAAGCTGGGATGACCGGCTACCGGGACCCATTCAACCGGAAATTCTATCCCTGGGGCAGGGAAGACGGAAATTTAGTCTCGTTCTATCGCTCGCTGGCCCGCGTGAAAAAAAGTGCGCCCGCGCTGCGCAGCGGGACCGTCCTCGTGCTGGAGGCCGGCGGCGGCCGGCTCCTGCTGCTGCGGCAGTCGGCGGAGGGCAGCGTCGCAGTCTGCTGCAACCAGTCGCCGGAACCCTGGACGCTGCCGCACAGCGGCACGATCCTGCTTGGCGGCGGGATCATGGAATACGCCGGTGAGACCGTCACGCTCGGCCAGGGCGGCTTCTGCGCGATGGAACGCGAATAAAAACAGACGAGAAAAGGGACGTACCAGTAGGTACGTCCCTTCTGCGTTTCTTTACTTTTTGAGCGTCAGGCGGTAGTCTTCGCCGTCTTCAACGGCTGTGGCCTGATAGCCGCTGTGCGCGGCAAAGCGCTTGATGTTTTCCACGGCGGTCTCATTGTCGACCAGGACCTCGAGCGTATCGGGGTGCTCCGCTTCGAGCGCCTTCTGGACCATGACCACGGGCATGGGGCAGAGATATCCTCTTGCGTCAACCATTCGTTTTCGCCTCCTGCTTCTTCATGCTGTTTACATAAGATACGACCAGCACGATCACGATGCCGAGAATGACCGCGACCTTGCCCTTCGTGGAGATGCCGCCGACGACATACTCGCCAGCCTCGCTGACGGAGTCGGCGTTGCCGGCCAGACCGAAGTTATGCGCGAACGCAGCGCCGACGATCATGCCGAACACCGTAACAGCGGAATCCGCGTTGCCGCTGCCGGCCAAAATGAGCTGACGCAGCGGGCAGCCGCCGAGCAGCACGGAGCCCCAACCGGCGAGCAGCATGCCGAGGAAGTTCCAGACATGGCTGGAGTGCGCAACGGGCTGCGAGGTGAAGCCGAGCTTGAAGTTGCCGCCGATGAGGTTGCCGATCAGGACCGTGACGAAGATGGCGATGAAGCCCCACAGCAGGTGCATGTCCTTGAACATCATCGTGTCACGCAGACCGCCGACCATACACATCCGGGACTTCTGCGCCAGCGCGCCGACGACGAGGGCGATGACAAGTGCGATGAAAAACGGTGCATGCTTGGAGCCGGGGCCTTCTTCCGAGAGCTTGAAGAGGGTGGGGACAGCGATGAACAGGATCAGCAGGCCGGTCATCACAGTGGGGAGGACCGTGCCGTCGAGCGTCTTGGTGGTGTAGTTGCGCTGGAGCGTGAAGCCCTTGCGGATGAAGATCGTGCCGAGGAAGATACCGGCAGCAAAACCGGCAAGACCGACGACTGCGTTGAGATCGCCGCCGGCCAGACGCAGGACCATACGCAGCGGGCAGCCCAAAAAGGCCAGCGCGCCGATCATGACGAAAGCGCCGAGCACGAACCGCAGGGCAGGCGAGGAACCGGCCTTGGCTTTCCATTCCTTCGTGGCGATGGCCATCAGGAAGCTGCCGAGGACCAGACCGATAATCTCCGGACGGACATACTGCACCTTGGCTGCCGAATGCAGACCGACAGCGCCCGCGATATCACGCTCAAAGCAGGCGATGCAGAAGCCCATGTTGGCCGGGTTGCCGAGCGCCGTCAGCACAAGTGCCGCGATGCCGATGACAACGCCGGTCAGAATGACGAACAGATTCTCTTTTTTCATGTTCTCTTTCCTCCAATATTGTCGAATTGATTTCGATTGCTTTCGATATTCTGGAACGAGAATATCGAAAACGCAGCAAATACGGGCATTTCAGCCCGTATTCGTTATCTGTTATCAAGAATAACACGGTTTTTCCCGAATGTCAATCCGTCTGGCGTCCGACGATACCGAAAATCACGCCATTCAGGCAGGCGCGTCGGTCAGGTCGGAGCCCTGTTCGAGATCGTCGGCCAGAAAGCGGCGGCGGATCTCATTGATGACGCGCTTCTTATCGCCGCTCCAGCGGGGCGCGAGCAGGTCTCGTTTGGCTCCGTCGCCGGTCAGCCGGTGGATGACCATCTCCCACGGCAGCACGCGCAGACATGCCTCCAGCAGCGTGATATACGCGTCCAGCGTCAGCGTCTCAAATTTGCCCGCCGCGTAGTCCGCGGCCAGATCCGTCCCGGCCAGAACATGCAGCAGGTGCAGCTTGATGCCCTCAGCGCCGCTGCGGCCGATATAGCGGGCCGTCTCCACCATCATCTCCGGCGTCTCGCCGGGCAGGCCCAGGATCTGGTGCGTGATGACGCTGATGCCGCGCACGTGCAGCGCCCGCACCGCCTCGTCATAGACGGAAAGGGGATAGCCGCGGCGGATATAGGCGGCCGTCGATGCATGGATGGTCTGCAGCCCGAGCTCGACCCAGACGGGCTTTTCCGCCCGGAGCTCAGCCAGCAGCGACAAGATCTCCGGCGGCAGACAGTCCGGCCGCGTGGCGATGGAGAGCGCGCAGACCTCCGGCTGTCGGATCGCGGCCGCAAACAACGGCCGCAGGACCTCCGCCGGGGCATAGGTATTGGTAAAGTCCTGAAAATAGGCGATATAGCGTGCGTCCGGCCCGGCCTTGGCGGCGACCAGACGCTTGGCCTGCGCCAGCTGCTCCGGGATAGAGAGGGAAGCGGACGCGGCAAATTCTCCGCTGCCGCTGCAGAAGATGCATCCGCGCGTGCCAATCGTCCCGTCCCGGTTCGGGCAGGTGCAGCCGGCGGAGAGCGCCAGCTTATAGACCTTGCAGCCAAAGGTCTCACGCAGATAGGCGTTCAGACTGCGATAATACATGGAGCCTCCTGTCAGTTCCCATAATTTATGCGCACCACGATCCGCGGTGCGCATAAAATTCAGGCTTTGGGTTGGTCAAGCGTTTCGTCCTGCATCACAGCTTCAAACTGTGTGCGGCTCATGTTCTCGTTCTCCATCAGGAAGCCGGCGATCTTATCGAGCCGTTCGGCATGATCGCGCAGGATCTGCTCGCAGCGCTGATAAGCCTCGCGCATGATCTTCTGGACCTGCGCGTCGATCTGCCCGGCGGTCTGCTCGGAATAGGGTTTGGTCTTCTCATAGTCGCGCCCGATAAAGACCTCCTGCCCGCCCGCGTAGCTGACGGGGCCGATGCTGTCGGACATGCCGTATTTTGCGACCATATCGCGGGCAATGCCGGTGGCGCGCTGCAGATCGTTCGACGCGCCGGTGGAAATATCGCAGAGCTTCTGCGCCTCTGCCACGCGGCCGCCGAGGAAGGAGACGATGGTCTCAAACATCTCGTTGCGCGAGGAATAGGAGCGGTCGTCCTGCGGCAGGCTGATGGTCATGCCGCCGGCCTGGGCGCGGGGGATGATGGTGATGAGGTGCACCGGATCCTGCGAGTCGAGGCAGTACATGCAGATCGCGTGTCCGGCCTCGTGGACGGCGGTGAGCATCTTTTCCGCGTGGCTGACCACGCGGCTCTTCTTTTCGGGGCCTGCAATGACCTTGATCATCGATGTCTCCAGATCCTGCTGGCTGATCGCGGCCTTGCCGCGCCGCGCGGCGAGGAGCGCGCCCTCGTTCAGAAGGTTGGCCAGATCCGCGCCGGTGAAACCGGCGGTCGCCTTGGCGACGGCTGGGAGATCGACATTGTCCGCCAGCGGCTTTTTCCGTGCATGGACCTGCAGGATCGCAAGCCGTCCGCGCCAGTCGGGCGCACCGACGTAGATCTGCCGGTCGAAGCGGCCCGGGCGGAGCAGGGCGGGATCGAGAATGTCCTTGCGGTTGGTCGCGGCGATGACGATGACGCCCTCGTTGGCCGAGAAACCGTCCATCTCGACGAGCAGCTGGTTGAGCGTCTGCTCGCGCTCGTCGTGGCCGCCGCCGAGGCCAGCGCCGCGCTGACGGCCGACCGCATCGATCTCATCGATGAAGACGATGGCCGGGGCCACCCGCTTGGCCTGCTCAAAGAGGTCGCGGACACGGCTCGCGCCGACGCCAACATAGAGTTCGACGAAGTCGGAGCCGGAAATGGACAAGAATGCGACATTCGCCTCTCCGGCGACTGCGCGGGCCAGCAGCGTCTTGCCGGTGCCCGGCGGGCCGACGAGCAGCACGCCCTTCGGGATCTTCGCGCCGAGCTGCTTGAAGCGGTCCGGGTCGCGGAGAAACTCCACGATCTCCGAGAGCTCTTCCTTTTCCTCGTCCGCACCGGCGACGTCCTGAAAGGTCACGGACTCGCCGGACGGGACGCCGAAGCGCGCGTTGGCGCGCGTGAACTGCGCCATGGCGTTTGGGCCGCTGCCGGAGCGGTTCATCAGGATGAACCACACGAACAGAAGCGCGATGCCGACGAGCAGATACGGCAGCGCCGTCTTCCAAATGGAATTGGCGGCGGGCAGATAGTTGTAGGACTTGAGAACACCTACGGCGCTCTGCGCAGCGATGGTCTCGTCCAGGTCCTTGTGGAAGGTCTCGATGTCGCCAATCTTCGCCGTCGCGGTGCCGGCCTGCTCTGCGTCGCTTCCGTAGAGCGTCAGCGTCAGCGTATCGCCCTGCAGAACGAACGACTCGACCCGTTTGTTTTCAAACAGGTCGAGCACGTCAGAATATGCAAGCCTGCTGCCGTTTTGCGTAAGCAGGGACGAAGAGAGCACCACAAGCACCAGCGCCAGGACCGCAACGAGCAGAATGGTCTGCAGGGTTTTGGGCTGTTGGTTCACGGAGGTTCTCCTTTATGTGGAATAGACCGGTTTTCAGCGGTCCTGATAGACAGAGGGCTTCAGCACGCCAACGAACGGCAGGTTGCGGTAGTAATCCTCATAGTCCAGACCGAAGCCGACGACAAACGCGGGCGGGACGGTGAAGCAGGTGTAGTCCGGCTTCAGCTCGACCTTGCGGCCGGATGGCTTGTCGAGCAGCGTGCAGATCTTGATGGACGCGGGCTTGCGCTCATGGAACATCTCGCAGATCATCTTGAGCGTGCTGCCGGAATCGATGATATCCTCCAGAATGAGCACATGTCGGCCCTCGATATCATGGTCGATATCCTTGCGGAACGTCAGCTTGCCGGTGGATTCCGTGCCGCCCTCAAAGGATGTGATGCACATGAAATCCTCCTGCACGGGAATGCTGATGGCATTCGCCATTTCCGCGAAAAACGGAACGACGCCCTTGAGAACGCCGACCAGGATCGGGCACTTGCCGCGATAGTCGTCTGCGATCTGTGCGCCGACTTCCTTGATCCGCGCGTGGATCTCTTCTTCGGGGACCAGTACGCGCTCGATGTCCTGCAGCATGTCAGACTTGTTAATCATACATCTAATCCTCTTTCTCTGTTTCTTCGATTGTGATGATGACCGCGCGTTCGCCCGGAGCCGCGGCGCGGCCCAGATCGACGCCGATCCCATAAACGCCCAGAACACCGGATGCGTCAGCGGCCACCGGCATGAGCGCACGTCGTGCTGCGGGGACCTTGCGGTCGATCAGCAGCTTTTTGAGCGTTTTCGTGCCGCCTGCCGTGCGCATGACGTCATGCGCCTGACGCGGACGGATCGTGATCCGGGGAGTTTGCTCTATGGTATCATATTTGACTGCAAAAGTGGAGAGGGTTTTTGCTTTTTCCTGAAAATTTTCTTCGATCCGGCATTCGACGCGCAGCCCGAGCTCCGGAATCAGCACTGTCTCGCCCGGCGAAAGCGTCACGGGTGAAAAGGAAGCGGCAGGGGAGCGGTCCGTCAGGTACAGCCGGTCGTATTCCAGCCGCGCGGCAAAGCCGCCCGGCAGTGAGACGGATGCGGAGGGGCACGAAGCGAACAGCAGCCGGTCGACCGCGTCGATATGCCGCTGCGTCAGCTTGGGCGCATGGATCGACTCGAGCAGCAGCCGGACTGCGCGGGTGCGCACAGCCTCCGGCCAGACGGAAAGCGCGCTGCGGCTGACGCCGTCCGGCAATTGAGCAGCCTGCAGCGCCTCGCGCGCCTGCGCATCAAGAAACGCGTTGTCCACGCGGAGCAGCGCGCAGGTCCGGAAGACGGTCTGTGCGACGGCGGGGTTTTCCTCCCGCAGAAGCGGGATCACGCGCTGACGCAGCCGGTTGCGCCGGGCGTCCGGCAGGAGATTGGTGCTGTCGGTCACATAAGAAAATCCGTGCTCAGCAAGACACGCCTCGATCTGCGCCCGCGTGCAGACCAACATCGGCCGGATGAGCCGTCCGCGCTTCGGCGGAATGCCGGTCAGCCCGGCAAGGCCGGTCCCGCGCGTGAGGTTCAGGAGCACGGTCTCGAGATTGTCGTCCTGCGTGTGTGCCGTGGCGACAAGGCCGGGGAGTGTGTCAAAGAACGCGTAGCGGAGCTTGCGCGCAGCCTCTTCCAGAGATTCATGCGTCTGCGCCGCCCGCGCTTGCACGTCGCCGCCGCCCGTATGCAGCGGTACGCCGAGCGAGGCGCACAGCTGCCGGACAAAGGCCTCGTCGCGGTCGGATTCCGCGCCGCGCAGGTGATGGTTGAAGTGCGCGGCCTCTACCCGGATGCCGAGCGTGTCCTGCAGTGACAGCAGCACGTGCAGCATGCTCACAGAATCCGCGCCGCCCGACACTGCGCATACGACCGTATCGCCGGGCTCCGTCATCCGCTGCGCCTGCATCCAGGCGAGGACCTCAGCCCTCATGCTTCCACTCCAGATCGGAGAAGGTGAAGAACTGCGGCCGCCACTGCAGCTTGACCGTGCCGGTCTCGCCGTGGCGGTTTTTGGCGATGATGCACTCGGCAATATTCTTGTCCTGCGTGTTGGGGTTATAATATTCGTCACGGTAGAGGAACAGGACGGAGTCGGCGTCCTGCTCGATGGCGCCGGATTCACGAAGGTCCGAGAGCATCGGGCGCTTGTCGGTTCTCGATTCATTGGCACGCGAAAGCTGGCTCAGGCAGATGACCGGCACGTTCAGCTCCTTGGCCATGATCTTGAGCGCGCGAGAGATATCGCTGACGATCGTCACGCGGTTATCGCCGGATTTGCCGGGAGCCGCGGCGGTCATGAGCTGCAGATAGTCGATCAGGACCAGCCCGAGGTTATCGAGCCGGCGGCACTTGGCATTGATCTCCGCGACGGTGATGGCGGGATTGTCGTCTACGCGGATGTCCGTCTGGCTGAGCGCGGAGGAGGCGATGGAGAGCTTGCTCCAGTCGTCGTCTTCCAGATGGCCGGTGGTGAGCTTCTGGTTTTCCACGAAGCTTTCCGTGGACAAAAGACGCATGACCAGCTGCTCGCGCGACATTTCGAGCGAGAAGAAGGCAACGGTCTTCTCATACGTCTTCGCAACGTTGAGGCAGATGTTGAGCGCGATCGCCGTTTTGCCCATGCCGGGGCGGGCCGCGATCAGGATCAGGTCGGTCTTGTTGAGGCCGTTGATTTTGCGGTCAAGGTCGTGCAGGCCCGTGGACAGGCCCGGGATCTCGCTGCCGGAGGCAGCCAGCTCTTCCAGCCGGTCATAGACGTTGATCATGACCTTGCCGATGTGCTGCAGACTGTCGCCGGTGTTGCCGCGGCGCAGGGAATAGATCTTCTTTTCCGAGACCTCCAGCATCTCCTGCGCCGTGCCGACGCCCTCGTAGACCATATCCGTGATCTCCGACGAAGCGGCGGCCAGCGCGCGCAGCAGCGACTTGTCATGCACGATCGTGCAGTATTGCTTGACGTTGGCGGCGGTCGGCGTGATCTTCAGCAGCTGGGCGAGATAGTCGTAGCTGCGTTCCTCGTCGTACACGCCGCGCTCTTTCATTTTATTGAGGACGGTAACGGGGTCGATCTTCTCCGAGAAGTTGAACATCGTATAGATGGTCTCGTAGATCTCGCGGTTCTGCCGCAGGTAAAAATCCTCCGGCTGCAGCATACCGACGACGTCCGGTACGCAGCGCTCGTCGATGAGCATGGAGCCGAGCACAGACTGCTCCGCTTCCAGCGCCTGTGGCGTCTGCCGGGCAAGCAATTCCTCATCCATACGGTTCACATCCTTCCGGGAGCTTCAGAATATCAGGGCCTGATCAGCCTTCCTTGACCTCGACCTTGAGGTCGGCGTTGATCTCATAGCCGAGCTTGCACTTGACCGTGTACACGCCGACAGCCTTGATCGGCTCGTCGAGCACGATCTTGCGCTTGTCGAGCTTGATATCGGCCTGCTTTGCCAGCGCGTCGGCAACCTCGGTGTTCGTGACCGAGCCGAACAGACGGCCCGCGCCGCCGCCCTTGGCGGTAACAACGACAGTCATGTCCTTCATCCGGTTGCGGATCTCGAGCGCTTCGGCGCGCTCCTTGGCCTGACGCTCCTGCGCGGCCTTGTCGTTCATTTTCATGGTGTTCACGTTATCGGCGGTCGCTTCCTGCGCGAGCTTGCGCGGCAGCAGGAAATTGCGGGCGTAGCCGTCGGAGACCTCGATCATCTGGCCGCGTTTGCCCTGGCCTCTTACATCCTGTGTCAAAATAACCTTCATGGTGGTGACTCCTTTCAGAGAGATATTTTTGAAAATCGCGTTTTATGCGTAAAATGCGTCGATCGCGCCGACAAGGTCCTGCAGGACCTGCCGCAGCGGTTTGCCCTTGATCTGCGCGCCGGCCGTCGCGCCGTTGCCGCCGCCGCCGAGCTTTTCGAGCACCACCTGCACATTGCACGAGCCGATGGAGCGCGCACTGATGATGACCTGTTCGCCGTCGGGGAAGAGGACGAACGAGGCAGTGATGCCGGAGATGTTGATGAGCTCATCGGCCGCCTGTGCGGCGATGGTGCGGGTGATGGTCTCGTCCAGGCAGGCGATGGCGAGCTCGCCGCGGTAGAGCCGGGCGGCCTGCACGACGCGGTAGCGGGTGAGCGTATCGTCCAGATCCGTCTGGAACAGCTTCTTGACCTCGACCGGGTCGGCACCCGCCTTGCGCAGATAGGCCGCGGACTCAAACGTGCGCGAGCCGGTGCGGACGGAGAAATTCTTCGTATCCAATACGATACCGGCCAGCAGCGCCTGCGCCTCGAGCGGACGGACGTCGCGCTGGCTGACGGCGTACTGCAGAAGCTCCGTTACAAGCTCCGATGCGGAGGACGCGTACGGCTCGTGCAGATTGAGGACCGGCTGCTCGATATAATCCGCAGCCCGGCGGTGATGGTCGATGACCGCGACGCGGGAAATGGACTCGAGCAGCGGGCGGCACTCGACCTGCTCCGGCCGGTTGGTGTCGACGACGATGAGCAGGCTCCGGTTGTCCGCCTCGACCAGGGCATCCTGTCCGGAGATGAACAGATCCTCGCAGCCGGGCGCGGCCTTGAGCTCAGCGATCAGGCTCTGGCAGGCGTTTTTCTGCAGGTCGATCACGATCCGGGCAGGGCGCTCCTTCACCCGGCACAGGCATAGAAGACCCACGGCCGAGCCGAGTGCGTCCAGATCCGCCATCCGGTGTCCCATGATATAGACCGTGCTCGACTGCCCGATGAGCTCAGACAGCGAACCCGCCATCACGCGGGATTTGACGCGCGTATGCCGCTCCGCTTCCTTGGTGCGGCCGCCGTAGAAGGTGAAGTTGAACCGGTCCTTGATGACGGCCTGGTCGCCGCCGCGGGAAAGGGACATCTCGATGGCGAGGGACGCGAAGCGGTAATTCTCCGCGAAGCTCCCGCCGTCCTTGCCGATGCCGAGCGAGATCGTCGCAGACATGCCGCCGGAGGTCGTGACGTGCCGCACATCCTCCAGGATGCTGAACCGGCCGTCCTGCAGGCGGGCAAGATCCTTGCTCTCGAAGATCAGCAGATACCGGTTGCGTTCGATCTTGCGGCACAGCGCCTCCAGTCCCGCCGTCCAGTTGGCCACGACGTCGTTGAGTTGCGCGTCGAGCGTGGAGATGGCAGAGTCGGAGAGGTTGGCAGTCAGCTCGTCGTAGTTATCGATCAGGATGATCGAGACGATCGGCCGCGTGCGGAGGAATTCGTCGCGGACGTTGAACATCTCGGTCATGTCGGCAAAATAGATGGTCGCCAGCTGTACGGTCGTCGCGTCGTCTTCGGATTTGACGTAGTTGCCGTAGATGCGGTAGCGGCGGCCGCCGATGATCTGGTCGCCCGGCAGCTCGGAGCGGCCCTCGCGCAGCCAGCTGGTGGAGAAGCCGGGCACGACCGCGTCGAGCGTCTGATAGCAGGCAGTATCGGAAAGGCCGGTGATGGTAAAGAAGCTGGGGTTGCCCCAGATGATCTCATTTTCCGGCAGCCGGATGACCGCCATCGGGAACGCGGAGCCCGCGTGGACGGAAATGCCGACGGAATCCGTCGCCGTCTGCACGTAGCTCATCAGCTGCCGCTTGCGCCGGGAAAGCCTTGCGCGGCTGATGATAAACATGATGAGCGTGACGAACAGCGCGCCGCCCGCAAGGATATACTGCCCGACCGCGGCGGCCGCGGCGGTAAACAGCAGCATGGCCGCAAAGTACCAGCCCGTATTCGGATAAAGCAGACGTCCGACCGGCTTTTTCATAGACCGCCGCCTCCTGTCTTTGTATAATCAAATTTACTATATCAAATTTTGCCGAAGGAATCAATTATAATC
>OMGX01000606.1_pt1 | contig 19781 bp, 22 predicted proteins | sample 1674381 | NCBI WGS metagenome assembly OMGX01 (sample SAMN05578582, study PRJEB25193) | human gut metagenome | biome: Human Microbiome; feature: human-associated habitat; material: feces | host: Homo sapiens | place: USA:Birmingham | reverse complement strand
ACAGTGCATCCTTCGCCAAAATCCCCTGCACGCCCTCGATCGCCTGCGCCGTCCCTCTCCTTGGCCGCGGCGCGAGCAGCGGATACTCGTCCGCCGACAGATTCTCCATGTCGTAAAACTCCCCGTCCGCCAGCTCGAGGTTGTGGTCATACCCGCCGAACGCCTCCGTCGTCAGCGTCTGCTGCCGCCCGGCGGCCAGCTTCGGATAAAACATCCCGCATCCCTCCTCACAGCCGGAAATACGCCGCTTCGCCCTTCGGCATGTGCGCGCGGTTGTAGGCGTTCTGATACGCCTGATAATACGTGTTGTACTTGGCCGCGGAGTTGTTGTACTTCGTCATCTCGCCGTTGGCGTCGTCGATCTTCATCTCCAGATACCATCGGTAGATCTCGTCATACGGCCACCCGATCAGAAGCGCCGTCCCGTCCAGATCCGTCTCCGGCCCATACCCCGCGAACGCCGGGACCGCCGTCTCATGCGCCGACCAGATCTCATGCCAGACCACCCCGTCCAGCTCCGACAGCCACCGCAGCTTGTCCGCGCTGCCGTACTGGTTCGGCTTCAGCCGGTCGACCAGCTCGATCGCCTCCCGGATGGTCATGCGCGTCCCCTCCTTCCAGCGCCGGACTTCTCAGCCCGCGGCCATCGCATCTTCGATCCTCTGCGCCGCCTCGAGCTGCCGTCTGGCGTTTTCCAGCACCTCATAGACCGGCTCCGGCACCTCGACCGCCTTTCCGCGCGGCACCTGAAACGTCCGTCCGTTCACGCAGACGAACTCCGACTGCTGCTCCGTGCCGCCCGCGCGCGGCAGCGTGATGCTCTTCATCTCTGCAAATGCTTGTTCCATATGCTTCTCCTTTCCGTTCCATCCGCCGGGACCTTTGCTCTGCGGCAGAGCGGAGCTGCGCTCCGCCCTGCTGAGTGCCGGTCAGTTCGCCTCGTCCTCCGCGGAATACGCGCCGCAGCTCTCCACGCGCACCATGCGGTCCTGATACAGGATCTTCGCCGCGCTGGAGAACTTGTAGCCCAGCGTCGAGAACTGGTTGAGCGGTCCGCCGACCTGGCCCTTGTCCTTGATGATCATCTCCATGTTGCCGCCCTCCGGGTCGATCATGCCGTAGGCGTCCTTGCCGAGAAACAGCGTCGCGTACACGCTGTAATACTCCGCGGGCGTGCCATTGGACTCGTCCGCCGCGGTCTTGACCGGGCAGCCCTCGCCGTTGAAGACCTTGGCCTCCGTCGTCTCGATGAAGCGCACGCCGTGCAGCTCGCCGATCTCGCCGGTAAACAGCTCCGTGATCCCCGCGTACTTGTGCGCCTCGACCCACGCGTCTGACGAGCGCAGGTCATAGGCGACCGACGGATGAATGATGGCCACATACTTGCCGTCGATCTTCGGCGCCTTGAGCTTCTTGAGCAGCGTGACGGCCTTGTTGACCTCGTCCGGCGTCAGCTTTGCCGTGGTGTCAAGACCCGCGCGGCTCGTGACCGCCGTGTGCGCGCCGTTCGTGCCGACCTTGTCGCAGTACTGCACGTTCGTACCGGCCACGACCACGTTGCGCACCAGCTTGTCCTGCGTCGTACCGGCCGACGCGCCCAGCTCCTCCGCCGCACCCAAAATGACGTCGTCGATCGCGTGCAGCTCCAGCTGGTCAGACACCGACACATACGTGCCGTACTGCGTGACGGCCTGCGTCACCGCGCTCTGGCCAAACTTCTGCCCCGTCGGGATCACGCCCTCGGTCAGCGCGCCCGCATCCTCGAGCGTATTCCACTTGCGCCACTCCACGGTCTTGCCGCGCCCGGCCGGCAGCACCTGCTTGCGGGCGAACTGCGTGTGGATGAGCTCCGGCCGCGCGTTTTCCAGCAGCTCGGTGTCGTAAAACATCTTCATCGAAGCCGTCATGCCGCCGCCCTCCGGGAAAGCGGTCTTCTCGCCCGTATAAGCGTTCACGTAATTGCCGCCCGCGTTCACCAGCGTACCGGCATCGGCAAACAGCTGCAGATCCATCTCCTGATGCATATCCATTCTCCTTTTCCTCCTCACAGACGGATCGTCTCGCCCCGTCTGGCTCTTGTTTTGAGTTCCTCTCTCGTCTGCCGCGACCAGTGCTCCGGACTTTCGGCGAACGCACCGCCGGCTCCCGGCGTCAGGCCGCTCTCGCGCGGGCGCAGATACCCCGCCTGCATGGCTGCTGTCAGCTCCTCGCGCGCCCGTCTGGCCCCATAGGCCATCGCCTCCGCCGTCAGCTCGCGCAGATGCGTCAGCTCATAGGCACTCTTCGCGTCCACACCGTGCGTGACCAGCCGCAAAAACCGCGGGTCCTCCAGCGCCCGGCTCAGCTCCGCCTGCGGATAGACCGCCTGCACCGCGGCAAACTGCGCCTTCAGCCGCGCATAGCCCTGCCGCATCGCCGCCTCGCGCTGATCCTGCGTCAGCGCCTGCGTGCCCTCCGGCGAAAGCGCCGCCAGCCGCTCCTGCTGCTCCGGCGTGGGTGCCGCCGCGCCGGTCTCCGGCTGCTCCGGCTCTGCGAACGCCTGCAGCCATTCCAGTTTCTCCATCCTTCTCCTCCTTCTGCCCGTTCTCCGGGCCGTCTTCGGGTCTCTGCCTGCTATTTTCAGGACTGTCCTCGTCCATGACCCGCACATATTCCGGATACCGCGCCGCAAGCAGCCGGTACCCCGCGCCGATGGCGGCGAACACCGCCTCCACCCGCGCCCGCTCACCTTCCCGCGGGCGCACCGCGATCCGAAAGTTGCCGCACGCCGATTCGATCTCCGGTGCCCGCTGCAGTCCCGCCTCCTCCATTGCCGCCGCCAGCGTGAACGCCAGCATCGACGCCGCCGCGCAGACAATATCGCTGCCGTACCGTGAAAACCCCGCGTGCCCGCGCACCGTCAGCACAGTCCCGGAAAGCTGTACCGTGATCATTCCGGCTGCGCCGCCTCTGCGGCGCGTTTTCTCGCCTGCCAGACCTGCGCAGGGGCCTTCTCACCCTCCAGCCGCACGTCCGCGCGCATGCCCTGCGCAGAATCTGTCAGCGAGGCGAACAGCTCCGGCTCATACCGCTGCGCGAGCGTCAGCGCCATCCGCTGCCAGAGCGCGTCCTGCGTCCCGCCCCGGATCTTCTGCAGCACCTGCTCCTTGCCGTCAAAATCCATCATGTCGAGGCACGCGAGCGCCTGCTGCTCCATCCCCGGCCGGAAGAACCCCAGCTGGAAAAACTGCAGCGCCAGCTCGTTCTGCGCCAGCTTCGTGTATTCCGTGTGCTTCTGTGTCGTCACCGTCACGTCAAAGACCGGCGTGCGCAGCAGCCCGTCCGCGCCGAGGCTTTGCGCCTTGAGATGCGCGTTGCAGTAGGACACGTATTCCTCCGCCCCGCCCGCGCCCAGAATGCGGAATTTCCGCGGCAGATCGTAAAACTGCCGGATGCGCTCGATGACCATCCGGATCATCCGCGCGTAGGCCCGGTAGGCCGACCGCGTCGACGCGCGCGAGCTGCGGCCCGAGGCCTCCTGCAGCGCCGCGATGGCCGAGGCCGCCGTCACGCCCGACGAGACCTGCCCGTTCGTCACGTCCGTGTTGCCGGTCGTCCACTTGAGCTCCTCGATCTTGCTGTTCAGCACCTGCACGCACACCGCCGGCAGCGTGCGCACCTGCACCTGCTGCAGCGAGTCCTGCCCCAGATTCCCGTCCACATGCACGAACGGCTTCGTCCAGTCCGCATACTCCTGCTCGTTGACCGAGCCGTCCGCGCGCCGGAACCACCGGGGCGTGGCCGACATGATCGTGTTTTTCACGATGGCCTGGTCCATCCGGTCGATCTGCTCCTGCGCGCCCTTGCCGATGTCGATGTACCCGTAGCCGCAGATCGAGCCCTCAATGGGAAACAGCCGGTCGAAGATGAACGGATACTCCCCGTCGTCATACAGTCCCCGCTCGCACGCGGGCCCGCGCACCGGCACCTGCACCAGTGTCCGTTCGCCCCGCTCGTCCACCTCCTCCCGCGTGACCGACGGCACGAACGTATCGTTCTCCGTCGCGTACAAGACCGTCTGCCCCACATACTTGCAGTAGTGCAGCACCGTCCTGCCCTCCACGCGCTTTTTGTAATACCAGTCCACCACCAGCGTCTTTTCCGACAAGTCCACCGCGTCGTCCGTCCGGTACCTTGCCAGCAGCCCGCTGCTGCCGCCGAGCTTCCCCGCCAGCTGCGGATACGCCGCCAGCAGCGTCTCGTTGTCCTCCAGCTCCAGATAAAACACGTTCTGCGACTTCTGGATATCCGTCACGCCCGGCTCCCAGACCAGATTCAGCACATTCACCGGCCGGATCGAGATATCGCCCAGCCCGCCCAGCTTCTCCTGGTCCCAGTACACGCCCCATACGCCCGTGCCCTGCTTCATCTTCTGCCAGCACGTGTCGGAATAGACCTCCTCAAAGTCGTTCTGCTCCAGAATGCACGGCAGGATGGACGAGAGCATCTGCGCCTCCATCCGGTCGTCCGGCTCCCGCGGACGGATATTCGGCCCCGGATAGGCCGCGATCGCGTCCGCGTGCTTGCCCATGATCACGTTGAACAGCCACCCGGACGCCGGCCGGTCGTCATTCGGATTGCCCTTGTCCGCAAACTGCCGCCACTGCCGCAGCTTCCACCAGTCCTCGTCGGCGATGATGCGCCGCTCGAGATTCTGCCTGCCCTGCTTGTAGCGGCGCAGGATCTCCGCCGCCCGCCGGAGCTCCTTCTCCCCGATCACGGGGACGCCTGTTGTCCGTACCTCCATTGCTTCCTCCTTATCTCAGTTGGTCGAGCGGATCCGACCAGATCGCCGCCGTCTGCCCGCCCCGGATCGGCCGCACCGGCCGCGACATGCAGAAATACCGCCACTCGTCGCACACATGGTCCTCCAGCGCCGTGTCCAGATCCTCCGGCCGCGTCTGCGAATACAGCATCAGCGGCACCGTCCGGATAAACGCCCTGCAGTTCCGGAACACATACATCCGCGGATACCCGTTCTCGTCGAACTGCAGCCGGTAATGGCACTGCATCCACCCCGCGATCCGCTCGTTGTCGCCGGGCGAAAAATATACGCCGTACCGCGCCGCCGTCTGCGCCACGCTCTCCCCGCGCGACGCGTCCCAGATCGCCGGATCCGCCACACCCGTGATCTCGCGGCCCTTCAGCCACGGATGCTCCGTCTCGATCTGCCGGATCTCGGCAAACTGCCGGTCCGGCGTCCACTTGACGCCCTCGTTCGGCGTCCGCCGTGCAGCCGTAGAGCTCCAGGATCCGGTAGAGGACCCCGTCATAGTCGACCGCCCACCACGCGCAGGAAAACGGCTTTCCGTACCCGAAGTCATAGCTCCGGCAGACCGTCCACCCCTTGTCCGGCACGAACGGCTCAATGACATGCGTCCACCGCCGGTCCCGGTAGTGCTCCGGCACGTCCCGGAAGTCCTCAAAAAACTGCCCCTCGTACACATCCCACGACCCATGCAGCCACGCCTCGCGCAGCTTTGGCGGCAGCGTCTCGAGCTGCTGCAGATAGTCCGGCTGCCGCTCGAGCAAGACCCGGTTGTCCGTCACCAACGCCTGCACGAAGCTGTAGGCGTCTTCCCGCTCCCCCGGCTCAAACCGCCGGTCGATGAACAGCCGCTTAAAATACCCGTGGCTCGGCCCGCCGGGGTTCAGCGTGTAATACGTCCGCTTCGGAAATCCGTTCGTCCCGCGCACGCAGGCGTTGATCGCGTCGATCCACGCCTTCTGCAGCTGCCCCGCCTCGTCGAGGAACACCACGTCGTACTCCGCGCCCTGATACTGCCCCAGATCCCCGTCGCACGCGCAGTAGCCGAAGGTCAAGACCGACCCGTTCGGAAACTCGAACCGCTTGTCCGCCGCCTTATACTTCGCCACGCCCGCCAGCTCCTGCCGGAGCGGATCGATGTGGTTGTTCTGCAGCTCCCGCAGCGTCCGCCGCACGATCAGCAGCTTGATCCCCGCGTACCGCAGCGCCAGCAGCTTTGCCTTCGTCCGCACGGCCCAGCTCTTTCCGCCGCCTCTGGCCCCGCCATAGGCGATGTGCCGGTGCCGGTCCAGCAAAAACCGCCGCTGCTTCTCGTTCGGCGCATCCATCCGCAGCTCCGTCATTCCGAAAACTCCTCCGCCTGCCCCGCAAAGACGACCCGCACGCCGCGCTCCTGCCCGGCCCCTTCGCCCTGCAGCTCCTGCCGGATCTCCACGGCCTGCTTCATCACCTTCGCCAGCTCCCCGAGCTCCTTGCCCGGCGTCTCGCCCTCCTTGATCTGCGTGAGCAGCCGGCGGGACATCGTCTCCAGCGCCTTTTCCAGATTCCCGGAGGCCTTCCCGATCGGGTCCGCGCGCTTTCTTGCGCCCTTTTCCTCACGCATCCGCATACCTCGCGTTGATCGCCCCATAGAGCTCGCACTTTTCGCAGTGCTTCGTCCGGCAGAAGATCTCCATCTGCTGCCGCTTCGCCCGGGCCGATACAAACGTCAGCCGCAGAAAGCTCGCATCCGTGATCCCCTCGCAGAAAATGCTCTTCCCGCTGTCCTCCCGGTAAAACGGGCACCAGACCGGCAGCACGCCGCTTTCTTCCCTACGCATCCGTATCCTCTCCTCTCTCGTACCGGTATCCGGCCTGCGCCGCCAGCCGCCGCAGCCCCAGCGCCTCCAGCAGGAATTCCTCCATGCACTCCTCGTGCACCACCGCGCCGTCCGCCGCCGCATACCGCCCTTCCGACCTGCGGACCGGCTCCCTGCACCAACGGCAGCAGCCGCAGACCACCTCCATACCAGCTTCCTCCATCATATTTTTATGCGATTCAAGGTTGACAAAAAGCGCCGCAGCGGATACAATAAATGTATCTGAACTTCCCGCTGCGGCGGCTTTCGCTCCCGCATCTGCACGTTGAGTGTATCTCATTTTCGTGCGATTGTCAAGGGGAGTACGTCGCATATTCGTTCGATTCCACATTCTGCACAAAAGTGAGGTGGCTGATTTGTTCGTTTATACCAGATTTGAAGCCCTGATCCGCGAGACCGGCGTCACCAAAGCCTCGATTGCCCGCCGTCTCGGCCGGACCCCCACCATCTGTCAGGACTGGAAAGCCGGCAAATCCGAGCCGAACGACGAGCAGCTTTCCATCGTCGCTTCCGCCCTCGGCACCACGCCCGCCTACCTGCGCGGCACGACCGACGAAAAAAAGCTCCCCACCGAGCCCGAGCCCGGTGAGGAGGATCCGCTCGACGCGCAGCTCAGGGAGCTTCTTTCCCATGCTGACGACGATTTGAAGCAGGCGATGATCGCCTTTCTGGAGCGTTTTCAAAAAAAGTAAGAAATTGCTGCTTTTCTTCCCGGCTCAGCACCTGAAACAGGCGTAAGATGGTCTCGTCCATCTCCCGCGCCCGTCGGTGCGTCTCGGTCTTCCCTTTCGGATTTTCCGGCATCCTGCATCCACTCCCATCCTTCCGTTCCGTTCAACCAGGTTCTTGCGTTCGAGGCAGTAACTGTATATTAAAACATTTGTTCTAATTTTTCAAGATGGCAGAACAACCAAACTATCGACGAAATTTTTTATTTCTCTGCTATTTCCCATCGCCTCCCGCCGCCCGGATTCCTCCTTGACGCACCGCCCATTCGGTGCTAAAATATCCCTACCCGCCGGTGTGGTGGAATGGCAGACACAAGGGACTTAAAATCCGGTGGGTCTATTTGCCCGCCGAACCTTAAGTCCCCAGTAAAATCAAGCGTTTTTCAGTTTTCATTTCCCGAATCAATAGCTCAGTTCTCTCCTGAGTTCTCTCCTGTCTGGAATTTACAGTTTTCATATGCCGCTGTGTTGGAATCGGTAGACAAAGCAGACTTAAAATCTGCCAGAATTTTACTTCTGTACGGGTTCGAGTCCCGTCAGCGGCACCACCGTCAGGGCAAGCATTGCTTGCCCTGATTCTTTTTTATAATGCCGCCTGCCAACAGTGGATTGACGATTGTCCCGGCAAGCCATCCATCGGCGTGCTAAGTGGTACGGTTAACATGCTTTCCATTGCCTCGCCTACTAAGGTCTTGGATGCTGTGTCCAAATGTGCATAGAAGTTTGCTGTAGGCCGCCATGATAACAGGAAATTCGATAGGGCCCCCATGCACCGCGGAAATCAGATGCTCTGCTTCCTCCAGCGTATAAAAATTAGCAGTATTCTGAATCAGCTTTGGCCGCTTGACCTTGCCCATTGGATTTACGCTGATCAGCTCCATTTCCGTCGCGTACTTCAATGCGCTCATCAGATTTGCGTGATAATGAATCACAGTATTGTTACTTACATGCAGTGTATTCTGGCAGAATGTGTAGAACTCTTGAATATGGATGGGCTTCAATTCCCCAAGCGTAGTCTTTTTCGAGCGAAAATAGGGCGCGATGCGTTTCTCAATGATACCTCGATACCCTGCGTATGTATTTTCCTCTAGGTTTGGTCTCACAATTTCGACCCAAGAAAGCATATAGTCCGCAAAAAGTATATCTGCACCGTTTGATGCGTCTTTAAAATACTTGCCAAAACGACCTCAGCTTTTTTCAGCTCTGGCTCCCTGCATCTTCATGGTCACCGCAGCGCAGAGTGATGCTATTTTTTCCATTATGTCTGATGCTAGCCTCAAGGTCTCATCCTTCCAGATGATATGTTTCCTTCAACGCGGCAACTTCTTCATCGCTGATATGCACCATCCTGCCAAGCCGCTGTGATTTCAGAATGGATGCTGCTGTCAGTTCCATGACCTCAAGCCGGTCAAACGCTTGCAGCAGCGATTCTCCGGTCACGATCACACAGTCATTTTCCACGATCGCTGCCGGATGCGCGGCATCAAATTCCTTTGCCAGCTTGTCTGGATCCAAGTAAAGTTCTTCATACGGCACCCGCTTGACATCGCGCAGGAGAATATAGCCTACGGCTTCACTCGTGCCCATCGCAAGCCCCATCACGCAGCCTGCGCCGAGGCTCATCGCACCGGCCAGTGCGGACACATCACCGTCATTGGCAACGACAATGGGGATATCGCCAAGTTCCTTTGCCGCGCGGTCATAGATCGTCTTGACCTCCTCGCGGCGGGAACGCGGGACCTTAATGAAGATAGAGGACACCATCGGGGCGTTGCCGATGAACACACCGGCCGACGACACGCCGATGCCGTCCACGCGCGGCAGCTTGCTTGCCGCGGTTTTGAACGCGGCGACAATGCCGTCATACTGGTACTGCGGGTCTTCGCTCGTCTTCGGGTGCCAGACGACCTCCTCGGAGTAGACCGGCTCGCCATCGATGACCGCCGAGACCTTACGGTCGGAGCCGCCGGCGTCAAAGCCGATGCGGCAGCCGTTTGTATGGCCGCCGACTTTCTTCGTCTGCTCATGCGCCTGCGGGAAGTGGGATTCATCACAAATGACAATTTCAAACGGGCGCTCATACACGTCTTGCATGAACTGCACGTCAAATTCACGCTTGCCGCCCATGCGGTATTCGTCCTGCATCCGCTTGGCAATCGCGTCATCGCCGCACAGATAGACTTTCCATCCGCCGACGCTCCACAGGAGCATCTTCACAAAGCGCTCGGCATAGCGGTAGTTGGCCTCGGCAAATTCCGCGCCGCGCAGCTTCGTTTCAAACACGGAGACAAGGCCGTTTTCGCGCTCGACCGCAATTTTGAACGGGCACGATGCGCCGTTCAGATACGCCTTTGCCCACACGCCGAACGGAATGAAGTCCGCATCGAGCGCAGGCCGGTTTTTGATCGAATATTCAATGCCCAAATACTGCATATTCAAGCCCTCACTGCGGCATTTTGTCTGCCGCCGCCTCGTCACAGATCAGCGTGACATCGGAATGGAATTGCAGGATGGAACCCGGAACCTCCGGCGTGACCGGCCCGAAGAAGACCTTGTAGAGAATGTCCGCCTTATCTGCGCCCGTGATGACCATAACGATCTTCTTTGCCGCCATGACCGTGCCGACGCCCATTGTGATGGCGGCAGTCGGGACTTCGTCGATGGACGAGAAAAAGCGCTTGTTCGCCTCGCGGGTCATTTCGGTCAGCTGTACCTCATGTGTCATGACCGGAAAGTGGTCGCACGGCTCATTGAAGCCGATGTGGCCGTCGTGGCCGATGCCGAGCAGTTGGATATCCACGCCGCCCCAGTCCTCGATCTTCCGCTCGTACGCCTCGCACATGGCGGGGATATCGGCGGCAAGACCGTCGGGAACAATGGTGTTCTCGGGCTTGATGGAAATATGGTCAAACAGATTTTCCTGCATGAACCGGCGGTAGCTCTGCGGATGGTCGGGGGCAAGGCCCTTGTATTCATCCAGATTGGCCGAGCGGACGCGGGAGAAGTCGATAAGGCCTGCCTTTTCGCGGGCAATGAGCTCACGGTACAGCGGCATCGGGGTCGAGCCGGTGGCAAGTCCCATCACACAGGCGGGCTTGCGGCAGATGACCGCCTCAAATTCGTCGGCAGCCGCCTTTCCCATTTCTTCGGGTGTTTTGACTTTGATGATATTCAGGTGCAGCATAGGTCTACCTCTCCTTTTCTTCTGCTACGATTTTCTGCATTTCGTCCCATTTCTTTTCCATATCCGCCACCAGCTTGAACTGGGTGCGGGCGCGGTCGAGGTTCTGCCCGTCACGGTGGACGGCGAAATAATGATCGCCGTCCAGATAATCCGTCAGGAACCGGACGCCGCACTCCATCGTCATGGTCTTAGCTCCCATTGGCAGCAGTTCCAGCTCCTTTGCCGTCAGGCCGGGGCAGGCGCGGACATAGCCGCGCGTAAAGACGCGGAAGCGGTCGAGACTCATCTCCATTTTGAAAATGTCTTTTTCATCCTCTGCGGCAGTTGCCGCGCCAAAGCGGATGGAATCGCCGAAGTCATAAAGACTCGATCCAGGCATGACCGTGTCGAGATCGATGACGCACAGCGCTTTGCGCGTTTTTGCGTCCAGCAGGACGTTATTGAGCTTGGTATCATTGTGTGTCACGCGCAGCGGCAGTTCGCCGGCAGTCAGCGCATTCTGAATAGTTGCCATCTCTGCCTGCCGGGCCAGCGCAAATTCAATTTCAGGCTGAACCTGCGCTGCCCGGTGCATGGGGTCGCGCTTCAATGTCTCCAGAAGCGCGCGGTAACGGTCGGGCGTATTGTGGAAATTCGGGATGGTCTCGTGCAGCTTTGCCGCCGGGAAATCCGTCAGAAGCTGCTGGAATGTGCCGAAGCCCACGGCGCTCTGATAAAAGTCCTCGTCCGTCTCGGGAAGCTGGAGGCAAATCGAATCTTCCACAAAGTCATACGTGCGCCAATAGGCATCCTGCGCATGCAGATAGCTTGCGCTGTCATGCGTTTTTACAAGCGTCAGGACGCCGCGCGGGTCGTCTGTTTTTGTCCGCAGGAACTCCGTGACGGCAGTGATATTTTCCATCAGCCCCGCCACGTCGCGGAACGTGTTGTTGTTGATTTTTTGCAGGATATAGCGCAGGCCGCTTTCCGTCACGGCAAGATATAGGTCACATTGATGTGCCCGCAGCCATACGGCTCACAGGAAACAGGCTTCGCGTCCAGCCGGAAGGCGCGCAGTACTTCAAACAGGTTTTCGTTCATTTCCAAAGCTCCTCCGTATAAATGCCCTCCGCCTTCATCCTGGCCACGGCTTCCTTGACAGACGCCAGATCCTCGCGGTAGGTCACGCCGTACCACGTTTCCTCGCACGGCAGCACCTGCACGCTTGCGGACTTGTCTGCAAGCTGCTCATTTACCACAAACGGCAGGAAGTATTCACACTTGAGTGGATTTGTCTTCATTGCTTCTGTCAGGAACGCGCCCATGCGCGCCCAGAGCTCATCCAGCACACGCGCCGAGAAGCCCCAGAGATTCATCGACACGATGGTGTCGCCCGCCAGCGGGAAGAAATGCTCCCCATCCTCGGTGTATTCGGCGTCCGCGCCTTTTTTGAAGATCTTCGTGCGTTCCGTCACACCGGTCAGCATCCCGGCCTCGATCTCGCAGACGCCGCGCGCCACGGAGCCGAACTCCGTTACTGTATTTTTCAGGCGATAGCCGACCATGGCATACTTGCTCTCATCGGTCTGTGCCGCCAGAAAATCATAGATTTCCGAGAATGCCGTGCGCCCGTAGAAGTCATCCGCATTGATGACGGCAAACGGACCGTTTACCACGCCCTTGCAGCAGGCCAGCGCATGGCCGGTGCCCCACGGCTTTGTGCGCCCCTCCGGAGCCTCTATGCCCTCCGGCAGGCGGTCAAGATCCTGATAGACGTAGGACACATGGAAATACTGCTCCATGCGATCGCCGATGCATTCGCGGAACTCCGCTTCCATCTCGCGCTTGATGATGAACACCACGTCGCGGAAGCCCGCGCGCCAGGCGTCAAAGAGTGAAAAGTCAATGATGATATGTCCTTCCGGATCGACCGGCTCGATCTGTTTGAGCCCCCCGAAGCGGCTGCCCATGCCCGCGGCCAATATGACAAGCGTTATTTTCTCCATACTCGTCTCCTTTAAAAAAATCACGCGCCGATTTCTGTGAACCGGCGCGTGTATGTCTGACCTTACCGCTCCAATGCAGCGCAGATCTGGCTGTACTGGCCTTCCGTATAACCAATTCCCCAGGAAGCGTCGGATTTTTTCTTTCCGCCATACCAGACACGCAGCACGTCTGCCTCACGATCCAGCAGGAATGCTGTGCGGTACAGGCAGAAATCATCCCAGCTGCCGTCCCTGCCCTGCTCCATCAGCGGATTCGGAAAAACTTTCCACGGCTGGCTTGTTTCCTTGACCGCGTAAAACAGCTTGCAGTAATCGCAGTTTGTGCCGTTCGGATACGCAGGATAGATCGCGTGCAGCATATCATCCGCAGGATCGCGCCAGATCGTCAGATGCCAGAGCTGATAACCGGGCTGCGCGAGATCCTCGCAGGTCTCCTCCGCGCTCCAATGCAGACCATCCTCCGAGGTGCGGGTGCGAACCTTATTGTCCTGATTCTGATACCCTGTATTTCCGGTATCAACATACCACATCCGCCAGCTTCCATCCTGCATACGCTGGATGCAGGGCGACAGAATGCTGTATTTCTGCACCGGGTCATGGAGCACGATCTCCGGCTTCGTCCAGTGAACGCCGTCGGCTGAGCGCATCAGCTTGACCCACGACTGCACAATATCGTCCGCCTCCACATAATACAGCCACAGCTCATCACGCTCTTTGTTGTAAACAAGCTCCACGTCGCAGTTATGACCGGGCTTCGGCGCAGGGGTCAGCGGATTTGTCAGTCCCTCAGGAACGATCCACGTCTGCGCGTCATTGGAAACCAGAATGGACGGATCCTCCAATCCATCATTGTTATAGGGATACGGCGTCATTGCCATCCAGTACAGGTATCCGTGCCAAGGCGCGTCAAAGCGCAGCACCGAAGGGTGCGTGGACTGATCAGAGCCGTCATAGGTCGGGATGTGCTGCGGGCATACCGCGTTTTTCAGAATACTCACTCGTTTGTCCTCCATTCATTCATGTCAATGGCTTCTCCGCCGCGCAGGCGGCTTTCCTCTGCGGCCAGCGCGATCAGGTGGCTTTCCACCGACGCGTCCGCGCTTGTTTTGCTCCCGCCGCCGCGATGCAGTGTCTGCAGGAAGTCTCGCATCATGGCGGCATCACTGCCGCTGTGTCCGCCGGCTGGCGTGTGAACGTGCAGTGTTGTATGATTCCCGGACGCAAAATCGCTGATCTCCAGCGTAGACGATTCCATGTTGCCCCGAATTTGTCCGCAGCTGCCCATCACATTGATGATCCGCTCACAATGCTCTGTAAAGGCGCACATCGTCATGCTGACGCTGACGCCATTTTCATACAGCAGGTTCACGACCTGATTGTCTACAACATTGTTATCACACTGATAGACGCACCGGCCATACGGGCCGCGCTGCAGTGCGTTCAGAACCGCTTCACGGGAAGGATCAAGGCTCACCACAGAGACAAATCCATCGGAAACGGCCTTTGGATGCTCCAGATAGAAGCGCGGCGCGTAATACGGGCAGCGATCCCGGTGTATACACCCATCCAGACAGTATTCCGTCGCACCGTCCGGCTTGTGCGCGGCGTTGAAATGCGCAAGGGAGCCAAAGCTGCTGACCGCCTCACACGAGCTGCCGGCAAGCCATGTCAGGATGTCCGTGTCGTGGCAGCACTTTGCCAGGATCATCGGGCAGCTATCCTCACTGCGGCTCCAGTTCCCGCGCACAAAGCTGTGCGCCATGTGCCAGTAGCCGACGCTTTCGATATGCTGGATGGAGACAAGCTGGCCGATCGCGCCGCTGTCGATCAGCTCCTTGAGCTTCACGAAGAACGGAGAATAGCGCAGTACATGGCAGATGGACAGCACGCGCCCGGTCTGCCGCGCCTTTTCGCCCATTGCGATCAGCTGCGTGCGGTCATAGCTCATCGGCTTTTCGCACAGCACGTCATAGCCCTTTTCCAGCGCCTGCATGACCGGCTCGAAGTGCATCCGGTCTTGTGTGCAGACGAATACACAGTCTGCGAATTTGTCCTGTCTGAGCGCGTCCTCCCAGCCTGCAAAGCAGCGGCCTTCGGGAATGCCGTGCTCCCTGGCAAATGCGGCGCGGCGATCTGCGCGCGGCTCCGCCACGCCGACGATCTTCAGCTCGTTCGGGAAGCTCAGCGCGTAGGCGGCATAGACGTTCGCGCCGCGCTGACCCGCGCCCAAAACGATCGCGGTAATTGGTTTCATAGGCAAGCCTCCTTGTATTCGATCTCCAGCACGGTGTCAGCCGGATCTGGAAGCAGATAGGTAAAGTGCGGGATCGTGCCAAGTGTGACAAATGCAAGGTTTTCGTAAGCATTTGTGATCCAGCTCTCTCCGCGCAGCACCTCGCTGCCGTCCGCCAGCCGCCGCACCGCGCCGACGCGCTTTGCGTCAAGCCCCGTCAGCGCCAGCGGCCCGATGGGGTTTTCCAGAATATGTGCATAGATGCGGTCATCTTTCTTTGTGTACCAGCCCCAGTCCGGCTTCGGTACGTCGGCGCTGCCGCAGCCATAGATGCTCTCGCCGTTGACTGCCAGCCATGTGCCGATCTCATCCAGCAGCCGGCAGCTTGCGTCATTAAACCGACCGTTCGCGTCAGGTCCGACATTCAGGATCATGTTGCCGCCCTTGCTGACGCATTCGACCAGCTTGCGGATCAGCATGGACGCAGGCTTGTAGTCTGTATCATAGGGGTTGTAGCCCCAGTTGTTGTTCATCGTCGTACACAGCTCCCACGGTACGCGCTCGCCACGCACATTGCGGATGCCCTCCGGCGGCAGGATCTGTTCGGGGCTGACAAAGTCGCCGCTATAATATGCGGGCTGCTCGGTGACAAGACTGCCGAAGCCCTCGCCGCTTGTTTCCAGCCGATTGTCAATGATGACGTCCGGCTGATGGCGGCGCACCATGCGGATCAGCTCCGTTGCCCTCCACGCCTCGCCGCGCAGCTCGTCATAGGCATAATCGAACCAGAGAATGTCGATCTTGCCGTAATTCGTGACCAGCTCCTCGATCTGTCCGTGCATATAGGCAAGGTAGCGGTCAAAGTCGATCTTCTCATCTTGATAGGCGGGATCGCCGCGCATGGGATGATTGCAGTCGTTGTATTTTGGGAAATCCGGGTGATGCCAGTCGATCAGGGAGTAGTACAGACCCACGCGCAGCCCCTCGGCGCGCACCGCGTCCACAAAGTCCCGCACGAGGTCGCGCTCACAGGGGGCGTTCGTGCTTTTGTAGTCCGTCAGCCTGGAATCAAACAGGCAAAAGCCGTCATGGTGCTTGGCTGTCAGTACGACATACTGCATCCCTGCCCGTTTTGCGCGCCGCGCCCAAGCTCCGGGGTCATAAGCCTTTGTCGTAAATTCCTGCATATAGCGCTCGTACTGCTCGGCAGGGATCTTTGCCTCGCTCATGTACCACTCGCCGCGCCCGGGGATCGCGTAAAGGCCCCAATGAATGAACATACCGAAACGCGCTTCGGTGAACCACTGTGTCCGTGTTTCTCTTTCTGTCATAGGTTATCCTTTCACGGCGCCTGCCGTCAGCGACTTGACAAACGTTTCAGACAGCAGGCAGAAGATGATGATGGTGGGCAGAACGATCAGGATGATCGCCGAAAACATTCCGTTCAGATTCTTGGAATACGCCGTCGTAAACTGGCCGAGCAGCGCGGGAAGCGTCATGTGCTCCTTGGATTTGAGCAGGATGGATGCAAAATAATACTCGTTCCAGTTATTCAAAAACGCCATGATCGCGGCTGTGGCAAGTCCCGGCTTCGCAATCGGCACGATGATCCTGAAATACGTGCCGGTATAGCCGCAGCCGTCCATCATGGCCGCCTCCTCCATTTCCTTTGGAATGGAGAGAAAGTAGCTGCGGAGGATGAAAAACGTGACCGCGATGCCGAGACTGGCGTAGACAAAAATCACACCGGTCAGCGTATCCTTGAGTCCGAGGTCGGAGAGCAGCCGGTAGATCGGAAAGCTGATGGAAATTGACGGGATGAACAGCGTTGATGCGAACATCAGCGTCACAAGACTTTTTCCCTGAAAGGAGATCCGTGCAGACACATACGCCGCAAGAGAGACGGCAAAGACGCTGATCACGGTCGATATGACGGTCACGATAAGGCTGTTGAGAAAATACTGACCGATATTGAGCTTTGTAAAGATGGTGATGTATCCGTCAAACACCCATTTTTCTGGAAGGCCCAGCCCGCCTGGTGTCTGCTTGAAGGAGTTGAGAAGTACCCACAGGATCGGGTACAGGGAAATCACCAGCACGAACGCCATCAGCAGATACCGTAGCACTTTTACAGGAATCGAGGAACCATTGCTTTGTTTCATTGTTTGATACCCCCTAGTCCGATGTATCCGAGCGGAATGCACGGTTGATCAGGCAGACGAGCACGATCCCGAGAATGAACTGGATCACGCCTGCGGTGTTTCCGCGTGCAAAGTTCAGCTTCGTGCTTCCAAGCGAGGTTTTGTAGATATAGTAGCTCAGCGAATACGTGGCGTTATCCGGGCCGCCGGACGTGATGAGCGCGATCTCGTTGTAAAGAAGCAGACCGTAGTTTGCCGCCATAACGGAGATGGTGCCGATCATCGGACGCAGCAGCGGCAGCGTAATGTACCAGTCGATCTGCCGGTCAGACGCGCCCGCAATGTGCGCCGCTTCATAGATGCCGGGATCGATGGAGAAGATCTGCGTTAAAAGCAGCAGGCAGTTGGAGCCGCCAAACAGAATGAAGGTAAATGTCACGCCCCAGAAGGCGTATTTGGAGTTCGACAGCACGCTGATATCGGAGCCTGGCCAGATCAGATTGCACAGCTCTGTGACGATGCCGCGCGCCGGACTGTACAGGTTCAGAAAGATCAGACCGATCGCTGCGGTCGAGATGATGTTTGGGATCAGGAACATATTGCGGGTGAATTTCCAGCCGCGCATTTTTTTCGACAGAGTCAGCGCGATCAGAATGGTAAACGGCACCTGGATCAGCAGCGTCAGCGCGACCCACTTGAGCGAGTTGACCAGCGCCATTTTGAAGTTTGCGTCGTAGCGGAACAGCTTGATATAATTATCAAACAGGTTTGACCATCCCAAAAACTCCGGCGCGGTGAAATTCTCATAGTTCCATTTGCAGAACGAGGTCAGAAAAATCGTGATCAGCGGATATGCGTAGACGATCAGAAACAGGATCGTGCAAGGGGCAAGGAAGGCCAGAATAAACCCTCGTTTCCGATATTTTCCCATTGCACGAGCAGCTGTTTTCTCTGCTGTTCCAGCCTTCATAATGTGTCATCCTTTCTTTGCGGTATAGCAAAGGGGGCTTTACGCCCCCTTCGTCACCATGGCTCGTGATCAGTTTGCCGCGATCACAGCATCAAGCTCCTTGACGACATCGTCAACCGTCTTGCTGCCGTCCTTCAAGCCGGCGTATTTGGACTGGATCTCGCCCTCAAAGTCACCGAACTCATTGCCAAGTCCGAGCGCCTGATAGTCTGCCGCCATGCAGAGCTGGCAGGCGGAAACCAGAAGCTTCGCCTCGGGTGCGTCAACGCTGTCCATCAGCGTGGTATAATCCACGTTGGTATTCGGGGCCATGCCGATGCCAAACGCGATGATCTTGTTGGCGATTTCTTCGCTCGTCATATACTTGATGAACTCGATGCAGGCTGCGGTCTGCGCTTCGGTCAGGCTGTTCGATACCACAAAGCCCGTGCCGCCGGACATCAGGGAAGCGCGCTTGCCGGATTCGTTCGTCGGGAAGTTCGCAGGCTTGATGTTCTCCGCGCCCGCCGCACAGTCTACGCTTCCGCCGGCATCCCAGACGCCGTTGAAGAGCATAGCGGTCTTGCCGTCAAAGAAGTCATTGCGGTACTGCTCGTCGTCGTCACCGCCAGGTCCAAAGTTCGCGGAGTCGATCTTCTGCAGAACCTTCTCCTGCATGAACGTCATGACCTCACGGAACGCGGGATCGTCAAACGATGCGACCTCTGCGCCCTGTGCATAGAATGCGCGGGTGGCTTCGTCCGCCTGGAAACGGCCAGCCGTCAGAATGTTGGTGGGCCAGCCTGCGTTCAGGCCGAACGGGGTAATACCTGCGTCAACAAGCTTATCGACTGCTTCCTCAAAGTCCGCCCATGTGCTCCAGTCGGCGGGGACCTTCGCGCCAGCCTGCACGAACAGCGCTTCATTGTACCAGAAGCCAACAGCTTCGATCTGCTCACGAACGGAATAGATTTTCCCATCCGCAGTCAGATTCTGATCGTAGCAGACGCCTGCGCCTGCCTTGAAGCCGGCATCTCCATCCAGATACGGCTTCAGGTCAAGGATCAGACCGGCCGCGCTTGCGACGGGAACGATGTTCCAGCCGCCAAAGTCGGCGATGTCATAGAACTTGCCGCCGCTGATGTCGTTGAGCGCTGTGTTGTAGATGCCCTCCGCGCCGGATTCATCGGGGATCGCGACAAAGGTGAACTCATCCTTGTGCATATCCGCAAAATCCTGATAGATCTGACGCATCTGCGCCGCTGCGGGCCATTCGGACTCGTCATGGTAGTAGCCGTGAACGAAGGTGATCGTAGGCTTCTCCGCGTCCATCGGCATCTCATCCGTCTTTTCGCCCATGTTTTCCTTCGCCGTTTCGCCGTTGGCGGCGGGCTGCTCGTCTTTTTTCATGGTGTCATTGGTCTGCTTCGCGCAGCCTGCAAACAGGCTGATGACCAGAAGCGATGCCAGTAACAATGCAAGGATCTTCTTCATAATACCCTCCGTAATTTTTATTTGTCAGGCCTGTCTTTTGCAGGTCTGACCGGTAAGTTCAGTCTAGCTGCGAAAAAAGAAAAACGCCATAAAACATTTTGCCGAAAGGTTGTGCTTTTTTGACCTCGGGCGAAAAAAGAATCCGCCGCCGGATTGTGCAATTTCAACAATCCGGCAGGAAAGCGGTGTGGCCGGGCAGGAACCCTACAGGCAAAAGAAAATAGCGACAAAAATTACTTCATCCAACGGATCTGCTGCTCTTTTACCAGCGGATAGCTGACAAGCTCGGTACCGTCCATGTCCTCTTTGTGCATATCCACAGCGGTGATCTGGCTGTTTTCATAGGTGGTGTAAGATCGGAAGAGCGTCGTGTAGGGAAAGAGTGTAGATCTCGGTGGTCG
>OMGX01000561.1_pt1 | contig 20930 bp, 19 predicted proteins | sample 1674381 | NCBI WGS metagenome assembly OMGX01 (sample SAMN05578582, study PRJEB25193) | human gut metagenome | biome: Human Microbiome; feature: human-associated habitat; material: feces | host: Homo sapiens | place: USA:Birmingham | reverse complement strand
ATACGAGATGCCTAAGTGACTGGAGTTCAGACGTGTGCTCTTCCGATCTCATTTTGCAAATTAAGCCGAAGGAGAAAATGCAAAATGAGAAAAGTGCTATAAGTTTGTCCTGCTTGCCGGTTTTTTCACACAATATAACTTGTGCCCAAGTTGGGAACAAGTGCGGATTAACTTCTGCTCTAATTGGGCAGAAGTCGGAATCGGAACTTTCTCCCAATTTGTGCGGAGATGTATCAGTTTTTATTCCCAACTTGGGAATAATTTTGCCCGCATATCATAGGCGTTACAAATTGGCAAGCAGTGTAAACCTGTACAGGTTTACTCATTTTCTTGATCTCCCCTCTGGGTCAATCTTCGTAAATTGCTTGTTGGGGAAGCATCCCCAATCCCCTTTGAACGCCACCTACGGTGTCGGCTGCGCATTCATTCTGAACACTTTTACTTACTGACTTCTGCGCAATTTGCATAGAAGTTCAATTTTCCATAAACGAAAAAATGAAAACACGGGAGAAGTTGTACCTGATTATTTATGTGATGTGTGGCAATTCACTTCCCGACAAATTGTTGGGAAGTCTTGTGGGCACCCCGCCAACAAGTAACGAAAGTGGCAATGCTCGGATACAACTTCATCCCAAGTTGGTTGAAAAACTTCGTGCCAACTTGGGATGAAGTTAAAAATGTAGGAAACAGAAAAAGCGAAATCATTTTGACATAATTTGTGTAGAAGTTGAAGGGCTGAGCTTTATGCTTGTGGACGAATTGGACAAACGACAGTGCTTCTATTTTCTGAAAATCAACTTCGTCCCAAGTTGGGATGAAGTGCTACGGTGTAACTTGCACCAAAGTAAGGCGTAGAGATTTTGTGTTGCAAATTCTTGATGAGGCGTCTGGAATTTCGTAAATGTCAAAATAACTTCTGGACAATTTGTCCAGAAGTATCAACATGCTTCAATTAGAAAATCAAAAATATCCTTACTACAACTTACGGTAAAATGAAAATCTGCTATTAGCTGCCTGTTCTCAACTTTGGGATGTGCTCTTTGGCTGAACTTGACAAGATTGCTTATTTCGACATTTCATGCTATGATAGTTACAGATGAAAATTAAATACTGCTTCATACAAGATTTTATTGATGGGCAAGCCCCATATTTATACAAACATATTTTTAGTCAGTCCGAACTGTCGGAGCTGTTACATGGAAGCATCAAGTCAGATACAGAATCTTTTGTGTCTGTTATTGTTGCATCTGTGTAGCAGCTTTTTTCATTATCTGACTTTGAACCAAGTGTCCGAGGTCGGAACCACAGACAGAAACGGAGGAAACTATTTGATTGCAACAATTCACAGAGGACAAAAATTCAAAGAAACTATGGAAGCCTTTCAGCAGAAACGAGCGGAATTTATCGCACAGGAAATCAGAAATTTTGATACAGAAACCTTGTATGTGTTTCTGGAATGGATTCGTGGCAACGGCCACAAACTTGATAGAATAACTGGGATGGCGGTATGATATGAGCGGAGGTGACTACCCATGAAGAAACAGAGAAAAATTGAAAAAGATAACCGTGACGTTGCGATATACGCCCGCAAATCCCGTATCACCAACAAGGGTGACAGTATCGGTGTTCAGTTCAAACAATGTGCGGATTACGCCAAAAAGGAATTGGGATTGGATGAGGAGTACGAATTCTTACAATACGAGGACAAAGGACTCAGCGGATATTTTTCAGACAGACCGGATTTTCAGAGAATGCTGCATGATGTGCAGGACGGGAAAATCAAAGCAATCGTATGTTACAAGCTGGATCGTGTCGGCAGAAAAACAGCAGACCTAATCCGTTTGATGGATTTCTTGGAAATGTATCATGTTAATCTCTTGATTTGCTCCAATGGTATCAATACTGCCAGCGGACTATATAAAATCTTTATTCAGATATTCGCTGTCATTGCAGAATTTGAAAGAGATACTCTGACAGAAAGAATTGTAGACAATATGATGGAACTTGCAAAGGACGGACGATGGCTCGGCGGCAATACACCGATGGGATTTACTGTCCGTCGTGTAACAACCGGAAGTGGTAAGGGAAAATCAGCATACAGCTACTTAGAAAGCCTGCCAGAAGAAAAATGTATGGTTCAGCGTTTGTATGAAATCTTCAGAACCACTCGCAGCATCCAAAGTACTGCAAAACAGATGAATGAGGAAGGATTTCACACTCCTTCCGGTGCTACATTTAACGCATCCACCACAAGACTGGTTTTGAGAAATCCTATCTATTGTACTGCTGATAAACGCAGTTATGATTATTTCATCGACCACGACGGCAATGTGTTTGGAGATATGACAGAGTTTGACGGAACTCACGGATTGTCGGCTTACAATAAAACCGACCAAGAAAAGTACGAGGGCAGCGACAGCACATTCATCTCTCCAAAATATGTTCAGACCATTGAAAGCAAGCCTGTTAGCGAGTGGATTATTGCGGTCGGAAGGCATGAAGGCTTTATTCCAAGTGAACAATGGATTGAGGTGCAGGAACTTCTGGATGCTATTGCTGAGAAATACAATCGCCCTCACAGAAAGACCAACGCATTGTTGGCAGGACTGGTGCATTGTCCTTACTGCGGCAGACGACTGAGTGTAATTTCCGAGTCCGACCGCTGGACGAACGGTAAACCTCGGTTCAAATATGTTTGTCCTGGTTATCGCAAAAAGGAATGTAATTTCAAAGCGGTAGATGGCGTTCTTCTGGACGAATTTGTGGTACAGCAGTTATCTGAACTATCGGATGAAAACAGCGAGCGTTTCAGAAGTATTCTGGAAATTAAAATCGAGGAGGTTCTGGAACAGTCACAGACGGTACAGGAACATAACCTCATTAAAAAGAAACGTGATAAGCTGAAAGTGGATATTGCAGCGCAGACAAGAAATCTGCGTGAAGCAAATGGCAGTATCAAGCAATTTATTCAAGAGGATTTGCAAAATCTGGCTGAAGAACTGAGGGAAACGGAGCGGCAGCTTTCCAAGCTGGATGAAGGCAGAAAGAACAATATGATTGCCATCCGTGACTTGGAAATGACAAAAGAAAGGCTGCTCTCTTTTGCAGAGTATGCAAAAGATGCGTAGCCGGAGGTTCTGGTCACATTGATCCAGACTATTGTAGAAAGAATTTATATCGTCGATAAAGATGATGAGCGTTTCTGCCACATCTTCATCAAAGGCTGTACGGACGAGGATTACACCGGCTTCTTCCAGACAGCCGGTTACATAGAGCAAAAAACTACTCCTGTGTGTGATTCAGAACAGTATTGCATTCGCACCGAAATACAGGAGACAGAACATATACGGAAAGATCAAACAGGATATCGGACAGATGCTCAGAAAGCTGTGCGAATATAAGGGTATCGAGATCCACGAAGCAGAAGCGTGCAAGGATCATATCCATATGCTCGTATCCATACCTCCGAAATACAGCGTATCGCAGATTATGGGATATCTCAAGGGAAAGAGCAGCTTAATGATCTATGAAAAGTATGCAAATCTCAAGTACAAGTATGGGAACCGGCATTTCTGGTGCCGGGGATATTACGTCAGCACAGTGGGACGAAATAGGCGCGCAATAGAGGAGTATATCAGAAATCAGCTCCAAGAAGATTACACAGACGACCAGCTCAGCATTAAGGAGTTCGTAGACCCGTTTACGGGTGAGCCGGTAAGAGGAGGCAACTAAGCAAAAGCCCCTTTAGGGGCAGCCCGGGAAAACTGCGCGGTTGGCAGACTTTTCGACGAGCCTATAGGCTCAGCCCGGGTCATGCCCCAAGGGGGCTAGTGCAAACCACCGGCACGGCCGGTGGTTATGATTTCGCGGCAGAGCACGGGGACAAGGCAGCGTTTTGAAAAACGAATATCGGTGCGATTTTTCCGCGCCGCACGGTCGGCAGCCGCCCTTTTTGCCACGGAAAATAGGAAACTACACTTTCTTACGATTTTCGACGGAAACTCTTGTATAAAATGCGGATATCTTTCCACCGTTTTTCCTGCTAAAATACTCTCGATGCTGACGGCTTGCCGTCAGCATGAAAAAAGCAAGCTATGCGAGAAAAGGAGAGAAAATCATGTCATCCATCACCTGGTCCCCCATTATGGCATTTGCCATGCTGGCGCTTGCGTTCACCATCGGCGATTACGTATCCTCCAAAACCAAGGGTATCATCGCGTCCATTCTCACGGTCGATATCCTGTTTCTGATCTTCGGCGGCATTTTGCATATTCTTCCGCCCGATCTGGTGCAGATCAACTTCATGGTGCAGATCACCGGCGCGATCGGTCTGGCTTTGGTGCTGACCAACCTCGGCTCCACCTTCAAGCTCTCCGACTTTGTGCGGGAGTGGCGCACCGTTCTGGTCGCCTTGGGCGCCACGGCGGGCTGCGTCATCGCCTGCATGACCCTCGGCTCCGTCCTCTTCGGCCGCGAGATGGCCTATGCCTGCGCCGCGCCTCTCGCCGGCGGCACCGTCGCCGGTACGATCTCCACAGAGGCCGTCATGGCTGCCGGACGTGAGGATCTTGCGCTGTATGTCTCCGGCGTGATCGGCTTCCAGATCCTTCTGGGCGCGCCCATCGGCTCCTTCTGCCTGTATAAGGAGGCGCGCCGTTATATGTCCAAGGGCGAGTACAAGCTCGCCGCGGCTGCAATGGCGGAGGCTGCCGAGAAGAAGCCCCCCATCCGTCTTCCCGCCTTCTTCGACTGCCCCAACGCCCACTTCGCGCGTCTCGCTCTGCTCGCCGGCATCGGCGGCGTGCTCTCGTCCGTCACCGGCATCCCTGCCGCCGTTGTGTATCTGCTCATCGGCGTGGTCGGCGCCATGACTGGCCTTCTGGATAAGGACTGCCTCGCCAAGGCAGGCGGCAAGAATCTGCTCACCCTCGCGCTCTTCGCCCTGATCTGCCAGAGCTGGCTGACCACCTCGCTGGAGCAGTTCCTGAGCATCCTCGTGCCCATGTTCGTCTACATGGCCATCGGTGTGGCGGGCGCCCTTCTGCTCGGTCTCATCATCGGCAAGCTGGTTGGCTGGAGCGTTTGGATGTCCTCCGCTATCTCCATGTGCATCATTCTGGCCTATCCCACCAACTATGTCGTCACCACCGAGATCATCAAGATGGCGGTGAAGGACAAGGGTTACACGGACGAGCAGGTCGAGAGCCTGAACAACCACCTTATGACGAAGATCCTAATGGGCAGCATCGTTGCCGTCACTATCGCCTCCGCCGTGATCGCCTCCTACATCGCCCCCCACATCTTCGGCTGATCCGCGCCGGACGCGCGCCGTATGCGTCCGCTGCGGCGAAAGGCCCATCAGCGGCGGCTCCCGTCATAGCGGGACCCGCCGCAACACATCGAAAGGAGAACACTTATGATGAATCGTAACGAGAGCGTCGAAAAGCTCGTAGAAGAAAAGCTGCCTATTTTCACAAAGGCAAGCGATCAGATCTGGGATTATGCGGAATTGATGTTCCAAGAGAAGAAGTCCTCTGCACTGCACGCCGAGATCATGCAGGAGCAGGGCTTCAAGGTAGAGCGCGGCGTCGCCGGCATGGAAACCGCGCTGCTGGCAAGCTACGGCTCGGGTCACCCCGTCGTGGCTATTCTGGGCGAGTTTGACGCGCTCCCCGGCCTCAGCCAGAAGCCGGACTGCGCGCATCACGATCCCATCGAGCCGGGTATGCCCGGTCACGGCTGCGGCCACCATCTGCTCGGCTGCGGCGCGATGGCAGCCTGCACGGCGGTCAAGGACTATCTGCAGGCCAATCATCTGCCCGGCACGATCCGCTACTACGGCTGCCCCGCGGAGGAGGGCGGCGCCGGAAAGGGCATCATGATCCGCGAGGGTCTTTTTGAAGATGTGGACATCGTATTGACCTGGCACCCCGCCTCCTTCAACTACGCGTGGGACGGAAGCGACTGTCTGGCGATCATGATGAGCAAATACAGCTTCAAGGGCATCTCCTCTCACGCCGCCGCCAGTCCCCAGTACGGCCGCAGCGCGCTGGACGCGCTGGAGCTGATGAACGTCGGCATCCAATTCCTGCGCGAGCACGTCGCCTCCGACACGAGGATACACTACGCCATCACCAACACCGGTGGCACCGCCCCCGGCGTGGTGCAGTCCGAGGCGGAGGGCGTCTACACCGTCCGCGCGCTTCAGGTCTCCGATATGCTTCAGGTCTCCGAGCGGGTGGACAAGATCGCCGCGGGCGCCGCCATGATGACCGAGACCACCATGTCGAAGGAGCTGATCGTCGGCATGAGCAACCTGCGCGCCACCAAGGCGGTCTTCGACCGCTATGTGGCAAACCTCAAGAGCGTGCTGCCCGTGGACTTCACGCCCGAGGAGGAGGCCTATGCCCGTGAGTTCAGAAAGACCTATCCCGACAGCGACATCCCCCGCATGTTGAGCTCCATCAAGCGCTCCTACCCTGAAAAGAGTGCCGAGGAGGTACACGAGATGCTGGATATGCCCATGCCCAACTACTATTGCCGCGAGTACGGAAACAGCGCCTCCACCGACGCGGGCGACGTGACTTGGGTGGTCCCCGGCTGCCAGCTGCACGTGGCGTGCTATCCTGCTGGCACGCCCTTCCACACTTGGCAGATGACCACCATGGGCAAGTCCGCGCTTGCCCACAAGGGCATGGCCACTGCCGCGCGGGTGCTGGCGATGACCGCGCTGGACTTCCTCACCGACGAGGAGCTGACCCGTCAGGCCTGGGCGGATTTCAAGGAGATGATGGGCGACGAGAAGTACACCTGCCTCCTGCCGCCCGTGAAGTGAGCGGAGCTTGCTGACAGCCCCGTCCCTCCGAAAAAAGTCAAAAAGGAGCAGACAGCACGCTGTCTGCTCCTTTCAGTCTGTCGAGGAAGCCAGACTGCAATCAGGGGCAGACAGGGTCTCGAACATATATGAGCGAAAAAATAGCAAAGCGAAACGAAGGTAACAGGTCCCTCCGTTTCCATGTAGCCAACTTTTTTAAGTTCATGGCAGCAAATTTGAGCTTCACCCAGTTTGTGACCTGAGCCAAGCCTCTGTACTGCGTATAACGCATAGCGTGTTTTTCCTTGGCATCGGCAAAGACGCGTTCAATCGTCTCTTTACGCCTCCGGTAAAGGCTCTGGTACTCAGGCGTATATCGGGCATCGTCTGCCAGTTCCTCATATTCCTTCCAGATATGTCGCTGTACCGTCTTTACGCAATCCTTGGAATGCGTACACCGTTCTCTGGTCGGACAGGCGGCGCATATGGTTGGGTCACTTTTGTATTCCCGGTATCCGTCACGGTTCGTCGTGCTATATTTCAAGGGCTGGTATTCGGGACATATCACGCAGTCGTAGAATTCATCATAGACATACTTCCACCACTCGTGTCCATTCTTCATGGTCTGCGGGCGCTTGTAGGCTGTGGAAAGGACTCTGCCATCGCCGAACACTTTCTTGCAGATATGAGGCGTTTTGTATGCGGCATCGGCCACAACGGCCTCCACCTGTGGAGAATTTCCCGTTACTTTGTCGTAAACTTCATCAAAGGCCACGCTGTCATGGACATTGCCGGGAGTCACGACTGTCTCCAGCACGAAACCGTTCTTGTCGCAGGCGGTATGCGCTTCATACGCGAATTGCCGCTTGTGCTCGCCCTTGACGAATAAGCCGCAGTCCGGGTCGGTCACGCTTTTCGTTACGGTACGAAAGCCCTGCTTCTCCCTGCGGGCCAGCTTCTTCTTAGGATGTATCTGAAAAGTCAAAAATAGCGAAGCGTACAAGAAAAAGACACAAACAAGTGGTAAGACAAGGGCAGAAAGAAGTGACAAGCATGAAAGCCCGTCGTTATGAACTTACCGATAAGGAATGGGAACTGATCTGGCCGCTTATCCCGATCTCACATACCGGCCGTCCGCAGAAGGATATTCGTGCGCATCTCAATGGCATCCTGTGGCTTACCCGCAGTGGTGCGCGCTGGAGCGATCTTCCGGCGAGATTCGGTCCGAATCAGACTGTGTACAGCTGCTTCTGCCGCTGGCGGGACGATGGGACTCTGAAGAAGAGCTTCGAGCTCTGCGCAGCCTCGAGCACTGGCTCGGAGCTGAGCATGGATTCAACGTCGATCAAAGCATCCGTGCAGGCAGGCCGTGGTATAAGAAAGCGAGCAAAACTCAGACATCAAACAGCATCGGCAAAACACGCGGAGGCCTGAACACGAAAATTCATGCCATTGTCGGAAAAGACCTGCGGCCTGTGGCTTTTTTGCTGTCTGCCGGAAATGTTGACGATTGCACGGAGGCGGTTCCTCTGCTGAAGCTGCTTCCAGACCTGAAGGACTGCGATATTCTTGCCGATAAAGCCTATGGCACAAAAGAAATCCGAACCTATCTGCATAACCAGTCCGCCAGCTATACGCTCCCGCCGAAAGTGAACACAAAGCAGCCGTGGCTGTTTGATAAAGAGACGTATAAGAGGCGGAATGTAATAGAGCGTTTCTTTAATCGCCTCAAGGAATTTCGCCGTACTGAGACACGCTATGACAAGCGTGACGACTCCTTCCCCACTTTTGTTATGGTCGCCGCGATCTGCGTCGCTTTCGGCATTTTGCACATCTAAGTGCTGTTTTCAGATACACCCTGGTGCAGAAACTTCTGGATGATTTCGAAGGACATGCATCCGTATTTCTTCTATCTGTGGCTGGAATGGAGCGATAGATTAAAACTGGCGACACCGGATTGTAAAAAATCCAATGAAGCTTCTGCCACACAGGGAATTGGCGCACGTTCCAGACAATTTGGCGACTATGCATCAGCAAATCTAAACGCCTGCTCCAGACGGCGCTGGACGCAAGCATGACTGATGTCGACTTTTCCCTGCGCGGGTGCGTCTGACAAAGAATTTCCATGCGCATCTGCAAAGCTGCGGCAGATATTTTGCGCTCACGGTTCACGGCAGCACGGAATATTGTAGCCGCGTGTTCGATAGCCGTGGCCGCACCTGCAAGGAGGTCGGCGCTATGCGGCAGTATGTGCAAAGTCACGCACAGGACGAGTTGCTCAAAAGCTATCGTCGTGAGTACATGCGCCGCTTCGCGTGGATTCGCGTAGGAAAAATTTAGCAGGAAGTATGTTCCGCGTGGAGTAAGGAAGCGCAGAAGGAAAAAGAGAAGTACGAGAGCGGCCAAGATCTCACAGAGGAAATTTGTGCAGTGGCTGAAGCGGTAATACCAACATAAAACATACGAGACAAGGCAAGCTTGTCCCGCATATTCGTATTTGTGCTGTGTCCTTGAAAGCAGCGCCAATCAAAGCTCCTGCGGCATCTGCCAGGCTTCGATATCGGTATGCAGCAGATGGTGAGAACGTTCGGACAGCGGCTTTCCGAGATACTCTTTGTAAAGCGCCTGCACATCGGGGTTTTCATGCGAGAAACGAAGGGGCATCTTGTAGTCAAGTCTCCACAGGACATTTCCGCGCGCCTCGGCGCACTCCTCGCCGTCGTGAATCGGCTGGCCGCCGCCGCCTGCGCAGCCACCGGGGCAAGCCATGACCTCAACGAAGTCATACTGCACGTGGCCGGAGGCGATCGCCTCCATGAGCTCCCTGGTGTTGCCGAGTCCACTGACCACCGCCGTACGGACCGTGCCTGCACCGGGAATGTCGAAACTCGCTTCCTTCCAGCCCTGCATGCCGCGCACAGCAGTAAAGGCATCGGGGTCCGGATTTTCACCGGTCACAAGATAGTACGCGCTGCGAAGCGCCGCGTCCATGACGCCGCCGGTCACGCCGAAGATCACCGCCGCGCCCGTACCGGAGCCGAGCGGCGAATCGAAGCTGCTCTCCTCCAAGGACGCCGGGTCGATCATCGAGCAGCGGAGCATCCGCACGAGCTCGCGCGTGGTGATGACCACGTCGACATCGGGGCCGCCGCAGGCGTCTTTCATCGTGGGAAGCGCCGCCTCCGCCTTTTTGGATGTGCACGGCATGACGGAGATCACGCGAAGGTTCTTGGGGTCGACGCCGATCTTCTCTGCGAAATAGCTTTTGGCCACCGCGCCGAACATCTGCTGCGGCGATTTCGCGGTAGAGAGGTTCTTTGCAAACTGCGGGAACTGCCCCTTTACGAACCGCACCCAACCGGGACAGCAGGAGGTAAACATCGGCCAGGAATACACATCCCTGTGCGTAAAGCGCTCGATGAACTCGCTGCCCTCTTCCATGATGGTGAGGTCGGCGCCGAAATTGGTGTCGAATACATAATCAAAGCCCAGCTCCCGCAGCGCAGAGGCCAGAACGCCCGGCGCGGCCTGTTCGGGTGAGAGACCAAAATATTCTGTCCACGCCGTGCGGACAGCAGGTGCAACCTGTACGACGGTCGTGAGGGTGGGATCGGCGAGCATGCGGTAGACGTGGTCGGTATCGTCGCGCTCCTCCAATGCACCGACCGGACAGTGGGTCACACACTGGCCGCAATAGGTGCAGAGGGACTGGGAAAGGCTGTCCGCCTTTGCCGTACCGACGGTCGTCCGGGAGCCGGTGCCAACCAGATCCCAGATATGCACGCCCTGCACCTTATCGCACACCTGCACGCAGCGCATGCACTTGACGCAGCGGTTTTCAAAGCGCAAAATGGGCGCGGAGTAGTCGACCGGCGCCGGACGCAGCTTTTTCTGATAGGGCGCGCCGAGCAGATTATAGTCGTTGGCGAGCTTCTGCAGCTTGCAGTTGCCACTGCGCGTACACTTGACGCAGTTTACCTCGTGCTGGCTGAGAAGAAGCTGCAGATTGACGCGGCGCGTCATGCGCACCTTCTGAGAGTTCGTGTGGATGACCATGCCCGCATGCACCTCGTTGTCGCACGCGGCGACAAGCGTTTCCTGTCCCTCGACCTCGACCATGCAGATGCGGCAGGCGCCGATCTCGTTGAGATCCTTGAGATAGCAGAGCGTCGGGATGTCGATATTGGCCGCGCGCGCGGCGTCCAGAATGCTGGTTCCCTCTGGCACGCAGACGGTTTTGCCGTTGATCGTGAGTGTTACCATCTTTCGATTCTCCCTCCCTTGAAGATGCCGTAGCCGAAGTGGTCGCAGCGCAGGCAGCGTCCGCTCTCCGCGCAGGCCTCTTCGTGCGTCATGCCACATTCAATGTCTTCAAAATCACATTTGCGCTGGGCTGCCTCACGCTCTTTGGTGTTGACGCGGCCGCGCGCGGGGCAGACGCCCAGATGCGGCGCAGGGATCTCCACATCGGTACGGATCTCATGGTGGAAGCCGAGCTGCTCGTCGATATTGGCCGCCGCGACCTTGCCTGCCGCGATGGCGCGGATGGCGGTGGCCGGGCCGGTCACGCAGTCGCCGCCGGCAAAGACGTTTTCCATGTTGTCGATCTGGCTGGAGCTTTCGGCCATAAGCGTTCCCCTTTTGATGGGGATGCCGGCCTGCTCAAACCCCGCGATCTCCACGCCCTGCCCGATGGCGACGACGATGATGTCCGCCGGAATGCGTTCTTCTGGCTGGTCTGCCGCGTCCGGGCGAGGCCGTCCGGACTTGTCGGCAAGGCCGATGATCTGCGGCTGCACCCAGAGGGCGGCGGCCTCGCACGCTTCGTTTGCCTCGATGCGCACCGGCGCAGAAAGCTCGCGGATCTCCGCACCCTCGGCAATTGCGCCCTGCACCTCGTCGGGAAGCGCGGACATATCCGCAATTCTGCGGCGATAGACGCAGGTGACGCTCGAAGCACCCAGACGGACGGAGCTTCTTGTCACGTCCATTGCGACGTTGCCGCCGCCGATGACCACGACACGCTTGCCGGTGAAGTCCGGCATCACATCATCACCGATGGCGCGCAGCATTTCGACGGCGGACATGACATTTTTGCTGTCCTCGCCGGGAATGCCGGTTTTTTTGTCCGTATGCGCGCCGATGGCGACATACAGGCAGTCGTAGTCTTTATGCAGCCGCTCGAAGGAAATGTCTTTGCCGACGGTCACTTCGGTATGTACCTCAACGCCGGTGGACAGAATGGAGGTAATCTCCGCATCAAGCTTTTCGCGCGGGAAGCGGTAAGCCGGGATGCCGTAGCGGAGCATACCGCCGAGCTGCTTCTTTTCCTCAAAAATTGTCACGCTGTGCCCCATGAGGCGCAGATAATACGCACAGGAAAGGCCGCTCGGGCCGCCGCCGATGATGGCGACGCGCTTGCCGGTCGACTTCCCACAGGCAGGATTCGGAACATCCCCTGCGTGGTCGACTGCATAGCGCTTGAGGCCCCGGATATTGACGGGCGCGTCGACCATATTGCGGCGGCAGCGCGCTTCACACGGATGCTCGCAGATATACGCACAGGCGGTCGGCATGGGGTTATCCTTGCGAATCAGGCGCACGGCGTCTGCGTACCGCCCCTCGCGCACCAGCGCAACATAGCCCGGCACGTCCACGCCCGCAGGACAGAGCGAAACGCAGGGCACGGGGTTCTGCAGCGACGCGAGGCACCGGTGGTGCTGAACGTGGTTCACGTAATCGTCCCGGAAGCCCTCAAAGCCGCTCAGGACCAGCTGCGCCGCGTCGCGGCCGATGGCGCAGTCGGCAGAGGCGACGATGGCGCGCGCCGTTTTTTCGATGGTGTCGATGGTCAGCATCGTACCAGTACCGTCGAGCACCTGCCCCATCAATATGCTCAGCTGGCCAAGTCCAATGCGGCAGGGCACGCATTTGCCGCATGACTGCGCGTGGCACAGCTGCAAAAATGTCAGCGACATATCGATCGGACACAGGCCCGGAGGACTGGACGCGATCCTGCGTTCCATGTCCTTGTAGAGGCGGTCAACGACCGTCTGGGCCTTGCTTGCGGTTTTGATATCCAATCTGCTCAAGGCTGGCTCCCTCCTTCTGCTTTTCTGATCTTTTTGTTCTATTTTTTGATATAAATAGCATTTTTTAATCCAAAAAAATCATAGCATATCCACCGGATACCGGTCAATACTTATCGATAAAATCTTATCAAACCGTTCATTCTTCTTTTGCGGACCGTCTATTCGTAATTTGATATGTCCCATTTCAAAAGCCGGAGGCAGCCCTAATACGCGCCGGAGCAGCGGCGTTGTTTTGCGCCGCTGCTCGTTTTGTTTATTCAGCCTGTACGTTTTGCTCGGTATAGATCTTTGTGTCATCCTTATGAACTGTGTTCAGTTTTGGCTCCGCCGTCTTCTGCCCAGGAATAAAAATGGGTCGAGTGTGTATCCGACGCCAGCGGTGCAGGGTCAAGCCGGAAACCGGAGATCCCGAGCGCCTCTTCCGGGCGAACCCAGGGTTTTCCCTGTACGGCACTCGTTTCCTCATGCGTCAGAAGCCCCCGGTAGATCGTCAGTGCCCGCCGGTAATAGCCATCACGAATGCAGGTCTCCTCCTCGCCATCGTTCAGCAGGTGCAGGATCAGCGGCAGCATCTGTGCTGCGTAGGCAACAGACGCAGATCGTGCAACCGCGCCCGGAATATTTGCAACACAGTAATGCACAATGCCGTCTACAATGTACCGCGGATCTTCATGCGTGGTCGCGCGGCTGGTCTCGATCGCGCCCGGCTCGTCGTTGGAAATATCCACGATCACTGAGCCCTTTTCCATGAGGGAAAGCATGCTTCGGGTGATGAGGAACTCTTTGTTCTCCTTCTGCCATTTGACACAGTTGAGGACGATATCCATTTTCGGCAATTCTTCCGCAATATGCGCCCGTGAGCAGCGCCTAACGCGGACTCGGCCATTATACTGTGCTGAGAGCGCACGGAGCCTGTGCATATTTCTGGCCATGACCGTACAGTTGGCGCCGAGCGCCTGTAAGACCTGCAGAGCGCCTCTGCCGACTTTTCCGCTTCCGAGAATCAGCGCATGGATGCCCGGCTCCCCCGCAAGGCCGCCGACATATTTTCCCTTTCCGCCGTGGATGGTCAGCAGCGATTCCAGCCCGAACAGCGCCCCCTGCTTCCCCGCTGCCTCACAGTTCGGGGAGCCATATCGATGGGAATCCTCCGCCGTAAATGCAATGCAGCCACTTTTCATCAGCGCGTCGACCTCCTCCGGATTTGCCGCCGGATGCAGGCAACCGAGAAGTAGCTGGCCTGTCCGGATCAACGGCCATTCCTCCGGCGTAAACTCCTTGACCTTGGCAACCATATCGCAGACCTTGAACAGCTCCTGCACGGAGTCTGTCAGAAGCGCTCCCGCAGATTCATACGCTTCATCCGAAAAACCGGCTCGTTCTCCGCAGCCGCGCTGTGCATAAACAGTGTGTCCTGCGGTCGTGATGGTCTCCACCTCTTTTGGCGTACAGATCACTCGGTTTTCACCCTTCTTCGTCTCACGCAAAATCCCCAAAATCATATGCCGCGCCTCCTTTCAACAAATATTTTTCTTGTCATGCTGTGTTTTCTGTTTTTATATTATACAGGAAAATCGGCAGATCCGCAATGCTAATAATATGAAGTCTCAGTTTAATTTAGCATTGCTCCGCATACCTCAACAAAAACGTGCAGGATTTGAGCGGATCCCGCTCAAATCCTGCACGTTCCAAGTTTCTGTGCAGCGCTTATTTCTCACGCTCAGCCTTCTGACACGCCGGGCAGACGCCTTCAAAGATCAATCTGTGCCGCGTGATCCGATACCCGGATTCCGCCGCGATCGTTTTGTCTGGCGTTGGGTCGTATGAAAACGGGGCATCACAGACTGCGCCGCAGCCCGTGCAGATCAGGTGATAGTGAAAGTCTGTCCTGCAGTCATACCGATCCGCTCCGGGGACCTTTACATGCGTGATCTGCCCCTCCTCAGAAAGAATATTCAAATTCCGATAAACCGTTCCGCGGCTGATTCTCGGGTCTTTTGCACGGATCTCCAGATAGATCTGGTCTGCGCTCGGATGGTCATGGTGTTCCTGTACCGCTTCCAGAACAATTTTACGCTGCCGTGTGTTTCGGTACTGCATCTTGCTTCCGCCTGCCCTCATATCATTCAATTTCATCGTCTGCCATGAAAAATCCGGACTTTCCGCCCTTATCCATGAGCAGATATATGAATTGTACCGCAAAATATATCGGCTGTCAACATTCCAGTAATTGCGGTTTTTAGCAGCAGATTTCCTATCGTTTTCCCCTCTTGTCAAACGAAACTGAATCAGATATACTCAAAATAGAGGAGAGAAACCGAAGTTCCGGAACAAATCCTGCAACGGAGCCTCTGTTTTCCCGTCTATAAACAGAGCGACAAACGAAAGGAGATTACACTATGAAAAAGGATCGCCAACTTGTAATTCTGCTTGCCGCCCTGCTGGTTCTGATTTTTTTATCCAGCTGTGCCGCGGGCAAAAACGCGTCCATGACCCCTGCAGCCACTGATTTTGCCTACGCCGAGGACGATTCCTACACGCGCGATGCTCCTGCCGAAGAGCCGCAGGCAGAAGCGCCAATGGCAAACGAATACAAAGCAGAAACCGGCGGTGCAATGGGCGAAATGAGCGTTGACGACACCGCAGAAGCAGAAGAAGCGCCGGCCGGAAGCCCTGCATCGCAGGGGGATGCTGCGGACTTCACGGAAAAAATCATCTACTCTGCGAACGTTTCCATCGAGACGACCGACTTTGACGCATCTGTTTCCGGACTTGAGCAGAAGATCCGCTCGCTCGGAGGCTTCGTGGAAAACTCCAACGTTTCCGGCGATACGCGCTGGAACAATGATGGAACGACCTCCGTTGTCAACCGCTGGGCCTATTACACATTCCGGATCCCCGCAGAGAAATTTGAGTATTTTCTCCAGTTGACGCACACATATGGAAACGTCCTGTCGACCAGCCGCAGCGCCCAGAACGTCACGTCCTCCTATACGGATTTTGAGGCGCGGCTGTCCTCTCTCAACACACAGGAGGAGCGGCTGCTCGATATGCTCTCCAAAAGTACAGATGTGGAAACGCTCATCGCGCTGGAGCAGCGTCTGTCGGATGTGCGCTATGAAATTGAAGCCATCGAGAGAAATCTTCGCAATTATGACGCGCAGATCCGATATTCCACCATCGATCTGTCCATCCGGGAGGTAGAACTTTATACACCGACGGTTCCCATCCGGCGCAGCTTTGGAGAAAAGCTTGAAATTGCCCTTTCCGACGGGTGGACGCAATTCATGCGCGGCACACAGAACCTGCTCCTCGGTCTTGCCGCTTCTCTGCCTGCGCTGATACTGCTGTTCGTTCTCGCGGCAGCCGTCATCATCTGCATCCGGATCCGGGTAAAAAAGCGCAAAGCAAAAAAGGCTGCCGCCGAGGCTGCTGCAAAGGAGCAGGAACCATGATCAGGCGGAGCAATACTGCTGTTTTTTATAAATCGCTTGCTATCAGGACTCGGTATCTATTATAATATAACCACCACAGGAAAACCATATGAAAGCAGCTTTGCCCCGCCTGCACCCGCCGCCATTCCGACGTGAATATGCAAGGAGGTATTGTCTATGAGTACACAAGCCATCCGTTCCAGAGAGAATCCTAATCTCGAACTCATTGCATTCCATGGTCATTTTGCGACCCGGCATTCCCATAACAGTCATTACCTTGACATCACACGGCTGAAGCACGAATACAGTCTGGCGCACGACACTGCGCTTGCGCTCGCAAGCCATTACATCTACGAAAAGTCGATCGACACCATCATCTGCATGGATGGCAGCGAGGTCATCGGCGCGTTCCTGGCCCGACAGTTGACGCAGAAAATTTTGTTCTCTGTCAACAATAACAAGAGCATCTGTGTCGTCACACCGGAATATGACTCCAACGGCCAACTTCTTTTCCGTGAAAATCTGGTTTCCATGATCCATGGCAGAAACATGCTTCTATTGATCTCGACAGTCAATTCCGGAAAAACTGCGCGGCGCGCCCTTGATTGTATCCAATACTATGGCGGCAAAACGCAGGGCATTGCAGCGGTTTTCAGCGCGATTCCTGACCTGGACGGCATCCCAGTGTTGAGCCTGTTCACGCCTGCTGATATCCCGGGCTATGAGACCTATCCAACCGGCGAGTGCCGAATGTGCAAAGCCGGGCAGCGAATTGACGCGCTGGCGAACAGCTATGGCCTTTCCACCTTCCGATGATCCTTCAGACAGGCAGCGCACCCGCCCTTCGCGTCCGGGTGCGCTGTTTATATGATCAGAAAACATCTTTTGCGTAACCGCTGACGAAACCGTTTGTCAGCCCATGTCGGCGGCAAGGGTCTGGTCGATGAGTTTCTGCAACGTCTCCGCCTGCTTTTTTTCCGTGATAGCACCTACGATGGGGTCACCCACGATGTTGCCGTTGCGGTCCACCACATAGGTGGTGGGATAGGCGAAGATGTTGGTTGTGAATTTTCCGGCCTCGCCGTCGGAAGCGAAATACACGTTCTGATAGGTCGCGCCCTTCTTGGCCAGCACATCCTTCGCCTCCGAGATTGCCGCTTCGTCGCCGTCCAGCGTGAAGGTGTTGACGCCGATGAGGGAGCCGCCCTTCTCCGCAAGCTCCTTGTTCAGCGCGTCCAGCTCGGCAAGCTCACCCACGCAGGGATTGCAGGTGGTGAACCAGAAATTCACCACGGTGACAGCATTGCCGGAGAACAGCTCGTCGCTCTTCACCGTGTTGCCATCCAGGTCTTTACCCTCAAAGGCGGGGAACTTCTGCATGCTGCCGTCGTCGGGAGGGTTGCTCGTGTCGCTGCCTGCGGGCATGCTCATATCGCCGTCCATGGATTGCTGCACGATCTCGGGGTACTTTTCCTCCAGCGCGGTCATCTTGTTTTCAATATTGCTGATCTCCGTGGCCGATTCCTTCAGCATCTCATACTCTTCGTCGGTGAACTGGTCTTTGGCGCTCTCGATGGTATCCAGCAGGAACTCGCCATAGTTTTTTCCATCCTCCACCATGGCCATGCCCTTGTCGGCCTCCATGAAAACCTTTTCCCAGAGCGCAGTGTTCTGCGACAGGATCGTGTTCTCCTGTTCCATCAGCTTTTTGTGCAGGGCAAGTGCCTCCTCGGCGTTTTTCGGCTCGCCGGTCATGGCAGAGTCATTGCTGCTCATATCCGCTTTTTTATCGTTGTTTTTTGTGCCGCAGGCCGCCAAAGACAGCACCAGCAGGGCCGCCAGCAGCAGCGCAGTAAACTTTTTAAACTTCATTTTGATTCCTCCGTATTTATTTTTGTTGTATTTTCTTTCCCGTTGCCAAAGCCGCAGCGGAAGCACACGGCGTTCGTCGGACAGGCACGAATACACATCCCACAGCGAATGCACTCGGTATGGTTGGGTGTCTTCGTTACATCTACATCCATCTTGCAGACTCTGGCACATTTCCCGCAGGAGACGCACTTGTTCTTGTCCACCTTCATCTGAAACAGGGATACCCGGTTGAACAGGGCGTAGAACGCCCCCAACGGGCACAGCCACTTGCAGAAGGGGCGGTAGAACAGCACGCTCAGTACGATCACCGCCAGCAGGATGCTGAACTTCCATGTAAACAGGCTGCCCAGTGCCGCCCGGATGCCAGAATTGGCAAGGGCTAGCGGGATAGCCCCCTCCAGCACGCCCTGGGGGCAGAGGTACTTACAGAAGAACGGGTCTCCCATGCCCACATCGTTCACAAGAAATGCCGGCAGCAGGAATACCATCACCAGCAAAACGGCATATTTCAGATATCGCAGGGGCTTGAGCTTCCTTGTGGAGAACTTCTTTGTCGGGATCTTATGCAGCAGCTCCTGAAACCAGCCGAAGGGACAGAGGAAGCCGCAGATAAAGCGTCCCAGCATCACGCCCAGCAGAATGAGAAAGCCTGTGATATAATAGGAAAAGCTGAACTTTGATGAGCCCACCACTGCCTGAAACGCCCCGATGGGGCAGGCCCCGGACGCCGCCGGGCAGGAGTAGCAGTTGAGCCCCGGCACGCAGACGGTCTTCCCCGCGCCCTGATACAGTCCGCCCTTGAGAAAGTTCGGCAGATGCAGGTTGGTCAGCAGCGTCGCTCCCGCCTGGATCCAGCCCCGGAAGCGGGACATGGTCTGTGAAACGCCTGAAAACTTTTTACCCAATGCCCACACACTCCAGACATAATTTGATTGCTTTGCTCAGCACCGTCGCTGCCTCGCCCCGCCATACGCCAAAGCACAGCATGGCGGCTCCGGCGAGCAGAAGCGTGATCTGCGCCGCCGCCTTCTTTCCGTGACTCAAGTTTCATCACCCTTTCCGTTTTGTGTTTCCATCATAGCACGGAAGAGTTAAAGTCCCTGTTAAGAACAGAAATTTAACACAAACTTTATCTGTTTCTGCTATACTGAAGACAATCGAATGAATGAAGCTTATAAAGGAGGGCTTTCATGCATCTTTTGGTTATTGAAGACGAACGCGCTCTGTGCGAGACCATCGTCCGCAGCCTGCGGCGTTTGGCATACAGTGTAGACTGCTGCTACGACGGGGAGAAGGCGCTGGAGCTTCTTGGCGTGGAGCGCTACGATCTGGTGCTTCTGGATCTGAACCTGCCGGGCAAGGACGGCATGACGGTGCTGCGCACCCTGCGGCAGACAGACCGGGAGACGAGAGTCCTGATTCTCTCCGCCCGCAGCGAGGTAGAGGACAAGGTGGAGGGGCTGGACGCGGGTGCCAATGACTATCTGGCAAAGCCTTTTCACTTAGCCGAGCTGGAAGCCCGTATCCGCAGCCTGACCCTGCGGCAGTTCACGCAGCAGGACGTGCTGCTGACCTGCGGGGATTTAGCCTTCGACACGCGCTCCCGCACCGCTTCCGTCAATGCTCAGGCCCTGACGCTGACCCGCAAGGAAACGGGGATATTGGAATATTTAATGGTACATCAGGGGCGACCGGTGAGTCAGGAGGAGCTGATGGATCATGTCTGGGACAACAGCGTGGACAGCTTTAGCAACTCCATCCGGGTACATATCTCCGCTCTGCGCAAAAAACTGCGTGCCGCACTGGGCTATGACCCCATCCGCAACCGCATCGGCGAAGGCTATCTGATGGGAGGCGAGGAAGCATGAAGCGCCTTTCTTTGCAGTGGCGCATCACGCTGATGAGCGTCCTGCTCATCGGAGTTACCTGTATTTCCATGAATCTGCTGCTCTGTTCCTCCGGCATGTACTATATGGACACGATTGCGAACACGTTTCAGGGTGGCACTGTTCTTATCGATGGTGAAGGCGAAGGGAGCTTTGACCCGCAGCTCGTAGCACCTGACGAGGATTTGACAATCATTGTCGATGGGGCGCAAGGGCACTTCCGCACCACCAACTGGTACATCACGGCGGCGGTAACGCTGCTCAGCGGCATCCTCGCCTATTTTGTCAGCGGACGCGCCCTCAAGCCTCTGCGCAGCTTTGCCTCGCAGGTCGAGCAGGTGCAGATGAGCAACCTGGCAGACATGAAGATCAACGAGGACGTATTGCCGGAGTTCCGCCAGTTCAGCCATTCCTTCAATCAGATGCTTGAACGGCTGAACAACGCCTTTGCCGCCCAGCGGCAGTTCACTGGCAACGCTGCCCACGAGCTGCGCACGCCGCTTGCGCTGATGCAGGCGCAGCTGGAACTGTTCTCCGCAGAGCACCCCGACATACTGCCGGAAACAGCAGCATTTCTTTCTTTGTTGCGGGAGCAGACGGAGCGGCTGACTCAGATGACAAAAACACTGCTGGAAATGAGCAGCCTGCAGCAGGTGCCGCGGAACGAACGGATTCAGCTTGCGCCCATGGTCGAGGAGATCTTCACAGACCTCGCGCCGCTGGCAGATAAGCGCGGCATCACGCTGACGGCGGATGGCGACGGCGTCATGACCGGCAGCGACGCGCTGATCTACCGGCTGCTCTTCAACCTGACGGAAAACGCCGTCAAATA
>OMGX01000553.1_pt1 | contig 21076 bp, 22 predicted proteins | sample 1674381 | NCBI WGS metagenome assembly OMGX01 (sample SAMN05578582, study PRJEB25193) | human gut metagenome | biome: Human Microbiome; feature: human-associated habitat; material: feces | host: Homo sapiens | place: USA:Birmingham | reverse complement strand
GTTTTTTGCGGCGGCGTGTACGTCACAAAAAACACTTTGCGCGGAGAGAGTGTGTCCCGCCGACTCGGCGGGACGCGCGGTTCGGAGCGAGAGCCTTTTATTGAAAAAAGCTTTGCTTTTTTCAATAAATTTATAGAATATTCCGCAGGCTCAGGCGCTCCAGCTCGTCCAGCAGCTCCAGCTGCTGGCGCAGCTGCGTCAGCTCCGGCAGCAGGTCATCCCCCTGCTCCAGCCGGCACAGGGTCCGGCACCGGGACAGGGTCACCTGGGCCGCGTCCAGGGTTTCGTGGTGGATGACCACATGGAGATAATCCTGGGCCGACTCCCAGTCGGCGGACAGGTCGTCCATGGCCTCCCGGGCCATGTCCCAGCGCTGCTGGGCCGCCAGCTGGGCGATCCGGTCCGCCTGGTCCATCCACCGGTTGGTCCGGCGGTTCAGAGCCGCCGCATTAAGGATGCACAGGGTCAGCAGCACCGCCAGCACCAGTGAGGGCACGATCAGAAACCGCTTCATACGTCCTCCTTGGCCTGGCAGATCACGTTGCCCCCCTGGTCCAGGGACAGGAGAAACACCTGAGACGGGTCCTTCAGGTGCTCCCGCTTCAGCTGCTGCCGCAGCCACGCGTCGTCCACGTCCATTTTCTTCATATTGTCCCGCAGCAGCCGCCCGTCGTTGATCAGCAGCACCGGAAGAAGCTGCTCGGTGACGTTCAGGGACAGCTGACGGGGCGTTACCGGCTGGGCCTGGGACCGCAGCAGCACCGACACCTGGCCGCTGGTCTCCAGGACGGCGCACTGCACGTCCTTCAGGTCGGTGACCCCCTGGCCCCGCAGCTCCTCCAGAAGCTCGTCCACCGTCATGCGGTTGTGGCGCATGGCCCGCTGCTGGAGCTTCCCGTACCGGACGACGATGGCCGGTTCCCCGCAGATCAGGGACCGGAACCGCCCGCTGCGGAAGCTGATATAGCTTAAAAGCGTGGTCAGGGCCAGCAGGGTCAGAATGGGCACCACGCCGTTGATCAGCGGTGAGTCGAAGTCCTGCATGGGCACCGACGCCAGGTCCGACAGCAGCATGGTCAGCACCAGCTCGATGGGCTCCAGCTCGCCGATCTGGCGCTTTCCCGTCAGACGCAGGCCCACGATCAGCAGCAGATACAGAATGATGGTGCGGAAAAAAGCAGTGGCCATGAGCATTCCCCCTTCTATCGCCAGTATGCGCCGATGAGAGAAAGTTATACCGAGGCTGTCGAAAACTCAGAAATTTTTCGCCATCGAAAAGGAAGATAGTTACGAAAGAAACCCATCAGGGGTGTCTTTCGTTTGCAATCACAAGTTTTTCAGGACTTTTTAAGTTCTGAAAAACTGCACTCAGCTTGTCAAAAAAGCCTTTTTTGACAAGCTGAGTTATACCGCTTCATCCGGCCTTGAGGCCGTTTGATATACAGAACGCAGAACCGCGAAAGGAGGCCCCCGGGAAAAACCCATACAAAGCGCCATGTGCCTGCCGCTTCCCGGCAGGATAACGAGGAGGAGAGAGGATCGAGCCTTCGGCGGGAGCTCTCCCGCGCCGTCCGGGCGCGCACGCAGCGGGCAAATATGCGGGCGACCGCAAAACAGAGATGCTGCGACCGGAGAATGAGGCAAATCATCTGCGTGTTTGTCCTCCCCATTTCAACAGATCAGGAGGAATTTTTTTATGTGTGGAATTATCGGATACGTAGGCCGCCAGGAGGCCGCCCCTATTTTGCTGGAGGGCCTGGAGCGCATGGAATACCGGGGCTATGACTCCACCGGTATGGCCGTGTGCGGCGACGGCGTGCTGCGGGTCTGCAAGAAAAAGGGCCGGGTCCAGGTGCTGCGGGAGATGAGCCATGACGGCGCGGACCTGCCGGGCACCCTGGGCATCGGGCACACCCGCTGGGCCACCCACGGCGAGCCCAGCGACGTCAACGCCCACCCCCATCTGAGCCAGAGCGGCAAGTTCGCCGTGGTCCACAACGGCATCATCGAGAATTTCATCGCTCTGAAGGAGGAGCTGCTGCAAAAGGGCTACACCTTCCGCTCCGAGACGGACACCGAGGTGGTGGCCCAGCTGCTGGATTATTACTACAGCGACTGCGGCGACTTCTTTGAGGCCATGAACCGGCTGCTCCACGCGGTGGACGGGGCCTATGCCCTGGGCATCATCTGCGCCGACTATCCCGACCGGCTGGTGGCCGCCCGGAAGGACGCGCCCCTGCTGCTGGGCTTCGGCGACGGCGAGAACTTCATCGCCTCCGACGTGACGGCCCTGATCCGTCACACCCGGGACATCGCCTATATGGACGACGGGGAGCTGGCCATCCTTTCCCGCAGCGGCATCCGGGTATACGACCGCCAGCTGCGCCCGGTGGAGAAGAAGCACCACCATGTGGACTGGGAGGTGGACGCCGCAGAAAAGGGCGGCTACGCCCACTTCATGCTCAAGGAGATCATGGAGCAGCCCGCCGCCATCCGCAAGGCCACCGCCGCCCGGATCCAGGGAGGCCGCGTGGTGCTTCAGGACCTGACCATGACCCCGGAGCAGATCCGGGCCATCGGCCGCATCTACATTGTGGCCTGCGGCTCGTCGTACCATGTGGGCATGGTGGGCAAGTATAACCTGGAGCGGATGCTGCGCCGCAGCGTGGAGGTGTGCCTGGCCTCCGAGTTCCGCTATTGCGACCCCATCGTAGGGGAACGGGACCTGGTCATCGTTATCAGCCAGTCCGGCGAGACGCTGGATACCATGGCCGCCCTGCGGGAGGCCAAAAAGCGGGGCGCCCGCATCCTGTCCATCGTCAACGTGGTGGGCTCCTCCATTGCCCGGGAGTCCGACGACGTGCTGTATACCTGGGCCGGGCCGGAGATCGCCGTGGCCACCACCAAGGCCTACAGCACCCAGATGGCGGTGCTGAACCTGCTGGGCCTGTACTTCGGCGAGGTCATGGGCACCGTGGACTACGAGACATACACCGCCATGATCCGGGATATCCTGGATCTTCCGGAAAAGCTGGAGCAGGTGCTGGCCCAGGCGGACCGGATCCGGGAGATGGCCAAGGATTTCGCCGGACGGGACGACGTGTTCTTCATCGGCCGGAACCTGGACTATGCCCTGAGCCTGGAGGGAAGCCTGAAGCTCAAGGAGATCAGCTATATCCACTCCGAGGCGTATGCCTCCGGCGAGCTGAAGCACGGCACCATCTCCCTGATCGAGGAGGGAACACCGGTTATCGCCCTGAGCACCTACGGGCCTCTGTTTGACAAGGCCATGAGCAACGTGGTGGAGGTACAGGCCCGGGGCGCCCGCGTCCTGGCCCTGACCACCGAGACCCACCGGGAGGCTATGCTGGCCCGGACAGACCGGGTGCTGACGGTGCCGGAGGTGGAGCCTATGCTGCTGCCCCAGCTGGGCGTGGCGCCCCTGCAGCTGCTGGCGTACTACATCGCCCTGGAGCGGGGCTGCGACATCGACAAGCCCCGGAACCTGGCCAAAAGCGTCACCGTGGAATAACATCGCGTAAAACCGAGGAAATTATGAACAACATCAACATTGTACCCATGACGGCGGATCATCTGGACGCTCTGGAGCAGCTGGAGCGCACCTGCTTCTCCCGGCCTTGGTCCCGGAAAATGCTGGCCGAGGAGCTGGACAATGAGTGCGCGGCCTTTCTGGTGGCGGAGGACGCCGCCACGGGGGAGGCAGTGGGCTATGCCGGGCTGCTGGTGGCCGCCGACGAGGGGTATATCACCAACGTGGCGGTGTTTCCCCCGTATCGCCGCCGGGGCGTGGCCGGGAAGCTGCTGGACGTGTTCCTGCGCTTTGCCCGGGCCAACCACCTGGCCTTCCTGACCCTGGAGGTCCGGCCCAGCAACGCCGCCGCCATTGCCCTGTATACCCAGTTCGGCTTCCGGGAGGCCGGACGCCGCCGGAACTACTATGATCTGCCCCGGGAGGACGCCCTGATCCTGACCCGGACCTTTGGGGAGGAGAGCAAATGAATATTCTGGCCTTTGAATCCTCCTGCGACGAGACTGCCGCGGCGGTGGTGCGGGACGGGCGGACGGTGCTGTCGGACGCCATCCTGTCCCAGGCGGACATGCACGCCCTGTACGGCGGCGTGGTGCCGGAGATCGCCTCCCGCAAGCATGTGGAGGCCATTGCCGGCCTGACGGATCAGGCCCTGCGGGATGCGGGTCTGACCCGGAAGGACATCGACGCCGTGGCGGTGACGTATGCCCCGGGCCTCATCGGCGCGGTGCTGGTGGGGGTCAACTTCGCCAAGTCCGCCGCCTACGCCCTGGGGGTTCCCCTGATCCCGGTGCACCACGTCCGGGGCCATATCGCCGCCAATTACCTGGCGTTTCCGGAGCTGGAGCCGCCGTTTCTGGCGTTGGCCATGTCCGGCGGCAACACCCTGATCGTGGACGTGAAGGGCTACACGGATATGGAGGTACTGGGTGCCACCCGGGACGACGCGGCGGGGGAGTGCTTCGACAAGGCCGCCCGGGTGCTGGGCCTGCCGTACCCCGGCGGAAAGCCCATGGACCGGCTGGCCGCCCAGTCCCACGGCGGGAAATACGTCCTGCCCCGGGCCCATGTGGAGGGTGCACCTCTGGACATGAGCTTTTCCGGCCTGAAAACCGCCGTGGTAAATCTGGCCCACAACGCCGAACAGAAGGGGGAGCCCCTGGACGCCGCCGCCCTGGCCCATGACTTCAACCAGGCGGTGTCTGACGAGCTGGTGCCCCGGGCCATGGAGGCCGCCCGTCTCCGGGGCCGCACCTGCATCGCAGCCGCCGGCGGCGTGGCCGCCAACACCATCATCCGGGGAGACCTGGAGAGGGCTTGTGAAAAGGCCGGATACCGCCTGTACCTGCCGCCTCTGAGCCTCTGCGGCGACAACGGGGCCATGATCGGCGCCCAGGGGTACTACGAGTATCTGGCGGGCCGCCGGGCGGGGCTGGACCTGAACGCCTATGCCACCATGGAGCTGGACGATCTTTTCTATTGAGACACAAAATCCCCCCTGCCAACCGGCAGGGGGGATAAGACAGTTTCCCTTGCCTCTCCCTTTGGGAGAGGTGGCCGAGCGCAGCGAGGACGGAGAGGGCAAACGGCAAGACCCTCTCAGTCACCTGCGGTGACAGCTCTCCCAAAGGGAGAGCCAAGGGGCTGCACCTCTTTGCATAGTATGTCGGCATGAGAAATGGAGCGTATCTGTATCGATACGCTCCATTGACTGTTTTACGAACGCCCTGCCAACCGGCAGGGGGGATTTCAGCTGTTTATTCTTCCGTATGGCGGTTCTTTTTTGCCAGCTCCGCGATCTGGCCGAACTTCCCGGTGACATAGCTGTAGCTTTTCCGCCCGTGGGGCAGGAGACAGGCGCTGCAATCCTTGATGCCGTCGCCGACATACCGGAAGTTGCCGCCGCACCGGTCGCCCAGGGCATACAGGGGACAGTAGCAGAACAGGCAGTTGAAATCCTCCGGATGGGCCGTCTCGTGGCAGGGAAAGAACTCGCAGGCCGTGTGCTGGAAGAAGGAGTAGCGGCACTCCTCGGGCTTGGTGGACAGGGCCTCACACTTCTCCATGGTGCACCTCCGTTACAGGCTTGCCGGGCCAATAGATGACATAGCACTCCGCCATCTCGCCCATGTAGAAAAACACGTTCTCGCCCATTTCAATGTGCTTGCCGAAGGTCAGATCCGGCACGAACAGGCGGCCGCAGGTGCGCTTGGGCCCCTTGATGGTGTAGCCCTCGGGGTTGGGGTTGTCCCGCAGGGCCTCTGCCGCCTCCTGAAGGCCGGGAAAGCGCAGGGCTTTCTCCAGCTGGGCCAGCTGGGTCTCGCCGTTGATATAGACCAGGTGATCCTGGTCCCGGAACCAGTTGATGAGCATTTGTTCGTCCTCCTGACAGAAAATGAGGTAGGGGGCGGGCGGGAGTGGCTGCCCCTGCCCGCCCCGTGGAAAGCTGCGGCTGTGCCGCGCTCAGGCTTGCAAAAAAACCGCGCCAATGCTCCATTGGCGCGGCCGGTTTCCCGCGATCGGACCTATCCTCCGCCGTAGGGCGCGCAGCGGGGACAGCATGGCGGCAAGCAGGTCTTCTGACTGGCGGATCAGCAGCGGCGCACGGTCTTCCCGGTTTCCCAGTGACGGACTTTCGTCCCATGTGCGCGGCCTCCCCGTATACAGCGGCGGTACCGTTCAGGATTCACACCTGATTCACTATTCTCCCGCGCCGCCCAACCGGCGGCACAGGCACTTGCGCATTGTATTCTTTATATACGGATAGTGTACCATCCGGCGGCGCTTCTGTCAAGGGGGCAGATGGGACCGGGGATTACTTTGGCAAAAACACTTGCCATCCGGCGCCGTCATGGTGTATGATAGGGGAAAAACAGGAAGGGAGCTCTCTCAAATGACCGCCGAACAACGACGGAGCCGGATCAGCGCCCGGCTCCATGAAGCACAGCAGCCCATCAGCGCCACTGTCCTGGCCCGAGAGCTGGGCGTCAGCCGCCAGATCATTGTGGGGGACGTGGCCCTGCTGCGGGCCGGAGGCCAGGCCATCACCGCCACCGCCCGGGGCTATGTGATCCCCGCCCCCGGAGACGGCACGGTGCGCCAGGTGGCCTGCCGCCACGACGGCGCGGGTACCCGGGACGAGCTCAACGCCATGGTGGACTGCGGCTGCACGGTCATCGACGTCATTGTGGACCACCCGGTATACGGCCAGCTGTCTGCGCCGCTGCACCTGCACAGCCGCCTGGATGTGGAGCAGTTCATGAACCGCATGAAGGGGGCCGCGCCCCTGTCCCAGCTGACGGAGGGCGTCCATCTGCATACCCTGTCCTGCCCCGATGAGCAGGCCTACCGTCAGCTGACGGACCGCCTGCGGCAGCTGGGCTTCCTGGCGGAGTAGCAGCCGCCCCCGGCAGCCGAATTTGCCGGCAGCGGCCTGACAAAATGGATTCTTGACAAGCTCAGCGCCGCATCCTTCCGGGTGCGGCGCTGAGCTGATCGTCTTATACGCCCAGCTTTTCCAGGGCCGCCATACGCAGGCAGTCGCACAGAATGGCGATGGCCTGCTCCAGCTCGTGGATGGGCGGCAGGGACGGGGCAATGCGGATGTTGCTGTCCTGGGGGTCCACGCCATAGGGGAAGGTGGCCCCGGCGGCGGTCATGGTGACGCCGGCGTCCCGGCACAGCTCCAGCGTCCGCTTGGCGGTTCCGGGCATGGCGTCCAGACTGACGAAATAGCCGCCCTTGGGATGGCTCCACCGGGCGATGCCGCAGGGGGCCAGATGGCGGTCCAGCTCGTTCTCCACCGTGCGGAACTTGGGCCCCAGAATGGCCGCGTGACGCCGCATCAGCGCCAGGGTGGTCTCCTTATCCTTCAGATACCGCACATGGCGCAGCTGGTTCATCTTATCGTAGCTGATGATCTGGATGTTCAGCAGATTCTTGAAGTATTCCACGTTGGCCTCGCTGACCGCGCCGCAGGCGATGCCCGCCCCGGGGAAGGTGATCTTGCTGGTGGAGGCAAACTCATACACCATGTCGGCGTTGCCGTACTCCGCGCACAGGGACAGAATGTCCGGGAAGGGCACGAAATCTCCCTCCAGCTCGTGGACGCAGTAGGCATTGTCCCACATGAGCATAAAGTCCGGCGCGGCGGGCTTCATGGCGGCCAGCCGGCGAATGGTTTCGTCGGAATAGATGATGCCCGTGGGATTGGAGTATTTGGGCACGTTCCACATACCCCGGACCTCCGGGTCCCGGATCAGCCGCTCCACCTGGTCCATATCCGGCCCGTTCTCCGTCATGGTCACGGGGATCAGCTCCATGCCGAAGGACTCCGTCACCTTAAAATGCCGGTCGTATCCCGGCACCGGGCACAGCCACTTCACCCGGTCCAGCTTGCCCCAGGGCTTCTCGCTGTGCAGCAGGCCGTGGGTATACGCCTTGGACACGGCGTCGAACATCAACTCCAGGGAGGAGTTTCCTCCGGCGATGACCTGGCCGGGCTTGCAGCCCAGAAGGTCTGCAAACAGCTTCCGGGCAATGGGAATACCCGCCACATAGCCATAATTTCGCGCATCAATGCCGTCGGTGATGAAGTCGTCGGCAGTCAGGGGGATGTTGTACATCTCCATGACCATATCCAGCTGCTCCCGGCCGGGCTTGCCCCGGGCCATGTTCAGCTCCAGCCCCAGGGCCTTCTGCTCCTGGTGGGTCCTGCACAGGGCGGCGTATTCCGCCTGCCGCTCCGCAAGGGTCATTTCCTGATAAGTTTTCATGATGCTTTCCCTCTTTTCCCGTAGTGGCGCCGGGTTTCCGGCCCAACGCCTCCCCAGCATAGCATACATTCCCTCAAAAGGCAAATGTTACTTTTTCGCAGGCGGCACACATCCGCTTTCATCCTGCTTTCTCCCCTAAAATTCCCGCAGCACCAGCTCCGTGGAGCCGCTGCCGGTCACCAGCCGCAGCACCCGGGGGTGTCCGGCGTATTCCCGGCACAGGTCCCGCAGGGCGGTGCCGCTGTGGTATCCGTGAATCAGCCGCAGGCGGTATACCCCGCCGCCGCAGCGGCGCAGGGCCGCGTCGATGGCCACCCGGGCCTGGTAGGTGTTTTTTCCGTGAAGATCCAGCTCCATGATCCCCGGCTGCATACGCCTCACCCCTTTCTTGTCTCATTTTACCCCGGGACGTCCCGGTTTGCAAGCGGCGTTTCCCATAGAAAAAAAAGCGGCGCCTCTCCCGGGAGAGACGCCGCTTGCAGGCTTTACAGATCCAGGGCCAGGTCGCCCTCCTTGATCCATTTCCATTTCCGCAGGGGAAGGGCCAGCAGCCATGTGAGCACCGCCGGCAGCACGAAGGAGATCAGCACCAGCCCCAGCCAATCCATGCCGGTGATGCCGGCCTTGACCCCGGCGGCCACATCGCTGACCCAGCCGGTGTATACGCCGATCTGGCCCACCAGGCCGCAGGTGCCCATGCCGCTGGATACTGCCGCGCCGTTCATCTCCAGGCGGAACAGGCAGGTGGCAATAGGCCCCGTAATGGCGGAGGCCAGCGTGGGCGGGATCCACACCCGGGGGTTGCGGACGATGTTGCCCATCTGCAGCATACTGGTACCCAGGCCCTGTGCCGCCAGACCGCCCCACCGGTTTTCCCGGAAGCTCATCACGGCAAAGCCGATCATCTGGGCGCAGCAGCCTGCCACGGCAGCGCCGCCGGCCAGCCCCGTCAGCCCCAGGGCCGCGCAGATGGCGGCGGAGGAGATGGGCAGCGTCAGCGCCACGCCGATGACTACAGATACGATGATGCCCATGAAGAAGGGCTGCAGCTCCGTGGCCCACATGATGAACCGGCCCACGGCACTGGCCGCCGTACCAATGGGTGCGGCGATCAGGGCGGCAATGCCGATGCCCGCCAGAGTGGTGACGATAGGTGTCACCAGAATGTCGATCTTCGTCTCCTTGCTGACGGCCTTGCCGATCTCGGCTGCCAGAATCGCCACGAACAGCACCGCCAGAGGCCCTCCGGCCCCGCCCATATAGTTGGTGGCGAAGCCCACGGGAATCAGGGAATACAGCACCAGAGGCGGCGCCTCCAGCGCCCGCCCGATGGCCACCGCCATGCCCGGGCCCACCATAGCGGAGCACAGGCCGCCGATGGTATACGTCACGGCGCCCTCCCCCTTGCCCAGGGTGACGATCACCTCCGTCAGAAACCCGATATGAAGCTGCTGACCGATGGTGTTGAGGATGGTCCCCACCAGCAGGGTGCAGAACAGCCCCTGGGCCATGGCGCCCATGGCGTCGATAAAGTACCGCCTGGCCGAGAACACGATGTTCTTCCGGGCCAGGAATTTGCGAACCGCTTCCATAGCATTGACCTCGCATATGTAAAGTAATAGGGTACGCAGGTGTCATGACACCTGCGTACCCTATTATAGCGTGTGGTTTCCGTTTGTCAACCCCTTCAGGGTTCTATACGTTTTATTCCCCGTATACGCACCCCTTCGCCGGCCCTCCGGCCAGAGGAATATCCGCCACCGTCAGGGGAATGCGGTACATATCCCGCAGCAGCTCCTCCGTCAGGGTCTCCTTCACCGGGCCCCAGGCCCGGACGCCGCCGTCCTGCAAAACCAGGGCGTGGGTGGCAAACCGGAAGGCGTGCTCCGGATTGTGGGTGGACAGCAGCACCGTGTACCCGCTGTCCGCCAGAGCCCGCACCTGCCGCAGCAGCCGGAACTGGTTGCCGTAGTCCAGGCTGGCGGTGGGCTCGTCCATCAGAAGGATCCTGGCTTGCTGGGCCATGGCCCGGGCAATCAGGGCCAGCTGCCGCTCGCCGCCGGAGATCTCGTTGACGCCCCGGTCCCAAAGGTCCTGAATGCCCAGCTGCTCCAGGGCCCGGTCCGCCGTCTCCTGCTGCTGCCGTCCCGGCGCGTGAAAGGGGTCCGCCCCCATCAGCACCGTGTCCCGGACGGTGTAGTTGTATACCGGCGCGCTGGTCTGGGGGATATACGCCGCCAGACGGGCCAGAGCTCTGCGGTCCAGGGATCGCAGAGCGTGGCCGCACAGGGCAATGTCTCCCCGGTATCTGGGCAGAAAGCCCAGAATGCACCGGAACAGGGTGCTCTTACCTGCCCCGTTGGGGCCCAGCACTGCCACCAGCTGCCCCGGCTCCGCCCGGAAGGTCACGTTCCGCAGCACCTGCCGCCGCCCGTAGGCGAAGGACAGCTCCCTTACGTCAATGGACACGGCGTCCACCTCCCGTCGCAATGAGATACAGAAACAGCGGCGCGCCCACAAAGGCCGTGAGAATGCCCAGCGGCAGTTCTCCGGTGGTCACCAGCCGGGCAATGTCGTCCACTGCCAGCAGAAATGCCGCTCCGAACAGGGCCCCGGCGGGGATCAGCCGCCGGTAGTCGTACCCGAACAGCATCCGACAGAAGTGGGGGATCACCAGGCCCACCCAGCCGATCATGCCCGACACCGCCACGCTGGCGGAGGTCAGCAGCGTGGCGCACACGATCACCGCGCCCCGCAGCCGCCGGGTGTTCACGCCCATGGACTGGGCCTCCTCCTCGCCCACGGTCAGCAGGTTCATCCGCCACCGCAGGAAAAACAGGGGGATCATCCCCAGGGCCACGGGAATGGCCAGAAATACCACGTCCTTGTCCTTGATGGAGGACAGGGATCCCATGAGCCAATAGGTGATGGCGGGCAGCTGCTGCTGGGTATCCGCCACCAGCTTCACAAACGACGTTCCCGCCGAAAACAGGGACGAGATCATCATGCCCGCCAGGATCAGGGCCACCGCCTGGTCGGCTTTGGACAGGCGGCTGACCAGCCAGGCCGCCGCCACCGCCAGCAGTCCGCAGCAGAACGCAGCGGCGGAGATGCCGAAGTATCCCGCCCCCAGCAGAATGGCCACTGCCGCGCCGAAGCCCGCCCCGGTGGAGGCCCCCAGAATGTCCGGCGACACCATGGGATTGCGGAACATGCCCTGATACGCCGCGCCGGACACCGCCAGGGCCGCCCCCACCAGGGCCGCTGCCGCCACCCGGGGCAGCCGCACGGCAAAGACCACCTTGTCATCGCTGATAGGCCAGTCCGCCGCCCCGCCGGAGATCCGGGTCCACAGCATGTGGACCAGCTGCCCCGGCGACAGGGCGTACCGCCCTACCAGCAGCGATCCCAGCAGCACCGCCAGGAAAACAGCCCCCAGCACCGCGAACCGCCGGGCATAGCGCTTATCCGCCGCCCGGAGGATATTGTGAAATACGGTGCTCATTTATGGGTTCCTCTCTTTTCTGTAGTACACGGTCTGGGCGGCGGCGCCGGCGGCCGCCAGCAGCATACACAGAACCAGGGCGCGGCAGATTTTCCTCATAGCGTTCCTCATTTCAGGGTGGAGCGGCTGAGCATCTGCCGCGCCTCCTCCTCCGTCAGGTCATAGTGCCAGAAAAGCCCATAGTATTCCCGGGCCACCTGCACCATGTCATAGTCGTACAGCTCCGGATACAGCAGATTCCCCAGCCACCAGATGCCCAGCACCCGGTTCACGGAGGGGGGAGAGCTCATCCAGTCGTAGGGCAGGCCGGGGATCTCGTAGTATTTCCCGGACTGCACGGCCTGCAGGCCCGCCCACTCCCCCTGGGCCAGGGTGTCGTAGGGGCCGCCGGTGGACAGGAGGATCACGTCCGGCTCCACGGCGTATACCTCCTCCAGACTGACGGTGGTGCCGCCGCCCCGGTTGCTGACCTCCTGGGGGATAATGGCGTTGACGGCCCCCACCAGGTCGATGACGTCCGCCTGGACCGACCCGGCGGCGTTGCAGGCAAGGCCCGTGGACCCGGTGCCGAACAGCACGGAGAGCCGCTGATTCTCGGGGATTTTTGCGGAATTCTCCCGGGCCATGGAGACGGTTTTTTCAATGAATTGGGCCAGGGACTCCGCCATGTCGGACCGGTTCAGGATATCCCCCAAGGTCCGGTAGGCGGCGGCCATATCGTCCAGGTTTGCCTCGATAAACACCGTGGGAATGCCGGTCTGCTTCTGTATACGGTCCATATCGTCGGCGATGCTGTCCTTTTTGTCACCCAGGTCGATGATGATCTGGGGCCGGGCGTCGATGAGGGACTCCATATTCAGGTTGGCCTTGCTGCCGTAAAACTGGCCGAAGGTGGGCAGATAGCGGACCTCCTCCGGAAAATACGGCATCTGGGCCGTGCTGGGGCTGCTGGCCAGACCCGCCAGCAGATCATAGGCAATGGGCATGAGGATCATCTGGGCCGTGGAGCCGCTGGGGGCCACCCGCCGGATATCGGCGGGGATCTCCACCTGGCGGCCGGCGGAGTCGGTGACGACCCGGGTCTTCACCCCCTCCAGGGGGTCGTAGCCCTGCTTTTTGCCGCAGGCCGCCAGGGGCAGACACAGGCACAGGGCCAGGAACAGGGCGAGAATACGATGTTTCATAGGTCACTCCTTATCAGAATCAGGCCGGGACGGAAGGGGGCGGAAATCCGGCCGGCCCGGCAGCCAGCCGTCACCGACCCGCCGCTGGGGCGGCGGGGGAGGGGGGATCAGGGCATCATTCTCCCCGCTGTAGAAGGCGCGGTTGTTTTCGATGAGCTGGGGAAGGGTCACGGGGCGGTAGAAATTCACGTCCACCCCGGCGTTGAGCACCCGGGGCATCTGGCGCAGCATGCCGTACTCCGGGCCCCGGGCCTGGTGCAGGTGACCGTGGATCATATAGCCCCGCCTGCGGTAGAGAATGGGATAGTGGCAGAGGATAATGTGGACCTCTCCGTCGTCGATCTCGTTGAAGTCGGTGACGGTCTCAAAATAGCGGTACAGCTCCCCGGCGTTTTCAAAGCCGGTGTCGTGATTGCCGCGGATCAGGTGCTTATGGCCCCGGAGCCGCGCCAGCGCGTCCCCCGGCACCAGGCCCCGGTTATAGCCCACGTCCCCCACCACATACACGGTGTCATCCTCCGACACGGCGGCGTTCCACCGGGCGATCAGCACCCGGTCCATTTCCTCCACGGAGCCGAAGGGACGGGAGGGCAGGAAGGGCTCATAGTGAAAGTGGAGGTCGGCGGTATAGAAGATCATGGCGTCCTCCCATAGCGATATTTTCAAAATAGAATAACGAATCTCAAAAAAATTTAGATAACCAGATGAATTTTTGTTCAGTATAGCAAAATCCGCCGGGATTGTCAATACGGCAGGGCGGGAAAATGCCATTTTGGGCATGACAGAGCCCCGGGCGGCGGAAGGCAGATATGGCCGCCCGGGGCTCTGTCTATTTCATTCGCTCCACAGCCGCACCGTCCGTGGGGCGGTGTCGCCGTCTGGCAGCAGCGACGCCGCGAAGCCCGCGGGCTGATACGTCAGCTCCAGCAGGAATTGATCGGGCTGATCCAGATAGTCCGGGTACTCGTCCAGCACCATCACCAGCTCCAGCTGCTGCCCCTGGGCGGGCAGCGGGTTCAGCCAGCCGTTTACCACCTGATTGCTGAACTCCACGCCGGACTCATACCCCAGGGGCAGGACGCCCTTGGAGGTGTCGTGGATGTAGAATTGGGCGTTCAGCTGATAAAGCTGCCCGTCATAGAACCCGTAGGCCTTTCCCTCCGTCAGCTTCAGGGGGATGTCCTTGCTGCTGGAACGCAGAAGAAAGTAGTAAAGATATTTCTGGTTGGGGACCTTCTGGATGACTACGCTGCCGTCCTCAGTCGTATAGCTCTCCTGGACGGCCTGGCTGGGAATGCTCAGCCTGGTCAGGCGGGGCGTCAGGGCCTGGGCAGACCATCGGGCTTCGGCGTACCACAGAATGCCGGACAGCACCAGCAGCGCCGCCAGGACGATCACCGCCGCCCACAGGGCCTTCCGCCGCCGCCGCAGGCGGCGCAGCAGTCGGGCCTCCTCCTGAAACTGCGGCTCCAGCAGGGGGTGGCACATTTCGTCCGCCGTCCGGCGGCAGGCTTCGCACCCGGCCAGGTGCTCCTCCAGGGCCTCCCGGGATTCCGGGCTCAGCATCCCCTCGGTGTACAGGGGCATCAGATCCTGGGCCAAGGCACAGTCGATGGTTTTCATGGCGTTCCCTCCATTTGCTCCATGATTTTCTTCCGGGCCCGGTGATAGGTGACGCAGGCCCAATTTTCACCCTTTTCAAACAGGCTGCCGATGTCGCGGAAGGACAGCTCCCCCAGCACCCGCAGCAGAAATACCTCCCGGTACGGCTCCGGCAGCCGGTGCAGCAGCCGGTGGATGCGCAGGGCCAGGTCCTTGTCCTCAAAGGCGGCGGCAAAGTCCCGGCTGTCCGGCAGGGCGGCGGTGTCGTCCAGGGGCTGGCACCGGCCCTCCTTCCGCCGCAGAGAGGTCCAGGTGTTCCGGGCGATCTGGCACAGCCAGGTGGAGGCGGCGCACTCGCCCCGGAAATCCGGCAGGGCCACCATGGCCCGGTAAAAGGTCTCCGCCGCCAGCTCCTCGGCGGCGTGTTCGCTGCCGGTGAGCCGCAGAGCGTAGCGGTACACCGTCTGATAGTGGCGGCGGTACAGCTGCTCCATATCCTGGGCCATGTCCTCCCTCCTTTCTGTTTATTAGACGCGCGGTGCAGCGGAATCTGACAGAAAATTTCAAAAAAAATCCCCTTATGCGGGGGCATAAGGGGATTTTGAGGGGTCAGGTATTCAGATACGGGTCGTCCAGGCGGCCCAGGCGGCGCAGCATGGTCTTTTTCACGGCCTTGAAGATGTTCTCATACCCGGTGCAGCGGCACAGATGGCCGGACAGCAGCTTGCGCAGCTGGTCGTCGGTATAGTACACGCCCCGGTCCAGGATCTCCACCGCCGTCATGACAAAGCCCGGGGTGCAGAAGCCGCACTGGATGGCGGTTTCCTCCATAAAGGCCTGCTGGATGTCGGACAGCTCGCCGTTGGGGCCCATGAGGCCCTCCAGGGTGGTGATGTGCTTGCCCTCGGCCCACACGGCCAGGTACAGGCAGGAGTTGTAGCACTCGCCGTCGATGAGCACATTGCAGGCGCCGCATTCGCCCACCTCGCAGCCCTTCTTCACGGAGGTCATGGAGAAGTCGTTGCGGAGCATATCCGTCAGAGATGCCCGGACGTCCACCATTTTCTCCACTTCCTTGCCGTTGAGGAAGAACGTGACCAGCTGATACTGATTCTTTGCCATTACAGCTCACCTCCTGCCAGCTTCACGGACTCGATGAGGCAGCGCTTGGCGCTCTCCACGGCGATGTGGGAGCGGAAGGCCCTGCTGGCCCGCCAGGAATCCCGGGGGTGGATGTCCTCCAGCACCGTGCGGCCGAACTGCTGGATGTTCTCCAGAGTGACGGCCCTGCCGTTGATGAACGCCTCGGCGTTCAGCGCCCGCAGGGGCACGGGGCCCGCCACGCCGAAGGCGATGCGCACCCGCTCAAAGGTCTTTTTGTCCGGGCTCAGCCGGGCGTTGACGGAGGTGCCCAGGGTGGCGATGTCCATGGCGTTGCGCATGGCGTACTTGATATAGTGGCCGAAGGTCCGGTCATAGGATGCCTTGGGGATCAGGATGGCGGTCTGGATCTCGCCGTCCTCCGCCCGCAGGTCCACGGTGCCGGCCTTGAGGTAGAAATCCTTGATGGGCACCCGGCGAACGCCGTTTTTGCCGGTGATCTCGATGATGGCCTCCCAGGCGTGGAGGGTGGAGGCGGAGTCGGCGGAGGTGACGCCGTTGCAGGTGTTGCCGCCGATGGTGCCGGCGTTGCGGATCTGGGGGCCGCCCACCATGTCCACCGCCTCGCCCAGCACGTTGATGTACCGCTGGATCAGGGGATCGGCGGTGATGTGGCTGAAGGTGGTGAGGCTGCCGATGCGGAGATTTTCCTGGTCATCCAGGGACACGCCCCGCATTTCGCGGCAGCCCTGGATGCTGATGAGGGCCTTTCCGGCCCGCTTGCCCTCCCGCATCTGCACCAGCACGTCGGTGCCTCCGGCGATGATCTGGGCCTCGGGATGCTCCAGCCGCAGGCGGATGGCGTCCTGGACGCTTTCGGCCTGGTAGAGCGCTGACATATCATACATAGCGGTATTTCCTCCTTAGTCCCGGATCAGGCCCTCTTCCGTGAAGCGCCGGAAAAGGACGTGGGGGGTGATGGGATCCTGGTCGATGGCCACGCCGGTGGCGTTGTAGATGGCGTTGCGAATGGCGGGAGCGCCGGAGCAGGCCGGGGGCTCGCCCAGGGCCTTGGTGCCGAAGGCGCTGGTGGGCTCGGCATTTTCCACGAACTGCGCCTCCAGATGGGGGTGGTCCATGATGGTGGAGAGCTTATAGTCCAGCAGGTTGTTGTTCAGGGGACGGCCGGTCTTTTCGTCGAACAGCAGCTGCTCGGACAGACCGTAGCCGATGGCCATGGACATGCCGCCGTGAACCTGAGCCTCCGCCAGGGCCGGGTTCACCAGCCTGCCGCAGTCGTGGACGTTGATGATGTCCTTCAGCGTCACCTTGCACATGGGGATGTCCACCTCCACCTCGGCGAAGGTGCAGCCGAAGGAATAGGCGTTGCTGCGGATGGTATAGGTGCTCTCGGCGGTGATATGCTGGGAGTCGTTGGGGTTATACTGGGCGTGCATGGCCAGCTCCGACAGGCTCATCAGCACCTTGCCGTCGGTGGTGCGGACGATGCTGCCGTCCGCGATGTCCATGTTGTACACCGCCTGGCGGGTGAGCTTGGCGGCGTAGTCCAGAATTTTCTCCTTCAGCATCAGGCCCGTCTGTCGGATGGAGAAGCCCGCCACATAGGTCTGCCGGGAGGCGTAGGCACCCAGGCCCGTGGGGGTCACGTCGGTATCCTGGCAGGACACCACATGGACCCTGCGATAGTCCCCCAGGCCCACCACATCAGCGGCCATCTGGGCATAGACGGTGTCGGCTCCCTGGCCGATCTCCGTCTCGCCGCACTGCATGGTGACGCTGCCGTCCAGGTTCAGCTGCATCCGGTTGGAGGACGTCTCCAGAGAGATGGGATACACGGCGGTGTTGTACCAGAAGGTGGCCACACCGATGCCCCGGCGGACGGGGCCGGTGTCCTTGGCAAATTCCGCCAGCTTCCTGTCGTAGTCGATGTACTTCTTGCCTGCCTCCAGACACTGGCGGAAGGAATCGTCATAGTTGACGTTGTGGGAGAATCCGTCCTCGTACCCCTGGGGCATGATGTTCTGCATCCGGAAGGCCAGGGGGTCCATGCCCACGGCCTTGGCGCAGTCGTCCACGTTGGACTCGTCGGCAAAGGAGGCCTGGGGCATACCGTAGCCCCGCATGGCACCGGCGGCGGGCCGGTTGGTGAACACGGTCCAGGCGTCGCACTCCATGTTGTCGCAGGGATAGTGCTGGGGGAAGGAGCCCATGGCCTTGGCCACGATGCTGTGTCCGTGGGAGGCGTAGGCCCCCTGGTTGGAGAACAGCTCCACCTTCCGGGCGGCAAAGGTGCCGTCCGGCCGGAGCCAGGACACGATGTGGAACCGGATGGCGTGGCGCACCCGATTGGAGACGAAGGTTTCCTCCCGGGAGCAGTCGATGCGGACGCAGCGCCCGTGGACCTGGGTGGAGCACCAGGCGCACAGAGGTTCGTACAGGGCGTCCTGCTTGTTGCCGAAGCCGCCGCCGATATAGGGCTTTACCACCCGGATATCGCTCCAGGGTCGGCCCAGAGCCTGCCCCACCACCCGGCGGATGATATGGGGGATCTGGGTGGAGGCCACCACGGTGATCCGGCCGTTTTCCTCATAGGCGAAGCAGCCGTGGTTCTCAATGTGGCAGTGCTGCACCGTGGGGGTATCGTACCAGCCCTCTACCCGGATGAGGCCCGGCTCCCGGATGGCGGCCTGATAGTCGCCCTTTTTCATGTCGGTGTGCTTGAGGACATTGTCGGGATAGTCATCGTGAAGCCGGGGTGCGCCGGGCTTCATGGCCTCCTGGGCGTCCAGCACCAGGGGCAGCTCCTCATACTCCACCTGCAAGGCCCGGACGCCCTGCATGGCGGCCACCTCGTTTTCCGCGATGACCACGGCCACGTCGTCGCCGTAGTAGCGGACATGGCGGTTGAGCAGATGACGGTCCGCCACGTCCTGGTGGTCCGGGTCCATGGACCAGGGGTGACCGGCGGTGGGGAAGGGGTGCTCCGGCACGTCGAAGCAGGTCAGGACCTTCACCACGCCGGGGATCGCCTCCGCAGCAGCGGTATCCACAGACTTCACGAAGCCGTGGGCAATGGTGGAGTGCTTGATGCGCACATACAGCGCGTCCCGGGGCATCAGATCCTCGTAATACTTGGTGCGTCCGGTGGCCTTGTCAAAGGCGTCCACCCGGACCTCCCGTTTTCCAACCTCAGCCATGAATGGTGTCCTCCTCAGCGAAATAAGAAGTCGCGATATCTGGCATAAGCCCTCGTAATTCTTCTTTGTTAAATTGTATCATAGCATATCCCGCCGGATTTGAAAAGCGGTTTTCGTGATTTTAGTTGGAGAATAGCGCCATGACAGAAAAAGCCCCGGCGGAGCTTGTCCGCCGGGGCAGGGGAGATGCGGTGTCAGCGAAAGGAGATCGCTCAGATGGCCTTGCGCTTCTTGGAGGTGACCACCACGGCAGCGCCGGCTGCCATGACCGCCACCAGGCCGTACACCACCACGCCGGTATCGGCGGTCTTGGGGCTTTCGGGCTTGGTGGGAGTAGTGGGCTCCTCGGCGGGCAGGGTGATGGTGATGCGGCCCTGGGGCTGGGCATACTGCTCACCCACCACGCCCTTGAGCTCGGTGGTGATGTAGTCCATCAGCACCTCGTCCAGAGGCAGACCGGTGTCGAACTGGCCGGAGGCGGCAGCGAAGGCATAGTAGGTGTCGCCGCCGGCGGCCAGGAAGTTATTGGTGACCACGGCATAGGTCTTGTTGGGATCAAAGGCCTTGCCGTTGACGCTGTTGATGGTGACGCGGTTGATGGAAGCGGGACCATGGTAGGTGGAGCCGGGATAGGTGTCGGCATTGGCGTCATACTTCTTGGTGGCGTCAATGGAGATGTTCATGCCGGCGATCTGGGGGAAGCCGCCCAGGGACTTGGGCAGAGCAAAGGTAGAAGCCTCCAGGGCCTCCAGCAGCTCGGCGCCGGTGACGTACACCACGGCCACGGTGTTGCCGAAGGGCAGCACGGTGTTCACGTCCAGCTTGGAGATGTCGCCCTTGTGGATGGCAGCGCGGATGCCGCCGCCGTTGGTGATGGCCACCACGTCCTCGGCGGGAACGGTGAGCTCAGCGTCCTTGCGGATGGCCCACAGCATGGAGTCGGTGATCAGGTCGCCCAGGTTGGTCTCCTGGGTGCGGTTGCCGGGATCCTTGGCGCCGTTGAGCTCCACGTCGGTTCTGGCAAAGACCTTGCCGTACTCGGCGTTGACGTCGCTGATGATCTTGTCGGCGGCAGCCTTCACGGCGGCGTCCTCCTTGGTGAAGGCGGACAGGTCGATGAGGCCGTTGCTCTCGATGCTCTTGGTGGCGTTGTCAATGACGATGGCGCCCACATAGGCAAGGCCCGTGCCGGTGGACTGGATCATGTTGTTGTCCTTGCTGGCGGTCATCACTGTGTGGGAGTGACCGTCGATGAACAGGTCGATGCCCTTGACGTTCTGCATCACATTATAGGAGCAGTTGGGCTCGGAGGAGTCGTCCACGCCCAGGTGGCCCAGGGCGATGACGATGTTGGCATTCCCCTCGTTGCGGGCCATGTCCACGTCCTCCTGGGTGACCTTGTACAGATCCTTGCCGCCGATGAAGTTCAGGCCCTTCATCAGGGCGGGGTTGGCCTTGGTCTGGCTCTCGGGGGTGGCAATGCCCACAATGGCGATGCGGAACAGCTCGGTCTCGTAGCTGTCGTCGGCATAGATGGGAGCGGTGCCGCCGGGGGCGAAGACCAGCTCACCCTCGTCGTCCACCAGGTTGTTGCAGGCGACCATGAAATCGCCCTGGTGCTTTTTCAGGTTCTCCATCAGCTGGGGGAAGCCATAGTCAAACTCGTGGTTGCCCAGGGTGATGACGTCATAGCCCACCAGGGCCATCATGTCCAGGGCGGTTGCGCCCTTGCTGAGGCTGACGTAGGGAGAGCCCTGGCTGTAGTCACCGGCGTCCAGCAGGATCACCTGGTGAGCGCCCTTGTCGTAGCACTCGTCCCGCAGAGCAGCCACCTTGGCGTACTTGTCGATGGCGCCGTGGACGTCGTTGGTGTGCAGGATGACGGTCTTGCCCTCCAGGGAGTCAGGGAGCTGATACGTCTCCTTGTTCTCGCCCCAGGAAGCCGGGACCATCAGCGCCAGCGTCATGACCAGCGCCAGCAGAGTCGCTAAGATTTTCCGCATGGTATTCTTTCCTCCTTCAATTTTCAGAGCGCGGTGCGCGTTCTGTTGTATCCTTATCATACATGATTTCTCCGAAAAAGGAACGCAAATTGCAATAACAAGTTGGACACCCCGTGGTAAAAACCTTGGTCACGGATG
>OMGX01000549.1_pt1 | contig 21180 bp, 26 predicted proteins | sample 1674381 | NCBI WGS metagenome assembly OMGX01 (sample SAMN05578582, study PRJEB25193) | human gut metagenome | biome: Human Microbiome; feature: human-associated habitat; material: feces | host: Homo sapiens | place: USA:Birmingham | reverse complement strand
AGTATCCGAATCACCACATTTTTGAGACCGAGATCGGCGGCCGTACCTTCACGGTCGAGACCGGCAAGGTCGCAGAGCTCTGCAACGCAGAGGCCATCTGCCGCTACGGCGATACCGTCGTGCTCGTGACCGCCGTCGCCTCTCCCCTGCCGAAGGCCGGCATCGACTACTTCCCGCTGACCATCGAGGTCGAAGAGCGGATGTACGCCGTCGGCCGTATCCCCGGCTCCTTCAACCGCCGCGAGGGCAAGCCCTCCGACCGCGGCGTGCTGATCTCCCGCCTCATTGACCGTCCGATGCGCCCCCTCTTTGACGAAGAGCTGCGCAACGACGTCGTCCTGACTAACACCATTCTCGCGCAGGACTATGACAATCCTGTCGAGATCGTCGCCTCCATCGGCTCCTCCCTCGTCATCGCCTACTCCGACATTCCCTGGAACGGCCCGACCGCGACCACCAATGTCTGCTATCTCGACGGCAAATATATCGTGAACCCGTCGCAGGACGAGCGCAACGCCTGCGAGTGCTTCGTGACCATCGCCTCGACCCACGAGAAGGTCGTCATGATCGAGACCGAGGCCAACGAGGTCAAGGAAGACATCCTCATGGAGTGCATCAAGCTGGCCCACGAGACCAACGTGCACGTCGTTGAGTTCATCAACACCATCGTCGACGCCATCGGCAAGCCGAAGTTCACGTTCGAGAAGGCTGCCGTCAACCACGAAATGCTCGACGATCTGTGCGAGTACGGTCTGGACAAGATCGCCTACGCGCTCGACACCGACGATAAGAATGTCCGTGAAGCCCGCCTGACCGAGGCCGTCGTCGACTTCAAGGAGAAGTTCGGCGAGAAGTACGCCGACGACTGGGATGTGCAGATCGACGTCTGCCTCTACAAGATGCAGAAGAAGATCGTCAAGAAGTGGCTGCTCGAGGGCAAGCGCGTCGACGGCCGTACCCCGGACGAGATCCGTCCGCTGGACGCCGAGGTCGGCGTTCTGCCGCGCGTCCACGGCTCGGGCCTGTTCACCCGCGGCCAGACCCAGGTCCTCTCCGTCTGCACGCTGAACACGCTCTCCGCCGCGCAGAAGCTCGACACCATCTATGACGAGACCGAGCGCCGCTATATCCACCACTATAATATGCCGCAGTGGTCCACCGGCGAAGCCCGTGCGAGCCGCTCCACCTCCCGCCGCGAGATCGGCCACGGCGCACTGGCCGAAAAGGCCCTGCTGCCCGTGATCCCGTCTGTCGATGAATTCCCGTACGCCATCCGCGTCGTCTCCGAGGTCGTCTCCTCCAACGGCTCGACCTCCCAGGCTTCCATCTGCGGCTCCACGCTGGCTCTGATGGACGCGGGCGTGCCCATCAAGCGCCCCGTCGCCGGCATTTCCTGCGGCCTCATCTCCGACAAGGAGACCGGCACCTGGCGGACCTTCACCGACATCCAGGGTGTCGAGGACTTCCACGGCGAGATGGACTTCAAGGTCGCCGGTACCACCGAAGGCGTCACCGCCATCCAGATGGACCTGAAGAACGACGGTCTGACCATGGAGATCATCGCCGACGCGCTCGAGCGCTGCCGCAAGGCCCGTCTTGAGATCCTCAACGAGATCATGATCCCCTGCATCGCCAAGCCGCGTGACCATGTCTCCGAGTTCGCGCCCAAGATGCTCACCATGAAGATCGACGTCGACAAGATCCGCGAGGTCATCGGCAAGGGCGGCTCCATGATCCAGAAGATCGTGGCAGAGTCCGGCGCGCAGGTCGACATCGACGACGACGGCACCATCCACATCGCTTCTCCCGACGCCGCCTCCTGCGACGCCGCCAAGAAGATGATCGACGACATCTGCTTCGTCCCCGAGGTCGGCAAGCTGTACTACGGCAAGGTCGTCCGCATCCTGCCGATCGGCGCGTTCGTAGAGCTCGCCCCGGGCAAGGACGGCATGATCCACATCTCCAAGCTGGAGAACCGCCGCGTCGAGAAGGTCGAAGACGTGCTGAACATCGGCGACATGACCTGGGTCAAGGTCACCGAGATCGACGAGAAGGGCCGCGTCAACCTCTCCCGCAAGGACGCCCTCAAGGAACTCGCCGCTGCTGCAGATAAGAAATAAGCATCATAAAACCCCCGCTGGGCCCGAACAGGCCCCGCGGGGGTTTCTCGTTCTTCTGAGGCAGAAAGGCTCCCCTGGAAGGGGAGCCTTGGGGTCACGTTGCTGCCAGTACGAAGGTGATGAGCGTTACGCAGATGGCGCAGGCGATCATTTCGTAGCGGAACTCCTGTCCGTCGTGGATGCGCTGGATGGCGCGGAAGGCGAAGATCGTGCCGATGAAGGCCGCAGCCAGCGCCAGGATCACGAAAACCAGTCTCATCCGTCCAGTCTCCCGCCGCAGGCCGTGCAGAACCGCGCGCCCTCCGCCGTGACCGCCGCGCCGCAATGCGGGCAGGTATTCGCATTTGTCTCCGCCGCAGGCGCCTGCGGGGCTTCCGGAGCCTCAGGCGCGGGTTCCGTCGTTTCCGGCGCTTCTTCCGGGGCACGCTCCGTGACGACCGGCGCGGCCGGCTGCGCGGGCTGTGTCTCGGGCGTATGGACCGGGGCCGGGATCACGGGCGGCACCGGTGCGGACGGCTGCTGCGGCGCAGCTGCGCGCCGGTTCTGGATCTCCACATAGAACGCCGCACTCAGAATGCCGAAAAACAGCGGGGCCAGCAGGCTGTAGGCCAGATTGAACACGAAGCGCACGATCTTGAACAGCACGCCGAGGTACGGGATCGCACCGAGCAGCGACAGCACCGCGATCCCCACGATCCACGCGCCGGTCGCCAGCATGTCCGCGCCGAACATTTTGCCCTTGTAGCCCATGGTCTCGGCCTTCGAGACCTTGATGGCCTCAGTGGGCTTCACATCGTCGCGCGTCATGAGGATATAGGGCGTGAACCGGTATTCATACGCCCGGATGACGCCGAAGACGATGCCGACGACCGGGATCAGCGACCACAGGAAGATCCACAGATACATCCACGCCATGCCGCCGAGCACATGCCAGATGCGCTCCTTGCGGAACGCGGAAAACAGATAGGCCGTCTTCGGCTCCAGCCCGGTGCGGTAGCTGTTGAGGTAGATCATCGCCATCGAAGCGTCCAGCAGCAGCGCCGCGCAGAACGGGACCGCCGGGACCCCGATAAAGCCGACCTGCGCCGCCAGCAGCAGGACCCCCGCCAGCAGCGACAGCCCCCAGAGCCGGAACGGCCGCTTCATCAGAACGGAAAATGACTTTTGATACAGATCCTTGACCATAGAAAATTTCCTCCCTTTCGGTTTCTTCCATTTGTATTTCCATTATAAGAGGGCCGGGGCTTCGCTGTCAAGGCACAAAGCCCCGGCGTCTGTCTGTTCAGACGCCGGGGCACGCATTTTGTTCCATTTACAGCTTCAGAAGCGCTTCGCCGGCCTTGTAGATATCGCCCGCGCCGACGGTCAGGATGATGTCGCCCGGCCGGGCGTTCGCCTGCAGGTAGGCCGTGACGCTCTGCAGACTCGGGCAGTAGACCGAGCCCGGGATCTCCGCGGCCAGATCCGCGGAGCTGACGCCCACGGTGTTCTGCTCGCGCGCGGCGTAGATATCGGTCAGCACCGCCTGGTCGACCGTGCGCAGCTCGTCGACGAAGTCCTGAAACAGCGCGCGGGTCCGGGAATAGGTGTGCGGCTGGAAGGCGCAGATGACGCGCTGGTAGTGCATCAGGCGGACCGCCTGCAGCAGCGCGTGCAGCTCGTTGGGATGGTGGGCATAATCGTCATAGACATCCGCGCCGCGGTAGCTGCCCTTGTACTCGAGCCTGCGGCCCGCGCCATGGAAGCTGGCGAGCGCGGTCTTCGCGTCCTCGCCGGAAATGCCGAATTTCCACGCTACCGCGCACGCAGCCAGCGCGTTCAGCGCGTTGTGGCGGCCGATGACGCCGAGGCGGACCTTCGCATACGGCTCGCCGCCGCAGATGACGTCAAACTCGCTGAAATCCTCCGAGAAGTTCTTGCCGTACACGGTGTTCGACGTGTCGAAGCCGAACGACAGATACGGCAGACCCTGCAGCGTGTCGCGGGTGTTCTGGTCATCGCCGTTGGCGACGATCAGCCCGTCCTCCGGCACGAGCGAGGCGAACGTGCGGAACGAATGCTCCACATCGGCAAGATCCTTGAAAAAGTCCAGATGGTCGGCGTCGACGTCGAGGATGACCGCGACCGTCGGGAAGAAGTTCAGGAAGGAGTTGCAGTATTCGCAGCTCTCGAGGATGATGGTGTCGCCCTTGCCGACGCGGTGGCCCGCGCCGAGCAGCGGCAGAAAGCCGCCGATCATGATCGTCGGGTCCAGCCCGGCCTGCATGAAAATATGCGTGAGCATGGAGGTCGTCGTCGTCTTGCCGTGGGTACCGGCGACGCAGATGGCGTTCTTGTACGCCTGCATGATGTAGCCCCAGGCCTGGGCGCGCTCAAAGATGGGGATGCCTCTGGCGCGGGCAGCGGCGATCTCAGGGTTGTCGTTGTGCGCGGCAGCCGTGCGGATGAGGCAGTCGGCGCCCTCGATATTCTCGGCGCGGTGGCCGATCGAGACCTGGATGCCCTTGGCGATCAGCTCGTCCGTGGAGACGGAGGCGTTCATGTCCGAGCCGGAGATCTCCATCCCCATGCGCCGCAGCACCAGCCCCAGCGGGCGCATCGACACGCCGCCGATGCCGACCAGATGGCAGTGCTTTCCGGGCTGCAGATACTGCTCGATATGTTGACAGGAAGGATGTTCCATGTATGGTTCCTCCAAAAGATTTGAATTGCAAGCACGCGCGATCGCGCGTATAATGAAACTGACAGCATTATATTATATACGGATTTCGGCAATAAAACAAGAAGTATTTCGGATTTCTGCGCGGAATGCGCGGAAGACGAGGGGGGGGATGAACATGCGGCCGGATGCGATCTTACAGACGCTGGAGCGTGCCGGGTTTGAGGCGCGGTACGTCGGCGGGTGCGTGCGCGACACGCTGCTGGGCCGCCCGGTCCATGACTGGGACATCGCCTCGCAGGCGCTGCCGGAGGACGTCCTGCGCCTGTTCCCCCGCTGCGTCCCCACCGGGCTGCAGCACGGCACGGTGACGGTCCTTCTGGACGGTACCAGCGCCGAGGTCACGACCTACCGTCTCGACGGCGCCTATCACGACAGCCGCCACCCGGACGGCGTGCGCTTCGTCCGCAGTCTCGCGGATGACCTGGCCCGCCGGGATTTTACCATCAACGCCATGGCCATGGACCTGTCCGGGACCGTCACGGACCTTTTCGGCGGCCGGGAGGATCTCGCCCGCGGCGTCATCCGCTGCGTCGGCGACGCGGAAACGCGCTTCCGCGAGGACGCGCTGCGTATGCTGCGCGCCTGCCGCTTTGCCGCGCAGCTGGGCTTTGCGCTGGAGGCCGGGACCGAGGCGGCCATCGGCCGCTGCGCCGGGCTCTGCGCCGCCCTCTCCCGCGAGCGCGTGCGGGAGGAGGCGGAGAAGACCCTGCTGTCCGACCGGCCGGCGCTCTTTGGCCGGATGCTGGAAGAGGGGCTGCTCGCCGCCTGCCTCGCGCCGCAGCGGGCGGATTTCTCCGCGCTCTCCGGTCTTCCCCGAACGCCGGAGGCCCGGTGGACCGGCGCGAAGCTCGCCTGCCCCGCGCTGCAGCCGGAGGCGTTCCGCCTGCCCGCAAGGCTCTGCCGCCTGGTGACCCTCACCGCCGCGACCTGGCAGGAGGGCCGGACAGAGCTTGGCTGGAAGCGGCTCATCGCCGCGCACGGCTGGGAAACTGCCCGCCTGCAGGCGGATATGCAGCGCACCGACGCCGTGCGGCAGATCGAATCGCGCGGCGACTGCGTCACCCTGCGCCAGCTGGCCGTCACCGGCGCAGATCTCCCGCAGCTGCGCGGCCGGGACGTCGGCCAGATGCTGCAGCTGCTTCTAGCATATGTGCTGGAGCACCCCGCTGAGAACCGCAAAGCGCACCTTCTGTCCCTCGCCCCGCAGCTTTGGCAGCGAGAATCCAAAAACAACAGTTGACTTTTGCCCTCCCCATCTGCTATAATAGTCCAGCAATGGAGGCTTAGCTCAGCTGGTTAGAGCGCTTGCTTCACACGCAAGAGGTCGACGGTTCGAGTCCGCCAGTCTCCACCATGATTGCCGAACACTATAGATGAAGTGGCGAAAAAGCCAGTCATTTCAACGTGTTCGGCAATTTTTTATTCTCAAAATTCTTTGGTAACTCCATAGATGAAATCACGGATGGCAGGGGTTTTGAACCTCTGCTTTTCCATATTCAAGGATTTTTTGCTGTCAGCGCCCTTTTTCAGAGGGCTGCGGCGGCTGGTTTTCAGAAAAATCGGGGAAAAATCTTTCACAAAGTTATGGGCGCTGGATTGTTGGTTTTCACGAACCAATGACCAGCGCCCTTTTTGCATTCAAAAAGGGCTTTTTGCGTTCAAAAAGGGCGCTGAGAATGGAGGTGTATTGTATGAGCGAAGAAAACACATCGCAGAAGAAAAGATTTCTGCAAGAAGTAGAACAGAAGCTCCTGCGCAAGGAACTGGACGCAAGGCTGTTGGGAGATGGTCTGCTCCACATCAGATGGAACGAGAAACCGCTCTGCTCAGTTGACAGAGACGGCATTGTCCGGTTTAGACCGGCAGATATCACAGGACCGGAAGTAGACCGGCAGCTTCGAACGGTGATACAGACTGCCGGGCATGTCAAAGAGTATATGCGGATCTTTGAATGTGCGCCTGCGCTGAAAGCTGTTGGCCTGGAAGATACCTACAAGGTACTTGCGGATTTTGGTGACGCAGTGCTGGCTGGGCAGCTCGGCAAAAAGGGCGCTCGGTTTGTGACGTGGGAATGGGACTTCGACCGACAGGGCGTCCACGCTGGGCATTATTTCATGGAAAACTACGAAGCGGCAAAGCAGGACTTTGCTGTCCGCGCCGGTCTGGTGGAGAGCCAGCGCCTTTTTTCAGACGAGCAGCTTGCTGTGATCCGGAACGCGTGTGCGTTCGCGCTGGAGGATGACGCGACGCTCTCGTATGCCGAAGAAAAGCAGCTCCAAAGTGTGCAGGAGCAAATCGAACTTCTTTTGCCGCAGCAGACGCAGGAGCAGCGCCCAACAATGGAGCAGACAATGTAATATCTCGCAGAGAGCCGGGATTTCTTTTCAGAAGTCCCGGCTTTTTTGCGTTCAGGGAGGAATTTCATGAAGCACAGTCAAGAAGAATATTGGCGGCCGCGTTTCCACGCGCCGCCGCTGCGGTCGCACCCAGATCCGCCGCCAACGATACAGTGCAGCTGGTATCCGCACGAGGGCCAGTGTCCGTATATGCGGTTGGCTCTGATTTGCTGGCGCAGCAACGGTGAGTGTACCTTCACGGATATGCAGAAAATTGAAAAGCGAGGTGAAAAACGTGTTTGAAGCAACGCTGAAAAATAGGATCAGCGCACATTTCGCGCCGGTCACGATCACGTTCCCAATTCCGGAAGATCAATATGAACAGGCAATTCTGGCGCTGGAAAAAAGCCAGATCGGCGATGCCAGAGTGCAGGACTGCCTGATTGACAATGTTCACGCACCAAACTGCCCTGCTCTGGTCAGAATGACCGGTACGATGGCGAACGTGGACGAACTGGATTGGCTCGGAAAGCAGTTGGAGAGCTTCGACCGATATGAACTGCTGCAATTTAATGCGGCGGTGGAGCGATTCGGATTATCCGCAGCGGACGAGCTGATCGATCTTTCCTTCTGCGCCAGAGAGGTGACGGTCGTTTCAGATTTTAATGATTTGGAGCTGGTCGGGAAACGGCACTATCTGACCGTCCACGGTGCGGCAGATACGAAAGAGCTTGAAAAGCTGGACGGCAAGGAGCTTGCACAGGCGCTGATCTCCGGGCAACCCGGCTATGTAACAAGATACGGTGTTGTGTATGACAACGGCATCAAGCTGGATCAAGCATATGACCGCAAGCATCTGCCTCCGATCTGGATGCCAGAAAGCTGTATCTTGGAGCTGAAAATCCGAGTCACAGGTGAAGATGATCCAAAGAAACAGGAGTGGGTGCAGCTCCCGGCAAGCCGGATCAAGCTGGAACGCGCGATGCTTCGTGCCGGGATTCCATCCTGCGGCGAAATGCAGATCCTGTTTTCAGGCAGTCGGTTTCCGGATGCGGTCGATTGCGCTTTGGATTTTGAACAGGAATCGCTCTTTGAACTGAACCGGCTGTGTCAGACGTGCGCATATTTTCTGGATGCAGATTTCGAGAAGCTCGGCGCCGTCTGCCAGATGGCGAAGCCAACGTGTGCAGCCAATATCCGCCAGCTGGCTGAAAATCTGGATCAGTTCGATTTTGCACCGAATGCCCGCACGCCGGAGGAGCTTGGGAGGTACATGATCCAGCGGTCAGGGTACTACGAATATGACGAGAACCTTGAAGATTTCTATAACTATGGTGATTACGGCGTAAATCGGATGCTTCAGGAAGACGGTGTATTTATGGATCGCGGCTACGTTTCCTACCACGGCACATTGACGCTGGACGAGCTGATGCGGAGCGATCCGGCAGAGAACTATCAGCAGGAGCAGGAAGCAAAAATGGAGGGAATGGCATGGTGACGCTGTTTTTAAGGCAGGGCGAAAATGGGAAGCAGGTGCTTCTCTCCTTCCCTGCGACAACTCTGACAGAAAAAGCGGACGTGGCTGCAACGCTGGAAACCTTGAAATCTATGTCCAAAACGGTCACGATCCATGGCGCGGCAAGCGAGGTCATGAATTTGGGCCTGTATTTGAGCGGCGTAGATCTTGCCACGGATGGAGAGGTTGATCGCATAAACCAGCTTGCCGAGCGGCTGGAGCATATGTCGGAGGTCGATTGTGACAAATTCGTGGGGATGCTGGATGCAAACAAAATCTCCGGCACAAAGGACATTTTGCAGTTGACAGAGCATCTGGACGATTACGTTATTCTGCCCGGATGCAGCAGTGTGCAGTCCATCGGAAAGTATCTGTTTGGCTGCGGCGCGTTCCTTGTCCCGGAAAAGCTGATTGGGTACATCAATTATGAAGCCGTTGGAATTGAATTTTGCGACGCACACGGCGGCGCGGCATGCAGCCGCGGGTACGTTGTGCGCAAGGAGGGCTTGCCGCAGGAGCTTCTGGATGAGCTGCACGACCAAAAGCAAACACAAGAAATGACATTATAGAATGGAGGATTGAAATGAGAAAAGCAATTGTAATTACACTTGGCGTGATCATTGGCGTGACCGGTGTTCTTGCCATCTGCGCACATCTGGCAGATGCCGCAAGGCTGGCGCTGTATGCGCCGGAGGATGAAGATGACGAAGATATCTACTGATCCGCCCGCATTCCGTGTCCAGCCAGCGCAGCCGGAGGAAGCGGGCGCTTTCTTTGCGCAGACGCCGGAACAGTATGCGCAGATGGGTGCAATTGGCTGCGTCCGTATGGATTTCGGAAGAAGCGGCACGGCGTTCTGGCACACCTGGCATCCACGCGGACGTGAGGAATTGAACTCGCCGGAGTTCAAAGCAGAACTCCAACAGGTCGTAGACACGCTGCGGGAAACAGTGCTCAAAGACCTTTCCTCCATGCGGCACTTTTGCTACGAAAACGGCGGCAAAATACCGGGCGGCTGGTCACAGAATTATGGCTACGTCGTAGAAACGGAGAATTACGAATACTGCCTGCGCTGCAATCCCGTGCCGGGAGATTATCAGGCGCACCTGTTGTGCTACGACCTGAACGAGCAGAAGATCAACCATGCCTATCAGCCGCTGATCGGTCGGGTGCATTTCATCAATGGCGATGCACAGCAGTTCACAGACGCCAAAGCATATCTGGACTGCATCCGCGAGGAACTGCCGCATGAGGCGACAACAGGATTCCGGTTCCGCACGATCACGGAGGACCCAGCCGTTCGGAAGGCGGTAGATGATATCGTGTTTGATCTTTATGGTGAAGAAAATCCGTGCAATGAAGAAGATTATAATTTAGCCCCATCTGAGGAAATACAGATGGGCGGAATGTAAAAGGAGAAACGAAAATGGAATTTCAGGTGATCAACCGGAACCGCAATGCCGTCATCCCGGAGGGGATGTTCAAGCTCTGCGGGATGGAGGATGCAAAGTTAATTTCTATGGTGCAGCTCAATGGCGGCATTCTGCTTATGCCGGAGAGTGTGAGCACCTATCAGCTGCTCATGCTCATCGATGCGTTGAACGAGCAAGCATGCGAGTTTCTGGAGGCAGTCGCCGCAGAGTGCGGCCCGGCAGAGGCAGAACACCGGGACATGACGCTGGACGAGGTGCTCCGAGAGTTTACGGTTGCCGTGCCGGACTGGGCGCGAGAAAAGGCTGAGATCACGGTAGACACCAAACTGGATTGCGAGGCCAGTGAGGATGCTGGCGTGATTGCCGTCTATCCGGCATCGTACAGGCATGATCTGACGGATGTGCCGCGCTCGATCCTGCAATGCCTGCTGGCCTCCGGACACAGCCTGTACGCGCTGAACGATATTCTGACTGCAGAAAGCGAGAACAGTGATGCAGAGTAAAATTCCGCTTTATCCCTACGGTGCAAAAGAAGCCCGCGAACGCGGCGAGATTGAAAAATGGCGCGAAAGCTTCCGGGAAAACTGCGCCTGCGCGGGCGGAATCGATATCCTCATTCGAGAAAATTTCGACGGGATGCATCTGAAGGACGGCACGGTGGAAAAGATCGTCGAGCTTTACGGCTACAAGCGCGTGGAACACGTTTTAGCGAACACCGTGCAGGAACGGCGCGGCGATGGGCGCTTCCGTCCAGACAACCGAGCTTGGGCGAATCGTCATTTCATTCCACCCGACGAAATGCATAATTGCTGTTTTGCCGCTCGAAGCCATTCCGCCATTCTGGACGGCTTCATTTCAAACTACAGAAAGCTCGTCATGGATCTTGGAATGTTCGACCAGAAGCAGTGCGAACCGGATTCGCGCGAACTGGATTACACCGGCAAGGTGCTTGTTCTCTCGCCAAATACCCTGAAAGAAGAATACTGGTCGCCTGAGAATCAGCTCTGGCTGGCACAAAGCGGCTTTGGGTGCAGCCCGACTGCACGCGGCCGCTCCATTCTTTGCGTCTGCCTTGGCGACGGGGAGCAGACGCGCTGGAACCGGAATGATTTTATTGGCGTTCTGAAAGACGAATATCTGCCGGATTGGGCAAAAGAGGCACTCAAGCAGTATCAGCGGCCGGAGCAGGAGGAAAAACAGGAAATGCAGCTTGGAGGGATGTAAATTTGGACAGAAAAATGATAAAATTCATTCAGGAGCAGTATCCGCCCGGTACACGCATCCGGCTAAATTCCATGAATGACCCGTATGCGCCGGTTGCCCCCGGTACGGAGGGCATTGTGGATTTGGTGGATGATGCGGGAAGCATCCATATGAAGTGGGACAACGGCAGAACGCTGGCACTGATCCCTGGCGAGGACAGCTTCACGGTGCTGCCGCCCAAGCTGGAAACGCTGAAACTCTATATGCCCCTGACCGCCGATTTTTATGAACCGAACGAATATGGAGACCTCGACGAAAATGGCGTTACATTGGAGGGAGAAGAACTGCGCGGGTATGAATCGCAGATCGCGGCGGCGCTGAAAAAATACCGAATGCCGGAGGAAGCGGAGCGCGGCGTTATGCACTGGTATGACGAAGCGGACAGCGTCAATCGTAAGGTTCATTCGGCTGTTTTCACTGTGGAAGAACGGAACGGTCCGCTCTGGGGTGTGGTCGAATGCCGCGTGGCGAGCAAATTGACCAGCACAGAACTGGAAACCCTGAAAAGCTACCTCGAGGGGCAGGCCGCTGACGGCTGGGGCGAGGGCTTCGAGCAGCAGGAGATCCGCGTGGGTGGCAAAAGCGAGCTGTACGTCCACCTCTGGAACTCGGATGCGTGGAGCATTCAGACCGAACAGGAGCGATTTGAACAGGAACAGACGGGAGGAATGACCCTTGCGCAAAGTATGTGAGGTCTATCTGGTAAGCAGCAGCGCCACAGATGAACGCGGCGTGGAGCTGACGTTCCCTGTCAGCCAGTATGAGATGATGGACGCATTTGAGCAGATTCACACGAAGTCTCCTGGTGATGTCTACTGGCAGGTGGATGAATTCTACTGCTTTGACTATCTCGCCCCGCATCTGGACGAGAGTATGTCGATCTTCGAATTCAACGCCTTAACCGAGCAGCTCAGTAAGCTGGATAGCTATCAGGAAACAGCGCTGGAAGGACTCTTGCAGATGCAGGTCAACAAGCATATGCAGGAGAACGGCGGCCCCATCACGGTGCAGGAGCTGATGATGCTGGCCCACAATGTGGATCATTGCCATGTGCTTGCAGATGTTCATACAGACACAGAATTAGGAAAATTCTGCGCGGACAATGATTTCCTGCCGGAGTTGACTGCCCTGCCGGACAGTGTCTATGCCCTTCTGGATTACGCAAAAATCGGCAAACAGATGCGCGAGGACGAAGCCGGTGTGTTCACTCCGCACGGCTACGTTGTACGAGCGGAGGAATTGCAGCCACTGCCAGATTACGAGCCGCAGCGGGAAATTTCCTATATGATCCGCCTGACGCTCATGAACCACGAGAATGAGCAGAGAACATCCGTTCTGGATTTGCCTGCAACAGAACAGCGGATGCAGGAAGTCCAAAAAGAACTCGACGCACCGGAATGGTTCGACGCGCAGTTCACCGGCTGCGATGCCATCGCGCCGCAGCTGAACAGCATGCTGACCGATGTGGAAGATCTTCCGAGGATCAACGAGCTGGCAAAGTCGCTTCAAGAATTAAAAGCCAGCGGGCAGCTTACAAAATTCAAGGCTGTAGTCGGCGCGACGCAGTGCGAATCACTGGACGATGTCTTCGACCGGCTTGAAAAGCTGCCACAATACTGCTTCGAGACAAAAATTCGCGATAGCGACGCGCTGGTGCGTGATGAGCTGGAATTCGTTCTCGGCGGCAAGGATGCAGACCTGATCTACAAGCACCTGAACCGCGAAGCCTATGCCGAAGATGTCCTCAAACAGTACGGCGCTGAGATCACGCCCTACGGCATGGTCAACCGCGAGGATTTCGGCCCGCTGCACGAGCCGATTCCGGAACAGCAGCAGGAGCAGACGCAGGAACCGCAGATGGGAATGTAAAAAGCGCCTGCCGCTCAAAACTGGCAGACGCTTTCGTTATTTCCGTATTTCCATCAGCCGCTCGACCGGTACGCCGAGAACCTCCGCCACATCCAGAAGCAGACCGACGGTTGGCTTGCAGACGGCGGTCTCCACGCGCTGCAAATGGTTGCGCGAATAGCCTGCCATGTCCGCAAGCTGATCCTGCGTCAGCCCCTGCTCTTTTCGGTAGCGCATGATGTTGAGACCGATCTGAATGTAATCCTTGTAATGCTTGTCCATGCCGCACCTCCTGTTTTCTTTATTTTACGAGAGATGACGGTATTATTCGCCGATATACTCTGCGTAAATACGCGAACTATGTTGTATTTACGAGAAATCTATGGTAAAATACAACGCAGAATGAGGATATACCGGAGCTGTGTGGTGAAACAGAATGATGAGCAATGAATTTGAACAGGCGCTGGACAATTTTCTGGCAGGTAAGGAAGCGGATGACGCGCATCAGGCACTGTATGACATCATCCGCGCTGCGTTTCTTGCCGGATGGCGCTCGGCGGGCGGCGATCCGCCGCAGGAGCAGAAGCTCTTTGAACTGATTCCGGGCGGGAAGCCGCTCGAACCACCCAAGTGAATAATGAAATTGCAGAAGGGCCGTTTTCCCGGTGAGAGGAAAGCTGCCCTTGTTTTTTTGCGCCCTTTTCCGGGAAGCGGCCCGGAAAGGACTTTTATGAATGACGAAGAACTGCGCACATATCTCAAGCACTTCTGCTTCGGGCGCGAACACCAGATCGGAAGCCGGGAACTTGTGCGGCAACATGGCATCCGGGAAAGTGATCTTCGGAAGAAGGTCAACCGCCTGCGGCGTAAGGCTGTCCCCATTGCCAGCAGCCGCGAGGGATACTTCTACGCCAGCAATGCCGCAGAGCTGTATTCTACCATCCGGCAGCTCAAGGAAATGCGCGCCGGTTTGGACGCGGCGATCTGCGGCTTGGAGCAGGCAATGGAAACCTTCACCGAACCCTCGGACGGGGGTGGCCGGGATCGCTAGGCCGTTTATCCCTTGGATCGGCAGCAAGGAAAAGCTGATCCCTTACATCTGGCAGGTGTTCCCGTCAAACCCGAAGCTGTACTTGGAGCCGTTCGGCGGCGGTGGCGCGCTCCTGCTCGGCATGCAGCCGAAGATCAGCCGCATGGACATCTACAACGATTTCAACTGCGACCTTGTAAATTTGTTTCTCTGTGCAAGGGAGTGTACCATTCAGTTGGTGCAGGAGCTGAAATTCCTGCCGCTCCATTCGAGGGCCGAATTTGACCTTCTAAAAGAGTTCATGAAGCACAAGGAGCTTTTGCAGCAGCGCATTGCAGACGAGCGAAATGCCGTGATGGAATGCTTCTCCGGCGAAGAACGGGAAGAACTTTTAGAAATTCTGCGGGAGCGAAGCTGCCTGTTCGATGTCCAGAGGGCGGCGGCATATTACAAGGTCTGCCGCGGCAGCTTCAGCGGCACGACCAGCTCGTTCGGTGTCAGGCCGAACAACCTGACGAACTTTCTTTATCTTTTCGACGATGCGTCCAAACGGCTGCAAGATGTCATCATTGAAAACAAAGACTGTCTGGACATCATCTGGGAACGTGACGGGCCGGACAGCCTGATCTACTGTGACCCGCCGTACTTTGATGCCGAGAGTTTATACGCTGTCGACTTTCCGAAGGAAAAGCACGAAGAATTGCACTGGATTCTCTCACAATGCAAGGGATACATCGTCGTGTCGTACAATGACTGCCCGTTCATCCGCAGCTTGTACGGCGATTTTTATATTCTTGCATTCCGGCGCAATAATCCCCTCTCGCAGAAGCCCGGCGCGACCTACGGCGAACTCATCATCACGAACTACGATCCGCGCCCGTACATCCAGCCGCAGTTCAGCATGTTCCCGGCCGAGATTGAGAACGGCGACCTCGTACTGGTGCATGAACCTGCCTGCGGCTCGCTGCGGGAGATCGATTCCAGAAGAAGGAGGTGGGAATATGGACGATCACAATGAAATGTATGAGATCGGGCTGACCGCCCCGATGGAGATGGCGGAGGAATATCGGCTGGATGAAATGCTCCCAATGATGGGATTGAAAATTGGCAAGCGATGCATCATCCTGATCAGCAATTCGGTGAACGCAGAGGAAGTCCTTGATGCGCTGGAAACGCTGCGTTGTGCAGAAGAAAAGCTGATGGTGGTTTTGGAGGATGCCTGTGGGCGCTGCGATTCCGTCTGTGAGGCACAAGCCTTTCCAACGGACAGCGCCGAAAAAGAAGTGCTGCAGAAGATCCCGGACGTGCTAATGTTCGGTTTGCGTGGGCGCGGTCTGTGCCTGCGGCAGCTTGCACGGCATCTGGTGAAGGGTGATACCATCTATGAGAAGTAAAACGGAGGACAGAAATCATGTATGTAAAAGCACCGATCCCGTCCGAGGTCTACCACCTGACAAAGAAAGCGAATCTGGAAAGCATTCTGGATGACGGCGCAATCCGGCGCTTTGATGATACGGAATGCTGGTTCTGTGAAAGCCTTGCAAAAATGAAAGCATACATGGAGCAAACAGTTCTTTGCGAAGGCAAGCCGTATTACGGCGCTGGCGGTCAGCTCTGCCGTTATCCGAAATTCGAGCCGGATGAGCACATCATCCTGAAGCTGACACCGTGCCGCCGCGAAGGAAACTGGTACCGCTGGAATCAGGAGATCCCATTGAACAGTCCTCCGGAGCTGGTGCAAGTTGCAGCGGAGTTTTCCAAGCTGAAGATCGGTTTCCGCGGGGATCTGCCGTTCCGAAACGCGGAGGCAATCGATGTCGCTGAATTTCTGCATGGCAGCATTGTTTGCCGAAACGTGCAGACCACATCCGAGCTTTGGAAACGGCTTTCGGAGAAAGTTGAACAGAACTGGCAGACATATCAGAGAAATCTGTATGACCGAAGCCCCGGCGTGCTGATTGGCATAGCAGATGAGATTGCAGCAACCGCAACTTGCTATTCGGAATTTCTGTGCAGCGGCAGTGATCTTTCCCGCAGGGATCTTTCATATCTGCTGCAATTTGAAAATCCATTGGATGTGCTGCGAGATCGCTGGGTACTGGATCAGAGCACGGAACAGGGAACACGGTTTCTCGGTATGTTGGAGAGCTTGCGCAGCGAAGGTCATGCCGAGCAGGATTATCCGCTGGATGAAGCCTATGCGCAAACCCAGAAAAATGAAATGACAATGCAGCTATAGGAGGAATCAACCATATGGACTTTTCTAACATGGAAGTTACAATCGACCACATCGCGGACGCAGGCGCGAAAATCAAAGCCTACGCAACGGTCACCTTTGACGGGATGTTCAAGGTTCATGGCGTCCGGCTGGCAGAATCCAAGCAGGGGCTGAACATCTTCATGCCGCAGAAGGCATTCAACAAGAACGGAAAGACACTGTACACGGATGTTTTTCATCCCATCACGTCCGGAGCGCGCACGGCGCTCAAGGAAGCAGTCATCGACGCTTACAGAAAAGCGGCGAAATAAAAAACGGGAGGTTTCCAATGAAATATCGCGTTCATTGTCTGCGTCCGCCCTGAAGGTGGGCGCTTTTTTCATGGGCGGACAGCTTCGCCTAGCAGGAAGGAGGCTTGACCTCATGACCAAACATCCATCATACCGGGCGCGCGACCAGCCGCAGAGCAGCTCCGCGTCCCAATTCAGAAAGGAAAATGTTATGCACAAATTTGAAAAACAGGACGCAAAGTCCAGAACACTCGTCATCCTCGCCGTTGTCGGCCTTGCCGCCGCGCTCACGCTCGGCATTTTCACTGCCGTCCGGATGATCCGCAAGCCTGCGGATTCCAAAGACGATTCCAAGGCTGGTATTGTCTACGACGATTCTGCTGTCGAGGGCGGATGGGACAACCTCTCGCCGGAGGAAATTGAGCAGAAGCTCAATGAAAAGGTGGCCGAGGGCATGATCAACATCAGCATGAACACCGCTCCCTATTTCGAGGACGGCAAAGCCGAGGGCAACATCATGATCGTAAATGAATCGATCAACAATTACCCCCAGCAGGTGGAGTTCATCCGCAACGACACCGGTGAACAGATCTACCAGAGCAAAGCAATCCCCGTGGGTAGCAAGATCGAATGCGCTGCCCTTGACGTGGAGCTTCCGGCTGGCAGCTATGAATGCACAGCCATGTTCCACAATCTCGACCCAGTCAGTGGCGAAATCATCGGCACGGCCGGGGCAATCATCAACATTACCATCAAAAACTGATTATCAAAAATAAGGAGATTTTAACTATGAAAAACACCAAGAAGATTGTTTCCCTCGTTCTCGCCATCTGTATGCTCGCATCCCTCGCCATTTCCGCTTCCGCTGCCAACACGGTTGATACCTCTGGCGGCACGGGCACTTCGTCTGTTACTTTGTCCAGCACCGCGGACGGCAGCATCGGCGGCGACCCCGCAGCCACCAAAATGAGCGTCACTGTCCCGACCGTCCTGCCCATCGCTGTCGGTACTGACGGCACAGTTTCTACTGCGACCGATGCCAAGATCATCAACAACAGCTTCGGTGCAGTCAAGGTCAACTCTGTGAGCATTGAAGCCGCGCAGGGTTGGTCGCTGGCCGCTTTTGGTGACAAGGCATCTCTGGCACACGAAAAGGTCAACTCCAACAAGTTTGGCTTCTCCCTCTGCCTCGGCGACGGCGAAAAGAAGATGACCGACGACAAGAACGCTTCCAAGCAGACGCTTCTGACCGATGCGATTAACGGCTGCTTCATGTCCGGCGTGGGCGACACCTCCGCAAACTCCATTGGCATTGCCTATGACGCCATCGTGACACCGGTTTCCGAGGCCGTCACGAACGCTGCCATCGCGTCTGTACTCTTCATTATCGCGTGGGATGCGGTCTGATCGCAATTCATCCAAGGGGAACGCCCAAGCGTTCCCCTTACCTGATTCTACAAGGAGGACTTCAAAATGAAACGAAAAAGAATCCTCGCAATGATCCTCGCCGTCGCATCGTGCCTGTCGCTGGCAGTCAGCGCGTCGGCGGCAGGAACGACTACACGCAAAGCAACAGATTTCAAGGACTATGACCGCACCGCATGGTATGCCGCAGCCGTGTCCGCAGCCGTGGATAACGGCCTGCTTTATGGCAAGAGCGCAACCGTCATTGATCCCAACGGCGACATGACCCGCGCGGAGATGGCCGCAATCATCAACAGATCTTTCGGCTGCTACAAGGCGGCAGATATTTCGCAGTATAAGGACGTATCCAAGAACAAGTGGTATTACAAAGATGTTGCGCTCGCCGTCCAGATGGGTACTTACAATGGGCGCAGTTCTTCTTCAATGGCACCAGACGCGCCCATCACGCGCGAAGAAGCCATGACCGTCGTGGCTCGCGCCCTAGAGTTGGACTACGATTCGTATTCTAAGACGGATTTGTCCAAATTCTCCGACCGCAACAAGATTTCCAACTGGGCGCTGCCATACGTCCGCGCAATGGTCGGCGCAGATTACATCCACGGCAGAACCAAAGGTCTGGAGCCGCTGGACAACATCACAAGAGCCGAGTTTGCACAGATTTTTTACAACATCATCGGCACTTACATCGTGTCCAAGGGTACTTATGACAAGGACATTAAAGGCAGTGTCCTGATCCGCACCGACGATGTAGAATTGAAAAACCTGACCGTGGACGGCGACCTCATCATCGGCTGCGGCGCGGCGGATGGTAAAATCGTGCTGGACAATGTGACCGTCAAGGGTCGTCTGCTCGTCTGGGGCGGCGGCACGAAAGCCGTGTGCTGCAATAACGGCACGAATATGCCCGCTGTCGTGGTCGCGCGTGTGGATGATGCCGTCAAGGTCATCTATGACAGAGATTCCACCCTCGCCGTGATTGACACGATCAAAACCAGAATCACCGAGCGCGCAAAGCAGAACAAAGAGACTGAGATCATCTTTTACGATGTCAGCGGACTGCGCGAAGCCCAAAAGCAACTCAACGCTATCGTCGCAGGAAGTCAGCTTTCTGTTGTTGCTCCGGCTCATCTGTATGCTATTGTCGGGGCAACCGACGTGAAGGCTGAGTTCACGAACAACAGCAAGAATGACACCTACAAGGTGGAAATCCGCAGGAATAAGGATAACGCTCTGATTGCAGATGTTTTCGAGCTTGCCGCTGGCAAGAGCATTTCCAGTTTGACGTTACTGGAAGCGCCGGAGTTTGGCAACACCGACTGTACGGTGACGATTACGGCTTATCGTGACAGCAAGGAAATCGGCAGTATGCAGACCGAGTTGACCTTGCACACGGCGTATCTCTGGCCCAAGGAGGTGCAGTGATGAGTAAGAAAAAAGTTATCACTTTACTCCTGACACTGGCAATGATCCTATCACTGTCCGTGGGTGTGTCGGCGGCTGAAACGACCGAAGCAAAAGTGCCAATTACCCTTACGGTAGTCAATACCGTCACGCCGATTTCGTGTACGGTTCCGGCTTGCTTGCCGGTTTCACTGGTGGATGGCTATGTTGTGACAGCCAATAATGCCATGATTACCAACACCGCCAAAAACGGTGCGATTCGTGTGACCAAGGTGGATGTGCAGGCAGGAACGTTTGAAATCGGCAATTTTGACGATTTTACGGCAAGCAAGAACAGCATCGCACTTAGCATCAATGGTTGTAGCACGAAAGGCGCAGGCAGTCTGACGCTTGTGGACGGCGCGTTTCCGGCGATTGCCGCCGAGAAAAATCTCGCCATCCGCTACAAAGCAAAAGTTTCGGCCAGCGAAGCTGCGACGAACATCAACGCCGCTACAATCGTCTTTACCATTACTGCGATTACAGAGGAGGGGTAAAACATGAAAATGAGAAAATTTGCAGCTTTGATGCTCACCCTCTGCATGATGCTCTCCCTGAGCATTTCGGCGTTTGCGGCCAGTGATACGATCGCCAGCGGCACGATCCCGGACAGCAAAATCAAGTGGGAGCTTGATTCTCATGGCTGGCTGACCATTTCCGGCAGCGGCGAAGCGCCCGTATTCCAAAGCGCGGACGACCAGCCGTGGGTGGAATATCGGGAGCAAATCACGGAAGTCTGGTACGACGATATGAGCACCTTGACAATCTCAGATCTGGCATATTGGTTTGAGGGATGCACGGCGTTGACCACCGCCGAATTGCCGCTGGCTCCGGTCATTGGCACACACGCCTTTTATGGCTGCGACAATCTGAACACGATCACCATGTACTATGGCGAAACGGTTCTGAAAAGCATCGGTGAAGATGCGTTCTGGCGCGAGGCCGATGCTGGCGATACGCTCTATATCGCCTACATCATCGGCTATCCGGAAGCAACGGTGCCGTTCTACACCTATGATTGGGCGGCTTCCAACCGCAACAGCCGGTATTTTTATGATCTGTACGGTGTGTATCCCAATGCGGACACTGCAAACACGGCAGTCAATACCGCATCCGTGTCCGGCATCCAGAAAGCCCCCGGCATTTCGCTGACCGCTTCTACCGGCATTGTTGGCAACTGCCCAAGCTGCGGGAAATACTCGCTGCAAGGAACGTATGTATCGCAGTCCCATACCTCGCGCGGCCATGCCGAGTACTATGAGTGCTACCTCTGCCATTACACAAAAAATCTCGGCACTTATGTGTATAAAGACCACGGTTCTGGTTCGTATGGTTCGTGGACCTGCCCGGACTGCGGCAGTCACACCTGGGTGCTGGACTATGAGCAGGACGCAACGTGTACGCGAAACGGCTACCGGGAATATAGCTGCGATTGCGGTCAGAGCAAGCGCGAGACCATCTACGCAACCGGCCACAGCTATTCCTATGGAAGCTGGGAGGAATATTCCAGCAGTCAGCACCGGCGCGAAGCCTATTGCC
>OMGX01000544.1_pt1 | contig 21416 bp, 17 predicted proteins | sample 1674381 | NCBI WGS metagenome assembly OMGX01 (sample SAMN05578582, study PRJEB25193) | human gut metagenome | biome: Human Microbiome; feature: human-associated habitat; material: feces | host: Homo sapiens | place: USA:Birmingham | reverse complement strand
GATTCCTTTCTGTTTCCCATCTTATCCTCCCTATTCCAGAACTATTTTTCATAATTCCCGGACCTTACGGTCTCTTATTCTTCTTCAATATCCTCTGCCGGTTCAGCCGGGATAAATACTCTGGAATTTTCTTTCTGTTCTTTTTTCTTTCTTCCTGCACTTTCCTGTGCTTCTCTGCAAAACTCCATCTGGGAATTTACAGGCTGCTTTCCTCTTCTATCCTGCTTCTCATAGGTTCCGTCAGGCTGAAGAATATGCGCTTTTACATTATCTTTAAATTCCAGTTCCAACACATGCATGATCTGTTTTTTGATCATTTCATCTTCTACGGGGAAAACAATCTCCACCCGTCGGTCTAGATTACGAGGCATCCAGTCCGCACTTCCCATATAGATTTCTTCCGTTCCTCCATTATAGAAATAGAAAATCCTGCTGTGTTCCAGAAAATCGCCTACAATAGAGCGCACATGGATATTTTCGCTGATTCCCGGAATTCCTGTTTTCAGACAGCAGATGCCGCGGATCACCAGTTCGATCTGTACACCGTTGGAAGAAGCATAATAAAGAGCCTGCATGATTACCGGATCGCAGAGCGAATTCATTTTTGCCATAATATGACCTGGAATTCCCTTTTGTACATTTTCCACTTCTCTTTCGATCATTTCCAGAAAACGTGTTTTCATCCAGATCGGCGCAACAATCAGACGATTCCAGCGTTTCGGCTCTGAATATCCGGAAAGCATATTAAATACAGCGGTTGCATCCTCTCCATAGTGCTCGTCACATGTAAAAATACCACAGTCTGTATAAAGCTTTGCTGTAGAATCATTATAGTTGCCTGTCGCAAGATGAACATACCGGCGGATCCCTGTCTCCTCCCGTCTTACCACGAGAGTGATCTTACTGTGAGTCTTCAGCCCTACCAGACCATAAATTACATGGCATCCTGCTTTTTCCAGTTTTTTCGCCCAGACAATATTATTTTCCTCATCAAAACGCGCCTTCAGTTCAACAAGGACTGTTACCTGCTTGCCGTTTTCGGCCGCCTGGGCAAGAGCAGCAATAATTGGAGAGTTTCCGCTGACACGATAAAGTGTCTGCTTAATGGCAAGTACTCCCGGATCCTTGGCTGCCTGACGTACAAAATTCACTACCGGATCAAAACTCATATATGGATGGTGAAGGAACACATCTCCCTCACGGATCACATCAAAAATATTTTTGTCAGTCTGAAACTGAGGAACCGGAGCCGGAACATATTTTTTTGCCTTATAGGCGTCAAAACCATCCAGTCCGTATACTTTCATAAGCACAGTCAGATCCAAAGGTCCTGCAATATTAAAAATATCCTCATTTTTAATATCAAACTCCGTCTTCAGGATCTTCAGAAGGCGCTTATCCATCTTTTCTTCCGCTTCCAGACGGATAACCTCTCCCCACTGACGTTTTTTCAGCTGCTTCTGGATTTCCACAAGAAGATCTTCCGCCTCATCCTCGTCAATAGAAAGGTCTGCATTTCTCATAATACGATATGGATGAGCACACACCACATCATTGCTTAAAAACAGCTTTCCGATGTTTCTTTCAATAATCTCCTCAAGAAAGATCACTGCCCTGCTTCCAGATTTTCCGGAGGGTATTTCCACAACCCTCGGAAGCACAGACGGAACCTGCACAGTTGCAAACTCCAGGACTTCTTTTCCTTTTTTACGGTCTTTTTTGGAAATCAGCGCGCCAATATTCAGAGATTTATTCCGGATCAGCGGAAACGGTCTGGAAGAATCCATTGCCATAGGCGTCAGCACCGGATAAACATTATCTTCAAAATAACGATCCACATATTCCTTCTGGGCTTCCGAAAGCTCCTCATGGGCCAGGATCAGATGAAGTCCGGCTTTTTCCAACAGTGAAAGTATCGAGCGGGTAAACGTACTGTACTGAACTTTTACCAGTTCATGTGTCTGGGTACTGATCTCACGGAGCTGGTCTTTCGGAGTCAGACCTGCAATGTCCGTTTTCTCATAGCCTGCATGAACCTGATCTTTTAAAGATGCCACCCGTACCATAAAAAACTCATCCAGATTTGAAGATGTGATACTAAGGAATTTCAGTCTTTCAAAAAGAGGCAGATTTTTGTCTCTGGCCTCACTTAATACTCTCTCATTAAATTTCAGCCAGCTTAATTCTCTGTTTACAAAATATTCCGGCTTTGCAAATTTTTTAGTATCCATAATGTCCTCCCCGGATCTTATCTGATCCTGCTTCAAATACTTTTTCCATGTTTTTCTATACTCTTCTTTTTCTTCTCAGACTAAGGTGGATTCCAAATACTTCTTCAAAAAATTCCACCTTGTCCTTCAAAAGCCCAAGCTCCAGAGATATATCTCTGCTGGAATCAATGATCAGACTCAGTTCTCTATCTTTGAGGACTGCCCGGAGTCCCTGGACTTTCTGATAATGGCTTCTGTCCATAGCATTTGCAAGACGAAGGATTGCCGTAAGCTTGGCAACCAGAAGATAACGGTTTCTGTCAAGACCTGATCCGTCATCAAAATTTTCATAGTATACAAATTCCGTCGTATTATACCTGACGGCACTGGCGATCACCTGGCGTTCCTCCGTAGAAAGTCCTATGATCTCCGTTGCCATGATGATCCGGTAAGAACATTCCGCTACATCTGCCATACTTATGTATTTCCCACAGTCATGGAGCTGCACAGCGATCTGAAGAAGAAGTCTTTCCCTTGCTCCCATACCATGAACTTTTTTCATACTATCAAAAATCGCAAGGGCAAGAGATGTGGTTCCCTGAATGTGCTCTTTACTGCTGGAATAACGCTTGGCAATATTTCTGGATGCCACCAGGATATCATTTTCAAAATTATGGGCGCTTTTGATAAATCTTTTCTTTTCTCCAAAATCATAAGCAATACCATCAAGAAGCGATACGCCCGGAACCCACACTGACTCTGCCTGGAATATATCCAGAAAATTTTTGCAGATGACCATTGTCGGCACTACCAGAGACGCATATTCCGGATTAATATCCATTTCTGAAGAAAGCATCTGTTCTGTTTTATAAACCGTATTCTCGTAACGATTGTTAAATTCCGCCATGGTAATGATCCTGTCATAAATTTCTTCCCGGAAAATAGTATCCGTAAGAAAATCACCCATCAGGATAACATTTTTTATATCCCTGTCTTTCAGATACAGCCTTTGAAAAGCAGTCAGATCATTACGGATAAATTCCTGGATCAGCTGATCATAATGAGTATGTGATTTTTCCAGTTCTTTTAATCTTTCACGGATACGCATACTTCCCATTTTTAGACTTTGGGTCGTCACCAGAGCATCCTTGTCAAAAAGGGATACCTGAAGACTTCCTCCGCCCACATCCAGGATCGCAGTGCCTTTCTGGATCATTTTTTTGAATCCTGCTTCAATAGCTGCAATGGATTTATATCCAAGAAAATGCTGTTCTGCGTTACTTAAGATTTCTACTCTGATTCCTGTACGCTGGTAAATCTGCTCCAGAATGATCACCGGGTTTACCATTTCACGAAATGCGCTGGTAGCACAGGCACGATAATCTTCTGTTCCAAATTCCATCATAATGGTTCGAAAATCTTTCAAAACTTCGCAGATAGAATCTACGATTTCCCTGTCCAGCCGGCCGGAAGAATATGCTCCCTTACCGATCTCCAGACGGTATCTCACATGGTTCAGTTCCTTAAGTCCGCTTTTTTTAGAAAGTTCAAAAATCTTCATACTGACTTCATAGGAACCGATATCGATTGCCGCAAAAGTTGATACTGCCATTTTTATCTCTCCTTTCCAAGAAGGTAATCTATGAACTGCTGCGCTGTACGTCCGGTAAGACCGCCATGAGACAGTTCCCATCTTCCGGCTTCCAGAAGCAGTTCTTTTTCCGGCATTTCAATGCCGTTTCTTGCTGCCAGTGTTTTTACGATGCATTCAAATTCCTTGCGTGTAGGCGCGCCAAAATAAATCCTCACACCAAAACGATACACCAGAGACAATTTCTCCTGAACTGTATCTGAGGAATGCAGATCATCCTCATCCATCAGCTCCAGCTTGTCTCCGGAGCGCTCTCTGACCAGATGACGGCGGTTGCTTGTGGCATAGATCAGAATATTATCCGGCTTTCTCTCCAGACCGCCTTCGATCACTGCCTTCAGATATTTATACTCAATCTCAAACTCTTCAAAAGAAAGATCATCCATATAAATGATAAATTTGTAATTCCTGTCCTTAATCTGGGCGATCACCTGATTCAGATCCTGAAACTGATGCTTGTAGACCTCTATAATACGAAGTCCCTGATCATAATATTTATTGATGATCCCCTTGATGCTGGAAGATTTACCTGTTCCTGCATCTCCAAAAAGCAGACAGTTATTTGCTTTTCTTCCATATACTAAAGCCTCTGTATTCTCGATCAGCTTCTGCTTGGGTATCTCATAGCCTACCAGATCTTCAAGCTGCACATGAGCGATCCTGGTTACCGGTACAATAATCACCTTCCCCTTCTCATCATGCTCGATCCGAAATGCTTTATGCAGTCCAAGCTTGCCTACCCCAAAATCCCGGTAAAACTGTACCATATCAGCCATAAATTCCCGGGCATCTGCCGCCGCAGCCAGAGTTCTGCTCATTTCACAGATCCTGTCACGGATACGGCGGTTAAACATTCTTCCTGTATTGTCTGCTCCATGATAATCGCACAGAATCTCACAACAAGTAGTTTCAAAGCATTTATCAAAGATCTTCAGATCAAATTCATATAATTTTCGAAAAATTTCAAAATCGTGAAGGGCCAGCTGGTTTATGCTTCCCTCTGCCGTACCACGGATCTCACAAGCTTTGCTGAATGTATTTTCATGGTTTACCAGAAGAAGCGTCAGATAATTATGCCACAGATTTCCTGAAAAACCATAAGATCCTGCTGTTTCGATCAGACCATTGACACATTCAAAAAACAAAGACTTTCTCTGCTGCAATTCCTTCTCACTGTTTATTTGCACATCCATCAGCAGAGTCATTTTTTCCAGTATTTCTCCATGCTCCATGTTTCTGTAGAGCACACATTCCTGTATTCCTGACATTCAGGCTTCCTCCTGCAATTCATAATTTCCCAGCACGCGCATGCGATTGGATTCTGCTTCCAGTCCCCTGATGGCATTTTTCACTGCCGGATCCTCCAGGTTCCCTTCAAAGTCCACGAAAAAGCGATATTCCCATGTTTTTCCGGGAATAGGTCTGGATTCGATTCTTGACATGTTCAGACCATTATAAATAATATGGGAAAGCATATTATAGAGAGTTCCGCTGGAATGAGGCAGTTCAAAGCACACGCTGACCTTCCGCGCTTTTTTCTCATAAACCGGATTCCTGCTGACTATAATAAATCTGGTCACATTCCGGTCGTTATGACAGATATTTTCTGCCAGGATATCCAGACCAAACAGTTCACCTGCTGCCCTGCTGGCAATAGCAGCCTGAGAAATCTTCTGTTCTTCTTTTACCTTTTTTGCGGATGCAGCTGTGTTCTCTGTTTTTACAGTTTTCCATTCCTGATGACTTTCCAGAAACAGTTTGCACTGGGCAAGAGCCTGTGGATGAGAATAAACGGTCCGGATATTATCCAGAGAACTTCCAGGAATCCCCAAAAGCACGTGGTCTACGGGAATCACCTGCTCTCCCACAATATGAAGCCGATATTCTGTAAGAAGATCATAAATATCTGTTACGATTCCCTGGGTGGAATTCTCTATGGGAAGGACCGCATAATCTGCCCGTCCGGATGCAGCCTCCTCCATTGCCTCCCGAAAGGTATCTGCATGGTAGCTTTTGATTTCCTCCGGGAAATAAGCGCGCATGGCCGCATAGCTGTAAGCTCCCTCCACTCCCTGGAATACTACGTTGACACCTTTCAACGGAAGCTGATCTACCATCTGATAATCTTTTTCTTCTCCCACTCCATTTGCGGTCAGAAGCTGGTACTGGCGTTTTCTGCTGATCGCCATAATCTGCTGAAAAACTTCCTGAATACCAAGAGAATTAAACTCCCCATGAGCGCGGGACCCCAGTGTATCCAGTTTTTCCCGCTCTCTTTTAGAATCCAGAACCTGCTTGCCCGTTTCAATTTTATATTGTGCGACATCCTCACAAACCTTCATTCTCTTTTCAAAAAGCTGAAGGATCTGACTGTCAATCTCATCTATTTCTTTTCTGCATTCCTGCAAATCTGTCATGTATGTTTCTCCTTCTGTAAAAATGTCAGTCCTCACTGCACTGTAGCACTGTGACAGACTACTTACAGTAAGTTTAGCATTTGCGTATTGTTTTTTCAAGTACAGGCAATACTATAAGAAAGTTAAATTTATGTAAAATGTAAGCAGAATGGTTTATAACGTATTCTTTCAGAAAGGACTGTTTTATATGAAACGAAACTTTCTTCTCTGCGGCGCTCTGGGATGGTGCATGGAAATCTTCTGGACCGGTCTTCATTCGCTTTTGGATGGTCAGGGAACCATGATGGGAAAAACCTCTCTTCTGATGTTTCCTATTTACGGCTGTGCTGCGGTGATCTCTCCTCTATACAGATACATTGCATCCGTCCCTGTTCTCCTCCGAGGCAGCCTTTATACCGCCGGTATTTTTACCACAGAATTTATAAGCGGAAGTATTCTCAAACACTTTGGAATCTGTCCCTGGGATTACAGTCATACTCCATTTCATTTCTGTGGAGTGATCCGTTTGGATTATGCGCCTGTATGGTTCGCCGCAGGTCTTTTTTTTGAAAAAATACTTACAAAATCATCTTGAAAAAAAGAGCCTTCTATTATATGATGGATTAAGAGAATTTTCAGGAATCTGTTTCTGATTCTTTTAACCAAACAGGAGGTACTACATGAGACATTTAATGAGCCCGTTGGACTTTTCTGTGGAAGAGCTTGATAAGCTTCTTACCCTGGCCAACGACATTGAAAAGAACCCCGAGAAGTATGCCCACGCATGTGACGGCAAAAAACTTGCAACCTTATTTTATGAACCAAGTACACGTACACGCTTAAGCTTTGAGGCAGCTATGATGAACCTTGGCGGCAACGTATTAGGCTTCTCTTCCGCCGACTCCAGTTCTGCTGCCAAAGGCGAAAGTGTTGCCGATACAATCCGCGTTACATCCTGCTATGCAGACATCTGCGCTATGCGTCATCCTAAGGAGGGAGCACCTTTAGTTGCTTCCATGTCTTCTTCTATCCCCGTGATCAATGCCGGCGACGGCGGTCATCAGCATCCGACTCAGACCCTTACCGACCTTCTTACGATTCGTTCCCTGAAGGGAAGACTTGATAATCTTACCATTGGTCTGTGCGGAGACTTGAAATTCGGCCGTACTGTCCACTCACTGATCGAGGCTCTGGTCCGCTACGAAAATGTAAAGTTTGTTCTGATTTCTCCGGAAGAGCTTCGCGTACCAAGTTATATCCGCGAAGATGTCCTTTCCCGAAACGACATCGAATTCCAGGAGGTAGAAAGACTGGAAGATGCGCTTCCTCAGCTTGATATCCTTTATATGACCCGTGTTCAGAAGGAGCGTTTCTTTAATGAAGAAGATTATGTCCGTATGAAAGATTTTTACATACTGGACAAACAGAAAATGGAGCTCGCCAAGGAAGATATGTATATCCTTCATCCGCTGCCTCGTGTAAACGAAATCGCAGTTGAAGTAGACTCTGACCCTAGAGCTGCTTACTTTAAACAGGCACAGTACGGTGTATATGTCCGTATGGCCCTGATTCTCACATTACTGGAGGTGGATGTATCATGTTAAACGTTGGAGCTCTTCGCGAAGGCTATGTACTTGACCATATCAAAGCAGGCAAGGCCATGACCATTTACCATGACCTGAAACTGGATAAACTGGACTGTACTGTTGCCATCATCAAAAATGCCCGCAGCAATAAAATGGGCGTCAAAGATATCATTAAGGTAGAATGTCCTGTAGAAAAACTGGATCTTGATATCCTTGGATTTATTGATCACAACATTACTGTCAATATTATCAAAGACGAAAAGATTGTTGAGAAAAAGGAACTGAAGCTTCCTAAAAAAGTCACCAATGTGATCAAATGCAAGAATCCACGCTGCATTACATCTATTGAACAGGGCCTGGATCATGTATTTTTCCTGGCTGATGAAGAAAAAGAAATTTACAGATGCATGTACTGCGAAGAAAAGTACAGAGGAAAACGAAATAAATAAGTTTACAAAAAAGCCCCGGAAATATTCCGGGGTTTCTTTGTACGCAAGCAGACCGATAAGCCGGGTTATGTCGTTGGGTGATCATCTGTCTAGGCCGTTCGTTGCCGGACGGCTCAAGCGACCCACCTGAAAGCACGACGGGCCGCCGTATCGCTTTCTTTTCGGTCTTGCTTCAAATGGAGTTTACATGTGCCCGTTCTGTTACCACAACGGCGGTAGTCTCTTACACTGCCTTTCCACCCTTACCTTCTGTAAAGAAGGCGGTTTATTTCTGTTGCACTGGTCTGGGAGTCACCTCCACCGGACGTTATCCGGCATCCTGCCCTGTGAAGCCCGGACTTTCCTCGTCTGTACCCTTTCGTCTGTACAGCCGCGATCACCTGGCCTGCTTGCGCAAAAGTTATTCTATCATGGTTTCACTGAGATGTAAAGAATTTTCTATACATCAAAGCAGCTTCCCCCTACAAACTCTCTGAGAATAGAATTATGGGGAACATCCTCACTGGGAACTGCAACAAAATAATCAAAGAATTTCAAAAGTCTCTTTGCCTCTATATATTCCGGCTCTTTTTTATCAATTCCAAAAAGAAGCGGTTCCGCATAAAGTTTCAGGCAGGCAAGCTCATATACAAGAGCAGAATTAAACATCACATCCGCCTGTTCCTGGAACGGAAAAATATTTGCTTCCTCACCTCTTCGTACAGAAGGCCACCTTGCAATAGTATCCTTTGCAGAAATTCCTCTGGTGCGGGCATCCCGGACGATCCGGCGGATCAGACGTCCGTCTGTGGTGGGAATGCGGTTGTGCTCATCTACATTCAGCTGGGTAAGAGCACTGATATAGATCTTAAACTTATTCTCCACAGGAAGAGCATAGCTGAGCTTGTCATTCAGACAGTGAATACCTTCTATCACAAGAACATCTTCTTTTCCCAGCTGCAGAAAATCTCCCCGGTACTCTCTTTGTCCCGTTTTAAAGTTATAAACCGGAAGCTCTACCTTATCTCCTCTTAAAAGAGCGAGCATATCCTGATTAAACTGTTCTACATCAATGGCCTCCAGACATTCATAATCTTTTTCACCATATTTATCCAGCGGCGTATGCTCTCTGTTTACAAAATAATTATCCACAGCGATAGGATGAGGTTTCATCCCATGGGCAGTAAGCTGAATACTGAGCCTGTGGGAAAAAGTAGTTTTTCCGGAAGAAGACGGACCTGCGATCATCACAAATTTTTTATTTCCCGTTTCACATATTTTCCGGGCAATATTAGAAATCTTTGCCTCCTGCAGAGCCTCCTGAACCAAAAGGATATTCCTGATTCCTTCTTTTGTGATCCGGTCATTCAGATCACCTACACAGGAGATATTTAGTTTTTCCACCCACTCCTGAGATTCTTTCTGAACCCGGAATATTTTTTCTTCCGGCGCAAAAGGAGGAATTTCCTCCGGCTTCTCACGTTCCGGAAGTTCCAGCACAAAACCCTCATCATAAGACTTCAGATCAAACCATCTGATATATCCGGTATGATTTGCCATATAGCCATAGAAATAATCCTCAAAAGTACCGATCCGGTAAAGATTAACTCTGGATACCCGCCGGTAACGGAACAGCTGCTCTTTATCATACATACGATGCTTATGGAAAAGGGCAATAGCCTCATCTGTACTGACTGTACGTTTTTCAATAGGGAGCTTCGCTTCCACGATCTCATGCATCCGGGCTTTTACCTGATCCAGAAATTTCTGGTCAGGTATCTTACTTCCCTTCATAGTAAAGTAATATCCAGATCCTACTGAATAATGGATCACTACATGATCTACATGATCCTTCCCTGCAATATCATAAATTGCCTTTAGAAGGATCATGCAGGCGCTTCTTTTATAAGTTTGATGACCAATATTATCTTTTGTGGTCACAAAACCAATCCTGCTGTCATATTTCAGTTTTTTGTGAAGCTCTTTTAATTTCCCGTTTACGGTAACCAGGATCACCGGTGCCTCAGAAACTTTCTGGTATGGTTCCACAATTTCAGAAAACGTGGTTCCTGCCGGATATTCCCTGGTTTCCCCCATAATTTCCACTTTTACCATTTTTTGTTCCATAGAGTCTAACGCCTCCTGTCTGATAACGCCCTGATGGTCTTCCAATTCAGCTTTATATTAAAATATATGGGCTTTCTGCACAGGCACATGACACCTTCAGATCGGGGAAATTCTCTTTCATCTTCTGCTGCATTGCCTTCATAAAAATATATTCCGTGCCGTAATGACCTGCATCGATCACAGCCAGTCCCTGGGCAGCTGTATCGATTCCCGTATGGTGATCAATATCCCCGGTAATATAAACGTCCGCTCCATGTTTCATTACATCCGATATCATACTTTTACCACTTCCGGTACAAACTGCAGCGATTTCTACGTTCTGTTCCGGATCTCCATAGAGTCTGACATCCTGAAGCCCCAGTGCTTTTTTTACAAAAAGTCCGCACTGACGCAGTGTCATTGCCTCTGGAAGCTTTCCTACCCGGCCAAATCCCTGTTCTCCTTCTTCTGTTTCTGTTGTCACCGAAAGTACCTTGCGGTTCTGAAGTTCCAGGTAATCTGCGCTGAGGTCTGCCATACCCATCACATCATAATTGGTATGCATTGCAAAATATTGAATATCATGGCGGATCAGCGAAAGAATCTTTCGTCCTGTAAAATCATGGTTGTTGATTTTTTTCACACCGCCAAAAATCATAGGATGATGAGTGATGATCATGTCTGCACCTGCATCAAGAGCCTCATCAAGGGTTTTTTCTGTAAGATCAAGCGCCAGGAATACATGTTTGACCTCTTTTTCGTCATCTCCTACAAGAAGCCCCACATTATCCCAGCTTTCTGCCATTTTTGCCGGATATTTTTTTTCCAGCCAGTCTGTCAGTTCTCTAACCTTCATATCTCTCCAAGGCGGCAAGGATCAGCCGCTTTTCCTCCCTGACTTCTTCTTTTCTCTGTACTGCTGAAGCTCCGGAAGCATCCCTGATCTGAATAAGGATTTCATTTCGGATCCTCAGTTCCCGTTCCAGGTACTGCTTCAGGATCGGATGTCTTTTTTCAAGAAGCAGACCTCCAAACTCTATTTCCTCCTCTGTCCAGGCCGGACTCTGGATTCCATGAACAGCTTTCATGATAAAATAGAACTTTCCTTCCTCCAGAACACTGTCTTCTCTGATGATCTGATATCCATTCTCAAAAAGGAAACGCCGTACATGGCCAATATCCGACTGTGGCTGGAGGATCAGTTCTTTAAATCCGCAGAGGGCTTCTCTTCCCTCTGTCAGTATCCTTTCCATCAAAGGACCGCCCATTCCGGCAATCACCAAAGTGTCACCTTCACCTTTTTTGATTTCCCTGAGACCGTCAGAGAGTCTTGTTTCTATGTATTTGTCAAGTCCATACTGACTGATATGCTCCTGAGCTCTGGACAAAGGTCCCTTTCCCACATCAGCTGCAATCGCTGACGGGATCCTTTTCTCCTGTATTAAGTACACCGGCAGATATCCATGATCACAGCCCACATCTACCAGCCGGTTTCCCTGTGTCACCATTTCTGCAATGGCAGACAGTCTCAATGATAACTGCATGTCCTGCTCCTTAGTCCAGATAATCCTTCAGCTTACGGCTGCGGCTTGGATGACGAAGTTTACGCAGTGCTTTTGCCTCGATCTGACGGATACGTTCTCTGGTGACATTAAATTCCTTTCCAACCTCCTCAAGAGTACGGGCACGTCCGTCATCAAGACCAAATCTGAGACGAAGCACCTTCTGTTCTCTCTCTGTAAGAGTTCCAAGAACCTCGATCAGCTGCTCTTTCAGAAGGGTAAATGCCGCCGCATCTGCCGGTACCGGAACATTGTCATCCTGGATAAAATCGCCAAGGTGGCTGTCTTCTTCCTCTCCGATAGGAGTTTCCAGGGATACCGGCTCCTGAGATATCTTCAGAATTTCGCGTACACGGTCTACAGACATATCCATTTCTTCTGCAATCTCCTCAGGAGACGGCTCACGTCCAAGCTCCTGAAGCAGCTGACGTGAAACACGGATCAGTTTATTGATCGTTTCCACCATATGAACAGGGATACGAATGGTACGTGCCTGATCTGCGATTGCTCTGGTAATAGCCTGACGGATCCACCAGGTTGCATAGGTACTGAATTTGTATCCTTTCCGGTAATCAAATTTTTCTACCGCCTTGATCAGTCCAAGATTTCCCTCCTGGATCAGATCAAGAAACAGCATTCCTCTTCCCACATAACGTTTGGCAATGCTGACAACAAGACGAAGGTTCGCTTCTGCAAGACGTTTTTTGGCATTTTCGTCCCCTTCTTCCATCCTCTGCGCAAGTTCGATCTCCTCATCAGCAGTAAGAAGGCTTACCTTTCCAATCTCTTTCAGATACATACGAACAGGATCCTCAATGCTGACTCCTTCCGGAACAGACAGATCGATCTTATCAAGTTCCACCTCTTCCTCATCATCCAGCTTATCAATATCCATATCGTCATCAAGGATCAGTTCCTCATCATTTCCCGTAATGCGGAGTACATCTACCCCACTTGCCTCGAGAAAATCAAACACCTTCTCCATCTGCTCCACTTCCAGATGCTGATCTTTAAAGAAATCATTGATCTCCTGATATTCCAGTACATTTTTTTTCTTTTTTGCAAGCTCCAGAAGTTCTACCAGTTTCTCACTGAATTTACCCATATTCATTTCCATAGGTGCTTAATCCCTCCATATAGTATTTATATTTTATCCTTATTCAAAAGAAATATGCAGTTCCTGGCGTTTTCTGCCAAGATCCTCCAATTCTTTTTTTGCCTTTACAAGTTCCTGCAGTCCCTGAAGATCCGTAGGATCCCAGTTTCTGTTTTTTTCTGCAAGACTTTCCTGCTTGATCCTGAGAAGCGTATCTGCAAAAGCCCTGTCCTGTTCCTGCTGATTTTCCAGATGGATCGAGGCATTGAAAAGAGAGGCTACCTCTCTCTGTTCCTCGCTGTCCGGAAAGCTATTCAGAAGACGGGCCGGATTTACTTCCCCCTCTTTCCTCTGCTGAAACAGCATCTGCGCCACTTCCCGATAAAGAGGTACCACAAAATCCTCCGGTGTCAGATACTGTGCTACCTTATCGAAAATCCCAGGGTAAGTCACAAGCCAGGTAAGCATCAGTTTCTGAGAAGTATCTGAAGCAGATTCCCGCTTCTTTTTTTCAGAAGTTCCGGATTTTGGCTGTATCCGGTGTTCTGCAGGCGTTCCCTTAAGCGCCAGGGTATTTACCCTTTTTCTTAAATCCTCACTGCTGATCCCGTAACGTCCTCTATATATTTTAACGACAGCGTCAATGTAAAGATTTCGTTCCAGTTCATCTTTCAGCTCTAAAAGCATTTCTGCACATCGTTCGAAGAACCGGTTCTGTCCCTGAGGTTCATCCATAGGAAACTCATCTTCAGCAACACTTACTCTAAACAAAAAACTGTCCTTTGCCTCGTCAAGCCTCTTTTCGAATTCCTCGGGACCCATATTTTTGATAAATTCATCCGGGTCTTTATATGGTTTCAGGCTTACAACCCTGGAATTTACTCCTGCTTCCCGAAGTATAGGGATCCCACGAAGAGCCGCCCGTATTCCCGCTTCATCGCTGTCATAAAGCAGCAGTACTTCCTGCGTATATCTTTTTAAAAGACTGGCATGCCCGGAAGTCAGGGCTGTTCCCAGTGAAGCTACCGCATTGTTAAAGCCGGCCTGATGCATGGCTATCACATCCATATATCCTTCACACAGGATCAGATATTTCTTCCTTGTAGTCCGGGCAATATTCAGTCCGTAAAGATTACGGCTTTTGTCAAATATCTTTGTTTCCGGTGAATTCAGGTACTTGGGCTTTGCATCACCCATGACTCTTCCCCCGAAACCAATAACCCGGTTGTTTACATCCATAATAGGAAAAATCACTCTGTTCCAGAATTTATCATACATTCCATGGCGCTCATCCACATTAAAAAGTCCGGATTCCCTTAAACGCTCATCGGAATAACCTTTTGACTTTAAAAAACGGTAGAGACCGTCACTGAATTTATCTGAATATCCCAGGCCGAACTTCCTCATTGTCTCGTCACTTAAGCCACGGTCTTTCAGATATCCGTATCCCCTGTATCCTTTGTCTGTGCGAAGCTGATAATAAAAATACTGCGCCGCCTGTTTATTGATCTCCAGAAGCTCTGCCTTTTCCTGGGCTTTCTGGCGAACCTCCTTAGAATATTCCATTTTTGGAAGTTCTACTCCCGCACGGTCTGCCAGATGTTTCAGAGCCTCTCCAAAGGTGTAATTTTCATATTCCATGATAAAGTTGAATACGTTTCCTCCTGCTCCGCAGCCAAAGCAATAGTACATCTGCTTGCCCGGCGTCACGGAAAAGGACGGTGTTTTTTCATTATGAAAGGGGCAAAGCCCAAAATAAGAGCTTCCCTTTCTTGTAAGTTTTACATATTGGGATACTACGTCTACAATATCATTTTTGCTTCGTACTTCCTCAATGATATCGTCTGAATAGCGCATAGACATCCTCCTCTGTTATTTAATAGCTGTCCCAGGACTGAGGGATAAAAAGCTCCCGGAATTTTGCCATAGAATACTGGTCTGTCATTCCTGAAAGATAATCACAGACAGCACGGTCCACGGTTTCTCCTTTTGCCAGAAGTTCTCTGTACTCTCTGGACATTGCCTCCGGATGCTGTATGTAATACTGATAAAGTTCCTTCAGCATATTAATGGCTTTCTTTTCCTCCCGCTTGGCTTCATGATGATTGTAGACACTTCGAAACATCAGCTCCCGAAGATCCATCAAAGCCTCCTGTATCTCGTCTGACATCTGTATACAGTCTTTATCCATACTGTTTTCTATAATGTCATGTACAAAGGTATTCAGCCGTTCCCTTGTGGTATATCCTAAAAGCATACGCATGGTAACAGGGATATCATCCTCTGTGATGATCCCGGCTCTCTGGGCATCGTCCATATCGTGATGAAGATATGCCAGCTTATCTGAAAACCGTACAACCTGACCCTCAAGTGTAGACGGATGCCCACTGGTACGGTGGTTTAAAATACCGTCAATGACTTCCCAGGTAAGATTCAGACCCTCTCCGTTCTTTTCCAGAACCTGCACAACACGGGCACTCTGCCTATAGTGTACAAATCCACCCGGACTGATCTCATTCAGTGCTTTTTCTCCGGCGTGGCCAAAGGGTGTGTGTCCCAGATCATGCCCCAGTGCAATCGCCTCCACCAGATCTTCATTAAGGCGCAGGGCCTTCGCTAAAGTCCGGGCAATCTGAGAAACTTCAAGTGTATGGGTCAGACGGTTTCTGTAATGGTCCCCCTGAGGAGCAAGAAACACCTGAGTCTTGTCCTTCAGCCTCCGAAACGCCTTACAGTGAAGAATCCTGTCTCTGTCCCGCTGGTAAACCGTACGGACATCACATTCCTCTTCCTGCCTCTCCCTTCCTCGGGAATGGATACTGTGCGAGGCATAAGGACTCAAAAGTTCCAATTCTCTCTGTTCCATGTTCTCTCTGATATTCATAGGCAATCCCTCCACAGACTGACAAAATACCTCTTATTAATTATATTCTACACAAAGTTTCAAATTCCTCTTTTTTTCAAAAAAATAATAGTGGATATTTTTTCCCGACAGGGAAGGATATTTTCAGACATAAAAAAATGCGGAAGATGGGACTTGAACCCACACGAGCGCATTGCTCACAAGATCCTTAGTCTTGCTCGTCTGCCAGTTCCGACACTTCCGCATATCGCATTTCTTTGGGATTCTTTTATCTCTCCCTCGCGACGAATTGAAGTATATCAAACCTGGCAGATAAAGTCAATAGTTTTTTTAATTTTTTTTATTTTTCTTGAATGTTTTATTACTTTGTAATATTTTATCCGTTCAGCTCTGCGATCCGGCTTACTCCCACATAAATCTCCTGGATTTTATACCAGGTAGGATAATCCGTTATCCCCGTCTGAGGAAGTCCAAATATATTTTGAATCTTTCTCACTGCCTCAGATGTTTTCTGTCCGTAGATTCCATCTGCCGTAATCCTGGGCACTGCCGGATAGGCTTCTGCAATCCCGTTGATCTGTTCCTGAAGCTGTCTTACCTTAATGCCTGTAGAACCGATATTCAGATCATAACCCGGCCAGGAAGACGGAACTCCGGATACTTCTTCTGCCACATTAATATACATATCATTGCCATAAAAATACCGCAGGATCTCAATTGGCGAATATCCCTGATCAGCCAGGGTTTTGCTTCCCCACTGAGTCATCCATCCTCTGTCCCGGCACTGAACCTGACGTCCGTCACAATACTGAGTAAGGATAGGCTGCCGCACATCCGGTCTGGACAGATAATTTTCAAAAAGCTCATCCACAATATTCGAAATGCTGTCAAATACATTTCTTCCATAAATCCATTTATGATCATAGGCTGTGGATGAAGTAATCGTAAAACCATACCCTTTATTCCGATACCACTCTGTATATACACGATTCAAAGTAAAGGACATGATGGCAAGGACATTTGCCCGGATAGAATCTGCCGGCCAGGTAGCATAAATTTCACTGCTGGCTACGTTTTTGATGTAATCCTTGTACCTCACATAATAATTTTGAGCCGAATTATCTCCCACCGGCCCATCATGAACTACAACATATTCCGGGATCACCACTTTGCTTAAAACAATCTCTCCCGTTTCTCTTATTGGCTTGATTTCCGATTCCGTATTTTTAGGCGGATATTCTCCAAAAAGTGTATGAGGCCCGATCACAATACGGTCAAACTCCTGTCGGGTCTGAAATTTCAAACGAACCGGCTGCTGTGCCAGTACATCAGGCAGAACTTCAGTACCTGCAATTTCCTCCTGTTCAAAGCCTTCTGCCTGGATCTGAACCGTATATTCTGCATAAGGCTGCTGTTCTGATGGCTCCATACTATATTCCAGAGGAGGAGTCTTCAGATCCAGAACCGGAGTCTGACCGGAAGAATCTGTTCTTACCTCCTCCAGAACACTGTCCGGTACTCCTGTATAGGAAATTCTCACCATTGCGTTTTCTACCGGACGGGTTCCGTCTTCTGTAAGAACTGTGACCTGAAGCTTTCCCTGATCTGTCTGTTCCTGCTGCATCCTGACTTTACGGTCATTCCTGTATGGATATATCTGATCCATTTCATTTTACTCCAAAACATTTTTACAGAATTGTATGCCAAAAATCCTTTTATTATACAAATCTCCGGCAGAAAGCCCTGCTCAAAATTTTCTTCGGATTTTATGGGAAACTGGAATCAGAATCTTTGCCTGACGGGCGGATCATGGCCTCATTTTCATGAATTATAATGCCGTCTCCTTCTCCTCCGTCTCCTACATCAATAAAATATAGTATGTCTCCGCAGGGACGCTCCTTCCCTCCATCTGTAAGCATATTCAGGACGCGGCCTTTAAACACAAGCGTTGTAGAGCCTCCTCCATCCAGATGATAAGCATACTCGCATCCAAGGTCTGTAAATACTTTCTGAAGCTCCTGATATGTCATTCCCTGGGATCCTCCTGCACCTTTTCCATCAACCGCTACCAGATAATAATCTCCCGGGCTGACCATTCCTACTGCTGTCCGCTGATACCGTGCAGTCTGGCGGAATTCACCGGAAATTTCCGCCGCCTTTCCATCTTCCACTAATGTAGGCCCAAAACAATATGTATCCTTAACGCCGCGATTCAGCATATCTTCGGTGGTCATGCCTGCCGCAGCGGTAAACATCCCTCCGTCCTGGGTTACGCAAAGAATATTCCCATTGGAATAAACATCATTGTAAACTTTTCCATTTTTGATCATGGTCTTTCCCGGCGCAGGGATTCCGCTCCCATAAGAAAAAGCACTTCCATTAACGCCTATCACACCGTTATGATCAGCCAGCTCTTCAGAAACAGTACGTCTCGGATTCCCATAGGTTCCTCCGCAAAGAGCCGAGCATAACTGCTGCGTACTGAAGGTCTCCACATGGCAGATCCAGTACCTGGTATATCCGGTATCCTTCTGTTCTACAGAAACCTTTAAAGTACTGGTTTCATAATGATACTCATCGTTTCTGTAATCCCATTCCTCCGAAATCCTGCTGACAATCCTCTGATATTCCGAAAGCTTATCTGAATACTTCTCTGGAAGCTTCCACATTTCATTCTGGGCATCCTGGAATATTTTTGCATTTTTAGCAGTGTTCATGGCAACTGAATCCGCTGAAGGATCATAAAGCTTTCCCAGAAGAGACTCTATCGTTTTCATACGCGCATCTGCCTGAGCCTTTTCTTCTGCCTCCTTCTGCGCCTGCAGTCTTTTCTCATATTCCTGCCTCAGGCGTTCCTTTTCGGCTTTTTCCTGCCGCTGCTTCTGCTCTTCTTCCTTTTTCTGTGCTTCCTGTTTTTCTCTTTCAATCTGCTGTTCTTCTTTTATGCGCTGCTGTGTTTTTTCCTTTTTATAAAAGTATAAAGCTCCGGTACTGCATAAAAGTACCAGAGCTGTCAGAAATACAGCAGCCACACGGATACGGTATGACTTTTTCACATTTCTCCCTCAGAATATTTTCAAGAAATCATTATACATTACAAACACCATCAATGCCATCAGGAGCATCAGTCCGGCAAAATGGACCATACCCTCTACTTCACGGTTCACTGGTTTTTTACGGACAGCTTCGATCAGCAAAAATACCAGACGGCCTCCGTCAAGAGCCGGAAGAGGAAGAAGGTTCATTACACCCAGATTGGCCGATAGAAGAACCGCCATGTTCAGCATGTTCATCCACAGCATCAAAGCGCCTTCCTCTTTACTCTGCTCATAAGTAGTTCCAATAGCATCTACCACACCTACCGGGCCACTCAGATCCTGAACTCCGAGTCCGCCTGTAACAAGCTCCTTAAGACTCAAAAGAGTAGTGCGGATCATATACTTCACATCCAGAGCCGCATATTTCAGAACCTGAAAACCATTTGTCTTTATATATCCCATATTATAAGAAAATCCTGGCTTTGGAGTCCGGTATTCTTTCGGAACCACTGTTGCATCGTATTCCAGACCATCCCGGTCATAAGCGATGTCCACCGGTTCGTTCCCCAGAGGATTCTCTGCAATATAAGCCTCGTATGCTGTTCCGTCCGGAATCGGAGTTCCATTGATGGAAGTGATCACATCTCCCGCCTGTACTCCTGCCGCTTCTAATGGCATGCCCTCGATCAGGGAATCTACCTCCATAGAGTCTGTCCCTACACGATTAAATCCCAAAAGATATCTGACGGAAGCATCCGGAGTAAAAGTTACTGTTTTTTCTTCGCCGTTTCGCTTTACCTTCAGGGTCACCGGTTTTTCCTGCAGTTCATTCAAAAAAGAATATACATACAGATCACGGGCAACATCAATATGATATCCGTCATATTCTGTGATGATATCTCCTTTCCGGAGACCAGCCTCTGCTGCCGGGGATCCTCCTTCTACTTCCATGATCTCTGCCGGGTCATATCCTACAAACGCAGTGATTACCACGGAAAGAATAAACGCCAGAATAAAATTAAACACCGGACCTGCTGCTACCACAGAAATCCGTCCCCATACAGGAGCTGAATTAAAGGTTCCGGGAATCTCCTCCCCGGTATCCTCCCCAAGCATAGCGCAGGATCCTCCAATCGGAAACAGTTTCACCGAATATCTTGTTTCCCCTTTTTGGGTACTGAACAATCTTGGCCCCATGCCCAGGGAAAACTCAGTTACTACAATCCCGTTTTTCTTTGCAAGGAGAAAATGTCCCAGCTCATGTATAATGATGATCGCACTGAATATAATTACGGCAATCAGAATCTTCAATTTACCACCTGCTTTCAATCCACTGATATGTCTCGTTTTCTACCGCAAGAATTTCATCCAGATCAGGGGACTCCTGCTTTTTATGTCTCTCCATAGACTGCCCGATAATATCATAAATATCCAGAAAACCAATCTCCTCATGAAGGAATTTCCGAACTGCAAGTTCATTTGCCGCATTGAACACAGTCGGCATGCTTCCTCCCTCTCTGGCTGCCTGAATTGCCATTGGAAGACCCAGAAAAGTTTCCATATCCGGTTCTTCAAATGTAATCTGTCCAAGCTTCGCAAAGTCAAGACGATCCCCATCTAGGTATCTTCTGTGAGGATAGTAAAGGGCATACTGGATAGGAAGACGCATATCCGGTGTGCCAAGCTGGGCCATGATCCCTCCATCCTCAAACTCTACCATGGAATGTATCACGCTTTGAGGCTGGACCACCACCTGGATCTGATCCAGTTCTACATCAAAAAGCCATTTTGCTTCCATTACTTCCAGCCCTTTATTGACCAGAGTAGCCGAATCCACTGTGATCTTCTGTCCCATCACCCAGTTTGGATGCTTCAGCGTATCCGCGAGAGTTACTTTTTCCAGGTCTGCGCGCTTTCTTCCTCTAAACGGCCCTCCCGATGCAGTGATCAGAAGCTTATGGATCTCTTTTCCTGATTCTCCATTTAAAGCCTGAAAAACAGCACTGTGTTCGCTGTCAACCGGCAGTATCTTTACCCCGTATTTTTCTGCCATAGGCATGATCAGATGACCTGCTGTTACAAGTGTTTCTTTATTTGCAAGTGCAATATCTTTCCCTGAACGGATCGCCTGGATCGTAGGCCTTATTCCCAGCATACCGACAATAGCAGTAACCAGGATTTCCACTTCCTCCATAGAAGCCAGTTCCAGAAGCCCTTCCATCCCTGACACAATTTTGATATCCGTATCATGAAGTCTTACTTTCAGATCCTCTGCTGCTTTTTCATCCCACACAGCAACAAGCTTAGGAGAAAATTCTCTTGCCTGTTCCTCCAGCTTTGTTATATTGCGTCCGGCGCTGATTCCCATTACCTGAATATCGCCATTCGCACGAACCACATCCAGTGTCTGGGTTCCGATAGACCCTGTAGAACCCAAAATCGCAATTTTTTTCATATTATTTTAACTCCTTATATACTTC
>OMGX01000539.1_pt1 | contig 21690 bp, 18 predicted proteins | sample 1674381 | NCBI WGS metagenome assembly OMGX01 (sample SAMN05578582, study PRJEB25193) | human gut metagenome | biome: Human Microbiome; feature: human-associated habitat; material: feces | host: Homo sapiens | place: USA:Birmingham | reverse complement strand
GACCCTTTCTTTAGTCTTTTAGGATGCTCAAATTTCAGATTATAAGTTCATATTTTCAAAAACTGAGTTTTTGACACCCACTTTTATTTATCTTCAAGTTTAAAACCTTATTTTGTTACTTCAGGTTCACCTTGCAGTTCAAATTTAGCATTTCCTAAACCTTTGAAAGTATAAGTATAAGTAAATGTTTCAAGCCCATTATACACTTTTGCAGAAATGACATAGAAACAATCAACCCCACTTACTTGCGCGCCGGCTGTAGGATACTCTGTTGCCAAGATCAGTTCAATACCCTCCTGAACCATAGACAACAAATAAGCCTCAGCCTCTTTATCATCTGCCGGAACCACCCCGTCGGGGTCATTCGAACGGCGTTTAGCCAACTGGATATTGAAGTTTACATAATAAGAGCTGCCACCGAACCAGTATTCCGAGTTTCCATATTTGGCATCCATATACCCGGCATCCTTATTCGCTTTCACCCAATTTTCCAAAATCAAATAATCTTCGGAAGCCAATGATTTCGTTACCGTCGGATCAAACAACCACTCGGTTCCATTATGTACAAAATTCACTTTTTCTTTCAGTTCAATATTGTTATTCAGAACCCATGTACCCTCCTTGAACAAATACTCGTCCACCTCCATCGTCGTTACCTTATTATAATATTTGTACATGACGGCTTTTGAATCCCCTTCCTGGGCATATGGAAATTTCTGAGCCAGGAACTGGGGCAGATAATTCTCCGGAGCATCCGAAGTGCTGAAGTTATCATGACTGCCTGGGCTTCCCATAGCGTCATAATCGGCAGGAGTCACTACAACCAATCTGCTATCTTCTTTAACCTTCCAATCCGTTCCGTCAAACTGATACAATGCATTATAAGGCTTTTCATTCGTCGGAGCCAATACAGCCGATGAAATACTTACATTATCGAGCTGAACAGTCGTGGTTTTCGCCTTGGGCCCCTCGCCTACATAGCGGAACGCAACATAAACGCTTTTGCCATTGTATGCCTCCAGACCGGCTTTCCCTACATTCACAAAATTATCATTGTAACCGTTGGCAGGTCCTTCAGGGAAAGTAAACTGGTCTTTCACGCTAGTCCACTGTGCCATATCAATCGAACCATTTCCCGCATATGTATCGGAAACCAATACATCCAGACAATCCGCATTATAGTATCCGAACTTTATGTCGAAAGACAGTCCGGCATCTTTGCTCGTCACTGCTACTGCCGGAGAAACAAGCCAAGTATCCACCTCACCCTCAAAGCCATTGGCCGAGAATTGTGCATAACCATTACTACTATAGTTTTTTCCCTGCCATTTTCTATCGCCTTTCAGAGTCACCTGCTCCCAGCCTTCCAACACGATATCCTCATTGGCCGTAACCGACTCAAAGTCCTGAGAGTACAAGTCCTCCCCTGTAAATTCAGGATCAACATCGTCATATTTGTAATCTACCAGCACAAGATCACCTTTTGCCGCATCCTTATACTGACCGGCCAGCCACTCGGGCAATACGGTAGCCGGAGCATGTGCCGGAGCCAGGAACTTCACGGGAGAGCCTTCGCCCCACAGGGCCTCATAATCCTTATCACCCAAAGAAGTATTAGTCACTGTCCTATACTCCAGTACGTAATCGGAAGGAGTATTCTGATAGTTATAGGTCACTCCTACCGAAGAGCCTTTCCCCCATGAAGGCAACATCTTCGCGATGATGGAAGGAACATACTTCTCGGCCGATGCAAACTCGTTCAAAGCCTTATCCGTCTTGACGGCATTCGCCAATGCTTTTTCAGCATCCGAAGTGGCAGCCTTCGCCGCCGCAGAGCTGATCGTTTCGTAATCGGCATCAGTCAGTACATATTCCGCCATCGTCTGGGTGTTCGTTGTACCTTCCGCATCGATTTCATTATAAATATCGTCCATGGGATCACATGCCGCAGCAAAGAATCCAAACAGAGACCATGCAATTAAATTATATTTTAACTTCATATTTATTGACTATTTTAGAGATTAAAAGATTACTTTAAAACCGGCAGACCATGTAGTACCGAAGCCGTAATATACCAATGCAGTTTTCCAGTCATGGTTCGTACCGTCCTTGGCATCGGCTATATATTCCGTATTAGTCAAATTATATACATTACTGTATACGATGGCACGGATATCTTTGGTGATATTGAAACGATAGTTCATACCCAAATCAATCGTACCATAATCCGGCAACTTCCAGGAGTCAATACCGGCGTCTGCTTCATTCACCCGGTTCTGAGGATCGAAGTCTGCATAGTTCTTGCCGAAGAAGTTGTAGTCGGCCGAGATTTTAAATCCTTTGAACGGTTCCCAAGAGGCGCTCAATGCGGAAGTGAGCTGTGCGGAGTTACCCACATGGACATCTTTCAGATAAGCGTCGTATGTTCCGATAGGATTATTCGCTTCATCATACATAGTGAAATGAATATCATCTTTCCATTTCCAATCGCCTAAAGAGAACATACCTTTCAATTCAAAGAACTTGACAGGACGGTAAGTCGCTTCCAGTTCCACACCCATGTGGACTGCGTCCAATCCTGTAAGGTTGGCATATTCCTGACCGATCTTACGGCGCAAGGACTTATCCATCCATTGAGTGTAATAACCATTCAATGCAATATTGACCTGTTCCGTGCTAAATCCATAACCCAATTCGAACGTAGTAATCTTTTCGTAGGGTACATCCTTTTCGGGAGCTGCCGTATTGCTTGCAAAGACAGAGTTGAAGAAAGGCGCGCGGGTAAAATATCCTGCATTGACAAATACATTGTGGTTGTCATTGAACTTATAGTTAAAACCACCCTTCACGCTCCAAGGCAGAAAATTCTGAAGGCTGGACACTCTGTCCAGTTTATCCGCACCCGTGGCAGAGTATCTTGAATCCGTACCACCACGGTCATCGTATCTATAAGCCTCTTCGGTCAATGATGCCGACAGGAATCCCGACCACTTATCGGTATTATATTCAGCCTGTGCAAAAACACCGCCCCAGAATATCTCTCCAATGCTATAGTAATTGAACTTGTCACCCACTTTCAGCAGCTGGTTCTTGGTTTGGAATGCCAGCGGCGAGGTCTGCAGATAGAACTCACCACTCAGCAAATCATCAATTTCCTCTGTATGATACCCTTTATAGTAACGTAAGTCAATACCTCCCGTAAGAGTCAGGTTCTCAGTCAGATGATTCTTATAGGAACTCAGCATGCCATACCAGTCATGGTCATTGACAGCATTGGTAAAGATCACCTGCGACCCGTTCTGAGAAGCCGCATTGGCAGCCATAGCACGCTCGTAGTCGAACAAACCGTCCGGAGTCATCATCGCACCGTCTTTAGGGCGGCCGGTGTTGTTATCAATAGTCAGCCAATTGCTCATCGCGCCACGGGCACGGCGTCCGCCGCCTGTAGCCATTGAGCCGTATAGAGAAGTGGTCAGTGTCGATTTCTCGTCGATAGTCCAGTAATGATTCAAAGAAACCTGGGGCTTATGATAATAATTATAGCCGTAACCGCTACCTACCGCTTCACCGTTGATATAACCGTATCCGTTATTGAAACGTCCGCCGTCGGGGCTGTTCTTGTAATCCTCGATATAGTGCATGGTAGAGCGCTGGTTGTGCCACTGGGGAGCTCCGAAAGCTGTCAATGACAATTTATGATGATCGTTGATTACCTTCGAGATATTTCCAAAATAAGTCCATCCTTCATAATTGGTACCTTTCACGTAACCATCTCCCGTATTCAGCGACCCCATGAATGTAATAGCCCATCCGTTGTCCATCAATCCGGTAGAGAAAGAAACCGAATACTTGCGGAAACCGTCGTTACCGATACCGAAATAAGCTGATCCGCCTTTCTGGGCTTCGGTACTTTTAGTAACCATATTCATGGTTCCTCCCACAGAAGAAATACCTAAAGCTGACGCACCCAAACCACGCTGTACCTGGATAAACTGGCTCACATCAGACAAACCGGACCAGTTAGACCAATAAACCTTACCGTTTTCCATGCCGTTGATGGGCACACCATTGATCAGCACGCCCAGGTTGGACGAATCAAAACCACGCATATTGATACGGGAATCACCATAACCACCGCTTTCACGGGTTACATACACCGAAGGAACTGATTTCAGCAATTCGGGGAATTCCAGATTACCTATTTTCTCCTCTATCTTGGCCAGTTTCACGTTAGAAATAGGAATAGGGGTCTGACGGTCACTCTTTATAATAGAGGCAATAACACTGACCTCACCCAAACCAATAGCATCAGGAGACATCTTGACCTCACCCAAGTCTATCGTATTGCTTCCTTTTACTTGATGCGTAATTTCGTTGTACCCCAAGTACTTGAATATAAGAGTAGCCTTGGAAGAGGTAAGTTTCAACACAAAGTTACCGTCCATATCCGTTACAGTACCCAGTGTCGTACCGCTGACCGATACAGTGGCACCAATCAATGGCTCATTGTTCTCGGCATCTACTACTTTACCTTTTACTGTTCCTTGCGCAACAGCCGTAGCAGTGAAACAGATTGTCAGAACTGCCAACAGGAGGAAATGCTTTAGATGATTTCTCATAATTTTGTCTTTGATTTAAATTAATTAGTTAGTATTTCATTCCCAATAGGAAAGACAAAGATAAAACTTTAATTCATATAAATTGCATTTATATTAGACTATTTAAACGAAAAGGGTACTTTTTAGGCGGAATATGACAATTATGTTAAGAAAGGAACAAAGAGCCGCCTCAGGAGAGGGGAAAACTGCCCGGAAGTTCCAGAGCAACTGCCACATGATTACTGTAGGGGGCAAATGGGCCGTGACCGGCCGGTCCGGACAAATCAGGCCCGCCCCCTACAGCAAGACAACAGGTCATTTTCATTCAGGCTCTCTCACTTCCCCAATGACAGAGCAAAAAGAAAACGGACAACCAGCCTTACAGGATATCCTTATGCTGCTTCATCCTCTCCCTCAGCGCCTCCAGCTTTTCGGCCTGTTTCTTCAGCTCGTACGCCTTTTCCTCGGCTGCCTCTTTCCGCTTCCAGTTATTGATATAGGCATCCACTCCCTCCTGCACTACGCGGCGGAACACCTCCTCGCCCTTCGCTTTCAGCAGATGGTCGGCAAAATGAATATAATAACTCACTTTCAAATCCACCCCCTTTTTAGGGAGGCGTAAGTATCCGGCCCCACATGCTCATCTCCGAGAACACGCACCTTCGTTATCTTCAACCGATTCATCAATAACTCTAAAAACTCTCCCAATTTGGGGAAACTGCACTCTGCATTAGACATTTTAAATTTGTTTTAAGTTGTAAAATATTAAATAAACCTCTTTTTTTTCACGTTACTTCACAATGGGACTGAAAGAAGAAAAAGCAGGATGCCTTTACAAGAGGTTACGGGCACGTTTCCACGATGCAACCCATTAACACGGCCCGTGCATAAGCTACTGATTGCCAATGCCGGAATCTTTATAAAAACAGTATTCCCCATGATAAAAAGTCTTTTGTCATACTACCTTTCCGGCCTCTCGCAGCCGTTACACCTTCCATCCCGTCATTTAATCCGTTCTTCCTACCTTCGGGAAGAAATTCAGAGGACGCAAAAAAAATGCGGATGCAAAATTAATACTTTTTAAACAAAACGAATCATGAATCAAGAACGTAAACTATCTTTTTTCCTTCCCCCCATCTCGCCGGTGAAGGACGCTAACGGGAAAAACGTGACGCCTGCCACGCTCGTCCCTCACAAGGAACTGACCTTGGAGGAAGTATGGAACATAGTCACCGGCAGCCCGCGGCTGAAGAAACTGACCGAAGCCGCAGCCGCCGCATACGGTGACGAGAAGGAGTACCGCAGGCTGAAACAGAGCACCCTGCCATACGTCACCCCCTGCGGAACTTTCAGCTACCGCCGGAGCGACCGGCTGCTGGCTCCTTCGGGATTGAGCATACTGGATCTGGATCATCTGGACAGCCGCGAGGAGGCCGAAAGGATGCGCCGGCAGTTGTTCGACGACCCTTTCCTGCTGCCCGAACTGGTGTTCGTAAGCCCCGGAGGACACGGCGTGAAGGCTTTCGTGCCCTACGACCTCGGCCGGACAAGCGACGTGAAACAGAATGCGGCCGAGAACATCTACTGGCTGATGGAGTACGCCCGCCTGAGGTATGGCGACTGCTCGGACAAAGACAAGGGCAAAGGAGTGGACTACTCGGGCAAAGACCTGGTGCGGGCCTGCTTCCTGTCGCATGACGAAAGGGCCTTGATGAGAGTCAAGACGCCCATGGGCTAATGTGCCAATCCCCATGCGGAACAGAACGCGGCCAACGGGCATAGCAGCACACGGGCCAACGGGCCGCTTATTCAGAATCATTCAGAAACGAGGTATTCTTATACCGAAACCCAATTAACATAAAAAGGAATATGAATCATTACAAAAACAATCTTTTGGAAGAACTGCACCGCCTGACGGAGGCGGTACAGGCATCACACGCGGACATCGCGCCCACCTATCTGGAATACACCCAACTGGCATTCGCCATCGCCACGGACTGCGGCGAGGCGGGCCGTGCGGATTTCATGAGCCTGTGCAGCCTCTCGCCCAAGCATGACAGTGTGGCGGCGGAGAAACTGTTCAGCAACGCCCTGCACACCTGCAAGGGCGACATCCACCTGGGAAGCGTGTTCCACCTGGCGGAAATGTGCGGAGTGAGAGTCGCCCCCTCTCACAAAAACGCAGACGCAGACGCAGCAGACGCAGGTCCTTTTTTCTCACACACGTGCGCGCGATATAATAAGGTGGAGAATGAAGAAAAAGAAACAGGAAAAAAGAAGCACGAGGAAGAGGAAAAGGAAATGAAGGGAACGGAACCCCTCTCTCCCCTACCCTACTTTCCGCAAGATCACGACTGGCCCGAACCGCTGAAGAGCATCCTCTCCTTTGCCAAGACCCCGGCACAGCATGATGTGCTCCTGCTGGGAGCAATGACGGTGCTGGGCGCCTCACTGTCGCACATCGTACGCTGCAAGTACGGGGACAAATGGCAGTATCCCTGCCTGCAGACCTTCATCACGGGCCATGCCGCCGCAGGGAAGAGTGTACTGGTATGGGTACGCAAACTCATAGAGCCCATACACGAGGAAATACGCCGGCAGGTGGCGGAGAGCATGAAAGTTTACCGCAAGGAGCTAAGAGCCTACGAAGCGCTGGGGAAGGCACGCAAGGACAAGGAGCCGCCCGTGGCGCCGCCCAACCGCATGTTCATCATCCCCGGCAACAACACGGGTACGGGACTGCTGCAAAACCTGATAGACTCGGACGGAACGGGGATTATCTGCGAGAGCGAGGCGGACACCGTATCGACAGCCATAGGGACGGAATTCGGCAACTGGAGCGACACGCTGCGCAAGGCGTTCGACCACGACCGCCTGTCCTACAACCGCCGCACAGACCGGGAATACAAGGAAACCACCGCCTGTTACCTGTCCGTACTCCTCTCGGGCACGCCCGCACAGATAAAGCCGCTCATCTCCTCGCCGGAGAACGGACAGTTCTCGCGAAACATATTCTATTACATGCCCCGTGTAGGCGAATGGAAAGACCAGTTCGGCGAAGATGAACTGGACGTGGAAGCAGAGTTCATCCGGATGGGACACGAATGGAAGGCCAGCAGGGACGAGCTGAAGAAGAAAGGACTGTTCACCCTGAAATTCACCCAGCAGCAGAAAGATGAGTTCAACGGGCACTTCAGCGCCCTGTTCTACCGCTCTTCTCTAGTGACGGGCGAAGAGATGTCTGCTTCGGTGATGCGTATGGGGACCATCCTGTGCCGCATGATGTGTATCACGGCGCTGCTGCGCAGTCTGGAAATTCCCTCGCTGGCCGTACCGGATCCCACTATAAACCCCGAAAACCTGAAGGACGGCATCATCACCCGGCATAACCTGTCCATCACCGATGAGGACTTCCGCGCCGTGCTGGCTTTGTGCGAGCCCCTGTACCTTCATGCCACGCACATACTTTCGTTCCTGGACAAAAGTACGGAACTGAACAGCCGGGGAATAGCGGACCGTGAGATGCTGTATGCGTCCCTGCCGCAAGAATTCACCAAACAGATGGTGATGGAGCAAGCGGAGAAGCTGAATATCCCGGTCAACACCGCACGCAGCTGGATACAGCGCCTGAGGGAAAAAGGCGCGCTGGATATGGTGATGGTGAAAGGGAAAGGAGTCTACTCAAAAAAACAAAGGTAACAAAGAAAACACGCGCACATGCATATATAATGTACGTGCGCGTGTGTGAGAAAAAAGGACCTGCGTCTGCTGCGTCTGCGTCTGCGTTTCGCATCTCCGGTTGTGATGCCGGTATTCCCGTGGATCTCCCTGTGCTCCCGGAGAATCCCCGGCATTCCCGTGGATCTTCCAGCATCCTCAGGGCTCCCCCAACGCCTCTACGATAAGTTTCACCTCAAGGGGCAGGAAAGTGTGTGACAGCTCATTGTATCCGGCAGCCCGCATCGCCCCCATCAGTCCCGGCTTGCGGTCTATCCAGCGCATCAGTTTGCGCCGTGCGGCACTCTCGGTAATATCGGGACTGTAGCACAGGGCCAGTTCGCTTTTCCCGTAACTTCTTATCTGAAAATTCTCCATGTATGTTCGTTTTGTTTTGATACAAATATACCCTTTTTCCGGCAGACCGTCAAACATTATGAACAGCGAATCGCGTCAAATCGCGTCAAATCGGACCATTCCGCACCCTATCGCACCTTATCGCGTCATTGCCCTTTCCGCACATCGTATCTTTGTAATGTCGGGACGATGAAGGCGAAAGATCTATAATCTTACAGCTGTAAGATATAGCATCTTACACGTAAAAGATAGGGTTCTTTTAGCGGTCGGTGACCAGTGACTGACTTCATCCTCCGGCAATCGTGTTTTTTTAATTCTTAATTTTCAACTTTTAATTTTAACAAACTATGGTAAATTACAGTATCGTTATGCGTAACAATCCGATGGATGCGGATGCCGCAAAAAAGGCTTACGCCAGTGCACAGTATGCTGAAGTGATGGACATCAACCGCTTTGCCGAGCACATTGCCAGCCACGGCTGTGTGTACAAGCGTGCGGACATCGTGGCTATCCTCACCATGGCAGTGGACTGCATGCGCGAACAGCTTCTGGGAGGACAGAAGATACAGCTGGGCGACTTGGGGGATTTCTCCATCAGCATCAACAGTATAGGAGCGGAAAGCGCTGCCGACTACAATCCTGCCATCCATGTCAGAAAGCTGAATGTGAACTGGAGTGCCGGAACACGTTTCCAGAACTTGCAGGAGGAAGCTGTGTTCAATCTGGTGGCCACGCGCAAGGCGGCCCGACTGGTGGTGAAGGCGCTGAAAGCCGGAAAGACCAGTGTGGATCTTACCGGAGAGGCGAAGGAACCGGAAAACGGAGGACAGGCCTGACGGAACCCCAGTACGACGGAGGCAAGACACGACGCTAAAGGGCTGAATGTGCCCCAATGAAAAACGGCTTGTCATAGGGGCACATTCAGCCCTTGGCTTCCATTACAATTCACTTATTATCAACCTCTAAAACAAAATTCCAATGAGTTCAAGAACAAAGAAAAACACCTGGACACTGATTCTGAAAGTAATTATCACCGTAGCCACCGCCGTTGCCGGCGCACTCGGCCTGAACGCCTGCATCTGATGAACAGGAGAACCATCACCCTGATTATTATCCACTGCTCCGCCACCCCTGAGGGGCGGAGGCTGGATTTTGAGACTTGCCGCCGGGACCACATCCGCCACCGGGGCTTCACGGACATAGGATATCATTTCTATATCACCCGCGACGGAGAGATTCACCGCGGACGCCCCTTGGAAAAGGTGGGAGCGCATTGCAGGAACCACAACCGGCATTCTATCGGCATCTGCTATGAGGGCGGACTCTCGGCGGACTGCACACCTGCCGATACGCGTACTCTGATGCAGAAGGGAAGTATGCTGGCACTGCTGCGCGAGCTGCGCCTCCTGTTCCCCAAAGCGTTGATAGTGGGGCATCATGACCTGAATCCCGTGAAGCCGTGCCCTTGTTTTGATGCTGTGAAGGAATACCGCTTTTAAGGGTGCTTTTCTCCAAAGATAGGATTTCTAAAGGGAACTGTTTGTTTTCAAAGAGGTTTCTTCAAAGATACTGTATCTAAGGATGATTTTACCAAAGATAGTGTTCCTTTCCTCCACTTTGATTTCCTGACTATCCATTCAACTAATCTTTTCATTTAACAATAATAAAAATGAACCATCTGATAAACCAACTCATGACCGTAGATAAAGCCTTCTACCGTCATTATCTGGAAATGCTGCTCACCCTGAACCGCATCCAAGCCCTCACCCCCTGGCAGATGTCCATGCTGCTGTGGAGAGCCAAGATTTTTCATATACAGGTGCTCTATCCCGAACTGCTGCGCATCAGCCTGTGCACGGAGCAGGAAAAGGACGAGATACGCTTTATGAAGGGATGGAAACTGAAAGCACTGGAGAAAATAATGCCTGCATGGCAGCGACGGCAGTGCGAGGAGATAAAACGGGAACGGTGGAGAGGCTTTTAGTGGTCAGTGTATATCCGGAACGCAATGCCACGCAAAATGCTCTTGTTTACGAGCATTTTGCGTGGCATTGACGTATGTCCTTAATATCTTCAATAGTTAACCCACTATCCATTTCTCTATATTACGACTTTTCTTGCTGAAGTTCACCCCTACCTTAAACAATTTGCGCCCGTCCGTCTCGAAAGGTCGGGCATACTGTTTTTCATTGATCTGTCGCAAGGCTTCCTCCGCTGTACCGTTTAACTTGAATTCCATTACGTAAATAAATCTGTCTGTCTGCAGAACCAAATCCACGCGCCCCTCACTGGTATGATATTCCACCTTTACATAAAATCCTACCAACTTGAACACAATGAAAAGTACATTCTGATAGTGTAACTCCAAGTCGCGTATCATCTCGTAGGGCGTATCAGCAAAGAAGCTCTGAAGGCGGCGGAAAAAGGAATCATAGTCACCACTTTCCACTTCACGGGTAAATTTCAGGATTTCGAAAGGAGACTCCACTTTGGTAACCGTTGTATAATAAGGCAGCAAAAAACGCATGAATCCTTCCTCTACCTCCCGGTTAGGAAAGCCTAGATAATAGATACCGAAACGCTCATCATACCCCTTGATCGTAAGATACCCGCTCTGATAAATCACCGGAATAGGATTCGTGGACTCGGAATCAATACTATTCAGCACCTGGATATCCGTTTCCTCGTGCGCCATCCGTTCCAAGTCATAATGATGTTTTTGCAGCAACCTCACCAGATAAGTCGGCGTACCGGTCTCAAACCAGTAGTTTCCGAACTCCTTCCGTTTGAAGGCATTAAGCAGGCTGAAAGGATTGTAAATACCGATGGAATTATGTGTAAAATGATAACCGTCATAACACTCTTTCAGTTCGGCACAGATTTCATCGTATGTCCTCCCCCGTTTTTCAGCAAATTCATGAAGTTCCGGTTCCAGCCAGGTTTGAATTTCCTTGTCACTGACCCCACAGATATCAATAAACTCATTCCACATGGAAATATCGTCCAAGTTGTTCAAATCGCTGAACACACTGACCTTGCCAAACTTGGTAACCCCCGTCAGCAAAGCGAACTTGATGCAACCGTCCATTGTCTTCAACACTCCATAGAAGGGTTTCAGTATGCTCCGATATGCTCTCTGAAGCTCCTCATTGCCGATGGCTTGCAGCATGGGCTTGTCATATTCGTCTACCAGAATGGCAACCCTCTGCCCCGTCTGCTCGTAAGCACGTTTTATCACGCCTTTGAAACGGAGGGCGAGGGATGTCTCGGAAGGAGCGGAACCGTAGACAGCTTCCCAGTTGGTCAGAAAATCATTCAGCATATCGCTCAAATCCTCCGCTGTCTCATATTTTGAGATATTCAGATCGATATGCAGGACGGGACGTACTGTCCAGTCTTTCTCCAGTCCGGCTATGGCCAGTCCTTCAAACAATTCTCTCTTGCCTTGGAAATAGGCTTCCAGAGTAGAAACCAGCAGACTTTTCCCGAAACGGCGCGGACGACTGAGGAAGTAATAACTGCCGGTCTTTACCATTTTGTAGATCAAGGCCGTCTTGTCAATATAGAAATAGCCTTCCTTGCGGAGTTTCTCGAAATTCTGGATACCGATGGGATATATCTTATCACTCATAAACTATTGTTCTTTATAGGATAACACACAAAGGTACTTAATTTATTCTTAATTCCAAGTTTTTTCAAAACAAGGAAGAATACGCATACAAAAGAGGCGCACCTTCATGGGTACGCCTCTCTATCCTGTTCCTGTATTGTCTGATACAGGCTATTTCACTTAGTTAAAGATATAACGGACACTGAACTGTATGGAATACGTAGAATTGAAACTGTTCAGATTGGAATACGTATCAGTCAGTTTCTTTCCTCCGTTCTTCTGGAACTGGTAAGCACCACTCTTATAACTCAACAAGGAAGTATTGTTCACCGTCTTATAAATTCCCCAGTCGCTGTTCAGCAAGTTCAGGAAGTTCTTGATATCCACTCCGAACTGCAAGGTATTGCGCTTGCCCCCTACATTGAGGAAGAAATCCTGATTGAACTTCAAATCCAGCTGATGATGCCAGGGCATGATGGCTCCTCCGCGTTCGGCATACTTGCCTTTACGGCCTTTCAGGTAACTGTCCTCATTAATGTAAGCCCAGAAATCATCGCGCTGCTCCTTGGCGGAATAAGTCACCTCACCCGTCTTGCTGTCAGTATAATCGGCGAAGTTCCACTTATCCAGCGCCTCACGGGATGCCGGAATGTACAGCAAGTTGTTTGAGCCGTAATCGCCTACAATGTTTCCGGTGAATGTATAGGAATAACGGGCGGCGGAATATCCTCCGGCATAGCCCATGTTCATACCCTCATAAATCAAAGACAAGGAGGAAGCGAAATTCTTGGCGTATTTAATACGGTAAGCCGCGGAAGCCAGCACACGGTTGGGCGATACATACGTACCATAGCCGGTCTCCGTGTCATTGTTTCCGTTGACAGAGTAACGGTTGTTGTAATAAGCCGAGTTCACCTGGTCGCCGATGCCGTCGCCATACGACTTGGCATAAGAACGGGTGTAGGAAGCGGAAAGATGCAGGCCGAAATCAAATGTCTTGGCCAGTGAGGCGGTGAGTGAGTAATAATAAGCGCTGTTTCCCGCATTGGTGATATAATAAGCGTCCGTCTTGTTCGAATTGGAGTACTCAAACATTCTGCGGACATCACCCGGAGCTATCTCCTGCTCTCCTTTAAACTTACGTCCCAGGTTGGTCACAGTAGCCGGATTGAACTCTTTGCTGAAAATACCTTCCAACGTAAAGTCAATATCTCCGGGAAGTTTTGCATCCAAAGCCAGTGAAGACTTCCAGGTGGCGTTCATCTTCAGGTCGCGGTCAATGATGGTGGCTCCGGAAGGTGCGGCGGGATCAGTAGCTGCCGGAAGGTTCAGGTTAGGATCTTTCAACATATCGGCCACGCTGGTATGGAAGCCCGGCTGTCCGTACTTGGCATCCTTCTGCTCGTTATAATAATAAGTGCTTTGTCCGCAATTGGCATTACCTACTGCCGAAACCAGCCATACGAACGGCAGACGGCCGATGAAGTAACCGCTACCGCCGCGCAATACATACTTACGTTCGCCTGTAAGATCCCAGTTGAAACCGATACGGGGGGAGGCGGTCAGCTGGTAGGATGAAGGCAGCTGGTCTGTGGCGTAATGATATCCGTCAAAGTCAATCTGTGCGAAATTTTTATTATAGTTGTTCTTCAGCTCCGGATAAATGGGCAGTTCGAAACGCACCCCGGCAGTCAGTCTGAAGTTGTCCGTGATATTCATCTGGTCCTGCAGATAGAAAGAAAGCTGCTGGTACTTCATGTTCGCCAGGAACTGGGAACCGTCCCCGGTGTTGGAATACGTGATACCGAAGGCAGCCGGAGCTCTGTTGTTCACAAAATCATCCCAGGAGGAATAGACATAATAACCGCTTCCCGCCTGCATGAATCCGTTCACTGCCTTATTGGACTCAAACTGGATACCGCCCATAAAGTTATGGATACCGCTGGAGAAATTGAACTCATCGGTAATGACAAAAGTCTTCACCTGGCGCAAGTTCCCTTCTGTAAAGGGGTCCGGACCGAATGAGGTGTACAGCGAGCCTTGGTCAAGGATGTCCACCGTAGGGAATGTTCCCCCTTCGTATGTACGCGGTTCGTTCTGATAAGAATAAGTGAAACGCAGGGCGTTATTGATAGCCCCCCACTTTGAGTTCCATTCGGAAGCGATGGAGGTGAAGTTCTGTTCCTGCATATAGCGTGAGCTTTCAAAGTACAGACCGGTGTTTGATGTACGTCCCGAACTGCTCTTGCCCGCACTGCCGTCTACTCCGCCCGGATAAATGATTGAATCTTTAAACGGGGTGGTGGAAGAGGAAGGGTTGGCAGAATACTTGGAATGGGTATGGGTGAAACGGAAATTAATCTTATTGTTGTTGTTGATGTTCCAGTCCAGACGGCCCATGATCTTGTAAGAAGGGGTTTCCAGAGAGTATCCCTGATAACGTCCCGGATTGTAGTTGTATTTTTCCGACAGGTATTGGCTGATGTTGTTCATCCCTACGAAGGTACGGTCGCCTACCGTTGTGGTGTTCTCGAACGGACGGTGCACAATGCCGTTGGTGCTCCATTCGTCATTGGCGCCGCTACGCGCTATGCCCGACGGGCCTGCCTGCACATTATCCTGATATTCGCCGTTCACGAAGAAGAACAACTTGTTTTTAATGATCGCACCTCCCAGAGAAGCTCCGTAGGTGGTGCTGTGGTCACGGTTGCGGGTCAGTTCATAGTCCTCTACCTTGTTTCCGGTGAGGTGGGTATTGGAAGTGTACATATAGGCTGTACCTTTGAACTCATTCGTACCACTCTTTGTCACGGCGTTGATGGCACCTCCTGTAAATCCGCTCTGACGGACATCAAAGGGGGTGGTGGAAACGGAAATCTGTTCCAAAGCATCCAGAGAGATAGGCGAACCGCCTGCCGGCAAGTTCGAGCCGATACCGAAGGCATTGTTGAAAGCGGCTCCGTCCACAGTGACATAAGACTGGCGGTAGTTACCTCCACCCACTGAGAAACCGCTACCGATATTGGCTCCCTGAGGGGTCAGACGCATGATATCGTTCATGCTGCGGCTCACTGTAGGCACTTCCGACATTCTGGCCGCATCGACATTGGTTACCGCTCCGGCGCGGTCTGATTTCATGTTGCTGCTTTTGGAAGCGGTAATCACCACTTCATCCAATAATTCGGTAGATTCCTTCAAGTTCGCATCCAATACGTAATTCTCTCCCAACTGGAGGTTGATGCTCTTGTAAACCACTGATTGATAACCTACATAAGAAACTTCTACTTTGTAAGGGCCGCCGGCACGCATGCCCTGGATGGAATAACGGCCGTCCACATTGGTAATGGCCCCATAATGGGTGCCGGACGGTTCGTGAATAGCCTGAATCGTTGCGCCGATAATGGCTTCATTGCTTTGATCAACCACCTTACCACTCATTGACGAAGTGGTGACCTGGGCGTTAACAGCAGCAGCGATTACCAACATAACCACCGCAAAAAAAGATCGCATTCTTTTTACCATAAACTTTTTAATTAATTAATATTATAATTAATGTCTTAAAAGACGTTGCAAAGATAGCTAATAGAAACGATATACAAGCTACAAATCGGTTACAATTTACAGTGACTGGTCTGGTTTCTTCCGCTATCCGCGCCCCAGAGAGAGTACACAACCCAAGAGGGTTCAAAACTTAATTCTAGCCAAGAAAGAGGTTTTGATTTGAAACTTGAACCTCCTTAAAGGCAAAAAAAAGAGTCGTATCATTACTCAAAACGGAGCTTGATACGACTCTTTCAGGTCTTGTAATTACAATCTGTTACTTTTCGGAATGGTCATTTTAGTTTGGACCTTATCAGGACAGGGAAGCCCCCATCAGTCTTCCATCAGCTTGCGGTAGCGCACCCGTTTCGGCTCCTCATTGCCCAGACGCTTCATCTTGTTCTCTTCGTATTCCGAATAAGATCCTTCAAAGAAGAATACCTCGCTGTTTCCTTCGAAAGCCAGGATATGGGTACAGATACGGTCCAGGAACCAACGGTCGTGGCTGATCACCACCGCACAACCTGCAAAATCATCCAAACCTTCCTCCAGCGCGCGCAGCGTGTTCACGTCAATATCATTGGTAGGCTCGTCCAGCAGCAGCACGTTACCTTCTTCCTTCAGTGCCATAGCCAGATGCAGGCGGTTGCGCTCACCACCCGAAAGCATTCCGCAAAGTTTCTCCTGATCGGCTCCCGAGAAATTGAAACGGCTGAGGTAAGCACGCGCGTTGATATCCCTGTTGCCCAGACGGATCAGCTCGTTTCCACCGCTGATTACCTGATAAACGGATTTTTCCGGGTCAATATCCTTATGCTGCTGGTCTACGTATGCCAGTTTCACGGTCTCTCCTACCTCGAAAGTACCTTTATCTACGGTTTCCAGTCCCATAATCAAGCGGAACAAAGTAGTCTTACCGGCGCCGTTAGGACCGATTACGCCGACAATGCCGTTAGGGGGCAGCATGAAATTCAGGTTATCGAACAACAGCTTGTCACCGTAAGCTTTCGCCACTCCTTTGGCCTCGATCACCTTGTTGCCCAGACGGGGACCGTTCGGAATAAAGATTTCCAGTTTCTCTTCCTTTTCCTTCACATCCTCGTTCAGCAGCTTGTCATAGGAGTTCAGACGGGCCTTTCCTTTCGCCTGACGGGCTTTGGGAGCCATGCGCACCCAGTCCAGCTCGCGTTCCAAGGTCTTGCGGCGTTTGCTTGCCACTTTCTCTTCCATCTCCATACGTTTGGTCTTCTGTTCCAGCCAGCTGGAGTAATTTCCCTTCCAGGGGATTCCTTCGCCACGGTCCAGTTCCAGAATCCATCCGGCTACGTGGTCCAGGAAGTAACGGTCGTGGGTTACGGCAATCACCGTACCTTCATATTGCTGCAAATGCTGTTCCAGCCAGTCGATACTTTCCGCGTCCAAGTGGTTGGTAGGCTCGTCCAGCAACAGGATATCCGGCTTCTGCAACAGCAGGCGGCACAAGGCCACACGGCGGCGCTCACCTCCCGAGAGGTTCTTCACCGGCTGGTCTTCGGGCGGACAGCGCAACGCATCCATGGCGCGTTCCAGTTTGCTGTCCAGATTCCATGCGTCCGTAGCGTCAATGATGTCTTGCAACTCAGCCTGACGGGCAAAGAGTGCATCCATCTTCTCTGGGTCCTCATAGTATTCGGGAAGCCCAAACTTGTTGTTTATTTCTTCGTATTCCGCCAAAGTGTCCACAATGCTCTGCACACCTTCCATCACTACCTCTTTCACTGTCTTCTCATTATCCAGATGCGGTTCCTGTGCCAGATAGCCTACAGAGTAGCCCGGCGAGAACACCACTTCTCCCTGATAACTTTTCTCCAGTCCGGCGATGATTTTCATCAGCGTTGACTTACCTGAACCGTTCAGACCGATGATACCGATCTTAGCACCGTAAAAAAAGGATAGGTAGATGTCTTTCAATACCTGTTTGTTCGCCTGGAAGGCTTTGCTTACGCCTACCATCGAAAAGATAATCTTTTTGTCGTCTGCCATATTCTTTATATTATTAATTTATTTAAGTTGCTATATTTTTACTCCGACAGCTGGATAAACCAACATTTGAAATCATCATCCTACTGTTTTTCCTCCATTTTTCTGTAATACCACGGATGTGTAAAGAACTCATACATCAGCAAAAGAGTGACACAGATACCGATACATATCCAATAAATAGTATCAGGATGACTTTCGGTCCACATATTCTCAAACAGAAAACCACTCAGCATACCTACTTCCCACATCAGCTGATAAGTATTGTTTCCCGTACCCCGTTCGCAATGCATCGGCAGACTAATCATCTTTATAAAAAACCGTGACACGGTAGTACCGATCCCCGTGCCCAGCAATACACCGGCTATATAACTGTTCATCAAGCTGTTGGAAAAAGCAAGCAACAACAGTCCGCCTATCATCGCGGCCTGCCCCAGCTCCACCTCCGAACGGCCGGAAGCATAGGAAAGCACATAACGCAAAAGCAACAGGGAGATGATAAAACCGATCAGGATGCAAATGTAAAACAACTCATTGTAAATGTGCGCTATCAAAATGCCGAAAACAGCGGAAAGCATCATCATATTCAGTGCCGGCCACAGAGTACGAGGCAACAGAAAACGGTCTAACGAGAACCATGAGGTGCGCAGCGGAGCACGGAAAGGGACATCCACCGCCAGAATCAGAAGCAAAGCCAGTGTGCCCAAAGCGACACAGGTATAAACAACATGGTGAAAATTCCAGTAAGGATAAATGTAAATTCCCAACGCAAGACCTGCCACCATTCCAAAACGCCCCACCCACGAAAAGGCGATATTCGCATCCGTGCGGCGGCGTGAGGCGGTGACGTCAATCACCAGCGTGCTACCCGTAGTCATGGTAATGACACTGAACAGCCCCCCCTGGACAGCCCGGACCAAGGCTATGAACCCTACAGTCGCAACGTATGGATACAGCAGGCTGGACGCCACGAACAGAAGCATCGCGACCAGACAAACACTTTTACGCTTGAACGTATCGATAAGATAGCTGTTGAACGCTCCCGGAAGAAACATGGCCAGTCCGAAAACAGCCACAGCCGCTCCTGCTTCCGCATAGCTGCAATACCAGTGCCGCACCATCCATAAAGGCAGTGCGGGAAGCATCATGTATAGCGAGGCATAAAGCAAAAAGTTCGAAAGGGATAGCAGCACCATATTCCCGGTCCATAGTTTTGCTTTCTCATACGGAAAGAAGAAGTCATCATACATATCAGCAGAAACTTTGTTAATATTGTTCGTCTTCGTTAGGAAAATCACCTTTTTTCACATCATCCACGTATTGCTGTATGGCTCCTGTCATAACAGTATGCAAATCGGCATAACGACGGAGGAAACGGGGACTGAAACCGTTGGTCATACCCAGCATGTCGGATACAACCAGCACCTGTCCGTCCACAGCGCCTCCGGCTCCGATGCCGATAACGGGGATAGTCAGTTCCTTGGCCACACGTTCCGCCAATGATGCGGGGATTTTTTCGAGCACCAACGCAAAACATCCCGCCTCTTCCAGCAGATGCGCGTCACTCAGCAGCTTTTCGGCCTCTTCCTCGTCCTTGGCACGTACAGTATAAGTTCCGTATTTATTGATAGACTGCGGCATCAGTCCCAAATGTCCCATGATGGGAATACCCGCAGCGATGATTTTCTTTACCGCATCAATGATTTCTACGCCACCTTCCAGCTTCAATGCATCGGCATGTGTGATCTTCATCACTTTGATCGCATTGGTCACCGCTTCGTACTCGGAAGTCTGGTAAGTACCGAAAGGCAAATCGACCACAACGAGCGCGCGTTTCACTCCACGAACCACGGATTTCCCGTGATAAATCATCTGGTCAAGGGTGATGGGAAGTGTGGTCACATTCCCCGCCATGACATTCGAAGCGGAGTCTCCTACCAGTATGACGTCGATGCCTGCGCCGTCTACAATCTGCGCTGTCGTGTAATCATACGAAGTAAGCATAGAAATCTTCTCGCCTCTCTGCTTCATTTCCACCAAACGGTGTGTCGTTACTTTGCGTGTATCGCCTGAAATATATCCTGCCATATTTACTTTAATTTATAAAAAACGGCTGCAAAGGTAGATGTTTTAGTTGACATTACCTCATTATATCCTTCATTTTTTCGAAACTAAATCCATTAAAGTCCTGAATAACAGCCTTCGCCTTATCGCGTATCTGCTCTTCAGGGTTGGTAGTAGCCAATCCTATCACGGTCATTCCTGCACGATTTCCTGCCTCAAGCCCGTGAAATGAATCCTCGAAAACCACACAGTTCTCGGGCACGGTATCAAAGACTGTGGCTCCTAATAAGAAACATTCGGGGTCTGGTTTGGAACGAGTGAACATTTCGGCTGTGAGGATACGGTCCACACTTTGTTTCAGTTCCGGATGTGCTTTATATGCGTTGTTCATCTTCATTTCATTTGAGCTTGTGACTATCGCTATCTTTACCCCGTTGGCTCTCAGCTCCTTCATAAAGCCCTCTACGCCCGGGATATAATTAAATAACATATTTTCTTCAAATTTGTTCAAATCTTCTGTAATTTCACGCTGAACGTCTTCCATTCCAGCGAAATATTTGTTATAAATTTGTGTCAATGTCTGCCCTTTTATCATCCGGCCGAACTCGGGTATCTCAGGATGGTATTTCCGTCCTTGTTCATTCCAGAATATACTATACTGAGGTTCCGTATCTACCACCACCCCGTCAAAATCGAATAAAGCTGCAATGCTTTTTGTTGAATTCATATTACTTTTAGTTTGATTTAACGCCGCAAAGGTCTGAATAATCCTCCATATTCCTAACTTTGCAAAGCTTAAAAATAATAAAAACGCGAATGAAAGAAAACAACCCGCACATACTGGGTACAGAAAAGGTAGGAAAGCTGCTTTTAGAGTACTCTATCCCTGCTATCATCGGAATGACACTGACATCACTGTACAATATTATTGATAGTGTATTTATCGGGCATGGTGTCGGCGCCATGGCCATATCGGGCTTGGCTATTTCTTTTCCGCTGATGAACCTGCTGGTGGCGTTCTGCACATTGGTCGGGGTGGGTGGGGCTACCATATCGTCCATCCGCCTGGGACAGAAGGATACGGACGGCGCCGAGAAGGTGCTGGGAAACGTAACGGTGCTCTGTGTGATAAATTCTATTTTCTACGGAGGCATCACCTTGCTGTTTCTAGACCAGATTCTGTTCTTCTTCGGGGCAAGCCATGACACGTTGCCATACGCCCGCGACTTTATGCAGATTATATTAATAGGAAGTCCTGTCACCTATGTAATGATCGGGCTGAACAATATCATGCGTGCCACCGGTTATCCCCGAAAAGCGATGCTGTCCTCCATGCTGACAGTGGGGTGCAACATCATTTTGGCTCCTGTCTTTATATTCTGGCTCGGCTGGGGAATCCGCGGAGCAGCCACGGCAACCATCCTTTCACAGTTTGCCGGCATGATATGGGTGCTGAGCCATTTCATGCAGGAAAAAAGTTATATCCGTTTCAAGAAAGGGATATTCAAATTAAGGAAACGGATCGTAGAGAATATTTTCAGTATCGGCATGTCGCCGTTCCTGATGAATGTCTGCGCTTCGGCCATTGTCATTATATTCAACAAGAGCCTGCTGCTCTACGGGGGCGATCTGGCTATCGGAGCATACGGCATATTAAACCGTCTGCTGATGTTGTTTGTAATGGTTATCATGGGACTGACTATGGGGATGCAACCGATTGTGGGCTATAATCATGGGGCACACAAATTCGGCCGGGTGAAGCAGACGTTGAAATATTGCATGATT
>OMGX01000491.1_pt1 | contig 22783 bp, 20 predicted proteins | sample 1674381 | NCBI WGS metagenome assembly OMGX01 (sample SAMN05578582, study PRJEB25193) | human gut metagenome | biome: Human Microbiome; feature: human-associated habitat; material: feces | host: Homo sapiens | place: USA:Birmingham | reverse complement strand
CCTTATTCGCGGCCTGCGGGCCGCGAACTCTGCGAGGCTTTTTTGACAGTCTGAAAAAATGAGAGGCTCCCGCCTCTCATTTTTTATGCTTATTTCCACTGGAACGTCACCATGCCATAGACATAGATGAACAGGATGGCCACGGGGACCACATACTGAAACATCGGCTTCATCCATTGCCGCACCTTCAGGCCCCGGCCGGCGTTGGCCTCCAGCAGGAAGCTGTCCCATCCCCAGCCGAACCGGTTGCAGCAGAACAGGGCAAACACCAGAGACCCCAGGGGCAGAATGTTGTTGGACACCAGGAAATCCCACAGGTCCAGCCAGGAGGTGCCCTCTGCGAAGGGCTGGAAGTGCAGCACGCTGTAGCCCAGGGCCGTGGTCAGCGCCACCAGGAAGATGCACCCGCCGCAGACCAGGCACCCCACCGGGCGGCTCCATCCGGTAAGATCCCGCACCATGGCCAGTATCTCCTCGCACACCGCCAGCACTGTGGACAGGGCCGCAAACACCATAAACAGGAAGAACAGGGTTCCCCACCAGCGGCCGCCATTCATGTGGTTGAACACGGTGGCCATGGTGTCAAACAGCAGGCTGGGGCCGGCGTTGACCTCCACCCCATAGGTAAAGCAGGCCGGGAACATGATCAGCCCCGCTACGATGGCCACAAAGGTATCCAGCAGGATGATGTTCACCGACTCCCCCATCAGGGACCTCTCCTTGCCGATGTAGCTGCCGAAAATGGCCATGGCCCCCATGCCCACCGACAGGGTGAAGAATGCCTGGTTCATGGCGCCCACCACCACGCTGCCGGTGATCCTGGACAGGTCCGGCACCAGGTAAAACCGCAGGCCCTCCGCCGCGCCGTCCAGGGTGAAGCTGTGAACGGCCAGCACCAGCATCAGCAGCAAAAGCAGCAGCATCATGTATTTGGTGACCCGCTCCAGGCCGCTCTGCAGGCCGAAGCACAAAACGCCGAAGGCCATCGCCACCGTCACCGCCAGATAGGTCACGTTGACGCCTGGGTCCGCGATCATTGCGGAAAACCCCAGATTCTGGCTGTTTCCCGTGAGAAACTGCACGAAATAGTACACGATCCATCCGGTGACCACCGTGTAAAACGCCATCAGGGCGATGCTGCCGAATAAGGACACATACCCATGGATGTGCCATTTCTGACCCTTTTTCTCCAGCTTCTGATACATGTGGATGGGACTGGTCTGGGCCGCCCGGCCCACGCAGAACTCCATGGTCATGATAGGAAGCCCCAGCACCACCAGGCACAGCACATACAGCAGCACAAAGCCGCCCCCGCCGTACTGGCCGCACATCCACGGGAATTTCCACACATTGCCGCAGCCGATGGCGCACCCGGCGGACAGCAGGATGAACCCCAGCCGGGACCCCAGCTTCTCGCGTTCCATATTGTCTCTCCTTCTGCATTTTTATTCACATTGGTGTGGAGTTATCCTATCAAATATTCCGCTTTGCGTCAAGAAATGATTAAATTTTCACAATGCTTTCCCTGCTTCCCTTTTCCGGGAAGCCTGACAAGTCTGAATTAACCTCCCAGAAAAAATTGCAAATACGCTCCAAAATTGGATATTTAAGCCAATTTTGGAGCGTATTTGTTCATCGTTGAGGATTATTGATCGGTTTTTGGTTTGGCCGGAGGAGATGATTCCGGGATTTCCTGAAGATAGCCGGAATTCACAAGGGCCTGTAGGAAATTACCGAAGGATGGAGCAATTATCTCAGTCGTTGTTTCGTATCGTTCTGCGGCGTCATTTATGATTGATTCGGTGGATAATCCAGATTTAATTTGTGAGAAAAAGTATGCTCCGGTTTCGTTCAGTCCTTTGACATACGGTACCCTGCCGCGAGCGGGTCCGGTTGCCACCAGGAGTTGTTCATCGCAGATTTCTGCAAGAACTACTCCGGGAATAACGGTATATTTCATAGTTTTTCACCATTTTTATCACTTTTTGCCAGATTCATCGCAGGGTCAGACAGGGCTGCCGCCAGGGTATCTCTGCACAATTGGGCAGATTGGATATCTCCGCGGTTTTTCAGAAGCCAGACCGGGCTTTTCAACATATTTTCAGCGATTTTACAGGCAGATTTCACTTCCTGCTCCGTATTACAATCAAACAGGAATTGGGAAAAGATTTTTCCGGCGGATTCGTGAACGGTCAGTCGTCTGATTTCGTTGATTTTGGCCTGTTCCAGAAATATAATTCCGCCCAATTTAGCGGTCAGCCGCTGAGACATGTTTTCTTTGCCCGTCCAAGGGGATGAAGTGACGAATACTTGGTCATTTTCCATATATACAATGGGTTTATCCCCGTTGATGATCTGAACCGCATCGGGACAGAGGAGCTTCCACAGGCAATAATGGGTGGATTTGCCGGTGCCGCTGGGGGCGGTAATAAGCCAAGCCAGGTCCTTCCAGATAAAGGAAACGGCATGGAACACGATGCGGCCGAAAGCCGTGATGGCAGAGGAGACAGCGGGACACAGCTCCATATATTCCACATAATATTCCGGTTCCCCGGGCTGGTAAATACTGGCAGCCTTCCGGAGCCGCTGGGGCGGAATGCGCACTGACGGAATGTCCCGGTCATTTATGGGACAGGGCGGGATATCCCGGGTCGTCCCACCATTCTTTTCCAGATAGGGAGAAAAATACGGATAGTAATCATCATAGGCGGTGATCACGTCTACGGGAACACCGGCAAGAACAAGTCGTCGTTTCATGGATAAAAATTCGTCATGTGTGAGAAGCGGAGGGATGGATGATCCATCCCTCCGCTTGTGGTGTTTCAGCCGATGATGTTGCCGTGCTGGTCCACGATGACCTGCTGGCCATCGGGCAGGGTCACGGCATAGCGGCCATTGCCGATGCTTTCCAAAATACTGCCGCTGGGCTTCTGGCCATCAAGGCCCACAACGGTATCCTGGAGTTCAGGAGGAATAAATTGTTTGTTCATGGTTTTCTCCTTTCCTCACTCCCAAATGGTGCGGGTGTTGTAATGCAGGGTATGGGTGACGCCGTGGACTTCGGTGCCGTCCAGGGTGACCCAATAGGGGGTGACCTCCAGGGTACCAGAGCCGGAGAGGCTCTGCTGGGTGATCATGAGCCTGGCATTGCGGGCAGCACCGAACAGGCCGGAGGCCGTATAGAACAGCCGATAGCGGTTGGCGTAGGCAACAGGCACCTTCACGCCGTCCACAATGATGCCGCTTTCCTGATAGTTGGCCGGGTTATCCACGGCGGAGATCAGGGTGACGCCGCGCAGGCGGAACAGACCATTCCGGACATAGTGCAGGTCCAGATAGGAGTCGCTGACGTACTTGGCGTAGATGGTGGTGTCCTCCGTGACCTGGTCCAGGTCGGCGGGGATGGTATAGGCCTGGTCGGCGAACCAACCGGCAAAGACCTTGCCGGCGGGGGCCTGGTCGGCCACCTGGTTACGGACGCCGGTACCGGCGGAAACGGTAAGCTCATAGGTCTTGGCGCCGTCCACCACGGTGACGGTGACATCCTCCACGGTGGGCACATCCGCCGAAATGGGAGTGCCATCGGCGCAGTAGGAAGCCATGGTCAGCAGCTGTGTTTCGGCAACGGCGGGAACCGTGCAGTCAGCGGTGCGGGGCATATCGTTGGACTTGATCTTGCCAGCGCCAGTGCCCTGGTAGGTGCCGACGCGGGTGACGCTGTTGGTGACCTCCACGCCGTCCAGGGTGACCCAGTAGGGATAGTAGCTGACGGAAGCACCGGCCTGGGACCAATAAGTGTTCTTATCCAGGCCGTAGCACAGCATATAGCCATACTTGTCACCAGTGACTACGCTGGCCGCAGTATAGCTGTTGGACTGGCCCTCCTGCTTCAGGTTGATGGTGATGCCCTTGAAGGCAACGCTCTGGCCCTCCGGCAAGTTGGCAACGGTGGTGCGAGCTTCGTCAATGGCCTCATAGGTCATCTGGTTTGCCGTGGTACGGGAACTATTGACATAGAAGCCAGCTTCTTTGTAGAGGCTGCGGTCAATGGCGGAAACCATATAGAAGCCAATGACATCCAGCTGCCCCTCTGTGTTATGCTCCCAGCAAGACAGAGCCATAGGCTTCAGATAGGCGTTGGGCACTTCCCAGATATAGTAGGTTTCGCCAGCCTTGGGGGCGAAGCTCAGGCCGGTTTCGCCCTCGGCGAAGGGATAAACCTCGGTACATGCCTCGCTGTTGAAAGCTCCGCCGTAGAGGTAGCCGCTGGTGACCTTGTCCGTCAGGTTAAACCCGGCGCTGACGGGGTAGGTCTCGGTGGCGCCCACCTGCTTAGCCTGGCCGTTTTCGTCCATCTGAACGTGGGCCACATAGAAGCTCTGGGTGTAGGCAAACCAAACCTCGCGGTTGGCATTGGTAGTCTCGACTGCGACTTCAGCCGTAGCTTCTCTACTCTGAACACCAGGATTGTTCTTGTCACGGCCATTGAGGGTATAACCATAATAGTCGGAACCTTCAATATCCTTTTTGCTGACCTGATGGGTGCCGTAGTCCAGTGCCTGGGAATTATTCACCGTGTAATACTCCTGGGCGGACAGGACCTGAGCCTTATCCGGGGATTCCACGACCGTACCGCCGGCATTGATGGGCTGGCCATTTGCATTCACCAGATAGTAATGAATAAGAATGGTACCACCGTTGGGCGCAACCTCCGGAATGTTGAAATCCCTGCTGGTCTCCTGATCCTGATAGTCGGTGTAATGGAAGGTGGTAGTCTGATTGGTAGGATACGTCTTTCCCTTCTCCAGGCCGTCATTGAGCTTCACGCGGTACTTCATGACCGCATCCTGCCCCTCGCTGATGTCGCCAACCGTCCAGTTCAGGGTGTTGCCGCTGCGGGTAACGGTGCCCTGGCTCAAGTAAACATCATACTGCTTATTGGCATAGGCAGCATAATCATTGGTGTAGGTAGGATCGCCTGCGAAATCCAGGCCGACATAATCGCTCATGGGGTCCACCACGCTGCCATTGGTAGCAGCCTTGGCGATACTGCCAGCGATGGCGGTAAAGGCCGCGTTCAGCTTGGTCTCCACGTTGTCGTTCTGGCCAATGGCGAAGTAGCCCTTGGCGGCATCGGTGGCGCAGGATTTCAGGGTGTTCTCGCCGTAAGTGCCCGCCTGAAGGGCCACGGAGAAAATGGTGGTGCCAGCGGCCTTGGCCTGGTTGGCTTCCCAGATGGTGGCTACAGAATGTTCAATATCCACATCTTTCTGCTCTGTCTTTCCGTGAGAGCAAGTCAACGTTAAGCGAGCCTGTCCATCATTGCCATCAGAGGGTTCTCCGGTCCGGTTATCAGCATAGCCATCGCCCACCCTGGTATAATCACAGCCTGTTATAGCGAGTGTGTTCTCCTCATAGTGACGATTATGACTCCAACCAAAAATACCATAATTTGTGCAGGTTCCTGTTGCCGTTCCAGTCAGACGATAACTGTAAGTAGGCGCACCGTCGGACAGGATGACCATGTTCTTGAGTTTGCCGGTGGATGCGTCAGAGGACAGGAGCTGCTGGGCCACATGGATACCGGCCTGCTGATTGGTGCCGCCGTCGGCATATGTTGCCTTGTCTATTGCGTTCTTAAAAGCATCCAGTTCGCTGGCCGTGTAGAAATGGCCGTTGTTATATTTGGCCGCTGTGTCTTCATAGGTGACGATGGCGATGCGGGTAGTGCTCCCTTCGGTAAGCAGCTTCTCACCGAAGGCCTTGGCAGCCTTGCGGGTGTTGGTGAGCTTGGTGCCCTCCATACTGCCGGAGCAGTCGATGACCAGAACCACATCTGAGGTCGTCTTGTAGTTCTTGCCCTGGATGGTCAGGGTAATCTCATAGACGCCATCCTTGTCCTTCACAGGTTGTGCATCCTTGATGAGGTTAATAGAGCCCTCTGCAGGCCATTCAGGCTGGGCCGTCCCGGTCCCCGTGCTGTCCTCATCCGCCGCAAACGACGGCAGGGCCACCAGAGACAGGGCCATGACCAGCGCCAGCACAAGGGCCAACGCTTGTTTCCATTTCTTCATATCCTCGTTCCTCCCATTGCGTTTATTTGCGCGGTGCGCATTATTTTCAGGCCCTAATGGACCTAATTGAAGATGCGACAACACTTCCGCCGCCGGGATGCCGGTCCCAGCTGCGGAACGTTATTATAGCGCATATCGGTATCGTTTTCAAGTGTAATTTTGGTTTTCCAAAGTTTATTGTTATTTGGTTATTATTCTATCACAAAGTCATGTCGAATGCAAGTGCATTTTCAGGGGATAAGGGAAATTTTTCTGGATTCGACGGGTGGATTATGCTATAATATATGTGTAATTAATCAACAGGGCAGGAGGACAATGTCCATGAACGAGAGGAAAACATCCAAAAAAGCGGGATATCCCAATGGGGATGCCCGGGACTTCTTTTTACGGGATCTTAACGGAAAACCGGTAAAGGGTCCGAAAAAGCCGGAGCGGCCCGGGTCCGAGCCGCCCATCATGGCGGTGTATGCCGCGCCGGTGGTGAAGGAGAAGAAATGAGCGGGTTCCGGCTGCGCAGCTGCGTGTGGGAGCTGACGCTGGCGTGCTGCTTCGGGTGCCGGTACTGCGGGTCCGCCGGGGGGCGGGCCAGGGCCGACGAGCTGTCCACGGCGGAGTGCCTGGACACGGCGGACCAGCTGGCAGAGCTGGGGTGCCTGAGGGTGTCGCTGATCGGGGGCGAGGTGTTCCTGCGGCGGGACTGGGCGCAGATCGCCGGGCGGCTCACCGGCCGGGGCGCGGCGGTGGCGGTGATCACCAACGGGTACCTGATGTCGCCGGAGGTGCTGGCGCAGCTGCGGGAGGCCGGCGTGGAGTCCGTGGCGGTGTCCATCGACGGGCCGGAGGACGTACATGACGCCGGACGGCAGGCGGGCAGCTTCCGCCGGGCCATGGACGCCGTGGGGGCGCTGGTGAAGGCCGGCATCCCGGCGTCGGTGATCTCCACCCTGCGCAGGGACTGCGCGGGGCGGCTGGAGGAGCTGTACTGGGTGCTGGAGGGCTCCGGCATCGCCGCATGGCAATTGCAGGCGTGCTCGCCTATGGGCAACGCCGCCCGGGGGCTGGACTGGCGCATGGACCCGGCGGAGGTGATCCGCTTCGTGGAGAGCCACCGGGACCGCGCGCCGTTTATGCTGGGTGCGGCTGACAACGTGGGCTACTTTACAGAGGAGGAGCCGGGCCTGCGGGGCGCCGACGGGGCCTGCTTCCAGGGGTGCCGGGCGGGAATCTCCGCCATAGGCATCGACAGCGTGGGAAACATACGGGGGTGCGAGTCTATGTACGATGAGCGGTTCATCGAGGGAAATCTGCGGCAGCGTCGGCTGCGGGACATCTGGGAGGACCCGGAGGCGTTTGCGTATAACCGGCGGTTCACCCCGGAGCTGCTGACCGGAGACTGCGCCCGGTGCCGGATGGGGCCGTGGTGCGCCGGAGGGTGCCGGTCGTATAACTATTTCGTCCACGGGAAGCTGTATGAGGCGCCGGTGTGCGCCGGAGGCGCCAAATGAGCGCCGGGGCGGCAGCCGTGGGGCTGCGGCTGCGGCAGGAGCGGCTGAAGCGGGGCTGGAGCCAGGAGGGCCTGTGCCGGGGCATCTGCGCGGCGTCGTATCTGTCCAAGATCGAGCAGGGCCGGGTCCAGGCCGCGCCGGAGCTGCTGGCGCTGCTGATGAAGCGGCTGGACCTGCCCTGGTACGGCGAGAATCTGCCGGAGCTGGAGGGGCTGGTGGAGCGGCGGTACGCGCAGCTGCTGGACGGAGAGCAGGAGGCGTTTCAGGACAGCCGGGCGGCGTTCTCCCAGGCGCTGGAGACCATCCTGTCCAGTCCCCTAGCGGCGGACGGCCTGGTGCTGGACGCCGTGGACCGGCAGGACCCGTCGGACATCCCGGCGGCGCTGGAGCCGTATCTGGACCGGCGGCAGCTGGCGCTGCTGCGGATCGTACAGGACCGGGAGCCGGAGGCGGTGCGGCTGCTGCCGGAGGCGTACTGCTTTCTGATGGCGGGCATTGCCGGGTATGAGCAGGGCGGCGACTATACCGGGGCCATGGCCTATCTGCGGCAGGGCTGCGACCTGGCGGCCCGGGACGGCCGGGTGCGGCTGATGCTGGAATGCCGGCTGATTATGGGCAGCGTATGCTGCAACCGGCTGGACCTGGACGGTATGGAGGAGCACTATCGGGCGGCGGAGCGCATGGCCCGGGCCCTGGGACGGCAGGAGGACCTGCGGGCCATGGCCTATAACCGGGCCGCCACCCAGGTGGAGTGCGGCCGGTATCAGGAGGCGTATGGGTATTTTTCCGCCCTGGAGCGGCCCCGGGTCATGGAGCTGCACAAGCTGGCGGTGTGCTGCGAGGGGCTGGGCCGGACCCGGGAGGCTCTGGACGCCCTGGACCGGGCGGAGACGGCCCCGGAGGAGTATCCGGACCGGGCTCTGTGCATGGAGATCTGCGGGCTGGTGCGGCGCAGGCTGGAAAACCCCGGCTATCTGCGGGACCCGGATTACGGCGCGGCGCTGATGGACGTGTTCCACCGCTGCCGGAGGGAGCTGCCCATCGGATACGCAGGGTTCCACCTGCCCTGGGTGCTGGAATGGCTCACCGCCGGGCGGCAGTATAAGCTGGCGTATGAGCTGGTGCGGGAGTTTCCTCTGGTCCCCGGGAGAAGCTCATGACAGCGGCGGCGCTCTTTTTTGATAGACTGAAATCCCTCCGGCCGGAGCCGGAGGGATTTTGCTATGCTTCCGTCAGTCTTCCATCAGCTCCTCCAGGCGGCGGCGCTTGGTCCGGGCGTCGCCGGTCAGGTGCAGCTTGGAGTAGATCTGGTTGATGTACTGCTTCACCGTTCCCTCGGACAGGAACAGCTGCCCGGCGATCTCCCGGTTGCTGAGCCGCCGGGCCATCCGCTGGGCCACGGCCCATTCCCGCTCTGTCAGAGCGGCGAAGGTCTCCGGCCGCTGCCGGACGATCTGCACCGCCTGGCACCCGGCCTGGAAGCTCCGGCCGAACCGGGCGGCCCGGGCGGCAAAGTCGTCCCCGGCCTCCGGCAGCACCTCCCGCAGGTACCGGTAGCAGGCGGCAAAGGGCAGCACCAGCCCGTCGGGCCGGGCCATATCCGCCGCCTGCCGGACCAGAGCCGCAGCCTCCCGGCGTTTGCCCAGCCGTTCATAGGCTGCGGCAGTCTGCGTCAGCACATAGATCTCCACCAGGGCGTAGTGCATCCCCCGGCACAGAGCCAGCAGCTTATCGCTGCCGCCGATGACCCGGGCATAGGCCCCCTGGGCCAGGAATACCTGGTTTTCGATCATCCGCATCATGGGCACGCAGGGCCCCAGGAAATTCACCGTATCCAGCCGGTGCTCCCGGAACAGGGAGGGGATGCTCTCCTCCTGCCCCAGCAGCGCCAGACACCAGGCGCTGCTGCTGTCGAAAATGTGCAGCCACATGGCGTTGTGCCGGCCCAGCAGCTGCTCCCGGCGGCGGCGCAGGTCCGTCTCCGGGGCTTTCCCGGCGGCCAGGGCCAGCCGCATTTCCAGAAAGTCGCAGCAAAGAGCCATATTTTCCTGGCCGCTGCCCCGGATATCTGCCCGGGCCCGCTCCAGAGCAATGGCCGCGTCGTTGAGGCGCCCCTGGGCCAGGGCCGCCTCGCCCTCCATGATCCGCTGGGCGCCCATGCCGTGGCCGCCGGTGATCTTGTAATAGTGGGGCATGCAGTCGTCCATCTCCGCCAGCTCCCGGGAAAGCTGCCCCGGGGTCCGGTGGAACATCATCAGCACCGACGGCGACCCGAAGGTCCAGCTGCCGCGGCTCTGGATGCTGACGGCCTGGTCGGTCATCTGGCGGCTGGCGCTGCGGTGCAGGCGGCTCATCTCCGTGATGTCGTTGTAATGCAGGAAGCTTTCGATCAGGTCGCACTCTCCCAGCAGATTGCCCCGCTGCCGGGGCGTCATGTCTGGGTGATTCCGGACGGATTCCAGCAGCAGTGCCTTCAGCTGCTGCATCCGGGGGATCTGCCCCCAGGTGAACATCCGCCGCATCAGCACCAGCAGGGCTGTGGGGTGCTCCATCAGCACCCGGTCACCGCAGCAGTCCAGCAGCTCCAGCACCTGCTGGGGCCGCAGGGCCGCCAGCAGAATGCCCGCATCCCGCTGGATCACGTCCAGGGCCGCGTCCCACCGGCCGCATTTGCCGAAGGCGGCCAGGGCCTGCAAATAGTCCCCCCGGTCCGCATACCAGCGGCCGTACCGGGCCCGGTATTCCGCCTGCTCCTCCGGGGGCAGGGCGTCAAAATCCCGCTGGGCGCAGGCCTTCATCATGTGGTGGAACCGGTATCCCCCGCCGGGGAGCCGGGTGACAAAGGCGTTTTTCGCCGTCAGATCCGCCAGGATCTCCGGTGTGTCCGGCTGGCCGGTAATATACCGGGCCATGTCCCCGGTGAACTCGTCGGCCTGACCCATAACCGCCAGGAACCTCTGCCGCCGGGGCGGCAGGGGCCGCAGCATGGCGGCGGTGAACATCTCATAAATGTCCGTTTCCCCGGGGTCCGCTCCCTGCTCCGTCAGGGCCCGGAGCCGCAGGTAAACGGCAGCCATCCAGCCCTCCGTGGCCTGCTGCAGCTCTGCCAGCTGCTCCTGGTCCAGGGCCGCGCCGCAGCGGTGGACATAGGCCGCCAGCTCGCCGCCCTCCAGCCGCAGCTGCTCCGCGCCGATGCGGTGCAGCCGTCCGCCCAGCCGCAGCACCTGATCCCCGGACAGGATCCGGTCCCGGCTGGCGGCGATGAGGTGGACGTTTTCCGGCAGCCTCGCCGCCAGTTCGCATAAAAACCGCGCCATCCGGGGATCAGGCAGCAGGTGCAGGTCATCTGCAAACAGATACCAGGGCTCCGGCCGCCGCAGCTCCCGGCACAGGGTGTCCACCAGCAGGCCGGTGGCCGCCGGATCCGTGGGGCAGTCAAAGCCCTCCAGGACGGTCAGTCCGGCGGCCCGAAAGGCCCGCCGTCCGCTTTCCCACAGGGCAGGCAGACTGTCGGAATAAATGCTGACGCGGATGGCCGAGCCCGGCGGCTGGGCCGCCAAAAACCAGTTTACCGCCGTGGTCTTTCCGTAGCCCATGGGGGCCGTCACCGTGGTCAGGGCGCAGCGGCCCATGGGCTCCAGGCTGGCCTGGAGCCGGGGGGATACATAAATTGCGCCGGGGTCCGGCTTTCGTCTTGCCATGGAACAATTGCCTCCTTACCGGGCCATATAGGCTGCGGCGCGCTGTGTCAGCTTGCTGTATACCCGCTGGACCATCCACGGCTCCGTGGACGCCTCCAGCGCCTCCCGGGGCGTGAACCAGGCCACGCCGCTGTTTTCGTCGGGCTTCTGCCGCAGCGCCCGATCCCGGGCGCCCAGCAGATAGGTGACGTTCATGTGAATGTGGCTGGGGACATACTGCCCCCGCTTTTCGTGGCCGTCCACCGTCAGGCACTCCAGGGAGAAGATCCCCGGGTGCAGCAGCTCCAGCTGCCGCAGACCCGTTTCCTCCGTTACCTCCCGCATGGCCACCGCCAGCAGATCCCGGTCCCCGTCGGCGTGTCCGCCGGTCCAGGACCAGGAGTGATAGAGGTTGTGATACACCATCACCACCTGCCGCCGGTCCGGGCTCAGGACCCAGGCGGAGGCGGTCATATGGGCGGTGAGGTTCTCCCGGTCAAATGCATCGGGATGTCCCGCCAAAAACCGCAATATCCCGGTCTTGTCCCGCTGCTCCTGGGGACAAAGCGGGACAAAATTTTCAATATCCCGTATAATATCCATATCAATCCTCACTATCCGCTATCAGGTCCCGGACAATGGCGGAGGCCATCAGGATGCCGGCGGTGGAGGGCACCCAGGGCACGCTGGCGGGCACGCTGCGCCGCCCGGGGGACGGGGCCTCCAGCTGCCGGGTCTCGGCGGCCGGCTCGGGACTGTACACCACCTTCAGGTGCCGGATGCCCCGGTCCCGCAGCTCCCGGCGCATGACCCGGGCCAGGGGGCAGACAGAGGTCCTGGAAATGTCCGTTATCTGCAAAAGGCCGGGGTCCAGCTTGTTGCCGGTGCCCAGGGCGGAGATGATGGGGATGCCCCGCTGCCCCGCCTGGGCGATCAGGTCCAGCTTGCAGGTGACCAGGTCGATGCAGTCGGCGATATAGTCGAATTTCCCGGTGAAAAACGCATCCCGGTGGGCGGCGTCATAGGTGGCGCACAGGGGGTGGACCCGGAGGCCGGGGTTGATGTCCCGGCACCGCCGGGCGGCTGCTTCGGCCTTATATTCCCCCACGGTGGAGGACAGGGCGTACAGCTGGCGGTTGATATTGGTGAGGCTCAGGGTATCCTGGTCCACCAGGGTCAGCTCTCCCACCCCGGAGCGGGCCAGGATCTCGGCGGCGTAGCTGCCCACGCCGCCCAGGCCGAACACCGCCACATGGCAGCGGGAGAGCCGGTCCAGGGCCCGGTCCCCCAGGACCATTTCCGTGCGTAAAAATCTGTGTTCCATAGCGGTCTCCTTGTCGGATAACAGTGGAAAAGAGGCTGGCAGCCGCCAGCCTCTTTTTTGTTGCGTAATGGGGCTCAGCCCACGTACTTCATGCCGGAATTCTCGGTGGCGGTGATGTCCTTGACCAGGTTGGCGGACCACTCGGAGTAGTCCTTGTTCATCATGGCGTTGCGGACCTGGACCATCCAATAGGGATCGTCGGTGCCCACGAAGTACATGACGTGGTAGCCGATGTAGCTGCCGCCGGCGGCATCGTTGGCCACGATGCCGGTATCGCCGGCCTTGCGGCTCTCGTCGAAGCACCAGTCGTTGAACTCGCTGACCATCTGGCCCTTATAGACCTGCTTATACAGGCCGCCGTTGGTGTTGGAGCCGGGGTCCTCGGACAGCTTGTTGGCCAGGGCCGCGAAGCTCTCCTCGGTGGCGTCGCCGTCCTTCCAGGCCTGGAGGGCGTTCTCGGCCTCCTGCTTCTTGCCGGCCTTCAGCTCCTCCAGCTTGGCCTGGTAATCGTCGGCCTTGCTGTCCAGGCTGGAGGTGTCCACCTTGAACAGAATGTGGCGCACGTCCACGGTGTTGTAATCGTTGCGGCCGCGGCTGTGGAAGATCAGCAGATAGATGGAGGTGCCGTTTTCCACGAGCTCGGTGTCGCCCTCCTGGCGGCTGTCGTCAAACACCCACTTGGTGGCGGCATCGCCGCTGTAGGTGCCGGACTCGGGGTGGGAATAGGTGGCGATGGACTCATATTCCTTGGCGGCCTTCTCGGGCAGGATGCCGGACTTGACGGTCTCCAGCACGGCGGCGGCGGCGTCCTTGGCCTTCTGCAGGGCGGCGGCGCTCTCCTCCTCGGTGGGCTGAACGGTGTTGCCGTCGGCGTCCTTGGTGGAGGCGGCGGCGCCCTTGAAGGTGATCATCTCATAGTTGGCCACGTCGAAGGAGTTCTTGTTCTCCTCGTAGTACTTCTGGAGCTCCTCGTCGGTGTACTGCAGGCTGTCGATATAATCCTGCTGATAGTGGGAGGCAATGATGGTGTCCTTCAGGATGCCCTTGAAGATCTTGACGGTCATGTTGCTGCCGTAGAGCTGCTTGATATACTCAGCCTCGCTCTTGCCGGCGGACTTGGCGTAGGTGGCCAGGGTCTCCATGGTGGAGTCCAGCTCCTTCTGCATGTCGTCGTTCCAGGTGATGTTCTTTTCGGCGGCGCCCTTCTTGAGCATGGTGATCTGGATCAGGCTCTTTTTGGCGGCGTCCCTGAAATAGGCGTCCCAGGTCATGTCGTCGGACACGCCCAGCAGGGTCTTGGCCATGTCGCTGAGGCTCTGCTGGGTCAGGGGGGTGGATTTGCTCAGGCCGTAATAGGAGGCATACTGGCTCTGGGCAATGGAGTTATAGGCCACATGGTAGAAATAGCTGACCTCGGCGGCGGAATATGTCTCGCCCTCCACGGTGACGGCGGAAGCACCCCGCTGGATCACGTTGGAGTTCCAGACCAGCAGCGCGGCGGCCACCAGCACGAACACGATGGCGATGCCGCCGTAGAGCCAGTTGTTCCGGCGCTGCTTGGCGCGCTCCTCCGCCTGGCGGGCGGCCTTGGGGTCCACGGCGCCGCTGGCGGCGAACTCCTGACGGGCTTTCTTTTCTCTGGATGCACTCATAGTTGTTTCAGTCCTCTCGAAAATAGGTATCGGATACCCTTTGTAGTGTGCTGTTGGTTGATTATACAGGAAAAACCGCCTCTTCGCAAGAGGGAATCGGGATTTCCCGGGAATTTAGGCGAATTTACTCCGCCCGGTATACGACCTTGCCGTCGATGACGGTCATATACGCCTGGCCGCCGATGGTGGTGAGGGGGTCGGCGGTCCACAGGACGAAATCCGCGTCCTTACCGGGCTCCAGGCTGCCCACCCGGCTGTCGATGCCCAGGCTGCGGGCGGGGTTGATGGTGATGGCCCGCCAGGCCTCGTCCATAGGCAGACCCGCGTTGGCGGCCAGGCCCGCGCACATGGTCAGATTCTCCAGGGGGATCACCGGTGCGTCGGTGATGATGCTGACGGTGAGGCCCGCCCGGTACAGGGCGCCGGGGGTGGTGAAGCTCTTGTGCCGCAGCTCGGCCTTGCTCTTGCTGCCCAGGGTGGGACCCACAAACACCGGCAGGCCCTCCTTGGCCAGCTCGTCGGAGATCAGCTCGCCGTCGGTGCAGTGGTCCAGGGTGGCCTTCACCCCGAATTCCTTGGCGATGCGCACGGCGGTGAGGATGTCGTCGGCCCGGTGGGCGTGGCACTTCAGGGGAATCTCGCCGTTGATCACCGGCAGCATGGCCTCCAGCTTCATGTCGAAGGGGGGATTCTTTCCGGCCAGCTTGTCGTCCCGGTAGCGCTGGGTCTTGAACAGCAGCTCACGCAGCAGCGCCGCCACGGCCATGCGGGTCATGGGGCTTTTCTTCATGCCCTGGCCATAGCAGCCCTTGGGATTCTCGCCGAAGGCGCACTTCATGGCGGCGGGCTCCTTCAGCAGCATATTGTCCACCCGCTTGCCGGCCAGCTTCAGCACCGTGAAGGTGCCGCCCACCACGTTGGCACTGCCGGGGCCGGTGCAGGCGGTGGTGACGCCGCCGCGGAGTCCGTTGGGGAATGCCCCGTCCTGGGGATTGATGGAGTCGATGGCCCGCAGCTGGGGGGTCAAAGGCTCCACCACCTCGTTGTAGTCCATGCCCTCCCAGCGCAGGCACTCGTTGTCCAGGCCGATGTGGCAGTGGGCCTCCACACAGCCGGGGGTCAGCAGGCGGCCGCCGGCATCGATGACGGTGCAGCCCTCCGGCGGGTCGATGTGGGGAGCGATGGCGGCGATGCGGCCGCCGTCGGCCAGCAGACAGCCGCCAGGAATGTCCGGGCCCGTGATGGGCTTTATGTAAGCGTTCTGGATCAGCAGCATAGCGATACCTCTCTTTGTTGTAAATTGAGGACATTATAGCACAGGCTGTTCCGTTTCACAAGGGTTGCGTTTTTTCCGGGGCTGCTTTATAATGTGTAGCCGGAGGAGGCGAGGACATGCGGTACACCACCCTTTGCTATATCGAAAACCCCGCCGGGGAGTATCTGATGCTCCACCGGGTGAAAAAGGAGAACGACTGCAACCGCGACAAGTGGATCGGCATCGGCGGCAAGTTCGAGGACGGCGAGAGTCCCGAGGAGTGCGCCCTGCGGGAGATCCGCGAGGAGACGGGACTGACCGTCACCGGGTACCGCTATCGCGGCATCGTCACCTTTGTGTCCGACCGGTGGGAGACGGAATACATGCACCTGTTCACCGCTGATGCGTGGACCGGCAGCGTCCGGGACGACTGCGGCGAGGGGGTGCTGGAGTGGATCCACAAGGACCGGCTGGCGGCCCTGCCCCAGTGGGCCGGGGACAGGATATTCCTGGACCTGCTGCGGCGGGATGTGCCCTTCTTTTCTCTGAAGCTGCGGTATCAGGGGGAAACGCTGGTCTATGCCTGCCTGAACGGAAGGGAGCTGGTCCTGTGACGGTATTGGTCAGCGCGTGCCTGCTGGGGGTGCCCTGCCGGTACGACGGGCAGAGCAAGCGCCATCCCCTGGCGCAGGAGCTTTGCCGCAGGCACCGGGTGATCCCCGTGTGCGGGGAAATTTTCGGCGGCCTGCCCACGCCCCGCCCGCCGGCGGAGATCTGCGGGCAGCGGGTAGTCACCCGGGAGGGGGCCGACGTGACGGCGGCGTACCGGCGGGGGGCGGAGGCGGTGCTGGAGCTGGCCCGGCTCACCGGGGCGGAGGCCGCCGTCCTCAAGGAGCGCAGCCCCTCCTGCGGCTCCGGGGCCGTATATGACGGCACGTTCTCCGGCACGCTGACGGCGGGCTGGGGCGTTGCCGCCGGGCTTCTGCGGGAGCAGGGCATCCGGGTGCTGGGCGAGTCCCGGCTGGAGGAGCTTCTGCGGCAGGACGTCCGTTAAAATCACAACAAAATACGACAAAAAACTGTGAGATTCGGAGAAAATTACAAATGCCATTGACACAGCACGCGGAAGTTGGTAAAGTAATACCGTAAGCGGTCGGGAACGTTACCGGTAATGTTTCCACGCTGCGGAATGGCCCAGGAAGGAGACGAAGCGCGGCATATGACCATCAAGGATATTGCGCGGCAGTGCGGCGTCAGCGTCAGCACGGTGTCGCGGGTGCTCAATGACCGTCCGGACGTGAGCCCGGAGAACCGGCGCAAGGTGCTCTCCGCCATTCAGCAGTCCAATTACATTCCCAACAACACCGCCAGGGATCTGGTGAAAACCAAGTCCGACGCCATCGGCCTGGTGGTGCGGGGCGTGTCCAACCCGTTTTACACGGATATCATCCGGGTCATCGAGGAGCAGGTCACCGCCCGGGGCTATACCCTGGTGATGCAGCAGATCGGCACCTGCGACGACGAGGTGAAGCGGGGCGCCATGATGGAGCGGGAAAAGCGGCTGCGGGGCCTGATTTTGTTGGGCGGCCGGTCCGACTATTCGCCCCAGGAGCTGGCGCCGCTGAACATCCCCTTTGTCTGCTGCTCCTACAGCAACCAGTACGGCACCCTGCCGTCGGATTCCTATGCGTCGGTATCCATTGCCGACGAGGAGGAGGCCTACCGGGCGGTGTCGGAGCTGTATCGGTGCGGGCACCGGCGCATCGCGGCGCTGGTATCCGGCGCGGAGGACCGCTCCATCAGCCAGCTGCGGTATCAGGGCTATGTCCGGTCCCTGGCGGATCACGGCCTGCCCCTGGAGCAGGAGCTGGTCATCGAGGCCGGATCCTTCGACATCCGGCAGGCGTATCTGGCGGTGCGGCGGCGGCTGATGGAGGGGGCGCGGTTCACGGCCCTGTTCGCCATCTCCGACAACATGGCCATCGGGGCCATGCGGGCCCTGCGGGAGGCCGGGCAGCAGATCCCCCGGGACTGCTCCGTCATCGCCATCGACGGGCTGACGATGTCCGAGTACATCAACCCCACCCTGACCACCCTGTGCCAGCCTATGGAGCACATGGGACGGCGCAGCGTGGAGATCCTGCTGGACATGGTGGAGCACCGGGGCGGACCCATCCGGGAGACTGCCCACACCACCCTGCGGACCGGGGAATCCGTCCGCGACATTTCTTAGTTTTTCCGGCGGAAACCGCCTGAAAAATATATAATGAAGGAGAATTGATCATGAAGAAAACTCTTGCATTGATCCTGGCCGCTGTCATGGCTCTGTCCCTGGTAGCCTGCGCCAAGACCCCCGCAAACGGCGGCACGGAGACCAAGGGCTCCGTGTATTACCTGAACTTCAAGCCCGAGGCCGATCAGGCCTGGCAGGCGCTGGCCAAGACCTACACCGAGCAGACCGGCGTGGAGGTCAAGGTCGTCACCGCTGCCTCCGGCCAGTATGACACCATGCTGACCTCCGAGCTGGACAAGTCTGCTCCTCCCACCATGTTCCAGGTGGGCAACCAGGGCGCCGTCAACTCCTATGGCGATTTCTGCTATCCTCTGGATAACACCGACGTCATGAAGGAAATGACCACCCAGGACTTCAACCTGAAGAATGCCAACGGCGAGACCGTGTCCATCGGCTACTGCTATGAGGCCTTTGGCATCATCGTCAACAAGGCTCTGCTGAAGCAGGCCGGCTATGAGATCTCCGATATCACCAACTTTGAGACCCTGAAGAAGGTCGCCGACGACATCCACAGCCGCGCTGCCGAGCTGGGCTTTGACGCCTTCAGCTCCGCCGGCCTGGAGGGCTCCTCCAGCTGGCGCTTCTCCGGTCACCTGGCCAACATGCCCCTGTTCTATGAGTTCCGGGATGACAAGGTCACCTCTCAGCCCGCCGCCATCAAGGGCACCTATCTGGACAACTTCAAGAACGTCTGGGATCTGTACACCACTGACTCCGCCACCACCGGCGCTGCTCTGACCACCGCCACCGGCGACGCCTCCGAGGCCGAATTCGGCCAGGGCAAGGCTGTGTTCTATCAGAACGGTTCCTGGGAGTTTGCCAACCTCACCGGCGAGGAGAAGGGCTTTAAGATGAACCCCGAGGATCTGGCCATGATCCCCATCTACTGCGGCGTTGAGGGCGAGGAGCAGTCCGGTCTGTGCTGCGGCACCGAGAACTGCTGGGCTGTCAACAAGAACGCCAAGGAAGAGGACATCCAGGCCACTCTGGACTTCATGAAGTGGGTCGTTACCTCCGACGAGGGCACCAGCATGCTGGCTGAGCAGTTTGGCCCCTGCCCCTTCAAGAACGCCAAGACCCCCGAGAACGTGTTCTTTGCCGATGCCAACGCCTATACCGCTGCCGGCAAGTACATTGTGACCTGGGCCTTCAACTGGACTCCCGCCGTGGATGACTGGCGTGCGGGCGTGGTGGACGCTCTGACCCAGTACACCGTCAACGGCGGCAGCTGGGACAACGTCAAGACCGCCTTCGTGGACGGCTGGGCCACCCAGTATGCCAAGGAGAACGGCTGAGCTATAAGCGCTCCGTTGTAACGCAATAGGACCGGGGGCGGGCTTATCGCCCGCCCCCGATTTTCTCACCTGCGGCGCACAGAGCTGTTGGCCGGTATGGACCGGGCAAGAGCTCCGGGCGCCGCCCGGAAAAAACATAGATAGGAGAGAGGCGTCATGAAACTTCCGAAACACCGCCGGGACGAGGCCGCGCTGAATTCCCGGCTGATCCGCCGCCCCATCAAGCGCATGGTGTGGCTGTTTTTGCTGCCCACCTTCGGGGCCTTCTGCATCGGCTTCCTGTACCCCTTCTTCAAGGGGCTGTTTCTGTCCTTCTGCAACTTCCGCATTACCAGCCAGTGGACATGGACGGGGCTGGAAAACTACCGGAAGGCCTTCCAGGACCCCGGCTATATGCACGCGTTCTGGTACACGGCGCTGTTTGCCCTGGTGAGCCTGATCGCTATCAATCTGTTTGCCTTTGCCATTGCCTATGCACTGACCCAGAAGTTCAAGGGCACCAACGTGTTCCGCACGGTGTTCTTCCTGCCCAACCTCATCGGCGGCATCGTGCTGGGCTATATCTGGTCCATGATCTTCGACGGCATCCTCATCAAGTACAACACCTCCGTGGTCCTGGAGACGAAATACGGCTTCTGGGGTCTGGTGATCCTGGTGTGCTGGCAGCAGATCGGCTATATGATGATCATCTATATTGCCGGACTCCAGGCCGTGCCCGAGGATATGCTGGAGGCGGCCCGCATCGACGGCGCCAACCGCTGGCAGACCCTGTGGCGGGTCACCATCCCCAACGTGATGCCCTCTATCACCATCTGCATGTTCCTGAGCCTGACCAACGGCTTCAAGCTGTTTGACCAGAACCTGGCCCTGACCGCCGGGCGTCCCTTCCAGCAGCTGGGCAACGGAGAGACCATCAAAACAACGGAAATGCTGGCCCTGAACATCGTCAACGCCTTCGGCACCAACGGCGGCGGCAACCGCGGCGCGGGTCAGGCCAAGGCCGTGATCTTCTTCATCGTGGTGGCGGCCATCAGCATCATCCAGCTTCAGGCCAGCCGCCGCAAGGAGGTGCAGCAATGATCAAAACCGAAGCTCTGCGCCGCAGAGAGCGCCATCAGGCGCTGCTGACGGTGGTGTTCACCATCATCTCCGTGATCTATCTGATGCCGGTGCTCCTGGTGCTCATCAACTCCCTGAAGGCCAACGCCTTTGTCAACACCGAGACCTTCAAGCTGCCCACGGCGGAATCCTTTGTGGGGCTGAAGAACTATGTCAAGGGCATGACCTTCGGCAACTTCGCCTTCTATAAGGTGGTATTCTACAGCTTCTTCATCACCATTACCTCCACGGCGCTGATCCTGCTGTGCACGTCCATGGCGGCGTGGTACATCTCCCGGGTGGGGAGCCTGGTCAGCAAGATCGTGTACTACCTGTGCGTATTCTCCATGGTGGTGCCCTTCCAGATGGTCATGTACACCCTGGCCCGGACGGCGGACCAGGCGCATCTGAACACCCCCTGGACCATCCCCGTGGTATACCTGGGCTTCGGCGCGGGCCTTGCCGTGTTTATGTTCACGGGCTTTGTCAAGAGTCTGCCGCTGGAGATCGAGGAGGCCGCCGCCATCGACGGCTGCGGCCCGGTGGGCACCTTCTTCCGGGTGGTGCTGCCCATGCTGAAGCCCACCATGATCTCCGTGGGCGTGCTGGAGATCATGTGGGTATGGAACGACTATCTGCTGCCCAGCCTGGTGCTGGACATCAACCAGTACCGCACCATCCCCATCCACATCCAGTACCTCAAGGGCAGCTACGGCACCGTGGACATGGGCGCCACCATGGCCCTGATCATGCTGAGCATCCTGCCGGTGATCATCTTCTATCTGTGCTGCCAGAAGCACATCATCAAGGGCGTGGCCGCCGGAGCCGTGAAGGGCTAAAAAAACAAAGCATTTTTCTGATAAGTGAGTTGACTGACATATGAATCGTTGCAGCGGCATTTTGATGCCGGTATTTTCCCTGCCGTCTCCCTACGGCATCGGGACTCTGGGCAAGGCCGCCTATGACTTTGCCGATTTTCTCCACGCCGCCGGGCAGCACTGCTGGCAGATGCTGCCTCTGGGCCCCACCAGCTACGGCGACTCCCCCTATCAGAGCTTTTCCACCTATGCGGGCAATCCGTATTTCATCGACCTGGAGCTGCTGATCGAGGACGGGCTGCTGACCCGGGATGAGGTGGAGAGCCAGAACTGGGGAACCAATCCCCGGTACGTGGACTACGGAAGGATTTATGAGAGCCGCTTCGCCGTGCTGCAGAAGGCCAAGGACCGGGGCTGGGAGCGGGACCAGGCGGAGGTGGCCGCCTTTCAGGCGGAGAACTGCCGCTGGCTGCCGGACTATGCCCTGTACATGGCCTGCAAGCGCCATTTCGGCATGCGCTCCTGGACCGAATGGGACGATGCGGACATCCGCCTGCGAAGGTCCCCGGAGGTGCTGGAGCAGTACCGCACCCTGCTGCGGGAGGATGTGGAGCTGTTTACCTATTTGCAGTTCCTGTTCTTCCGCCAGTGGAACAGGCTGCGGGACTATCTGCACAGCCTGGACATCCAGGTCATCGGCGACCTGCCCATCTATGTGGCCATGGACTCCGCCGACGTGTGGGCGGAGCCGGAGTACTTCCAGCTGGACGACCAGTGCGTTCCCACGGAGGTATCCGGCGTGCCGCCGGACTACTTCAGCGCCGACGGTCAGCTGTGGGGCAATCCCCTGTACGCCTGGGACCGGATGCAGGCCGACGGCTTCGGCTGGTGGATCCGCCGGGTGGACGGCGCGTCCAAGCTGTATGACGTGATCCGTATCGACCATTTCCGGGGCTTCGATGCCTATTGGGCCGTGCCCTACGGCGAGACCACCGCCAAGAACGGACACTGGGTCAAGGGCCCGGGCATGAGCCTGGTGGGCGTGCTGACGGGCTGGTTCCCCCAGCTGCGGTTCATCGCCGAGGACCTGGGCTATCCCACCCCAGGCGTCCAGCAGCTTTTGCAGGATTCCGGTCTGCCGGGCATGAAGGTGCTGGAATTTGCCTTCGATTCCCGGGATACCAGCAGCTATCTGCCCCACTCCTACACGGAGAACTGCGTGTGCTATACCGGCACCCACGACAACAGCCCCCTGGCCCTGTGGAAGGACGAGGCCGCGCCGGAGGACATCGACTGTGCCCGGGAGTACCTGGGGCTTAACGATCGGGAGGGCTTCAACTGGGGCATCATCCGGGGCGGCATGAGCTCCGTGGCCCGGCTGTTTGTGGCCCAGATGCAGGATTATCTGGAGCTGGGGCTGCACCACCGCACCAATATCCCCGGCACCCAGAGCGGCAACTGGCAGTGGCGTCTGCTGCCCGATGAGGCCACGCCGGCCCTGGCCCGGCGCATCCGCCGCGTCACGGAGCTGTACGGCCGCTGAAAAACCAAGCTGTTTCGTTGTGAATCTCTCTGATAAAGTCAAGGACCCCGGCGCGGTGCGCCGGGGTCCTTGACTCAGGAGGACGGCTTTGAAGCCGTCCTCCTGAGCTTGTCAAAAAAGGGCGGTGCCCTTTTTTGACAAAAGAGATTTCGCTCCGACCCGCGCGTCCAAATGGGCTTTTAGCCCATTTGGACACACTCTCTCCGCGCAAAGTATTTTTCGCGACGTACACGCCCAACGGAAGTC
>OMGX01000483.1_pt1 | contig 22952 bp, 21 predicted proteins | sample 1674381 | NCBI WGS metagenome assembly OMGX01 (sample SAMN05578582, study PRJEB25193) | human gut metagenome | biome: Human Microbiome; feature: human-associated habitat; material: feces | host: Homo sapiens | place: USA:Birmingham | reverse complement strand
ATGTCCTCCTCTCCACCGGCCAGGGCGTAATTGGGCATAACGCGTATGCGTATTGTCTGAATAATCTGGTGAATATGAGCGATAGCTGCGGCACAGCTCCGCTTAAGCAGGAGTGTTTACCAGATCGTACAAAAGAAGTGTTGTGCTTACTTTTAGACAATTTTGTAACAGCAAAGAAATGGTCAGTTATACCGGTTTACGCACAAATCCAATTCTATCAGCATGTGCGTTCGCGCGGAGACTGGGACTACAAATACCATTTGCCCGATTGGGCGAAAGACGTTTCCGGTTTTTCTGCATTTGGGTTAAACATGACCGCAGCAGATCTTGGAAACCTGAATTATGGCTTTATCGGATCAACATTAGGATTTTCAAGAAAAACTCTCCTTGTTGCGGCTGGATTTGTCGCATTAAGAGAAAATGGAGACAACGATGGCTGTGAGTATTACTATGACGGAAAAGATGACAACTTTTTCATCAACCTTGGGGTTGGCATACATTACTTCATGGAACCTGCATCTTTTGCAAGCGGAGAATTTTTCGATTGGATGGTAAATGCAGGAATAAACGGACGGTTGCTGTTAACAATTTATAAAATAACGAAAGAACTGCGGGAGTCACTATGAAAAGCAAAAAGCATTTGATAATTATTGTTGCGATCACTATGGTTGCCGCAGTTGTTTCGGTACAATTGTGCGGGTGTTTTAGCATAGCTGAGTTTAAAAAGCTCTTTGAGGATTCCGGGCCGCGCGGGTTGTATTCTGCCGGAGTTGCGCAAGACTACTTCAAGCTTCACACCGAGGCACTCGATGCTGCCGCCGACTGGTTCAAGGCGAATCCAAACGTTGTTTATGTGATAAAAGGCGCGGACAGTTCATACGACAACCGAACCTATACAAAAATCGGTGAACTCGGAGTCTTTTCATCCGAAGAATTATCGCAGGACGAGATCAACGGAATCCAAACTTTTGTACAGCCTCTTTTCGATGATCCGCTTATGCAGTCCGTAGATAGGCAGTTTTCAAGTTTCGCTGAATATGTAATGTTTGCCTTCTATTCAAGATTTGGGGACAGTGATTATTTGCTCTGCAAAGAGATTGAACGAACCGGAGAAGGCCGGCTTGTTGACGAATGGTCATATATAGTAGACCAGGTTGATCTCGGGAATGATTGGTATACAGTAAAGTATACATGGTAGTTGTAAAAAGCTCTTTGTTGCACGCGCCGTGCGGCAAGCACCGAAAAGAGCTTCACCGGAGGTTCATCCGGCAGTCCCGAATAAACGCTCGTTAAGTCCTATCGCAACGGTTCGGACGCAAAGTACAACTATGATTATGACTCCAACGGCAACATAACCGGGATATGGCGCGGCGATTCAATATTCGAAAATGCAGATGAAAAATTCTCCTACGAGTATGATTCTATGAATCAGCTTGTGCGCGAAAATCTGTACTACGGAGAAAACAATTCCGCGAACTCAACTTACACTTATGCATACGATTCCTACGGCAACATGCTCGGAAAGAATCGCTATGCATACACAACGGGTTCAATTGCGAACAAGTTGATCCCAACCATCCGAGGAGGTAGTTTCAATGTTTAAAAGAAAGATGTTTTTTATGTTTCTGTTTGTTCTTTTCATGGCATTCATTGCAGGGACATTTGTTGTGATTGGCAAAAACAAGCTTCCGGAAACTAAGGCGTTTGATGTGGGCGATTATCAATATTATATTGATAAATTTCCGTCAGAAGATAATTTAGGGTTCATATCCGATTCAATAGATCTTCTCAAAAAAGTTGAAGTAATTTGGATCAATAAGTATGGAGAACGTATAAAAAAGCAGAAACCCTATCAAGTATTCTATGATAAGGCAAACGGTATTTGGCTTGTTCAGGGAACATTGCGATCCAATATGACGGGTGGTGTTGCAAACATCTTGGTGGATAATAACACAGGCAGGGTCTTAGCACTCTGGCATGATAAGTAATTTATGTCGATGAGCATCTTGCTGTTCCAATATGTATCCGTTCAAAAACAGTACCGACGTTGCTGTTGCTTTCGTGTATAACCGATTTTTTAAAGCAAAGAAACAGATGTACAGTTCTGATTGGCAGGATACATAGATTTTAATTATTAATAAAACTACGCGAGGAAGGAAAAAGCATATGAATTTCAGAATAACGGATGATGTAAGCGAGCACGATGCCAATGAGATACATAGGATGCTGAATGAATATAATCTTGTTCATCGCGAAAAATCAAAAAATCCCGATAGGGCTCTTTTTTGAAGACGAAAACAGCAGAAAGCTGGCCGGATTGACAGGAGAGATATTCGGAAATTGGCTTTGCATTCAATTCCTTTTTGTCAGCGAACAACTCCGAGGGCAAGGTATCGGAAGCAAGTTACTGCAGGCCGCGAAAAGCGAAGCTAAGCAGCGCGACTGCAAATATGCTTTTGTGGATACTTTTTCTTTTCAAGCTCCGATATTCTACAAGAAGCATGGATATCAGGAGGTTTTCACCCTTGAGGAATATCCGTACACCGAAAAAAGATATTACTACACAAAGAATTTGTTTTGACCTGTATTCATTCTCGGCGTAGAGCCGGCAATGTATGCCGTTTACTGTGCCGTCTCCCTTGCGACGCTGCCGATTTATGTCATGCTTGGAGTTGCCGCACTCAGCACGACCCTTGCTGTTCGTTTTTTTCCGTTGAGAATAAGATGCCAATATTTAAGCGGCGGAATCGCATTTTTTAATGAAGCTGCGGCATCGCCAGCTGCAAAAAAGCCCGGGCAACTCAAAAAAAGTTGGTCGAGCTGTTTTTGAAATCAATGCTGTTTTTTTATTTCATTACCTTTTCCAGCAAGGCTTGGTAACTATCCACCACATCATAAACCACATTTCCGTTGCTGATCGCCTTAAAATGCTCTCTTGCGCAGTGAATTTTCGATTCCTCAATGAGCCGGAGCTGCATGGAGGACATAGAGCCTTTCGTCTCAGCAACAAAGTAGATATGCTTGACGGTACCTTCATAGAAAGCAATCGCCCAGTCCGGATTATAATGCCCGACCGGCGTTGCGATATAGAAGCTGTCCGGCAGCTTCACATAAACCGCAACATCTGTGTTGGTGTCCAGATCGGCAGCAAAATCACGCTCGTTTGTGGAATCATACACGATATGATCGTATAGATGCCGCTGCGCTTTCATCGCATTTGTGCCGAGCTTGCCCTTGATGGTCGGTTCGGTAAAAATGTCCGTGTCGTAATGTTCATCCAGCACATTGTAGGTGATGTGCTGGATAATTGCAGTTGCCTTTTCATCATTGATCAGGGCGGCTGCTTTGATAATGAACTCTTCCGGATTGAATTTGAACTGCTCAAAAACGGATTTCTCAATGCCGGTCAGAATTGCAACGACTGCCTTTCGCGTCAAACCGGTCTCTCCGACCAGCTTGCCGATCAGATCATACTTCACGCTGCTGCCCACGCGGATTTGCTTGCTGCTGTCATAAGTAGAAGACTTTGACTTCGAGAATGCGCTTCCGTCAAGAAGCGAGTCCTTTGACTTGATCTCATCCATCGCGCCGGTTTCAACTTTGAAGAAGATTTTCGGCACATGAAGATTCCTGTTGATGGAAGCAATCGCCTTGTTTACAAGCTCATCGGTATCAAAATCAACCACATACACAGATTTCGGGCTGATACGTTTCCAAAGCGCTTTGAACTCCGGCATGGCGAGCTTGTCGGGATCAACTTGCAGCTCGACGTTCTTGTCGCGGGCATTCTCCGGCTGCATAGCGCGGCTGTCATAGACGGAATCAAGAATATTGATCACAGAATCGCGGCTGTCCGCCACTTCCTCCGCAACCTGAATCGCGCCGTTTGCTTTGTCTGCATAATATTTATCGGTCAGTACACCCTTCTTGTCGATATAGCCGTTGACAATCAAATCAAAATAAATCGCCTGCGCTGTATCGCCGTCCACAACCTGTTCGTTGCCTCCGGCATCCACAATGACCTTGTCCTTGAAGAGGTCGGCAGTAACCGCCACGGGGCGATCCGCAACTGCATCGGCAAGCTCAGTCTGCAAGCCCTTTGCAAAGCTGTCATAGCTCTCACTGGCGATGACGGTCAGAACATTGATGGACTGCACATCATTTCCAAGCACGTTGGCGTCCATGCGCTCGCCGTCCTGATTGACACACAGGCGCAGACCGCGACCGACCTCTTGCCGCTTGCGAACCTCGCTGCTGCTCTGTTTCAGTGTGCAAATCTGGAACACGTTCGGGTTATCCCAGCCTTCGCGCAGTGCGGAGTGCGAGAAAATGAAACGCACAGGGGATTTTTTCGGATCACGATCCAGAAGCAGTTCCTTATTCTTCATGATCAGGTCATAGGCGTCAATATCGTCGGAGGTGCCCTGCTTTTTGTCGGAGAGCTTGCTGTCGGTCATCTTGCCTTTTTTATCAACGGAGAAGTAACCGGCATGGGTATCGTGGGCGGAAATTGCGTCCAGATAACGAATGTAATCATCGTCACCGGCTCTCAACTGCATAGAGCCTATGATGTCGTTGTATTCTTCCTCGAACATATCCGCATAGATGCCGTTGAACGGATGCCCAGCCTCGTCGTACTGCTTGTACTTTGCAACCTCGTCGATGAAGAACAGCGACAGAACCTTGATGCCCTTATGGAAAAGCTGACGCTCCCGCTCCAAGTGAGAAAGAATCGTTTCGCGGATCTGAATGCGGCGAAGCTGGTCTTCGCTGACCTTACCGATCACATCTCCGGCAAAGACTTTGATACCGTTCAGGAACTCTACGGAGTTGTCGCGTCCGTCGATAGACTTGACCACAAAGCCGACCTTGTACTCGTCAAGATTGCCGGAATTGTCATAGAGATTGTAGCCGATGCCCACCGTTACGTTCTTCTGGCGAATGCCCTTTGCACCCTTGCAGTCAAACTGAATGGAAGCAGTCGGGTTCTTCTCCTTCGAGACGTTGATGCTTTCCAGATATACGAATCCCTCGGTTGCCGTGCTGCCGGACTCCGTGATGCCCTTGACGGCAATTTTCTTGACCAACCGCTTGTTGTACGCTTCCATTGCATCAAGGCGATAAACCATGTTATAGATGCTGTCCGACTTGTGAGTTGCGGAATAACGCAGCGTCAGCAGCGGGCAAAACTCTTTCAGCCGTTCCTTCGTCTGTTTTCCTTCGACCGACTGCGGCTCGTCGATAATCAGAATCGGGTTCGTTTTTGCAATAATATCAATCGGACGGCGGGAACGGAACTCGTCCAGCTTCATGTAAATACGCCGCGCGTCCTTACCCTTGGCATTGAACGCCTGAGAGTTGATAATCATGACATTGATGGCACTGTCCGACGCAAAGCGGTCAATTTCCGTGAGTTGGGCAGAATTGTAGATGAAGAACCGGATCTTCTTGCCGTATTCCTCCGCGAAATGCTCCTGTGTCACCTGAAAAGACTTATAAACACCCTCGCGGATAGCAATGCTCGGCACGACCACGATGAATTTGCTCCAGCCGTAGTGCTTGTTCAGCTCATACATGGTCTTGATGTAGGTATAGGTCTTGCCGACGCCGGTTTCCATCTCAATGGTCAGATTATAACGACCTTCCAGCTTGTCAGATGGCTTTATCTGATTCGTGCGCTGCACCTTTTGCAAATGTTCCAGAATCAGCTTGTCGGAAAGCTCCGGCACGATGCGTTCGTTGCGCCAGCCGGTAGATTCCTCTTCTTCTTTTATGGCTATCTGCGAAGATTTCTCACCGTCCGCCTCTATTTTCTCGTAGCCTCTGTCTATCATATAGGTAGGCGTGAGGTACGGCTGCCCGGCAAAGACGTCAACGACTGCTTTTGCCGCATCCGCTTGAAATTTTTGATGTTTGAATTGTAACTTCATAATTTCGTTATTTCCTCCGTGTGGTGTTGGTGAAGTGTGGAGTGTGAAGAGTTGTGAGTTAAGTTACTTTTGCTGTGCGGAAGAAATTGTTTTCGTTGTAGCAGACAGCATTCTTCTCAACTCGTCACAATCGGCGTTGAGCGACTTAAACTCCTGTTCGGACAAATAATCCGTTTCAGTCAGTAATTCCAACCAATACAATGTCTCTGAGCATTCCTTCAATGCGATATAAATCTTCGAAAGGAAGTCCTTTTTACTAATTGCGCACTCCGCTTCCGCAAGATTTGCTCCAATGCTTGTACCGCTTCGTAAAATCTGTTTTGAAAGCACGAACTCTCTTTTTTCTTCGCATAAGTATTGATATAGCCGAACGATCCGAACGGCAAATCTCTTGCTCTTATACCTCGCAGTGTTTTCTGCTTCCATAACTCCACTCTCCACTCTCAACTCTCATAACTCCACTCTCAACTCTCATAACTTCACTCTCAACTCTCATAACTACACTCTCCACTCTCAAAACTTCACTCTTATATCACCCTCACGCGCTTGGAAATGTCGCCCGCGTCCTCCGGCATATAGAGCTTGAAAATCTCGAACATGTTGATCTTCTCCGGGCTGGATTCAAAGCCGGAATCGCGGAAGACGGCACGGAGCGGCTTGCGCTGTGCGATCTCTTTGACCACACTTTCGGGAATGTTAGCGTCAAAACAGGCGATCAGGTCGCCGTCGTTGTAGGTGTGGACGGTGCAGCCGTCGATCTGCTCGGACTTGTAGGGCAGGGACAGCGGCAGCCCCCAGTCGATCAGGCAGCCGAACAGCAGGTCGAGGTCGGTGCGGTCATCCTTGATGTTGGATTCCAGCTGATGGAGAAAGTCCTGATCGTAATCACAGGGCGCGTAATAAACGTCCTTCATGTTGGTGGAATCCAACTTGAGAACGCGGAAACCGATGTCGAGTTTGGAGTTTGGAGAGTTAAGAGTGGAGTTGTTATTTGCCAACTGCTCTTTCAGAATTTTTTCTCCTGCTCTTCTGATTCTCTCTTTTCCGATTTCACAGATATTTTTGTAGCCCGCTTTGTAGGCTTCGGATTTTTCGTCGCACTTCTCCGGAAGCTGTACCATGATGAACTTACGGTGTCCGCCGTCTTCGGCGTTGAGCTGCATGACAGCGTGGGCGGTGGTAGCAGAGCCAGAGAAGAAGTCGAGAATAATAGAATTTTCGCTAGTTGCAATACTTTCAAATAGTTTTATTAAATTAAGTGGTTTAGGAAAATCGAATATTCCTATTCCAAGAATGTTTTGTATTTCTCTTGTGCCTTTAATCGAAATATATTCCTTATTAATGAGTACTGTTTTGGGTTCCTCTGTTAACTTTCGCATTTTTTGATATATTCGTATAATTCCATCTGTTCCAATGCGAGCAGCCAATTCCGACAAATGTTCCGACGCTTTTTCCTTTTTCCCCCATCGCCATACACTATCAAATCCGTTTACCGTTATTGGGTATACCTCTGTCAATCCTTCTTTTTTCTTCAAATACACCTTGCAAAAGCCATTATTATCTTTATCTTCTGTATCTACATAAAAAGGATATCTTAAATTAGGTCTGTTAGTTGAATTAAATGCTCTAGCATTTTGATTCCTCAAATCTTGGACATTAAATCCTCCATTTTCATCGCTGAACTGAAACTTTTTCCCTTCTACCTCAATTTCATTCAGCTTTACTTGTTCAACATTTTTACCATAAACAATTACTTGTTCATGTGTTTTTGCAAACCCACCATATCTTCTTCCTTCGGTTTTAACAATAACAGTTAGAAATGCAATAAAATTTGTGTTTCCAAAAAGTTCATCACAAATTTTTCGAAGATTATCAACTTCATTATCATCTATGCTAATAAAGATAACCCCGTCATCCGTCAGCAAATTTCTTGCCAGCATCAGTCGTGAATAAATCATGCTGCACCAATCGGAATGAAAGCGCCCGTTGGTGTCGGTATTCTTGAACAGGCGGTCGCCTTCCTCACTCCACTCTCCGCTCTCAACCTTCCACTCTTCGCTCTCCATCTTAAAATCATCGGCATAGATAAAGTCGTTGCCGGTGTTGTACGGCGGGTCGATATAAATCATCTTGACCTTGCCGAGATAGCTCTCCTGCAAAAGCTTGAGGACTTCCAGATTATCGCCCTCGATGTAGAGGTTTTCGGTGGTGTCCCAGTTCTTGCTCTCCGCCACGCAGGGGCGCAGCGTCTTCCGGATCGGCTTGTTGGCTTCCACGATTGCCGCCTTCTTGCCGACCCATGTGAACTCGTATGCCTCGTCGCCGTCCACCACGTCCGGTGAGAGCATCTGTTTCAGCAGCTCAAAATTGACAGCCCGCTTGTACACCTTCTTCTCCGGCGTGCTGTGTTCCTCGTCCAGCATCTCCGTGATGCAGTTGGGAAACAGGGCGGCAATGCGGTCTATGTTCTGCGCCGTCAAGTCCGGCGATTCCATGCGTAGTTTATCCATTGGTTTTATCCTCCTCTAATGGCTCTAATTTCAGTAAAAAATGCGTAAACAGAATTGCGTTTAACGCTGCTTTTCTTGTAGGATATGATGCATAAAAACCGTGCGCTGCACTATGTCTCCCCGGTACATCTACAATCGTATCCTTCGAAGAATTGCAATTATACATGATGTAATCATCATAGTACGATTTGAATATCATCGTGTAACCATTTCGTGCAAGAAGCTTAGAAAAATACTCCTTTGTTTTCTTTGTTGTCTTTCTCCCATTATCATGAACTTTTTTACATATGATATCTTCCCACTGAGTGCTCAGAACGATAACGGTAACAGCGTATTCTTTTCTATAATATGCATTAACTGTTTGTCGTAAAATTCTCATCAAACATTCAGACAAACCAAGCTTACTCCATTCTTTTTTTATGTTTTCGAGTTCGTGTTTTTTATAGTATTCATAGATTGCACCATCAATCTTTTTTACACGATTTTTGCTTTTACGTGTACCTCCGATAATCTTAATTATATCAATGGTTAACCTCATATCAGCATACAAAATTGCCTCCGGAAACCAGTGTGCATCATACATCTCACGGAAATATATTTTTTTGATTTTTTCTGGGTTGATCCCTGGAATCGAGAGCTCTCGCAGACTTTCAAAAAATGGCGAATAATCGAAAGATTGAAACCATTTATTCGCCAGAGAATCATGTTTGGCAGTTATAGAATCGCACATTCTCTGCACAGACATCATGCTTGTTCGCAACGCATCACTTTTAATCAAAGATTGCAGTTCCATAAACATTGAACTACGGTCAGTATTAATAAAGAACAAGGGTATAGATGTAAGTTCCTGTATCATTTGTTGCATCGCAGGGCTATCTACTTCATCACATAAATTCTGTTGTGCAGCAAATATTTGTTCCGTTGTCTTCACCGTAGAGCAAATTGTTTCCCACATTCTATGTATATCTTCCGATAGTTGAAATAAAGGCTGGGACGCAGAACACAGTTCGTTGCTCATTTCAATGTTCTTAAATATCGATATTGTTTCTTCCTTGCCCTCAATCTTTCCCCGAGGCTCATTATTCATTAATTCATCGTGAACATCGTTCAATGAAGTTCCTCCCATTCTATTCTCAATCTTTTCAGCTCCGCATTTATTTCCATGCGCCGGTTAAGCTGCTTCTCTTTCTTCATCTTGTTTTCCAGCGCGGCGATCTGCTTTTTGAGCTTTTCGCGCGCCAAGCTTTGCGCAACGTTTTCGGCGGCACCGCAATTTGCGTTCCACTCCTCCCCTTGCAGCTCGGCAACCTGTTTAACAAAGTTATCATAAACGGCGTCCAAAGTCAAGCCGTCAATGCGGAGATCAATCTCATTTTCCGGTATCCAGTCGGTGTGATAATATCTATTGACTTTGAAAGCGCTGCTGCCGGAGGCGGTGGCCGACTTGTGGCCGATCCACGCCTGAGCCTTGCCGTCACAGGTCAAAATAAAGAGGATATGGTACGGGATTTCCTTGTCGATTTGTTTCAGCACCGCTTCGTCAAGCTGCGGTCCGTTCAGGCGAATCTCAAGCACTTCAATCTCCGTTACGGCTTCACCCGCCGCAATATTCAGCGTGGACGCCGCCAGCTTGTTCCGCCAGTACACCAGCCGGATTTGATCGATAAACGCACGGCGCAGCACCGGAGAAACGTCCAGATTCTCGTAAAATTTTTGCTTCGGTATTCTTTTGCCGAATTCAGTAGATGCAGGAAACACTGATTTAATTAGAAATTAGGAATTAGCAATTAGGAATTTTTCGCTCCCGACTGCCAATTACCGATTTCTTTCCCCCTTTCGCTTTTTTTTGCAATTACCGTGGCCACTTAGAAATTAGGAATTAGGAGTGAGCAATTAGGAATTTCTTACTCCCGATTCTTTTCTCCTTTCACATTTTTCAATTACCGTATTCTCCGCTCAATTTCTCATTCCTAATTGCTCACTCCTCATTCCTAATTCCTCACTCCTCATTTTTCATCCCTCATTCCTAATTGTCTTTGTGATTGCGGACAGCATTTTCAGAAGCTCCGTGCAATCGGACTGAATAGAGTTATATTGCGGAGCATCAATATAGTCCGACCTGAATAGCAGCTCCAACCAATACTTCGTTTCCGAACATTCCTTGAAGGCGATATACAGTTTGGATAAAAAATCTTTTCGGCTGACAGCACACTGTGCTTCGGCAATGTTTGCACCAATGCTTGTTCCGCTCCGTAAAACCTGTTTGGATAAAACATATTCATTCTTTTCAGCGCAGAGGTATTTGTACAGTGCGATCACGCGCAATGCAAAAGCAAGGCTCTTGTCAGCAACAGCATTTTCCGTTAAATTTCTCATTCCTAATTCCTCACTCCTAATTTCTCACTCCTAATTTCTCATTCCTAATTATCAGAAAGCAAATCAGCTCAAAATCATCCAGTCCCGAAACCGCGCTGAGCAGCGCAGATGTGCCGCCGCTCCTGAACAGGCTGTCAATATCGTTTTCCTCTTTCGCGTCAATGATGGAATTGATCGCCTCGCTCAGCAGCTCGGAGACTTCGCCCATTTTGCGCCCGTCATCCGTCTCCTCATTGAATCGCCTGCAAAGCTCCGCACAAGGCTTGTCCTTTCCGCGGCAGAGCAGACGCATCGTGTCGAGCAATTTCTTCGGGTTGAGATAATCGCAGACAATTTCACCTTCTTCGCTGATATAGACCATGTAGAAGGGGTGAATCCGATTCCGATTGTCAATATTCACGCTGTCGTTGATATTTTTGAGAACGAAAATCACACCGGCAGGTGACTCCCCCGCCCTCCCGACAACGGCGTGCAGCCCCTTAGGCGCGGTTTCGATGTCCTCATGCTGCTTTATGTATTCAAGCAGATCGAGTCGGAACTCGTTGAGTCCCAAATCCATGATGGAAATGCCGCTGGTCATGTCCTCAATGTCCACAACTTCCTCTTGCAGCCGCTTGAGCTGTGCGCGGCGGTATTCAAGGTCTCCCTTTTCTTCGGCATTGAGAAGATCATCATCACCGGTGGAGGTCATTACGGAAATCTTCATGCGGGTTTCCACGCGGCTTTTCAGGTTGATATACTCGTCGAGATCCATATCCGGCCAGAAGTTTACAAGCTGAATACGGTCGTTTCTGCTGCCGATACGGTCAATTCGCCCGAACCGCTGGATAATGCGAACGGGGTTCCAATGAATGTCGTAGTTGATGAGATAGTCGCAATCCTGCAAGTTCTGACCTTCGGAAATACAATCGGTTGCAATCAGAATACTGAGCTCATCGGCGCTGCCGGGCAGGAGTACAGATTTTCCTTTTGAAACGGGAGAGAAACAGGTTAGAACCGTGTTGAGGTCCGCACGGAGCTTTGGAATGGTGGTCTTTCCGTCAACCGTGCCGGTGATCTCTGCCGTTTCCAGCCCGAAATTCTCTTTTGCAAATTTGCTGACGTTCGCAAAAAGATAGTCTGCGGTATCAGAAAACGCCGTGAAAATAATGATCTTCTTATTACCGGGATTGATGGGATGCTCGATTTTTTTCCGGATCAAATCGAACAATGTTTGCAGCTTCGTGTCATGCTGCGGTGTGATGTCTGCAATCATGAGGGACAGCAGTTCCAGATTTTCCGCATCACGTTCAAGCTCACGCCTCCATGAAACATAGTCCATATCAGCAAGATCGATTTTGACCTTTTTGCCGACCGAGAAGAAATCGGTGTTCTGATCGTCGTAATCAAAATCTTCTCCCGCAGCGATATCTGTCAACTCAATTTCTTCCGAGCCGAGTTCGTAATTGTTGATCTTCTTAATGGTTTCGTCAATCCTTTTCCGCATTCTGTCAACCGTCAGGCGGAACGAATGAACCGAGCTTTCAAGCCGCTTCAGCAGGTTAATGCTCATCAGGCGGCGAACGCCTTCTTCGCGCCCTTCCTGAGTTATGTTGCGTTTTTCAGAGTCAACATATTTATACAGTTTTGAAAGCATGATGTACTTTGTCGGCGTGTAAATCGACAGATTCAGCGCATTCAAAAGTTCGTATATCTCATTGTAGTTGATTGCATCGCTCAAGTCGGTCAAACACGGACGCAGCGAAATCGGCGGCAGACGTTCGGGGAATTTGCCGATATCGGAAGTATTATAATATTTTTCAATGTGTTTTCTTGAACGCGCAATCGTCACGCTGTCCAACAGTTCAAAGAAATCAAAATCCAGCGTCCGAAGAAGCTCGTCCGTTGTGCGTTCCGCGGCGGGAAGATTGCTCCATGCGTTGAAAGCAGTCTGAGCCTGACGGAAGATTTCGTCAATTTTCTTTGTTGTGTCAAGTTTTTTGTTTATTTGCGCAACATCGCCCTCATAAGCGAGTGCAAGCTGATTTTTAAGGTCAATAAATCTGTTGTTTACAGGTGTTGCCGAAAGCATAAGCACCTTCGTTTTCACACCGGCGCGAATAACCCGATTGAGCAGTTTCAGATAACGGTTTTCCTTTGCATCCTCGCCGGACACCTCGCCGCCGTTGCGGAAGTTGTGGCTCTCATCAATGACAACAAGGTCATAGTTGCCCCAATTCAGGCGGTCAAGATCAATTCCGTTCGACTGTCCATGCTCACGGGAAAGGTCCGTATGGTAGAGGACGTCGTATCTCAGCCGATCCGCTGCAATGGGATTGTTGATATAGTTGCCCTTGTACGTATTCCAGTTTTCAGAGAGCTTTTTGGGGCAAAGGACAAGCACGGATTTGTTGCGGTTCTCATAATACTTAATCACCGCAAGCGCAGTGAATGTCTTGCCGAGACCAACGCTGTCTGCCAGAATGCAGCCGTTGAATTTTTCGAGTTTGCTGATGATGGCAAGAACCGCGTCACGCTGGAAGTTATAAAGCATTCCCCAGATTTTGCTTTCCTTAAAGCCCGTTGCTTCGTTCGGCAGCTCGTCCTCCGAAACGTCATCAAGGAACTCTTTGAAAATGTTATAGAGCGCAACAAAATAGATATACTCCGGCGAGTTCTCACGATACGCCGCAGAGATATTTTCGATCACAATATCCGTGACCTCTTGCAGCTTTTTCTTGTCGTTCCATAGCTGTTCAAAGAGCTTGATATAGTGGTTTGCATTCTCAAAGTTCTCTGTCTTCATCACTGTATAATAAGCGTTGTTGCCGCGCTCGCAACCGAGATCGACGGTAGTAAAGCCATTGATGGGCATATAGGTACTCTCATCGACCGTCATAAAGCCCATCATCTGCTCCTGTGTGACGTTCGACTTGAAAACTACCTTCCGCTTGATCCAGTCTGCGCACTCTTTCGCAATCGCTTTTTGCGTCAGCTCATTGCGGAGCTTTACTTCAAACTCGGTGCCGTACAGGCTGCTCTCTCTTGAGATTCGTGGGATGTAAAACTCTCGCTGCGCCTTTGACGCCTTCTCAGTCACGAAGGTGGGGGATGTGAAGATAAAACGCAGTTCGTCAATGCCCTCAAGTTGTTTTTTGAGTTCCTGATACGCATAGATTGAGAAGCAAGCGGCGGCAACGGACATCCTACTGCCTTTGTGAATACCCGCTTGCAGATCGTCCTTGACGGTCTTGTTAATGTTGTCTATAATCTGCATTACATCACCTCATTGTTCCGTTCCGGCTGATATTATATTGTCTGCTCTCAGTTGGACTTTTGCTATGTCTCCGAATGAGCATGACCCGGAGTTTTTTATAACTTATTTTCATGATGACACTCCTTTGTTAAGCGACCGTATCAGATGACCGGCAAGCACCTTCGGCATCTGCGGCCGCGTCTTGAAGACATGATGCCGCAGTCTCGTAATTTTGTCATATTTGCTGTTCGTGCGCATCCGACCACTCCCTTCTCACGCAAAGTAAAGACGTTAATCGATCTGTACCGCAACAGCAGTACATTTCCCGCCGTTCGTATCACATTCCGAAACACTGCAAGCCGAAACCCCTAATACACAATCCGTCAGCGCTCGCAGCACGATCTTATCACCTGCTTCAGGAAGGGGACGATTGATTGTGATTTTCTCGTCCGAAGCAATCTGTGTATTCATAAAAAGGTTGACGGGGTGAATGATTGTTCTCTGCGTTCCAAGAGCAGCATTGATGTTATCAAGGCAATTTGGATGATCCGAGCCGTTCTGATAAAAGAAATCATACATCATCTTGAATAACCTCAAACATGGCGTGATACAGATTGGAGTAAAGAATTGAACCGACGCCAATACGAAGCGACTCGTTGCAATCAATCGTTACGAATAGAGAAAGATATTCTTCATGTGTGCCTTTGACTTCCGCAAAGAAATCCGCAACCTGCCCACCGTCGGCATCGACAACGGTAATTGTTTGCCCGTTGCTGACCTCGATTCTTCCACCATGCTTCGGCTGTATAAAATACTCTTTCACGTGAATAACCTCTTTTAAACAGATTTCGTTTCACCAATTTTCCGCATTTTATTTTCGGCAATCTGTGCGCGCAACAATTTTGGGCATTCGTGCCCTCCTTGCTTCGGAATGTCTCCTGTAAAAACGCGTACATTACATAAAATCCTGTTTTAACGCTTTGCAAAGTTCAATTTGCATTTTTTAAATCGGGACTTTTTTTCGACCGCCACAGCATTGCACAGTCCTTTTCCCCGACGGCTTCATCCAGCCCCTCGTTTAGGATTTCAAAGCCTTCCCGTTGATAGAAACGGATCGCCCGCGTATTCTTCCGGTACACGTTCAAGCGCAATTCAGTTTTTTTCGTTTTGATAAAATCGAGAAGGAGCCTGCCTATACCCTGCGACCGCATTTCACCGGAAACAAAAATGCCCTCGATCTGTTCGCCGTTAAGCCCGACAAATCCCTGTATGTTACGAGCATCCTCATACACATAAACCTCAGCTTGCGGAAGCATTGCCTTCACCGAACCGAAATTCCCCATCCAATATTGCGGAGAGATGAAGGAATGCGCTTGCAGATTGGCGTTCAGCCATATTTCAGCAACCCTTTTTATATCGGTTTTCCGTAATTCTCGAATCATGCGACGGTTCTCCCTGTAGTTTTCATTGTCACACCTTATGCCCGCCAGCCAATCTGCGGCATTGCGGTCTTTAGCTGTTGCACCCTATTCAAGATTCATCGTCTTGATGATGGCGTTCTTCCCGTACTTCTTTCTAATCATAATCGCGGCGTCTTGTATCTTTCGTTCTCGTTCCAATGCAGTTTCCTCGTTTTTCCGCTTTTCCTTTGAACAGCATTGCCTGTATTACTGTACCATGATTTCTTGAGCGATCTCTTGAACCGTTTTATTCCTCGTGTCAACTTTTATAGTATCGAGTGCCTGATACAGATTGATTCTTGCAACGCTTCGGTCAATAACATCGACGTTCCGAATTCCTTGTGCAATATCAGCAGCCAACCGTTGGCGCAAAGTCGGTTCATCTGCCAGCAGAGAGATTTTGACAAGCCTACATCTGCTTGTGTCCAATGCAGCGGTTATTCTGTCAATAATCGACTGCTTGTGCATCACCCAGCAAAAAATGACATTCTCATAGGCAGTGCAGTGAAGGAAGTTGTTCAGCAAACAGCAAATGTTCTGCATAACCATTTCCTTTGTCTCTTCCGTTACCTGAAACGGATCGGCATCCCAACACCAGTCACCGTCCAGAAATACACTGTTGGGTAAATCTTTTTTCAATTGTTGGCTGATCGCCGTCTTGCCAACGCCCATTGTGCCGCCAATCAGATACAGTGTTTTCATCCCAATCTCCCATAAATTTATTTTGTTTAATGAATGCTTTTCCCAAACTCCTACGTTTCCCGCAAATGCTCGGCCTTATCAATCTGCGCCTTACCGTTGGTATCACCGCAGTCTCCGGCAAGGATCATAATCTTTGCCACGGAAGCCAAGCTCAAGGATGCGGTCCCGATCAATTTACAGAAAGTTTTTTAACTTCCGAAACACAAGCTCAAGCAAGTTCATAATTAGCAAATTATCAAAGAGTTTGTGTTTTCCAATCTTCTTTTGGGCTGCACTCCGCGTCACGGACGGTTCACCTTTACTGTTTGTCGTTGCTTCGCAAGGGATCATGCCGGCAGCCGTTTTCCGATTACCGTTTTCAAACTTTTCTCTATACGCCCATATTTACTTATTATATCACAGTAATAGCTAAATGTACATGCCTATCACTTAGTGCCAACGCTTTCGAAGCGTTATGCATTAAACAAGAGGCCTGAGCGGCTCAATCATTTTGAACATAAAAATCCGTCAAAAACGCTTCTGCGAAGCAACACAGCCTCCGACGCCAAGACCTCCCGCAAGGGAGCGAGTGACCTCCGGAGAGCTATAGCAGCCGGATTTGCTGTGCAAATCATGTAGTGGCGGCTGCTTGCGACGATGCAGGAGCAGGGTACAATGATACTCCCGTCTTTCTTCGGAAAGGCGGCTCGGAGCGATCCTCGGAGGGGTGAGAGTCCCATGATACCGATTGACCATTGGTAGTCCGCAGCATTCCCGGAACTGCAAAGTTCTTCTGGCAGGGGCGCGAGCTGCAAATATGCCGGACAATGAAACAAACCCAAAAGAAACTTACTATATAGTTTCAGGATGAAAACTATGTGGCAGAGTGTCTTCACAAGATGCTCTGCCATATCCTTTTGTCCTGAATAGTTCTACGAAACAGGAGGTGCTTAGAATATGATGGGCATTGAAACAATGAAAAGCGTCAGCCCGAAAACGGTTGACCGAAGCACACTCGTTCAGAGAAGCGGCATCCGGCTTGATCCTGCGGCACCGCGAGAGGACAGGCTGAGGAAGTTCATCAAGCAGATTAGAAATCCCTATTGTTATCTGGACGGGAAGACAGTGGTGAAGATCAGCTTCGCCGAGACGGACACGACAGACAATGGAAGATTGTCTGGAACACTATCTGAGAGGTCTTTGATTTATGAACAGTCTGAATCTTTTCACCCGGTTCTATGGACAAGCGATTGAGCCTGTGGTATAATGAAATCGGTCAAAAAAAGAAGAATACGGATTAAGCCGCTTGCCCTGATGGTCATGTGGCGTTTTCGTGTTCCTCTTCATAAGAGTTGAAGCAAGCCTTCGTCTTTCTGATTTGATGTACCACACCAAACAGAAAAACGGAGGTTATTTTTATGCCAGACAAGGTTTACCGCACGGCGATCTACTGCCGTCTGTCCCGTGAGGATGGAGACAAAGTAGAAAGCAACTCCATCGCCAGCCAGAGAGCCATCTGCGAGGACTATATCGCAAGGCATGATGATTTAGAGCTTGTCTGTGAGCCGTTTGTGGATGACGGTTACAGCGGCGTTTCCTTCAATCGTCCTCAGTTCAAAAAGCTGGAAGAGGCAATCCGCAAGGGTGCGCTTGACTGCATTGTAGTCAAGGATCTCAGCCGCTTCTCAAGAAACTACATCGACGGCGGACGTTACATTGAGAAGATATTCCCGCAGCTCGGCATACGCTTCATCGCAATCAATGATGCGTATGACAGTCTGACCGGTGATCCGCAGTCCGACTCCTTTGTTATCCCGTTCAAAAACCTGATTAACGATTCTTACTGCAAGGACATCTCCATGAAAATCCGAAGCAGTTTGGAAGTCAAGCAGAAGAGCGGTGAGTTCGTCGGCTCGTTCGCGCCTTACGGCTACATGAAATCGCCGGAGAACAAAAACCAGCTCATCGTGGATGAAGCGGTCAGCGAATATGTGCAGATGATCTTTTCCATGTACAAGGACGGCTTCTCCATTGGGCGCATTGCAAAGCGTCTGAACCAGATGGGCGTCCTGTCCCCAATGGAATACAAGCATTCCGCCGGTGTGAAGTTTGATACCGTCTTCAAAACCGGCGATACCGCAAAATGGACGTACAAAGCCGTCCAGCGTATTCTCACCAACGAGGTTTATATCGGCGTTCTGGCTCAGGGCAAGCGCGGCACTCCCAACTACAAAGTCCGCGTTGTGAAGAGCAAGGATGAATCCGAGTGGGTCAAGGTTGAAAATGCGCATGAAGCTCTTGTGTCCTACGAGGACTTCATGGCAGTCAAGGTCATGATGCAGCGCGATATGCGCTGTTCGCCCGATCAGGACGAAGCGCATCTGTTTTCCGGCTTCCTGTTCTGCGGAGACTGTCAGCAGCCAATGATCCGCAAGACCGTCCCGTCGAAGACGAAAAAGTACATTTACTACGTCTGCTCCACCAATAAGCACAGCCGGACGTGCAGCCCGCACAGCATCGCCGCAAAAGAGGTTGAAGAGAAGGTCTTCCGTGCCATTCATGACCAGATCGAGCTTGTCATCAATCTGGAACACGCGCTTGCGATGATAGAACGGCTTCCGTCTCAGAGCCGTAAGGCTTTCAATTACGAAGCTCAGATCGCCAAAATCGAGGAAGAGATTGAACGGTACCAAAAGCTCAAGCTGGGGCTTTACGAGAACTTCATCGGCGGCGTCATTGATAAGTCGGAATACTTCGAGTTCCGCAACAGCTACACCAAAATCATTGAGGGCAAGCAGGACGCGCTTCTGCGGGTTAAAAAAGAAATGAAGCAGACGGTGACAACCGGTACGACTGAACGAAACTGGGTGATGCTTTTCAAGCAGTATGAAAACGTCGAAGAGCTGAACCGCCGTGTGCTGATGTCGTTGGTTGACCGCATCCTGATTCACGAAAACCATGCAATCGAAATCGTTTTCAAATATAGGGACGAATACCAGCAGACGCTTGAATACATTCTCGGCTATGCCGACGAACTGGATATTGCCGTATAAGGGAGGGATGAGCAAATGGCAAGAAAAAGCAGAAAACAAATTGCAGTCGAAGAGCCGGTTATCGAACCTGTTTCTTCCGAGGTCTTCTCAACAGCCATCTATGCCCGTCTTTCCGTTGAAAACAGCGGCAAGTCCGAAAAGGTGGATGTCATCGCAAATCAGATTGAGATTTGCAAGTCCTACATTGCAGAGCGTCCCTACCTGAATCTGATAGATACCTATGTGGACAACGGACGAACAGGAACGGTTTTTGATAGACCGGAGTTCAACCGTCTGATGAACGACATCCGCACCGGCAGGATCAAGTGCCTTGTGGTTCGTGATCTCAGCCGGTTCGGGCGAGACTACATCGAGGCAGGAACCTATCTGGAACGGGTCTTTCCGCAGATCGGGCTTCGGTTTATCGCCATCAAAGAGAACTACGACAACTTTGATACGGACGGCTCCGGCGAAAGCCTCATTATCCCTCTGCAAAACATGATCAACACCCTTTACTCGAAGGACATCTCCCGCAAGGTTTCTACCGCGCTCAAGGCACAGATGGAAAGCGGAGAGTTCAAGAAGCGCAATCTCCCGTATGGTTATCGCTGGGATGAGGAACACAGCAATATGGTCTTCGATGAGGAAACCGCGCCGATTGTCCGGAAGATTTTCCAATGGAAGATTGAAGGTCTGTCCCTTCCTGCGATTGCAGACCGGCTTGATGCAATGAATGCGCCCAATCCGGAGTTTCAGAAGTATCAGGTCGGCGTCCGCACAGGCAATGCTACGGCAAAGAAGATTTGGAACAAGTCTTCACTCACTACCATTCTGGATAATCCCCATTACGTCGGAGATACCGTTCTCGGACGGACGCTGAACGCCATCTACAAGGGCGTCAGGAATCAGCATATCGACCGCGAGGAATGGATCGTCTTTCCCAATACGCACGAGGCGATTATCTCCCGTGAGGACTTCCAGAAGGTACGAAAAATGCGCGACGCTGCTGCAAGGACAAGAGTTGAGAAGATGGAGCGCACGGAGGAAATCCGCGCTACGCTGATCAATCTCTTTGAAGACAAAATCGTCTGCGCAGACTGCGGCAGGAAGCTCTATTTCCATCGCAAGCGCGTTGACAAGCGTAAGGACGGCGCATGGTACGCCTTCTATGAGTGCAGTTCATCCGTCAAGCGCGGCAACCTCTGTACGCCGCACTATACGCGGCAGGATAAGCTCGAAGCCGATGTGCTTGCGGCGATCCAGCTTCAAGTCAAGGCGGCTCTCAATTACGACAAGCTGCTTGCCAAACTGAGAAACAGCGAAGGTGAACGCAGCATCCGAGATCAGCAGAATGCGCTCATTACAAGCCTGAATCTGAAACTCAGCGGTATTTCCAAGAAGCGTACCCGTCTCTATGAGGACTTCACGGAAGGCGTTCTCGATGAAGAGGAATACGCCTTTGCCAAGAAAGCCTACGATGAGCAGTATGCCGATCTTTCACGGCGGTTGGATGAAGCGGTTCAGCGGAAGGTAAAGTTTGCCGAGGCAATGTCCGAGGACAACAAGTGGCTCACGCTGATGAAATCCGTCAGCGGTGCAACGATGCTCTCTCAGGAGTTAGTTGACGAGTCCGTAGAGCTTGTGAAAGTCCATGAGGACGGCTCAATCGAGCTGGTCATGAAATACGGCGATATTTACGCTCTGACCGTTCAGAGTATCAAGGAAGTACAGGAGGCGATGTAAATGAGCAAGGAATACAACATCGGCATCTACATCCGCCTCTCAATGGCTGATGAAGATACCGGCTATGGCAGCAAGGCGGAAAGTGACAGCATCGGCAACCAGCGTATGCTCATCAATCGCTTTCTCGACAATCATCCGGAGTTGTCTCACTGTCAGCGGTCTGAGTTTGCGGATGACGGTTATACCGGCACGAACTTTCACCGTCCTCAGTTCACGCAGATGATGGAGAAGGTCAAGCGCGGCGAAATCGATCTGATCTGCGTCAAAGACTTTTCCCGCTTTTCTCGTGACTACATTGAAACGGGAAACTATCTGGAATGCACTTTTCCATTCATGGGCGTCCGCTTTATTTCCATCAACGACGGCTATGACAGCGACGATTACAAAGGCACAACGGGCGGTCTGGAAGTGGTTATGCGCAGCATCATCTACGCCGCATACAGCAAAGACCTTTCCGTAAAGACCACATCGGCAAAAATCCAGATGATGAAGCAGGGCAAGTATGTCGGTGGCTACGCCCCATACGGCTACGTCCTGCATCCCACCATTCGGAACAAACTTGCCGTAGACCCGGAGGCGGCTGATGTGATCCGTCGTATTTTCCGCGAGGCGCTGGAAGGCAGCAACACCTCTCAGATCGCCCGCAGCCTGAATGATGACGGCATCCCGACGCCGGGGCAATACTTCAAGAGCAAGCATCCCGACAAGAAGAAGTTCAGTAACATGAGCGAGAAAATCAGTTGGGAAACCGTGATGGTCTATAACATCCTCAAGAACCTTGTTTACACCGGAACGCTGGTCAGCCGCAAAATGAAGTCCTGCGGTGTCGGCTCAAAAAAGCGTGTTGTCAATGAGCCGATCATCGTAGAAGGAACCCATGAGGCCATTGTCAGCAAGGAAGACTTTGAGCTTGCTCAGAAGGTCATTCGAGGTGGAGGACGGAATCCCACGCGCAAGCAGCATGACTATCCGCTCAAGGGACTTGTCCGCTGCGGAAACTGTAAACGTGCTATGACGCGCCGAAAGAACAAGGCTGGCATTCGGTACTTCCAGTGCATTCACTCGGTCAACAACGGAAACACAGACTGTCCGATTGGCAGGAGCTTTCCGGAAATGGATATTGAGAAGGTTGTCTTCCATGCCCTTACTCAGTTTCTTGCTTTGGCACAGAAGGAAGCAATACAGAACCGCGAAGTCGGTGATCTGCGGAAATCTGCCATCAAGGAATGTGCTGATAAAATCCGCACTCTGCAAAAGCAGAACGAGCAGCACAAGGCGTCCAAGCTGAGGCTCTACGAGAAGTATGCAGCCGGAAGCATCACGAAGGAGGCGTACATTCAGCAGAAGGCGGCAGCGGATGTGAAGATTGCTGAAAACGATGGAGCAATCCAGCGCAGTCACGAGCGGATGAAGGAGCTTGACTCCGAGACCGCCTGTTCAGATGAAAAGCTGGATGCGGTCTGCGAACAGTACGCCGACTGCAAAGCTCTGACCTATGAGCTGACCCACGCATTCATTTCTGCGGTCTACATTTACGATCTTGACAACATAGAAATCGTCTGGAAGTTCAAGGACTTCCTCACTACATCAGAAGGAGAAGCCAAATGAAAGTATTTCTTTATATCCGCGTTGCCTGTGCGGATCAGCTTGCGGCAGCAGACCAGCGGGAAGAGCTGGAACGCTATGCGAAGGACAAAGGCTATGAGGTGGCTGCTGCTGTGGCGGCAGACGGCATCTCCGGCGTCCATACGGAAGGTATCATGAACTTCCTGCTGAACGAAGCCAAGCGTCAGGACATCGGTACGATCCTCACCCGCGACACCTCGCGAATCAGCCGGGACACTTCCTCTTTCATGAGGTTTGAGCGAAAGTTCCGGGAGAACGGCATCCGGTTCGAGTATCTGTCCAAGCCTGACAACGAGCTTCCGGTCACTCCGATGTTGGAGGCATTTGCGGCGGCGTATAAGAAGCGGATGCAGATCGGA